>Ga0123397_158693_pt1 | contig 11560 bp, 6 predicted proteins | sample T10HLNH4metaT_FD_89925 | JGI IMG/M metagenome (GOLD analysis project Ga0123397, IMG submission 89925) | Methane-oxidizing artificial microbial communities from Washington, USA to study methane cycling - T10-HLNH4 metaT (Metagenome... ... | reverse complement strand
GCCGGCGTTACACTTTATAATGTTTTCACTATTTCAACCAAAGGAGAACTTATGTCTATCAAACGAATGGTCGACCTGGATTTGGCCGGCAAGCGCGTATTAATCCGCCAAGATTTGAATGTGCCGGTTAAAGACGGCAAAGTCACCAGCGACTTGCGCATCCAGGCCAGCGTCCCGACCGTGGAAGCCGCATTGGCCGGCGGCGCGGCGGTAATTTTGATGTCGCACTTGGGCCGCCCCACTGAAGGCGAATACGACGAAGCCTCCAGCTTGAAACCAGTCGCCGAGCGCTTTTCACAATTGCTGGGCCAACCAGTGCGCTTGGTGAAAGATTGGCTAGAAGGCATCGAAGTAAAACGCGGCGAAGTCGTGCTTTGCGAGAACGTGCGTTTTAATAAAGGCGAGAAGAAAAACAATGCCGAATTGGGCCAAAAAATGGCTGCACTGTGCGACATATTCGTGATGGACGCCTTTGGTACCGCGCACCGCGCCGAAGCCTCGACCCATGCGGTAGCTGAACACGCCGCCGTGGCTTGCGCCGGTCCGCTGTTGGCTGCGGAGTTGGACGCACTGGGCAAAGCCCTGGAAACCCCTGCCCGCCCCTTGGTGGCCATCGTCGGTGGTTCCAAAGTATCCACCAAACTGACCGTGCTGGAATCCTTATCGTCTAAAGTCGATCAACTGATCGTCGGCGGCGGCATTGCCAACACCTTTATCGCCGCAGCCGGTTACCCGGTCGGCAAATCCTTGTATGAAGCGGATTTAATTCCGGAAGCCAAACGTTTGATCGCTTCGGCAAAAGAACGCGGCGCGGATATTCCGGTACCGGTCGATGTAGTCTGCGCGAAAGAGTTTTCCGAAAGCGCGGCGGCTACCGTGAAAAACGTGGCCGACGTGGAAGCTGACGATTTGATTCTGGACATTGGACCGGAAACCTCCAAGCAATACGCGGAAATCCTGAAAACCGCCGGTACCATCGTCTGGAACGGCCCGGTCGGCGTATTCGAAATCGACCAATTCGGCGAAGGCACCAAATCGCTATCGTTGGCAATTGCCGAAAGCCCTGCCTTCTCCATCGCGGGCGGCGGCGACACATTGGCGGCGATAGACAAATACGGCATCGCCGATAAAGTGTCTTACACCTCAACCGGTGGCGGCGCGTTCCTGGAGTTCCTGGAAGGTAAGGAATTGCCGGCGGTAGCTATTCTGCAGACTCGCGGCTAAGTGTTGGTCTTGCGGGGCTAATCGACCCTGTCCAATCTCATAATTAATGAAACTGTATACCAGTTGATCAGCGTGAGGAGTTGTTGATTGACTGGTTGCGGCACTGCGGGGTGTATCGGTTTATCTTATGAAATGAAAAGAATTCGCTGGTTAAAGGCCTTATCTGCTCGCTACCATTAATTACAGAAGGGAAAATCATATGTTGGTCAATAAATTATGGTTTCGATGGTTATTTTCCAGTAGTGATACAGAAACTATCAAATTCCTTGTTCGCCTGATGAAGATACGGGCTGTGGCTTAACCTGGAGACACTGCTCATGGCTACGGACAAAGCACTTCAAGCAGCAGAGAAGAAAGTCGCGAAAGCCTTACGAGACGGGGCGACCGAACTCGATCTGAGCTGCAGCTACGGCACCGAAAAATCAGAGAAACTCACTGAACTGCCTGAATCGCTCGGCCAGCTCACGCAACTGCGTGAGCTACACCTCTCTCGCAACCAACTGGCGGCGCTACCGGAGTCGCTGGGCCAGCTCACTGAGTTGCAGTCGCTGAACCTCTCCGGCAACCAACTGACGGCGTTGCCGGAGTGGCTGGGCCAGCTCACTCAGTTGCAGACGCTGGACCTCTCCGGCAATCAACTGACGGCGCTGCCGGAGTGGCTGGGCCAGCTCACTCAGTTGCAGACGCTGGACCTCTCCAGCAACCAACTGACGGCACTGCCGGAGTCGCTTGGACAACTAACGTCTTTGCAGTCATTTTACCTTGGCATGAACCAACTAGAGACGCTACCGGAATCACTTGGCCGACTCACTAATCTGAGACATTTCCAGCTTACACGAAATCAATTAACCGCACTGCCTGAGTGCCTTAGTAGGATAGAGAACCTCGAGAGAATCGACGCAGATTTCAACCGGCTATCATCGTTGCCGGACTCTTACCGAAAATTGCGGCGGCTCACCTACTTGGATGTGTGCGGGAACTTAATTAGGAATATCCCTCAGTACCTTGGAGAAATGCCTAGTCTCACCGACCTCTATCTGGGAGACAGCGTAGCAGGAAACCCTCTTGAAACACTCTCTGAAGGAATCCGATCACTCAAGCAATTGAGGTTGCTTTGGGCCGCGCGTTGCGGGCTCGACCTTTTACCAGATTGGATTGGGGAATTGACACAACTTGAAACCCTGAAACTGGATGGCAACAAACTGCGTGACCTGCCTGCGTCTCTCGAATACTTGGCGAACCTAAAAGGGCTCGCTATTGATGACAATCCACTGAATCCCGAACTAAGCGCCGCCAACAAGGAGGGCCTTGACGCTGTTAAACGCTACCTGCGGGCAAAGGCGGAAGCGCAGGTGGTATTGAACGAGGCCAAACTGATCCTGATCGGCGAGGGCGAGGTGGGCAAGAGTTGCCTGCTCGGTGCGTTGCGTGGTGATCCGTGGGAAGAAGGCCGCCTGACCACGCACGGCATCGAGATCAAACCGGTGCAGGTGAAGGATCCCGCCACAGGCACCGAGATCACACTGAACGGCTGGGATTTCGGCGGGCAAAGGGTCTATCGGCCCACGCACCAGTTGTTTTTCAGCGCCCCGGCGGTCTATCTGGTGGTGTGGAAGCCGCGCGAAGGCCCGCAGCAGGGCTTCGTGAAGGAGTGGATCAAGCTGGTGAAGCACCGCGAGCCGGACGCCAAAATCCTCGTCGTCGCCACCCACGGTGGCCCAGGCGCTCGCCAGCCGGACATCGACAGGCAGGAACTTTGGGACCTGTTTGGCAGGGATACGGTGATCGATTTCTTCTTCGTGGACAGCAAGCCAGACGAGAAAACTGGCAAGTGTGATGGGGTCGAAGCATTAAAAGATGCGATTGTGAAGGTGGCGGTAGCGTTGCCGGAAACGGGCCGTGCGGTGCCGAAGCGCTGGCAGGAGGCGCGTGAAGCTTTGAAATCAAACGGTGCACCCTACCTGCCGCTCGATGAGGTGCTGGCGCTCTGCAAGGGGCTGAAAATGGATGACGAAGAAGCTCAACTCTTCGTGACGGTGTCGCACAGGCTGGGTCATTTGATTCACTATGAGCACGACCCGGCATTGCGCGATATTGTGGTGCTCAAGCCCGACTGGCTGGCGACGGCAATGAGCTTCGTGCTCGACGACAAGCTGACACGCGACGCGCACGGGCTGGTAAGCTTTGCCCGGCTCGGCGAGCTGTGGAACGATCCGGCGCGTGAAGAGGAGTTTCGCTACCCGCCGGCGCTTCACCATGTCTTTGTCGCACTGATGGAGCGCTACGATCTGTCCTATGTGGTGGCAGGCCTTCCGGTTAAAGGTCAGCCCGATGGCACCACTCTGATCGCGCAGCTCGTTCCCGACATTCGCCCGAGCGACAGCGAAATACGGCAAGGATGGACAGCCGCCATAGCGGACGGGGACGAGGAGCGTGTGCAAATTTGCCGGATTGTGGAGGACAAGAACGGTCAGTCGGCATCGGCGGAGGGACTCTTCTACCAGCTAATCGTGCGTCTGCACAAATACTCGCTCGGGCGGGTCAACTTCGCCGAAAGCCTACACTGGCAGCGCGGCCTGGTGCTGGACGATGATTACAATGGACGTGCGCTGTTGGAGCACATCGGGAACGACGTGAAGATCACAGTGCGTGCTGCGTATCCCGAGGCCTTCCTCTCTGTCCTCACCCGCGAAGTAAAGTGGCTGGTGGAAAGCTTCTGGGCAGGCCTACGCTGCGATGTGATGGTCCCGTGCGTGGCACCCTGCGGAAGAAACACGCCAGGAACAGGACTCTTCGAGGTGGAAAAACTGATTGAGAGCAAGAAAAAACGCCGCCCCGAATATCCGTGCGCCGTTTGCAGCGAATGGCAAAGCATCGATTGTCTCTTACGCAACGCACCCGCCGCACAGCCCGAGCCGATGAGAGAACTGCTCGGCTCACGCGCCGTGCTTGCCGAACTCAATAATGTGCGTGTGCTTCTTCAGCAGCAACATGGAGAGTCCATGGGACGCTTTGATACCGTGGACGCGAACACACGCGCAACGCTAGGCAAAGTGAGTGAAAGTTACGCGCGTCTGATGCAGGCACTGACCGATGAGGCTAGGGAAGGTCCGCGCCTGTTCAGTTTCCATCCGATCGACCCTGGTTTCTTCGATCGGCCCAATTGGATCAACCAGAAGTTCCGCTTGACACTGTGGTGCGAGCACAGCCGCCTGCCGTTGCCGGAATTGTATGACAAAGGCAGCAAGAAGGGTGTGTATGAGTTGAATCTACCGCGCGAATGGTTTGAGAAGGCCGCGCCATTCCTGAAGGTGCTCACCGGCACCTTGAGCCTGGTGCTGCCAGTGGCGGCGTCGGCCACGAAATTGGTGATGGATGATGCCGTTTACAAGGGACTGGAGAATGAACTGGAACTAGGTGAGAAGAGTATCGAATCGGTGCTGAAAGGCGGAGAGACATCCGGCGAATGGCTGGGACGCAGCGACGCGCCGGACCTGGAACACGGGGATGCAGTCCGGGCGCAAGGAGCAGTGCTGCGGCAGTTACACGCTTGGCTGAAGGAGAAGGACCCGAGCTTCGGCGGGTTGGTGCGGGTGCAGAACAAGCGCCAGGAGTTCCTGTGGGTGCATCCTCAGTTTGTGCAGGAGTATTGATGCTGTCGTTTACCGATTTAATGAATCGAAAGCATGGCAAACAGGTCGGGAGGATGTACTGAACAGCCTAAAGCAAGCCTCGATGGAATCGAGGCTCCAAAAGCCAACAACCTCTCAATTGCCGATGTTAGCTTGATGATAGGCAGGCTTGTTGCAATAGATCCTGAAGCCCTACCCTAGCCCGACCGCTTCTGTTTCATCTTTACGAATGCGTTATTGATGAAGCCCTGTTTCGAAAATCACGATTCGACAGCGGCTGCTTTGGGCGCGGTATAGCGTTTCCAAAGTGCCAGACCTAGATTCTTGAAATCGTCCAGATAAGTATAAGCCACCGGAATCACCAATAGGCTCAGCAAGGTGGATGTCACCAAGCCGCCGATCACCGCGACCGCCATTGGGCTGCGGAAGGATGAATCTGCGTTGCCCATGCCTATCGCAATCGGCAACATGCCCGCACCCATCGCAATGGTAGTCATCACGATTGGTCTGGCCCGCTTATGGCAGGCATCCAATAGCGCATCCATACGGCTCATGCCGTGCTCGCGGCGGGCGACGATGGCGTATTCGACCAGCAAGATGGAGTTTTTGGTCGCTATACCCATCAGCATCACCAAACCAATCAGTGATGGCATCGAAAAGGCCTTGCCGGTGACTAACAGCGCCACGAAGCCGCCGCCAAAGGATAGCGGCAATGCCGCCAATATTGTGATGGGTTGCAGGAAGTCTTTAAACAGCAAGACCAGCACGATAAAGATACACAACACGCCGGTCAGCATGGCCAAGCCAAAGCTGGCAAACAGTTCGCCCATCATTTCCGCGTCGCCAATGTTGATGCGCTTCACGCCGGCCGGCAGATTTTTAATGCTCTGAAGGTTTTCCACCGCCGTGGCAACGTCGCCGAGCGGCTGGCCGGACAATTCGATTTCGAAATTGATATTCCGCGAACGGTCGTATCTATCGATCACGGCCGGTCCGCTGGACAGTTCCAGCTTCGCCACCTGGCCGACCATCACCGCGCCGATGCCCGGCTTAGCGGACGGCACAGCCAAGCGTTCCAACACGCTCAAATCGTGCCGGCCCTCATCAGCCAATTTCACCACCATAGGCACTTGCCGTTGCGCCAGATTGAGTTTGGACAACGACCAGTCGTAATCGCCCAGCGTAGCGATACGCAGGGTTTCCGCCAGCGCGGTGGTAGTCACGCCCAGATCGGCGGCGCGGGCAAAGTCTGGCCTTACGGCGATTTCCGGACGCACCAGCGCTGCACTGGAGGCGATGCTGCCCAGGCCGGGAATAGTCCTCAAATCGCGTTCCAGGCTGCGGGCGGCAGTACTTAAAGCTTGCGGATCGTCGCCGCTCAAGACCAGAACGTATTTTTCGCCGGAAGCGCCCAAACCCACTTTGGTACGCACGCCGGGCAGTTTTTGCAGGACCTGGCGGATATTTTGCTCGATGACCTGTTTGCGTACCGGTCTGTCCTGGCGATTGGCCAAGGTAATCGTCAAGGTGGCTTTACGCACCTCACCGCTGCCTTGATTGCCGGCCATAGGGTCGCTACCCGCCGAGCCGCTGCCGATGGTGGTGTAAATCGTTTTTACGTAATCGATACCGGCGACCAATTGCCTGGCAGCCTCGGCGGAAGCGCGCGTTTGCGCTAAGCTGGAGCCGGGCGGCAATTCCACGAACACCTGGGTCTGCGGGTTATCGTCCGCGGGGATAAAGCCGGTAGGCAATAACGGAATCAAAAACAGCGAGCCGATAAAAAATGCCGCCGCGCCGCCAATCGTGGTCAGCCGATGATGTAGACACCAGCTCGCCAACTTCATATAGGTGCGCATCAGCGCGCCTTCCTTAGGCTCGGAGTGACCAAGGTCTTTCAACATATAAGCCGCCATCATCGGCGTCAGCATCCTGGCGACCACCAGCGAGGCCAATATCGCCAGCGCGGCCGTCCAACCAAATTGCTTGAAAAACCGCCCGGCCACCCCACTCATGAACGCAGTCGGCAGAAATACTGCGACCAGCGCAAAAGTGGTCGCCACCACAGCCAAGCCGATTTCGTCGGCGGCCTCCATGGCAGCTTGATACGGCGTTTTGCCCATCCGCAAGTGGCGGACAATGTTTTCCACTTCGACGATAGCATCGTCGACCAAAATGCCGATCACCAATGACAAGGCCAACAGCGTGATGACATTTAGCGAGAAGCCCAAATAATCCATGCCCAAGAAAGCCGGAATCACCGACAGCGGCAGCGCGACGGCGGAAATAAAAGTGGCCCGCCAATCGCGCAAGAACAACCAGACTACCAAAACCGCCAACAATGCGCCTTCGTAAAGCATGGTCATCGAGCCTTGGAATTCCTCCTCTACCGGGGTGACGAAATTGAAGGCTTCGGTGAATTCGATATCCGGGTTGGCAACGCGCAGTTCCGCCAGGGCTTTTTGTACGCCGGCGCCCACCTCTACTTCGCTGGCGCCCCGGCTGCGAGTCACTTCAAAGCCCACTACCGGTTTGCCGTTCAGTAGCGCCAGCGCGCGCGGTTCTGCTACCGAGTCGTCCACCTTGGCGACTTGATCGAGCCGAATATGGCGGCCGTCAGCCAATGAAAGCTGCAAGGGCCGTATCTCATCGACCGACGCCACGTTCGCCAAGGTGCGCACCGGTTGTTCGCCGCTACCCAAATCGATGCGACCGCCGGCGCTCTCGCGCTGGATTTGCCGCAATTGCCGGGAAATGTCTGCCGCAGTCGCCCCCAAGGCTTGCAGCTTGACCGGGTCCAAAGCAATCGTCACCTCCCGGCTGACACCGCCCACGCGGTTGACCGCACCGACGCCGCGTACCGCCAACAGGCGTTTGGCAACTGTGTCTTCGACAAACCAGGACAGCGCTTCTTCATCGCGCTGCGCGGAACTGACGGTTAAGGCCAAAATCGGCGAACCGGCCAAATTCAGCTTGGTGACAATCGGATCGCGCAGGTCGCCAGGCAAGTCGGCACGGACTTTGGAAACGGCGGAACGCACATCGTCCAAGGCCTCCTGTACCGGCTTTTCCAGGCGAAATTCGGCGGTGATGGTGGCACTGCCATCCTGGACCTTGGAGGTGATATGTTTCAAACCCTGCAAGGTGGCGATGGCGTTTTCGATTTTCCGTGCCACCTCGGTTTCCAGTTGCGACGGCGAAGCGCCGGGCAGCGAGGTCGAGACCGTGATGGTGGGCAAATCCAGATCGGGGAAATTCTGGATTTTCATCGCTTTGAAGCTAAGCAAACCGGCGAAACTGAGCAGCACGAACAACATCATGGCCGGAATGGGGTTGCGGATACACCAGGCTGAAACGTTCATTGTTTTACCACCCGTACGCTGTCGCCGTCGGCCAAAAACGAGGCACCGCCGGCCACCAGCCGGTCTTCGGCGGCCACTCCGGATAAAATTTCCAGCTGGTCGCCGTTTCTGCGGCCCAGTTGCACTTTGACCTGCTTGACGCGGGCCCGGTCTTCGGTTTGTTCGGTCAGCAGAAACACATAGCTAAAGCCATCCCGCAGCGACAACGCATCTTGCGGCACGGTTAGAGCCGTGGAACTGCCCAAATCAAATTCACCACGGGCGAACATACCGGCACGCAAACCGCTTTGCGCAGCATGAGGTAAATCAACGTAAACCAAGCCATTGCGATTTTGCACATCGAGGGTTGGCGCCAGGAAACGTACGCTTCCCTCTATGCTGCCGACATTCGGCACTTCCACCCTCACCCTGTTGCCCGGTTTCAGTTGCGTCATTTCCGCGGCGGTAAGCTCGCCGCGCCATTCCAGGCGGTTTTGCCGAATCAAGCGAAACAATTCCTGACCTTTCGTAGCGACCGCGCCCAAGGTGGCGCTACGCGCGGAAATCACGCCGTCGTCGCTGGCCAATACCTTGGTATATTTCAGCCGCAGCAATTGCGCATCCAACTGCGCTTTGGCGGATTGCAGTTTGGCCTCCGCGGTTTTGGCGCCGGTCAGGTACTGGTCCACTTGTTGAGCACTCAACGCCCCGGATACCGAGACCTTCCGTGCCCGCTCGGCGTTGAGCCGGGCTTCGGCCAGATTGGCTTCGGCTTCGGCCACTACGCCTCGGGCTTGGGCGACATCGGCCAATACGCTTTCGTCCGAAAAGGTTGCCAACACCTGGCCTTTTTTAACGGCTTCGCCGATTTGCACATTAATCGCACTCAGGCGCAGATCGCCGATTTCGGCGCCGATCACGGCTTCCTGCCAAGCTGCAATAGAACCGTTAGCCGTAAGACTGAGCGGAATATCACGCGTTTGCGGACGAATCGCCGAAACGCTGAGCGCCGGATTAGCCGCCGGTGCTTCGGCCGATGGCGCGGGCTGGCTGACGCGGCCGATAGCCACGCCAATACCGATTAATAGTAGTAAGGCGACGAATAGCGCGCCTATTTTTCCCTTGGTCATGATTTTCCTCCGCTGAGCGTGTCGAATTGATTCGGAAATAAATGCGTGTTGCCGATGGCTCTAAGTTTGGTTGGGTCCGCTGCTGCCGTGTCAGGATTCGGCGAGTCGCCTCCGTCCGCCCAGCCGCCGCCGGCCGCGCGATAAAGCGCGATCCAGGCCCCGACCTGTTCCTGCTCAAGTTCTTCGAGCGCCAGTTCGGCGGCAAGCACGTTGCGGCGGGCCGTTTCCACGTCGAGCAAATTACCCAATCCGCTTTGGTAGAGCGTTTGCAGCGCCTGAAAGTTTGCCCGGTAGCCGTTGACCGCCTCGCGGCCTTGCGGCAAGCGTTGGCGGGTGCTATCCAAACGCACCAGAGCGTCTTCGACTTCCTTGACCGCCGTGCGCACTTTGGCGCGGAAGCGGCTTTCCGCCGCTTGGTATTGCACCTTGGCGACTTCCACATCGGCCGCGCGCTTACCGGCGTCGAACAGCGGCAAGCTCAGGGTCGGCCCTATCGCCCAAGTCTGCGCCAGCATCAGCGCCGCGCCGTTGATGTTTTGCAACGTCGGGGTAATGTTGCCCGACAGGCTCAGTTTCGGAAATTGCTTGGCCCGTTGCACGCCGACATTGGCGCTGGCCTCGGCAAGGTCGCGCTCGGCGGCCGCCACGTCGGGCCGTTGCAATAACACCTTGGCCGGCAACGAGGCGATTTCGAACGCCGGTGGATTGGGCAGTTTCGCCGCCTGATCGGTCGAGCCGTTCAGTAATGAGCGCAAGTCGGCTTCCGCGAGGCCGGTCATCGCCGCCAGGCTTTTGATGGATCGTTCGCATTGAGCTTGTTGCTGTAGCAAGGTTCTGCTGCCTTCAGCGGCACTGGCGGTAGCCAAGGCCACGTCGCCCGGCGAGCGGAAGCCGCTCTGGCCGGCAACCGCCGCCACCCGCGCCGATTCGAGGCGCGAAGCGCTGTCGGTACGCAATAGTTGCACTTGCGCTTCGCAATAACGATAAGCCAGGTAGGCATCGGCGACTTCCACCGCCACCGCGACCCTGGCATCGTGCCAGGAGGCGTTGCGCGATGCCAGTTGGCTTTGGGCCGCTTCCTGCTGCCGGGCCAAACCGCCGAACAGGTCTATTTCCCAGCTGGATTGCAATCCGGCAGAAAACTGGTTCCAGATGAACGGTGTGCCGCCAAACGAGGACGAAGAGCGTTTGGAGGCGAGCTCGGAGTCCAATTTAGGGAGTAAGGCGGCATCGGCGCCCACGAGATTGGCTCTAGCTTCTTCGATACGTGCTCTGGCATCGGCAACCGAGGCGCTAACTTGCTCGGCGGCGCTCAACAGGCGAGTCAGGGCCGGGTCCTGAAAACGCTCCCACCAGCGCATCAGCTCGGCGGGATCGCCTTGATGAGCCTGTTGCCGATTGGCTGCATCGGCTTGCGGCACTTGCCAGCTTGCCGGTGCGGGCAGCGGTTCGGCTTGATAATCCGGGCCGACGGTAGTCAATAAACCGCCGGACCCGCAGGCCGAAAGCAGTAAGGGGATCAGACTCAAGCCGAGCGGCGGCAGCGCTTTATTGCTCATGGCTGCCATCCCGAGCACGGCGCGCGGCTTCGCTGTCTATCATGGCCAGCGCATAGCCGGCCAGACGTTCGGCCAGCACGTCGATGTGTTGTGGGGAATTTAAAATTTGCGGAGAGATCATCGAGATGACGTCTTGCCCCACATAAAAATACACCGCCATGCCTATCATCGCGAAAGCCAGCCTATGTAAATCCTCGTCGATGCTGCTTAATCCCAAATGTTCCTTGAGCAGCGACACCAAGGCTTCATGCTGGGGTTTGATTTCCGCATCGATTTCCTGTTGCCAGGCGCCGGTCGGCTCGATCATCTCCCGGAAGTGCAGTTTCATCACGAGCCCAAGCTCCTCGCCTTTTTTCAACGGTTCGAGGAATTCGCCGAAAAATCGGGTCAACACTTCGGGTAACGGTAAGTTGGCGTAGGCCGCGACATCGGAGCCGCAAGGCGTGTCGCCCATCGGTTCGAAGAATGCGGCGCGATATAGACCGGCCTTGTCGCCGAAGTAATAACGAATGGCCGAAATGTTTGCCCCCGCCGCGTCGGAAATTTCCCGCGTGGAAGCGGCCTTGTAACCTTTTTCGGCAAATAGCCGCAATGCCGCCATTACCAGCCGGCTGCGAGCGTCGTGAGTTTCTATTTCGGAGTTTTCGGTTGTGACCATGCTGCCTCGGCGAAAG
>Ga0123397_150691_pt1 | contig 11561 bp, 10 predicted proteins | sample T10HLNH4metaT_FD_89925 | JGI IMG/M metagenome (GOLD analysis project Ga0123397, IMG submission 89925) | Methane-oxidizing artificial microbial communities from Washington, USA to study methane cycling - T10-HLNH4 metaT (Metagenome... ... | reverse complement strand
GACTACGGCCTGAAGCTCATCCCGGTCGATTTCGCGCAGCAGGTGCTGCCCGGCACCTTCGAGTTCGCGCTTTGCCACCTGGTCGACAACGACCTCGATCTTTCCGCGCTCCGCGCCCGCTATGCCAACGACGCCGGTGGTGCCCCGGCCTTCGATCCGGCGGTGCTGCTCAAGATCGTGTTGCTCGGCTACTCGCGCGGGCTGATCGGTTCGCGCGCCATCGCTACCGCCTGCCGCCACAACGTGCTGTTCATGGCCGTCTCCGGCGACAGCGCGCCGCACTTCACCACCGTCGCCCACTTCATCAGCCATCTGGGCGATGAGGCCCGCGCGCTCTTCACCCAGGTGCTGCTGGTGTGCGACCGCCAGGGGTTGATCGGGCGAGAGCTCTTCGCCATCGACGGCGTGAAGCTGCCGTCGAATGCCTCCAAAGCGAAGAGCGGCACGCGGGCCGACTTCGAGCGCGAGGCCGCGAAGATGGAGGCGGCCGTGCAGCGCATGATCACCGAGCAGAAGGCCCGCGATGCCGCCGGCTGCGACCACGAGGCCGCCCGCGCACAGCGCACCCGCGAACGTCTGAGCCGCGAGGCGGCGAAGATCCGCGACTGGCTGGCGCGTAACCCGCAGGACAGGCAGGGCGCCAGGGGCGCGGTGCGCCTGTCGAATCGCACCGACAACGACTCGGCCAAGATGGCCACCGCCAAGGGCGTGGTCCAGGGCTATACCGGGGTGGCCACGGTCGATGCCGCCCACCAGATCGTGGTCGATGCGCAGGCGCACGGCACCGGGTCGGAACAGGAACTGCTGCTGCCGGTGATCGACGCCAGCAGCGCACAGCGCAGGCCCGACACCGCGATCTGCGCGGATGCGGGCTATCACTCCGAGAAGAACCTCGCCGGACTGGAGCGCCGGAACGTTCCCGCCTGGGTGTGCGACAACGGCTACCGGCAGCGCGACCCGAGATACGCCGAGCAGGCCAGGCACAAAGCGAAACCTGACGCGCTGTGGGACAAGAGCGAGAAGGCAAAGGACGCGCGCACTGCTCGCAAAAACATGCGCTACGCCAACACCGACTTCACCGAAGCGGAAGACCGCAGCCACTGCCTCTGCCCGGCGGGCAAGCGGCTGTATCGCAACGGCGGCGAATGCACGATCAACGGCTACGCGGCCACCAAATACACCGGCGCCGCACGCGACTGCGTGCCGTGCGATCAGCGCAGCCGCTGCCTGCGTACGCCGGACACAACGAAAGTGCGGCAGGTCGCCTTCTTCCGCGGCAAGCGAGGCGACGCCGAATCACACACCGAGCGGATGAAGCGGCGCATCGATTCCACGGAAGGCAAACGGATGATCGCCGCCCGCTTCGCCACGGTAGAACCGGTGTTCGGCAACCTGCGGCACAACAAGCGGCTCGCCCGCTTCACGCTGCGTGGGCGCACAAAGGTGGATGGGCAATGGAAGCTGTACTGCCTGGTGCACAACATCGAAAAGCTCGGGCACCACGGCTACGCAAATTAGGTAAGCTCGCGAACGAGCCACGACGACGGCATCGCGCCGGTCACGGGCATGGGCTGAAGTCAGGAGACGACGATGAAACGAAGATCGCGGGGCTGAAATGAGGATGAACGACTTCGGACCGGCCAAGGCCGGATGCAACCGCTTGCCCCGGAACGGGGTATTTCTACAGCGTCGTTAGGCATCTGACGTGCGATACCCATCCGGTCAAGAAGTTCTTCCTGGCGATACGGTCCAGATCAACACACGCCATAGCGGTAAGGTGGTTGCGTGCGTTGCCGAGGGCTTGTATCTGCCCCCTCATAGCGCCGAGCAGTGGGGCTATCTCCAGACCGGCGCGATGATCGACACCGATTTCGGTGGTTTGGTCCACTATCCGGCCGAGAGTGATCTCACCGATGACGGCGTCGAGTTAATGCAGAGGGCGCCACAGTGATCACTACGACATTTCGTGCTCATCAGGATGGCTGCCTAACACCTCGTATATGGACTCCCCCCAAAATCAAGACTGACCGACAGTCTGGTTTTCCCGGATAGATCACTTGCAGTCATCTATCCGGCATCCGTAGTACGTTCTGAGTGACCCGTGCCGACACCGAATCTGCGCGGCGATCGCCAATCGATACAAGCGGCACGCGTTTCGCTGACGGAAGGGTTGTCGGCATGCGGTCCTGAGGGTGTGACCCAGTCGGCCCTGATGGGCGATGTGATTCATGCCATCCCGTGGCGGGAAGTACGTGCCCTTCTCAGACGATTTTTCAATGCTTAAACGCCAAGCCCTCGAATCCGATCTTGAAGCGCTGGTGGTGGTGTTCACCACTGCGGTGCACGCGCTCGCCGGCGGCGCCTACACCGCGGAACAGTGCCACGCGTGGGCACCGATTCCGCCGGATGCGGAGGGCTGGCGCAGCCGGCTGTCCGGGTTGAAGGTGATGCTCGCCTGCGAAGGTGAGCAGTTGGCGGGTTTCATCGGCTACGCGCGGAGCGGGCATGTCGATCTGCTGTTCACCGCGCCACCGTTCGCCCGCCGAGGGGTGGCGACGGCGCTGTTCGGTGCGGCCTGCGCGGACATGCGCCGGGCGGGTGCGCAGCGTCTGAGCACTGAAGCGAGTCTGGCCGCCCGGCCCTTCTTCGAGCGGCAGGGTTTGACGGTGGTTGGTGAAGAGGAGGTGCTGCGGCAGGGCGTGGCGCTGCGCCGATTCCGGATGACCGGCGACTTGCGCTTGCCCGACGCTTGATCGGCGGAGAGCGCGGCCCACGACCTCGCATTGCTATGATCGTCCGTCGCCCGGCGATCCGCCGGCGCTGCGGGCGATCTTCATTCCCGGCGGGCCTGTTCCGGAATGCATTCATGCGCACAAGCAGCTGGTATTCGAATTTCGCGAAGGCGACCGCGCGTTTCTGCGGGCGGCCCCGGACGTTTGTTCTGGCGCTGCTGGTCATCGTGGTCTGGCTGGTTACCGGGCCGATCTTCGACTACAGCGACACCTGGCAGCTGGTGATCAATACCGGCACCACCATCGTCACCTTCCTGATGGTGTTCCTGATCCAGAACACGCAGAACCGCGACACCGAGGCGATACAGGTGAAGCTCGACGAGCTGATACGCGCGACCCGCGGTGCCCACAACGCGCTGCTCGATCTCGAAGAGCTGGAGGACGAAACGCTGGAGGCCTTCCGCAAGCGCTATCAGCTGCTCGCCACCCATGCGCGGGCGGAGATGGGACGCGGCTTCCAGGACACCGGCACGCCCGAAGCCTGATCGGCCGCTGTTATGCCTGCGGACCATCTGGCTGCCGGATTTCGGTGCGGCCAGATGCGCGCCGGCCGGTGGTTCGCGCTATCGTCGCCGATCATCCAAGGCGTCGAACGCGCGCAGACCTGCGCGGTCTACGCCGCCACAGGAGGACGCATGAAAACCTATTCGAAGTCACCCGAGGCAATCGCCCGCCTCGACCCCGAGCAGTACCGCGTGACCCAGCAGAACGGCACCGAATACCCGGGCACCGGCGAATACCTGCACAACCACGAACCGGGCATTTACGTGGATATCGTGTCCGGCGAGCCGCTGTTCGCGTCGGGCGACAAGTTCGAGTCCGGCTGCGGCTGGCCCAGCTTCACCAAGCCGATCGAACCGGCGCACGTGGTGGAACTGCGCGACTCCTCGCTCGGCATGATCCGCACCGAAGTGCGCTCGAAGCACGGCGACAGCCACCTCGGCCACGTGTTTCCGGACGGCCCGCGCGACCGTGGCGGTTTGCGCTACTGCATCAACTCGGCGTCGCTGCGCTTCATCCACCGTGACGACATGGTGGTCGAGGGCTATGGCGACTATCTCGACCAGGTGGAGGACGTGCGATGAGCAGCGAACGCGCAGTGCTGGCCGGCGGCTGTTTCTGGGGCATGCAGCAGCTGATTCGTCGTCTGCCCGGCGTGCTGTCGAGCCGGGTGGGCTACAGCGGCGGTGACGTGCCGAACGCGACCTACCGCAACCACGGCATGCACGCCGAGGCGATCGAAGTGGTGTTCGACCCGGCGGTGCTGAGCTACCGCCGGCTGCTGGAATTCTTCTTCCAGATTCACGACCCGACCACCCCCAACCGTCAGGGCAACGACCGCGGGCCCTCCTACCGGTCGGCAATCTACTGGTGCAGCGAAGCGCAGCGCGAAGAGGCGCTGCGCACCATCGCCGACGTCGATGCCTCCGGCCTGTGGCCAGGCAAGGTGGTGACCGAAGTCGAGCCGGTGGGCGATTTCTGGGAAGCCGAAGCGGAGCACCAGGACTATCTGGAGCACTTCCCGAACGGCTACACCTGCCACTTTCCGCGGCCGAACTGGGTGCTGCCGAAGCGCGACGCCGCCGCCTGAGCGGTGACGCCGCGCAGGCGGCTCAGGCGGTGCGTCTGCGGGTGGCTACACCCAGCAGCGCGAAGCCGGCGAGCATCAGACCCCAGGTGGCCGGCTCCGGTACCGGCGGCGCGACCACGGTGGCGGTCAGCAGGCCGGTGTCGCCCTGCAGTGCATAGCCTTCGGGCAGCAGGATGCTCAGGCGGCCGGTGTTGAAGCCGTCCGCCGCGCCCCAGGACTGGCTGTAGTCCTGGGCGCCGACGATGGGGATGAGCGGCTCGGTATTGACCTGGGTGTGCATGCTGGAGATCAGCGAGAACGATTGTCCGGCCGCCATCGACACGGTGAGCCGTATTTCGCCGATCAGATTGTCCATGTCGTCGCTGATCACCGCATGCGTGGCGCCGGCGTAGGCCACATCTCGGTAGATGAAGCCGGGTTCGAAGTAGGTGACGTTGGCTTTGCTCGTCGTATTGACCACGGTGTCGTCGAGCAGATAGCTGCTGAAGGTGAGCGACGATCCGTAATTGACCTGGGTGAAGGGCACCGTGGCCGACGGCAGCGACAGCGTGAGCGAGGCGCCGAGCTGGTGGAACACGTTGCCGCCCCAGGTGTGGAAGGCACCGTCGAAGGTGAATACGAAAGTGACATCGATCAGCGGATTGCTGCCCGGCGCCGCCACCACCGTGCCCTGGCTGAGGGTCTGTCCGTTGGCGGTGGCCAGCATCAGGTCCGGAATGCCGCCGACACCGCGGGTGTCGATCGCGCTGTAGACGCGGATCACGCCGCTGTCGTCGCTGGCCTGGGCCTTGGACACTACTGATACGCCGCCTGCCGATACATAGGGCGTTTCGGCGAGGTTGAGCGACTGCTGACCGCTTCCCAGCGCAATCTGGCCGGTACCGGGCGGCGTGGAGATCTGCACCTGGGTGCTCGCGCCGGCCGGCAGGGCGAGGCTGGCAAGCAGTGCGGCGGCGATCAGCGGACGTGACGGGATGAGGGCATACGTGGGGTGCATGGGCAGGTTCCTCCTGGCGGGACATGGACCGACGGAAACAGCCCGTGCCCCGCAGCAAGATGCACACCAGCCGCGAACCCTTCGCATACGAATCAATGGTTTGCGTACGAAGCGAAGTGTACGGTGCGGCGGCTGTAAGGCAGGCCGACAGTGACGCTGCCACGATGCCCGACGCATTCCGGCCGGTGGCCGCGTCATTGCGGCCGGCCGGTGGCGACAGCAGCGGTGAACGAAAACGGCGGACATGGGCACCCCCCATGTCCGCCGTGAGCTGCCGCAGTGCGGCGCTGCTTACTCGGGCTGCGTGCCGGCCGGCAGCACTTCTCCGTCGTCGAACTTCGACAGCCACTCGAGGGTGGTGGGCTTGTAGCGCACCAGGCCCTTGTACTCGGCCAGTTCGTTCGGCAGCGTGCTCAGCACACGATGCAGACGCTTGGCCCAGCGCGGGTAGGTGGCCAGTTCGTTCATGCTGGCGAGGTAGCCACGGATCGAGAACAGCATGCCGTTGCTGCGCGGCAGACGGAACAGGGCCTGTAGTTCGACCCGCAGATGCACCTTGTCGCCGACATTGTCCGGCGTGACGCTGGCGCGGTCCGGACCCCATTCGGGGTAGGTTTCCGGCGAGGTGTCGAGGCGCGGGTTGATGGTCATGGTCCAGTTCAGGCGGCGCACCGGGCGACCCTGCTGCAGCATGAGCAGGTATTTCAGCGCGCGCTCGAACACGCCCAGTTCGTGGGCCAGCGGCACCGGGCCGTGCCATTCCATGAAGCTCATGCCGGCATCGAACATGAGCGACCAGTCGGCCTGCGAGGTGATCATGCCGGAGTCGGCAAACAGGTTGTTGTCACGCTGGTCCATGATGACGAAGTCACCCTGGGTCTGGCGCGTGATGTACTCGAACGGCGGGCAGGGCAGCGTTGCGGCGTTACCGAAGGTGAAGGTCTGGTCGATGCCCAGCGGCTTGTTCACCCAGTGCCAGCGGTCACCGTCCTTGGTCAGCGTGAACAGCTCCGGGTAGTCGCGCGACAGCGACTCCATGATCAGTTCCAGCGTGTCCCACTCGGCGTCCATCATGTGCGGCAGCGACACGCAGCGGCCCGGGTCGCGCTCCAGCGTGATCGCGCGGTCGCGCATTTCGGCGATGTAGTGCTCGTCGATGTCGAAGGCGTTCTCGAACACCGAACCTTCCGGCCCCTTGGTGTGCGGCTCCATATTGACCGAGTACATGTACTGGTCCTGATGGAAGGGGAAGGGGAAGCGGCGGATGCCCTTCGGCGAGTTGCGGTAGGTGTAGGTACCGCGGAAGGTTTCGTCCGGCTTGAATGCGATGGTCATGATGTGCTCCTCCTCACAGGTTCAGCGTCAGGCAGCCGCCCTTCAGGCGGGAGACGCAGGGCATGATCTTCTTGCCCGAGGCGCGCTCTTCGGCGCTCAGGTACAGGTCGTGATGGATCAGTTCGCCGCTGGCATCGACCACTTCCAGTTCGCACTGGCCGCAGGCGCCGCCACGACAGAGGTAAGGCGCATCGACGCCCTGCTGTTCGATCGCTTCCAGCAGTGACAGGTCGCTCGGCACGGTGAAGGCCTTGCCGGACGCGGTGAGCTTCACGTCGAACGGCTCACCGCCGGTCGGTGCCAGGAACTGCTCGCTGTGCAGATGGCTTTCCGGCCAGCCCAGTGCCTTGCCGGCGTTCATGCTGGCGGCCACCATGCCGCCCGGGCCACAGATGTAGAAGTGGGTGCCGAGCGGGCGGCCGGCCAGCAGCGACGAGAACTCGATCTGTTCGCGACGCGACTGCACGTAGTGATGGATGCGACCCGGTGCCAGCGCTTCGAGCTCGTCGACGAACACGCCGTACTCCGGCGCGCGGTAGGCGTAATGCACTTCGAAGTCGGCGCCGAGGCGAGCCAGTTCGCGTGCCTGCGAAAGAATCGGCGTAATGCCGATGCCGCCTGCCACGAGGATGTGACGGCGGCCGAGGCGGTTCAGCGCGAACAGGTTGACCGGCGCGGCAATGTCGATGCGCATGCCTTCGCGCGCCTGCTCGTGCAGCCAGCGCGAACCGCCACGCGAATCTTCCTGCTTGCGCACGGCCACGCGCCAGGTCTTGCGGTCGGTCGGGTCGCCCAGCAGCGAATAGGGATTGCGGTGCGTACGCTCGCCCAGCGGCAGCGACAGCACGATGTGGCTGCCGCCGGAATAGACCGGGAAGTCGTCGCCGTCGGTGCGCGACAGGCTGAATTCGCGGATGCCCGGCGCCAGGTCGCGGATGCGGCGGATTTCGACGTTCAGGGATGCGCTGCTCATGGGTAGACCACCTCCGCAGCAGGCACTTCGCCCGGCACTTCGGCATCGATCTGGAAGCCCATGTAGGCACCCAGGCGACGCGAGAAGTGATCGCGCACGAACAGCGATCGGCCGCAGCCGCTGCATGAAACGATATTGGTATGCACACCGCGGGTGATGGTGCGGCAATGGACGCAGAACACCGGGCGCGCCTTGGTGCCCAGCTGTGCGTGGCGGATTTCGTCGCGGCTCACGCCGAAAGTGTCGGCCAGCTGCGAAGCCTGCCAGATCGCGTCTTCGGCGCCGGCGAGGTAGATGCGTGTGCCCATCTGCGCCACATAGAAGGCGTCGCGCAGCACTTCCAGCGCCTCGGCCAGGGTGTGCGTTTCAAGGTAGAGCGCGGTGTCCGGCAGGTTCTGCGACCATGCGCTGCGGCTGTCGTCAGCCGGGCGCAGATGGACGACCGTGAGCGTTCCGCCGGGCGGGTTCGACAGCAGGCGCTGCGCGAGCGCGGCGTCTTCGGCACTGACGAACAGGATGTGGTGCGTGCCGGTACGGTCCCATTCGAGCTCGGCGTAGATCGGCTGGCTTTTGATCGCTGGAGTGGACATGCTGCGTCTCGATGCGTGGTGTTGCGGGGCGCCGCGCGCGGGGAGGCGCGCGCGGCGGTGGATCAGAGCGCGATCAGCGCTTCTTTTCCGGATGGGTGCGCTGACGCAGCGGATCGTAGAACGGCGTCGGCACGACCAGCGCGGCCAGCTTGCCGGCCTTGCTGGCGATGGTCAGGCGGGTGCCCAGGTTCGAATGCGACGGCTTCAGGTGCACCATGGCCAGCGACTGCATCAGCAGGCGGCTGTACGAAGCCGAGGTGACCACGCCGACTTCCTTCTCGCCGTCATAGATCTTGGCGCCGCCTTCGACCGCTTCGTGATGGGTCACGATCATGCCGGCCTGCTTGACGCGCTCGCGGCCCTTCAGTGCCAGCACCGCGGCCTTGCCGATGTAGTCGCCCTTCTTGTCGAGGTCGACCGCCCAGTCCATGTTCACTTCCCACGGCGTGGTGTCGCCTTCCGGCATTTCGAACGGGAAGAACAGCAGGCCGCCTTCGACGCGGGTCAGGTCCAGCGCGGTCCAGGAGCAGGGGATGACGCCCTTCGGCTTGCCGGCTTCGAGGATGGCGTCCCACAGGAACACGGCGTCGGCGGCGGTGCAGTACACCTCGTAGCCGCGCTCGCCGGAGTAGCCGCCGCGGCCCAGGGTCACCTTCTTGCCGAACAGCGTGGTTTCGACGTGGTTGAAGTAGGGCAGCGCAGCCAGGTTGGCCGGGGTGTGCGGCGCCAGCACGTCGAGCGAAACCGGGCCCTGCAGCGACAGGATGTGCACGTCGAGGTCGGCTTCGATCTTCACGTTCTTGCCGGCCGACAGTTCGGCCAGGGTCTTCGGCGTGGCGCCGCTGCCGTGCGAGATGCGGAACTTGTCGGCGGCATCGCGGATGATCATGATGTCATCGACCAGCGCGCCGGCTTCGTTCACTTCGCCGCCAAGGCGGGCGGTGCCCGGCTTCAGCCTGGTCACGTCGATGGTGACCAGGCGGTCGATCACGGCTTCGGCGTCCGGGCCGGACACGTTCACGATGTTCAGCGCGGACACGTCGTACAGGCCGGCGCGCGAGCGGGTGGCAATCACTTCATCGTGCGGGCAGCTGTTGTAGCTCCACGGGATCGGCATGTTGTTCCACGTATCGCCATCCAGCTTCGAGCCGAGCTGACGGTGACGCTCGTTCAGAATCGAATTCCTTTGCATTTCCCGGTTCTCCTTGTCTGAGGTGTCGCCGCGCAGCGCGTGCGATCTGAGGCTGATTCTGTTGCCGGGGGCAGGGGCGGACAATTCTCAAGAGGGGTTACCCCCTAGGTGGTATGTGCGCCGCCGCATGGGCTGCGTACGCTGTACGCATCAAGATGGCGGAGACGCAGGATGGCGAGGACGGGCGGTTACACGGGGGCGTGCCTGTGCGGCGGGGTGCGCTACGCGATCAGGGGCACGCTCGATGCGCCGGTCGCCTGTCACTGCAGCCAGTGCGCCCGCACCAGCGGTCACCATGCGGTGATGGCCTGCTGTGCGGACCGGGACCTGGACATCACGGCAGCCGATACCCTGCGCTGGTACGCCTCGTCGGCGAACGTGAAGCGCGGCTTCTGCGAACGGTGCGGCGGCAACCTGTTCTGGAAGGACGCGAGCGGCGAGGTGACCTATGTGACCGCCGGCACGCTGGACCGGCCCACCGGGCTCAGGCTGTCGGCCCACATCTTCGCCGGCTCGCGCGCCGACTACTACGACATCGACGACGATCTGCCGCGCAGCGACGCCTGGTAGGGGCAGGCGGTCAGTGCGTCTGCCAGGGCAGCGCGGATTTCGATCACCGGAATGAAAAAGGGCGCGGAACGGCTTTCGCCGCTCCGCGCCCCGCTGCCTGCGGACTGCGTCTTCGATCAGGCGCGCACGCGTGCCTTGGTCGGGTCGTAGTGCGAGGTCTTCACCTGAACAGCCTTGATGCGCTTCTGGTGGCCGTCGAGCTTGCCGATTTCCACCGTGGCGCCCAGTTCGACCGCCGACACGTCCAGTCGCGCCAGCGCGATGGTCTTGCCGAGGATGGGCGAGCGGGTGGTGCTGGTGATCTGGCCGATCTGCGCGCGACCGTTGTAGATCGGGTCGCCGTGCGCCACCAGTTCGGTGCCTTCGATGTCGAGCCCGACCATGACGCGCGCCGGGTGGGCCTTGCGGCGCTCCAGTGCGGCCTTGCCGACGTAGTCATCCTCCTTGTCGGCCGCCACCGCGAAGCCGATGCCGGCCTCGAACGGGTCGGTCTGGTCGCAGAAGTCGTACTCGGCAAAGATGAGCGCGGCTTCAATGCGCAGCATGTCGAGCGCGGCCAGGCCCATCGGCGCGATGCCGTGCGGCTCGCCCGCCTTGGCGATGGCGTCCCACACCTGCACCGCGTGCTTCGGGTGGCACCACACTTCGTAGCCCAGTTCGCCGGTGTAGCCGGTGCGCGACACGACGACCGGCAGGCCGTCGATCTTGCCCACGGTCAGGCGGAACCACTTCAGTTCGTCCATCGACGCATTGCCCGGCGGCGTGACCACGATCTCGCGCAGGATGTCGCGCGACTTCGGGCCCTGCACCGACAGGTTGTGCAGCTGGTCGGTGGAGGACTTCACCCATACGCGCAGGTTGTGCTTGGCCGCCAGTTCGCGCAGCCACACGCCGCAGTAGTCGTCGCCGCACACCAGACGGAAATTGTTCTGGCACAGGCGGAACACGGTGCCGTCGTCGATCATGCCGCCGTGCTCGTAGCAGAGCGCGGTGTAGACGATCTGGCCGACCGCCAGCTTGCGGATGTTGCGGGTGGTGGCCAGCTGCAGCAGGGCTTCTGCGTCCGGGCCGGTGATCTCGAACTTGCGCAGCGCGGACAGATCGATCATCACCGCGCGTTCGCGGCAGGCCCAGTATTCGTCGATCGGGCCGTTGGACGAGAACGAATCCTGCAGCCAGAAGCCGCGGTACTCGACCATGCGGCGGGTGAGCGCGGAGGTGCGGGCGTGGAAGCCGGTCTCGCGGGTCAGCTTGGGGGCGGCGTCGGGCGTCATGCGGTGTGCGATCCCTTTGGAGAAGTTGTTCGAGGCGTCATAGACCCGGACGTGGATGTCGGTGGGGTTCCAGCCGTTGGCCGGGTCGATGTCGTCGGTGCAGGACGAGGAGGCGCAGACCAGATCGGTCATCGCGCGCAGCAGCACGTAGTCGCCGGCGCGCGACCACGGTTCGTCCAGGCTGATGCTGTCGTCGTGATTGACGATGGTGTTGTAGAAGAAGTTGATCGCCGGCCAACCAGCGCGG
>Ga0123397_162803_pt1 | contig 11602 bp, 12 predicted proteins | sample T10HLNH4metaT_FD_89925 | JGI IMG/M metagenome (GOLD analysis project Ga0123397, IMG submission 89925) | Methane-oxidizing artificial microbial communities from Washington, USA to study methane cycling - T10-HLNH4 metaT (Metagenome... ... | reverse complement strand
GAGAAAAGCTAAAATACAACCCTTTAAAAAAGCAAAGCATCGGGACGGATAAAGCTAGTTTGTTCCCACAAAAGACAAAGCACTAGGGATTGATTCTGCTGAAATGTAACCCTCAAAAAAACAGAGCATTGGGATTGATAAAGCTAGTTTGTTCCCATAAAAGACAAAGCAAAACAGAGGTGATAAATCTGTGCAATAATTTTATAAAATGGTATTGATTCTCATTTTTTGGGTAATTTGAGAATCACCATTTTATAACAGACAAAAAAAATCAATTTCTCTATAAAAGAGTTAAAGTCGATGTTTGGGGGTATCGGCTTCTTTTTTGCACAAAAAAAGAGCCAGCAAAATATTTGCTGGCTCTTTTTTATTTTTAGATATCTATTATCCGTTCAACGCTTCTGCTCCACCAACGATCTCTAAGATTTCGTTTGTAATAGCAGCCTGACGTGCTTTGTTATAAGTCAATTTCAACTGGTTTCTTAATTCCGTTGCGTTGTCAGTTGCTTTGTGCATAGCTGTCATACGCGCTCCGTGTTCTGAAGCAAATGAATCACGAATACCTTTATATAATTGTGTTTTTAACGATTTAGGAATCAAAGTCAATACAATTTCTTCTTTTGAAGGCTCGAAAATATAATCTCCTGTAGAAGCTGCTGTATCAGATTTAATTGGAGCTAACGGTAAAAATTGCTCAGTCTGAACAATTTGTGTTGCAGCATTTTTAAACTGATTATAGATTAATTCGATTCTGTCATATTCCCCAGATAAGAATTTTTGAGTCAAATTGTCTGCAATTCCAGCAACATTTTCAAAAGTTAAATGATCAAAAATTGCATTATGATGTCCGTGAATTTTATGCGTCTTAACTAAAGCGTCGCCTCCCTTTTTACCAATGGCAAAAACATCTACTTGCTTTCCTGCATAAAAATCAGTACGGTTTTTAATCTCCTTAATTACATTTGAATTAAATGCACCACATAAACCTCTGTTAGAAGTTATAGCTACAAGTAATACTTTTTTTACTTCACGCTGAGTTGTATAATCTCCTCCAACTTCACCATCAAGTGTAGCAGAAAGATTTTGTAGCAACTCTGTTAATTTCTCGGCATAAGGTCGCATTGCAGTGATTGCATCTTGTGCTTTCTTAAGCTTTGCTGCAGAAACCATTTTCATAGCCGATGTAATCTGCATCGTCGATGAAACGGAAGTAATTCTATTACGGATTTCCTTTAAATTTGCCATTTTTTCTAATTAGAAAATTTGATAATTAGTCAATTAGATAATTGAAAAATTCATTTCAATTATCTAATTTTCTAATTGTCTTATTAGTTATATTTTGCTGAAACTTCTTTTGCTGCTTTTTCAATAACATCTGTAATGTTATCGTCAAATTTACCAGCTTTCAACGCGTTAAGCGTATCTTTATGTTTACTGTTTAAGTAAGACAAGAAATCAGCCTCAAATTCTTTAACTTTATTTACAGGAACGTTTTTCAATAAGTTTTTAGATCCAGCGTAAATAATTGCAACTTGGTTTTCAACAGGATAAGGATCATTTAAACCTTGTTTCAAGATTTCAACGTTTCTTTTTCCTTTTTCAATTACGTTTAAAGTAACAGAATCCAAGTCAGAACCAAATTTAGCGAAAGCTTCTAATTCACGGAATTGAGCTTGGTCTAATTTTAAAGTTCCTGAAACTTTTTTCATTGATTTAATTTGAGCATTACCTCCAACACGAGATACAGAGATACCTACGTTGATCGCAGGACGAACACCAGAGTTGAACAAATCTCCGTCAAGGAAAATCTGACCATCTGTAATAGAGATTACGTTTGTTGGGATATATGCAGAAACGTCACCAGCTTGAGTTTCGATAATTGGTAAAGCAGTCAATGAACCACCACCTTTTACGATAGACTTAATAGAATCTGGTAAATCGTTCATGTTTTTAGCGATACCATCATCTGCGATTACTTTACAAGCGCGCTCTAATAAACGAGAGTGTAAGTAGAAAACGTCTCCAGGGTAAGCCTCACGTCCCGGTGGTCTTCTTAATAAAAGAGAAACCTCACGGTAAGCAACAGCTTGTTTAGATAAATCATCATACACGATAAGTGCTGGACGACCTGAATCTCTAAAGTATTCTCCAATTGCAGCACCAGCGAATGGAGCATAAACTTGCATTGGAGCTGGGTCAGAAGCATTAGCTGCAACAATAACTGTATAAGCCATTGCTCCTTTTTCTTCTAACATTTTAGCGATTCCTGCTACAGTTGAAGCTTTTTGTCCAATTGCAACATATATACAGAATACAGGTTTTCCTGCATCATAAAATTCTTTTTGGTTCAAGATTGTATCGATACAAACAGTTGATTTACCTGTTTGACGGTCACCGATAACAAGCTCACGCTGACCACGTCCAACTGGGATCATAGCATCTACTGCTTTTACTCCTGTTTGTAATGGTTCAGTTACTGGCTGACGGAAAATAACTCCTGGCGCTTTTCTTTCTAATGGCATTTCGTATAAATCTCCACCGATTGGTCCTTTTCCATCAATTGGAAAACCAAGAGTGTTAACAACACGTCCTACCATTTGCTCACCTACTTTAAGAGAAGCAATACGTTGAGTTCTTTTTGCAGTAGATCCTTCTTTAATTCCTGTTGATGGTCCTAAAAGTACCACACCAACATTATCTTCTTCAAGATTCAATACGATACCTTCCATACCGTTATCAAATTCTACTAACTCACCATATTGAACATTAGATAGCCCGTAAACACGAGCAATACCATCTCCAACTTGAAGTACTGTTCCTACTTCCTCTAGCGTAGCACCAGATTCAAAACCTTCTACTTGCTTTCTTAATATTGCTGAAATTTCAGCAGGTTTGATTTCCGCCATCTTAATTTATAATTTAGACACTTTTATGTGTAATAAAACTAATTACTTAACTCTCTTTTTAATACTTGTAATCTGTTTGCAACAGAGGCATTGTATTGATTATCGCCTATTCTCAAAATAAATCCACCAATAATTGAGGGATCTACTATATTTTCAATTGTAATTTTTTTATCTGATAAAGTTGCAACTTTAGCTAAAACTTTAGCTTCTAAAGCAGCATCCATAGGAATTGCTGTCGTAACTTTTGCTACTTCAACACCATTACTCTCATCAAATAATTTATTGTATTCTGATGCAATTGCACCTAGAATTTCAAATCTTTTGTTTTCAAATAATAAATGGAATAAACCTTTAGTTACACCGTTTACATTTGCAAAAACTTCTAAAAGAGCACTTTCTTTAACTTCAACTTTTGTAGTTGGATTTAAAATAAACGTACTCAATTCTGTATTTGTCTCAATTGCATTTGCAATTGATTTCATATCGTTATTTACAGCTTCGGCAACACCTTTAGAGTTTGCTAAGTCCAGAATTGCTTTTGCATAACGAATTGCTGCTCTTGTACCTGCCATAGTCTTAGTTTAACTTTACGTCACCTAACATTTTCTCAACTAATTTAGTTTGAGATTCTTTGTTAGATAATTCCTCTTTCAATAATTTTTCAGCGATGCTTAATGATAAAGTTGAAACTTGAGATTTCAATTCAGCCATTGCAGCATTTTTTTCACTTTCGATAGCAGCTTTAGCTTGCTCGATCATTTTTTGACCTGCCTCTTGTGCTTCGTTTTTAGAATCAGCTATCATTTTCTCTTTCATTTCGCGAGCTTCTTTCAACATCGCGTCACGTTCTGCACGAGCTTCATTCAAAATTCTTTGATTGTCAGCTTGTAAGTTTTCCATTTCTCTCTTTGCGTTTTCAGCAGAAAGCAATGCGTTTTTAATACCTTCTTCTCTTGCAGTAATAGATTCCATAATTGGTTTCCATGCAAATTTCACTAAAAGTAAAATCAATACTAACAAGATTAAAGCTTGCCAGAAGAATAATCCGAATGAAAAATCGTTAATTAACTTATCCATTTTATAACTATATTAAATATTTAATTTCTTTTTTTAAAGTAACAACACCTTTAACCAACCGTTAAAGATGTTGTTAGTTTTCTCTTTATTATTTTCCTAAGATTAAAGCAGCAAATGCTAAACCTTCTAATAAAGCCGCGATAATAATCATCGCAGTTTGAATTTTACCAGCAGCTTCTGGCTGACGAGCAATAGCGTCCATAGCAGATCCACCGATTTTACCTAAACCTAAACCTGCACCGATTACTACTAAACCAGCACCTACTAAAGTTGGAATTGTTCCCATAACTATTTATATATATAAAATTAAACTTCTAAATTAAATAATTGCTGTTTCATCTTCATGGTGGTGAGCGTGGTCATGATCCTGAACCGCCATACCAATAAACAATGATGATAACATTGTAAAAATGAAAGCCTGTAAAAATGCAACTAAAATTTCAATAACAGAGATAAATAATGTTAATCCTAAAGAGATTGGCAAATCTGCTGCTAAATTTTTTCCAACGAAAATCATTCCGATCAAACTCATAATTACTACGTGACCAGCAGTAATGTTTGCGTACAAACGAATTAATAATGCGAATGGTTTTGTTAATGTTCCTAAAACCTCAATTGGTGCTAAGATAATCTTCATTGGAACTGGTACTCCTGGCATCCAAAAGATGTGTCCCCAATAATCTTTGTTTGCACTGAATTGTGTAATGATAAAAGTAAAAGCTGCTAAACAAACTGTAATAGCAATATTTCCTGTAACGTTAATTCCTAGCGGAGTCATTCCTAATAAGTTTAAAACCCAAACAAAGAAAAATACAGTTAATAGGTAACCCATATATTTACGGTATTTTTTCTCTCCAATGTTAGGAACTGCGATTTCATCTCTAATGAAAATTATAAGAGGCTCTAAAACTCTTCCAAATCCTGTTGGAATTGGTCCTTTTTTATATGATTTTGCTAAACCAGTAAACATTAAGAATAATAGCACCGCAACAAAAAGCATTGAAACAACATTCTTTGTCATAGAAAAATCTAAAGGTTTTTCGTTTTCTGGATGACCGTGCTCATTAAAAGTAATTGTTCCGGCTGCATCAGTTTTATAAATTTTACCGTGAACTAATTTGTAGAAGTTTCCGTCAACTTCTGCAACTGTTTCACCGAAATGAAATTTTGAAGAAGAGAAAACTTTTAAACCTCCGTCAATAAGTATAACTGGTAATGGAAAACCAAAGTGTTTGTTTTCTTTTTCATCTTGGAAGAAAACAAAATCGTGAGAATCTTGTAAGTGGTGATCAATGAAAGCATCTACTTTTGCTTTTGGGTCAAGAGCAACTGCGTGCTCTCCTTCCGCTGGAGCATCATGTGAAATTACTTTCTCTTCGTGAGCCGTTTCAGTTTGTACATGCGTTGAATCATTCTCTGAGTTTGCAAAACCCATAATTGGTAGAGAAGCTACAAAAGCTGCTAGAATAAAGCTGAGTGGTTTGTTTGAAATCACCATATCGTGGAAAATCTTATTTTTTTACGTTTCTAAAATTTGGTGCAAAGGTACATTTTTTATTAATATTCAAAAGGATATGAAAAATTATTTTTGAACCTTGTTTTACATATTCGCGATTTTAACGCTTTTCATTTAATAATCGGACAGTTAAAAGCGTCTGAAATAACAAAAACAAAATAAATGTTATAAAAAAACTGACTTTTTCAACATTGACCGTTTCAGTTTTGTTTTCTAAAATTGGCTGCAAAATTAAATATCCCAACAACATTTGAGTAAAAGTTCCGAATAAGAAAACCATCCCTACGATTTCAAAATTCTTATTTTTTACCTTTAATAATATAAGGTATAGCAAAGCTGACAATCCGAAGAAAATTAAATACAGTAATTCTATACTGTAATGAAACTTTTGAAAATTAATTTCCAGCAAAAAGAAAGCGGCTATATGCACTATAAAGGCAACAACAGCAAAACAAAATAAATGAAAAACAGGTTTGTAATTTTTTAATGACATTTCAGGTAATTTTTTGCAAAGATGCAACTTTTATCTAAAGCTGCTATAAATGAAAAAATTACTTTATTTATTAATGTCGTTAACTTGGCGGATAACGTTATATAATGCAAGGCCTACACCGGCCATGACAAAAATCGTATTATAATAAACTTTTGGGCTCGGATGGTTTTCATCAAGCCAGGTTCCGAAATAAGAGAACAAAAAAATAATGACTCCCATTTGAAATGGAATATTAATTAATGCAAGCCATTTATTTCTCCTATTATTATTCGGTTCCTTTTCCATCTTCTAATAATATTACCTGATTGGAATTTAACATGGTACAAGAAGCGGTAAAGTCTGCTCCAGGTTCAATCGATAATTTTCCAACGGCGATTTCTCCATGAATTCGCGCGGTTCCTTTAATATTAAGGACTTCTAAAACTTTTAATTTTCCTTGAAATTCTCCTTCAATATCAGCATTGTGACAGATAATTTCTCCTTTCACAATTCCTGATGCGCCAATAACAAGTTTTCCTTGCGAAGTAAAATTTCCAATAAGTTCGCCGTCCAGTCTAAAATCAGCTTTTGAAACAATATCACCAACAATGGACGTTCCTTCTACAATTCTGTTGGTTTTTCCTAAATTCTCTGTACTGACTTTTTTGACTTTTTCAAACATGGTTTTATGGGGTTTTTGGGGCTAAATACGTTTCAAGATTTTTTTTGATTTGAACTACCTTATAATTATCACTTGAAATAATAATTGGCATATTCGAGATTTTATATTTTTTATCCTCTCTCAAAACCCCTGAAACATCTTTGGCATATGCCTCTGATTTTAAACCATGAATAACTACAAAACTTTCGGTTTTATTGTATTTGTCAAATGAAGTTGTTAGTCGTTCGTAATTTTCAACCAACATGTATACCTTAATTGCTTCCTCAATTTTTTTAACCGTTTTAGCATCATTATTCGAAACTGGATATAAAATTTTCCAATTCTTTCCGTCAACTACCGTGAAATCAAGTTTTTCTAAATCCGGAATTTGTTTTTCCAAAATTTCTCTGGCACTTTTTCCTTCTTCGCTGTTTGGATAATTATCTGCAACTGTTTCCAATCCTTTTTTATAAGCGGCCAAACCTTCTACTTTTCCTAAAGCATTTGCTTTCAGCAATTCAAATTTGGAAACAATATCTTCACCAGCATATTGATTGATCAGATTATCGATGTTGTTTAAAACTTCTATAAACTGCTCCTCTTCATATAATTTAAACCATTTTTTATATTCCTTATCGGCAGAAACCAAATCATCTGAATTTGCATTATTTAAAATCTGTGCATATCTTGAAGTTGGATAATTACCTATTATATCAGACTTTATTCTTTCAGCCCTTGCCGGATTTGTAATTTGATAAATTTTATATAAATTATACATCGATGGCAAAATCAGTTTTTCTTCAGGTTTATTTTGTAATAATTGCTCAAGCTTATCGCTGGCTAATTTATATTCTTTGAACTTTTCTTTATAAATAAGTCCCAATTGATAATACGCAAAGTTTCGTTCTTTTCCAATGCTGTCCATAACTGTCGGACTTGTCGGAATCTGATTTTCATAAAATGCCGTCGTATATTTTTCCGGAATTTCCGGTTGCAACGCATTTATAGAATCCTGATTGATATTTAATGAATCTTTTAAAGCAGTATTAACAATTGATTTTGATGAAGCTAATCTCCAATTTCCGCCTATAACACGATTTCCCCACTGTTTTCTAAATTGCAGTTTTCCGTAGGCAACCGTTGTTGGGTTGTAAAAATAAAAAGTGCTTGCAACATCATTTCCAGATGGCGGATTAAATGCTCCCGAAACCAAATCTGTTTTGTTAGGCTGTTGCGGATTAATTGCTGAAGAGATATTATTTGCATCCGTATTACGCTGAACGTTTGCCAATTTTTCTTTTTCTTTTTCTTCGGCTAATTTTTTGGCATCGTCATTCTTTTTAAGTTCTGCGATGTAAATCTCAAAGTATGTTTTTCGTTCTTCTGCTGGTAAATTGTAAACCTTTATAATACTGTCGTTGCGTTTTGCAATTCCTTCGTATTTAATTACGTTATCGAGATTTTTTCTGTTTTTTTCAATTAAGGCAAACTCTCTCGTTTTTGGATTTAATTTTACCAAAGTACTGTCATAGTATTTTGCCGCCATTGTATAATCTGTATTTCTAAAATACATATTTCCAATGTTTCGATAGGTAGAAGCAACTAAATAAGGGTCTTTAGATTTTCTTGCCAAGGAATGGTTATAAAATTCCAATGCATCTTTTTGCTCATTATTTTTATCGAAAAAAACACCCATTTCATAAAAAAGAATATCATAATATGGTCTGTTTTCTCTATCCTCAACTAATTTATTATAGGCTTCCACAAACAAATTATGATCGTCTTTTTCATAATCGAACATCTGTGCTTTCTTCGCATAAGCATGCATCATATATTTACGATCTGCTTTTCGGTTCATGTCGATTACGCCGTTATAAAAGTAAATAGCACTATCTCTTTTTCCGGCTTCCTGATATAATTGTCCAAGAATAAAACGGTAACGCGCTCTGTCTTCGTTTATTCTGGTAAAATTTTCTGCAATTTTCAATTTGGCAACAGCGCTATCTTTTTCTTCTGTATTTAAAAAAGCTTCCGCCAATAATGCATTTGCATCCGAGAAAGTCTGTTTGTCTAAGTCTGTTTTCTTTAATAAAAGATTAATGTTTTTAATAACAATAGCATCGTTTCCGAGACGCATATTGGTTTTTTCACGCCAAATTTTTGCGGTATAAATATTACTGCTATTTGGATATTTATAAAGAATATAATTGAATGCTTCTAATGCAGGAATAAAACGCTGATCATAGTATCTTGCTTTCCCCAGCATTAGATACGCTTCATCAATCTGATAATTTTTTTCTCTTCCTCCAATATTCATGGAGTGTTTCTGAATGGCTTTTGTCGCTTTCGTTTCCGCTAGTTCAAAATCGGGATTTTTTGTTTTTTCTCCTTCCGAAAAATTTTCATCAAACTGCATTTTTTCAATTGGCAGTATTTTCCAAAAATTATCCTGATTATTGTTCTGAATTGATTTTAATCCTTTTTCAAGACCAATTCCACCATTATACAAAATGTTATATTTTGTACTTAAAGCGTGCGAATTTCTGTTCACGAAGGTATTATTCTTGGTAGAGCAAGCTATCAAAAAGAATAAAAAACCGAGAAAAAAACAATATTTAAGAGTATTCTTTTTCAATAGAACTAATTTTTAAAGCATAAACTTATAAAAAGCACTTTTAGTATATGACTTGTAAAAATACGCTTCTTTTTGAAATATAGAAACTTAAACTGCAAAAAACGATTCGAGCTCTTGTAAGGTTTCTTCTGAGGTTTGAATATCTTTTACAATTTCACCTTTATTAAGCGCAACAATTCGGTCACAAACTTCAACCGTGTGTTGCAAATCATGGCTTGAAACCAAAACGGTAACATTCGGATCGTCAGCTAATTCTTTAATTATTTTCTTCAAACGACTCACTGTAGTTGGGTCTAAATTTGCAAAAGGTTCGTCTAAAATTATCACTTCCGGATTGCCAATAAGTGTTGCAATAATGCCTACTTTTTTCTGATTCCCTTTTGATAAATCGCGAAGGTATTTTTTGTTGTTTAAAATTTCTCCATTGAAAAATTCTTCATGTTTTTTCAAAAGTGCATCAATATCTGCTTTATTCTGATGACGCAAATCGCCAATAAAATAAAAATATTCCTCTGGTGTCAAATAGCCAATTAGGAAACTTTCGTCTAAAAATGAACCTGTAAAAGATTTCCAGTTTTCGCTAGTATTTACCTGAATATCATTTGTTTTTATATTTCCAGTCGAAGGCTGAATAAGATCCAGAAGCAAACTGAAAAAAGTAGTTTTTCCTGCGCCATTATTTCCGACAAGTCCAAAACTTTGTCCTTTCGGAATTTCAAGATTATTAATATTTAAAACTGTAGTATTGTTATATTTTTTTGAAAGTTGATTTACTTGTATCATGGTAATATTAGATTTTAGATTGTTGATTTTAAATTTTAATGGAATAAAATTATCTCATTATCAAAGTGGCAAATTTTCTAATTAACTCTTTTGTTTATAAGCACTTATTGTACTGTATTTTTCGACTTTATATCTTTTTTCAATTATTGAAAAAACTTTATTTCTAAATACAAATCCTAAAACTCCTGCTCCTGCAACCAGCATTAAGCCAAGTGTTTTATCTCCGAGATAAAGTCCGATTCCATAAAGTCCCAAAGGCAATAATAATTTTGGCAAAGTCAATAACATTGCATTTACATTAAATGCTTTTTTATCTCCAAAAGCACCGCCGGCGTTACTCAAATCAATTGGAGTTTTTGTAAATGCTCCTCCTAAAAGAACCAAATGAGAATTTACTCCAATATTGTAAATGGCACCAACCACAATAGTCAAATAAACCTGCCATCCGTAAAAAAGATAAAATGAAGCCAAAATTGTCGATACAAAAGTGGCAATAACAATTAACCACCATTTTGAAGTAATATAACCGCGATACGGAATATTTTGTGTCATCATCAATTGATAATATGAACTGTCCCAGCTTGGTACGAATTGTCCAAAGACAAATAAAAATCCACCTGAAACAAATATTCCCGCAAAAATATACATAACCGCAGGCTGGTGTGTATTGCCAAAAAAGATCAATCCGTAAAACAAAAAGAAGAAACTCATGATAATAGTCGTTTTTGACCTCTTGTTTCTTTTAATCAACTTAATGTCATTTTTAAGAAAGGTTCCCAAAGTTCCAAATTGATTCAGCCAAGAAAGATTTTCAGTCGTCGCTATGTCTTCTTTCTTAGAAAGTCCGGCATCTAAATATAAATTGTTTTTGAAATATTTAAATGTAAATGCATACAACCCTCCTAATAACAAAACAGGAATCAAAAACAGTCCTTTTATGGTGTAAAGTCCCTGGAAAAAAGGAGTTGTGAAAATGGTAATATCAAAAAGCTTATAATATTGTGCAGCTCCAAAAGCTAAAGCAAGCCCAATAAAAACAACAAATAATTTGTCGATATTGCTTAAAATAATATTCAAAAAATTGTTGATATAGATTAATGAGAAAATCGCCAAAAGCCAAAATAAAATTCCCAAAATATCATATCCTTCAATAATAAGAACAATTGAAAAAGGCACAAAGAAAAGCGCATGAACCCAGTTAAAAAAGGACAATGCCGTTTTACCTAAAGAAAAATGAACAATAGTTGGTTTTTTAAAAGGCAAAACCAATAATGGTTTGATATTAAGAACCGGAATCGCCTGCATTAACAAACGAACCACAAGATCAAGCAAAAAATAATAAATCAGGAATTTATTAATGGTTACTAACGGTTCGAGATTCATTTTTTTAAGTACATAAAATGCGCCTACTCCCATTGCAATAAAAATTACCGAAAAGTAAACCATCAAAAACCCAATTAAAATTTTCATGGCCAGATTTGCTCCAAATGAAGCTGATCTTACAAAGGCTTTCCATTCGAGATAAATAAACTTTTTAATCATGGTTATTCAG
>Ga0123397_110184_pt1 | contig 11607 bp, 10 predicted proteins | sample T10HLNH4metaT_FD_89925 | JGI IMG/M metagenome (GOLD analysis project Ga0123397, IMG submission 89925) | Methane-oxidizing artificial microbial communities from Washington, USA to study methane cycling - T10-HLNH4 metaT (Metagenome... ... | reverse complement strand
TGGCAAGCCAGCTCCCACAGAAATTTCTGGTGTACACGGAATTTATGTTCACTGGAGATCAACTGTGGGAGCTAGCCTTGCTGGCGATCCGCCGCAGGCGGCCATAAAAAAACGCCGCAGGCTTCAGCAGCCAACGGCGTTCCTTTTTACTGCAACCGCTTACACGGTATGCAGGTACCAGTTGTACTCGAGGTCGGAGATGGAGTGTTCGAACTCTTCCAGCTCGCTCTCTTTACAGGCCACGAAGATATCGATGTATTTCGGATCGATGTACTTGGCCATGACTTCGCTGTCGTCCAGCTCGCGCAGTGCATCGCGCAGGTTGTTCGGCAGGCTCTGCTCGTTCTGCTCGTAGCTGTTGCCTTCCACTGGAGCGCCCGGTTCGATCTTGTTGACCAGACCGTGGTGCACGCCTGCCAGGACCGAAGCCATCAGCAGGTAGGGGTTGGCGTCGGCACCGGCCACGCGGTGTTCCAGGCGGACCGCGTCGGCGGAACCGGTCGGCACGCGCAGGGCGACAGTGCGGTTGTCCAGGCCCCAGCACGGCGAGTTCGGCACGTAGAACTGTGCGCCGAAACGACGGTAGGAGTTGACGTTCGGGCAGAGGAAAGCCATCTGCGCCGGTAGGGTCTCGAGCACACCGCCGATCGCGTGACGCAGTGCGGCGTTCTGCTCGGGATCCTCACTGGCAAAAATGTTTTTGCCTTCTTTATCGAGAATCGAGATGTGGACGTGCAGACCATTGCCCGCCTGGCCCGGATAAGGCTTGGCCATGAAGGTGGTGTCCATTTCATGGTCGTAGGCGATGTTCTTGATCAGGCGCTTGAGCAGGACCGCGTAGTCGCAAGCCTTGATCGGGTCGGCCACGTGGTGCAGGTTCACTTCGAACTGCGCCGGGGCACTTTCCTTGACGATGGCGTCGGCCGGGATGCCTTGCTCTTTCGCACCTTCCAGAATGTCCTGGAGGCAGTCGACGTATTCGTCGAGGTCGTCGATCAGGTAAACCTGTGTCGAGTGCGGGCGTTTGCCGGAAATCGGCGAGCGCGGTGGTTGTGGGCGGCCGTTCACGTTCTCCTGGTCGATCAGGTAGAACTCCAGTTCGAACGCGGCGCAGATGGTCAGGCCCATCTCATCGAACTTGGTGACGACTTGTCGCAGCACTTCGCGCGGGTCGGCGAAGAAAGGATCACCTTCGAGTTCGTGCATGGTCATCAACAGTTGCGCGGTCGGGCGCTTCTGCCATGGCTCGTTGCACAGGGTGTCGGGAATTGGATAGCAGATTCGGTCAGCATCGCCGATGTCCAGGCCCAGGCCGGTGCTTTCCACCGTCGAACCATTGATATCCAGAGCAAATAGAGAGGCCGGCAGGTTGATGCCTTTCTCGTAAACCTTGTGGAGGCTGGTGCGTTCGATGCGCTTGCCGCGCACCACACCATTCATATCCGCAATCAGAAGGTCAACGTACAGAACCTCAGGATGTTCCTTAAGGAACGCGTTCGCTTCGTTAAGCTGAACGGCACGCGGGGGTACCGACATGATGCAACACCTTTGTTGTTAAAAATATCAATCATTGATCTCTTCGGATTCCAGTCAACCCGAACGGCATGCCGAAGTCAAGTGAGGCCGTTTTTGCCCCAAAAAAGCGCTCGTGCGGCTTTTTTGAGGCACTTTGGGGCGTTTTTATGCCCCTGAGCGCTATACCGTCTGCATGCTTGAGCGGGCCGTGTTGTATTTTTTACGGGGGTGTTGTGTAAAAAAATGAACAAGGCTAAGCTCGAATCAAACCCATAACAGCAATAATACCGGGGTGCTACATGTCTCGCCTGTCGTTAATCGGCATCACCGACTGCGGTCAGCAGAACGGTCTGCATGCTTATCACATCAGTGGCGATATCTACGTCAGCGTCGCAGCCTTCGCGGTTCCCGGCGTGCCGGTGATCTTTCCGTCCCTGGCGAATCGACCCTTTGCGTCCGATATTCTGGACGGCCTTGATGGCACCCCCATTACGGTTACTCCATTCAATATAGAACCGATTCACAATAATAGTGGCGCCTCCATTGCCTTGGGCACCGCTTGCGATTCTGCACGCCCGGCATTTGCCGCGTGGTGCAATAAAAACACGATAGCCTTTCGTACACCTGAATTTCAACGCGGCGCCGATGCGTCAAACATTGCCCGACTCCTGCAAGAGTCAGGAAACTCAAAGCCTAGAGGCATTTATGAGTAACAACCTCGACCAGCTCACCGATTGGTTGAAAGACCACAAGATCACAGAAGTCGAATGCATGATTGGCGATTTGACCGGGATTACCCGGGGCAAGATCTCGCCGACCAACAAATTCATCGCCGAAAAGGGCATGCGCCTGCCAGAGAGTGTGCTGTTGCAGACCGTGACCGGCGACTATGTCGAAGACGACATCTATTACGAACTGCTCGACCCGGCCGACATCGACATGATCTGCCGTCCCGATCAGAACGCGGTGTTCCTGGTGCCATGGGCCATCGAGCCAACGGCGCAGGTGATTCACGACACTTACGACAAGCAAGGCAACCCGATCGAGCTGTCGCCGCGCAACGTGCTCAAGAAGATCCTGAAACTCTATTCCGACAAGGGCTGGCAGCCCATCGTGGCGCCGGAAATGGAGTTCTACCTGACCAAGCGCAGCGATGACCCGGATTACCCGTTGCAGCCGCCGATCGGCCGTTCCGGTCGCCCTGAAATCGGTCGCCAATCGTTCTCCATCGAAGCGGCCAACGAATTCGATCCGCTGTTCGAAGACGTCTACGACTGGTGCGAACTGCAGGAGCTGGACCTCGACACGCTGATCCACGAGGACGGCACGGCGCAGATGGAAATCAACTTCCGTCACGGCGATGCCTTGTCCCTGGCCGACCAGATCCTGGTGTTCAAGCGCACCATGCGCGAGGCCGCGCTCAAGCACAACGTGGCGGCGACCTTCATGGCCAAGCCCATGACCGGCGAGCCCGGCAGTGCCATGCACTTGCACCAGAGCATCATCGACATCGAAACCGGCAAGAACATCTTCTCCAATGAAGACGGGACCATGAGCCAGCTGTTCCTGCACCACATCGGTGGCTTGCAGAAACTCATTCCTGAGCTGTTGCCGCTGTTTGCGCCCAACGTCAATTCGTTCCGCCGTTTCCTGCCGGACACCTCGGCACCGGTAAACGTGGAGTGGGGCGAAGAAAACCGCACCGTGGGCCTGCGGGTTCCGGATGCCGGGCCGCAAAACCGTCGGGTGGAAAACCGCCTGCCGGGCGCCGATGCCAACCCGTACCTGGCGATTGCCGCGAGCCTGCTCTGCGGTTACATCGGCATGGTCGAAGGACTGAACCCGAGTGCGCCGGTCGTGGGCCGTGGCTATGAACGCCGTAACCTGCGCCTGCCACTGACCATCGAAGATGCGCTGGAACGCATGGAAAACAGCGCGACCATCGAGAAGTACCTGGGCAAAAATTTCATTACTGGCTACGTCGCGGTCAAGCGGGCCGAGCATGAAAACTTCAAGCGCGTGATCAGTTCGTGGGAACGGGAGTTCCTGCTTTTTGCCGTCTGACACGCCGGGCGTCCGTTGTCGCCAGACGGCGCCTCCACCTGATTTTCTTTAGGAGATTGGTATGACCAGCAACAACCCGCAAACCCGTGAATGGCAAGCCCTGAGCAACGATCACCACCTGGCCCCGTTCAGCGACTTCAAGCAGTTGAAAGAGAAAGGCCCACGGATCATCACCAACGCCAAGGGCGTTTACCTGTGGGACAGCGAAGGCAACAAGATTCTCGATGGTATGGCTGGCCTGTGGTGCGTGGCCATCGGTTACGGTCGCGATGAACTGGCCGATGCCGCCAGCAAACAAATGCGCGAACTGCCGTACTACAACCTGTTCTTCCAGACCGCTCACCCACCGGTGCTGGAGCTGGCCAAAGCCATCGCCGACATCGCGCCTGAAGGCATGAACCATGTGTTCTTCACCGGTTCCGGCTCCGAAGGCAACGACACCATGCTGCGCATGGTTCGTCACTACTGGGCGATCAAGGGCCAGCCGAACAAGAAAGTCATCATCAGCCGCAAGAACGGCTATCACGGTTCCACCGTGGCCGGCGCGAGCCTGGGCGGCATGACTTACATGCATGAACAAGGCGACTTGCCGATCCCGGGCATCGTCCACATCGCCCAGCCGTACTGGTTCGCCGAAGGCGGTGACATGACGCCGGAGGAGTTCGGTGTCTGGGCCGCGAATCAGTTGGAAGAGAAGATTCTGGAAATTGGCGTCGACAACGTGGGCGCCTTTATTGCCGAGCCGATCCAGGGCGCCGGCGGCGTGATCATTCCGCCAGACACCTACTGGCCGCGCATCAAGGAAATCCTCGCCAAGTACGACATCCTGTTCGTGGCGGACGAAGTGATCTGTGGTTTCGGCCGCACCGGTGAGTGGTTCGGTTCCGACTTCTACGGCCTCAAGCCTGACATGATGACCATCGCCAAAGGCCTGACTTCCGGCTACATCCCTATGGGTGGCCTGATCGTGCGTGACGAAGTGGTGGCGGTGCTCAATGAAGGCGGCGATTTCAACCATGGCTTCACCTACTCCGGCCACCCGGTGGCGGCTGCGGTGGCACTGGAAAACATCCGCATCATGCGCGAAGAAAAAATTATCGAGCGCGTGCACAACGAAACGGCACCGTATTTGCAGAAACGTCTGCGGGAACTGAACGATCACCCATTGGTGGGCGAAGTTCGTGGGGTCGGTCTGTTGGGGGCTATCGAGTTGGTGCAGGACAAGGCCACTCGCAAGCGTTACGAAGGCAAGGGCGTCGGCATGATCTGCCGGCAGTTCTGCTTCGATAACGGCCTGATCATGCGCGCCGTTGGCGACACCATGATCATCGCGCCACCCCTGGTGATTACACTGGCGGAAATCGATGAGTTGGTGACCAAGGCACGCAAGTGCCTGGACCTGACCCTCAGTGCATTGCAGGGCTAAGTGCTAGGCTCTGAGCGGGAGTAAGAAACTTTCGCTCGGCACAGTCATAAGAGGCGGCCTTTTGTTGAAAGACCGCCTCGGATCTTGCCAGACTAGCCGCGGTTCCAGTTGCCCGGGTTCGGCCGCTGAACATAGTGGTTCAAAAGAGAAAAATTTGGAGCATCACGCATGAAGGCATTAGGCAAAATGTTTGCTGGCAAGACTCTTCTCGCCATGTCCCTGATGGGCATTATGGCGAGCGCGGTTCAGGCGGACGACAAGGTGTTGCACGTCTATAACTGGTCCGACTACATCGCTCCGGACACGATCAAGAAGTTTGAAGACGAGTCGGGTATCAAAGTCGTCTACGACGTCTTCGACAGTAACGAAACCCTCGAAGCCAAGTTGCTGGCCGGCAAGTCCGGTTACGACGTCGTCGTACCGTCGAACAATTTCCTGGCCAAGCAGATCAAGGCCGGCGTTTACCAGAAGCTGGATAAGTCCAAGCTGCCAAACTGGAAAAACCTGAACACCGACCTGCTCAAGGCCGTATCGGTCAGCGACCCGGGCAACGAACACGCCTTCCCGTACATGTGGGGTTCGATCGGTATCGGTTTCAACGCCGAGAAGGTCAAGGCTGCACTGGGTGCCGACGCACCGACCGATTCCTGGGATCTGATCTTCAAGCCTGAGAACGCCGCCAAGTTGAAGTCGTGCGGTATCAGCCTGCTCGATTCGCCAACCGAGATGATTCCGGTGGCGCTGCACTACCTGGGCCTGCCAACCGACAGCCAGAAGAAAGAAGACATCGACAAGGCTGAAGCGCTGATCATGAAGGTTCGTCCTTCGATCGCTTATTTCCACTCTTCCAAGTACATCTCCGACCTGGCCAACGGCAACATCTGCGTGGCCGTGGGTTACTCGGGCGACATCTACCAGGCCAAGTCCCGCGCGGCTGAAGCCGGTGACAAGGTGAAAGTCAGCTACAACATTCCGAAAGAAGGTGCGGGCAGCTTCTACGACATGGTCGCCATCCCTAAAGATGCCGAAAACGTCGAAGGCGCCTACAAGTTCATGACCTTCCTGCAGAAGCCGGAAATCATGGCTGAAATCACCAACGCCGTGCGCTTCCCGAACGGTAACGCGGCTGCCACGCCACTGGTGGATAAAGACATCACCAGCGATCCAGGCATCTACCCGCCAGCGGACGTGCTGGCCAAGCTGTACGCGATTGCCGACTTGCCGGCCGCGACCCAGCGGATCCTGACTCGCAGCTGGACCAAGATCAAATCCGGTAAGTAAGTAACAACTCCTGTAGGAGCGAGCTCGCTCGCGATGAACCTGAGAGCACCGCGGGGTGCCAGGCACCCCGCGTCATCGTTGATGACCATCGCGAGCGAGCTCGTTCCTACAGGGATTTTCATAAAGTTTGCTGGAACGGTTTTTCGAGGGTAAGTTGCGCGCCGGTTTTGTTGCCAGGCAGCCACGGCTGTCATGTAACGCGGGGCAACTTGGGCCCAACTAATTTTAGAGGACCTCCACTTGCCTATTTTTTCTTTGTTGCGCAATGCCATGCTGGTTGCCGCCGGGTTGACGCTTGCCGTCAATGTCCAGGCCGCCGGCACCGTGCATATTTATAACTGGTCGGACTACATCGGTCAGACCACCCTGGCAGACTTTCAGAAAGAGACCGGTATCAAGCCGGTCTATGACGTCTTCGACTCCAACGAAACCCTGGAAGGCAAGTTGCTGGCCGGGCATACCGGGTATGACGTGGTCGTGCCGTCCAACCACTTCCTCGGCAAGCAGATCAAGGCCGGTGCTTTCCAGAAGCTCGACAAGTCGCAGTTGCCGAACTATTCGAACCTCGACCCGGCGCTGCTCAAGCGCCTGGAGCAGAACGACCCGGGCAACCTGTATGCCGTGCCGTATCTGTGGGGCACCAACGGCATCGGTTACAACGTCGACAAAATCAAGGAAGTGTTAGGCGTCGACAAAATCGATTCCTGGAGCGTGTTGTTTGAGCCGCAGAACATCAAGAAGCTGCAGAAGTGCGGTGTGGCGTTCCTCGACTCCGCGGATGAAATGATGCCCACGGTCCTCAACTATATGGGCCTGAACGCTAACAGCACCGACCCCAAAGACTACGAAAAAGCGACCGCCAAGTTGCTGGCCGTGCGGCCTTACGTGACTTATTTCAACTCTTCCAAATACATCTCGGACCTGGCCAATGGCGATATCTGCATCGCCGTCGGATTCTCCGGCGATATTTTCCAGGCCCGCACCCGCGCCGAAGAAGCCAAGAAAGGCATCAACATCGCCTACACCATTCCGAAAGAAGGTGGCGCGCTCTGGTTCGATATGCTGGCGATTCCGAAGGACTCGGCCAACGTCAAAGAGGCCCATGCCTTCATCAACTATTTGCTGAAGCCTGAGGTGATCGCCCAGGTCAGTGATTACGTCGGCTATGCCAACCCTAATCCGGGGGCGGACAAACTGATGGAACAATCCATTCGCACCGACGAAGCGGTTTATCCACCGCAAGCCGTGCTCGACAAGACCTACGTGTCCATCGAGTTACCACCGAAGATTCAGCGTTTGATGACCCGCAGCTGGACCACGGTCAAGTCGGGTAAATAGCTTCAAGGCTCAAACTATCCAAGGTTGGCTCACCTTGAGCGAACTGCACTCTTTTTTTCTGGGAGTTTCGTAAATGGCAGTTGCCTCCGGCGCCTATAAGAAAGCCCTCGAGGGCGACCAATTACCTAAAGAGGTGTTGGTCAAAATCGACCGGGTCACGAAGAAGTTCGACGAGACGATTGCCGTGGACGACGTGTCCCTGGAAATCAAGAAAGGCGAAATCTTCGCCCTGCTCGGCGGTTCGGGATCGGGCAAATCTACTTTGCTGCGCATGCTCGCAGGATTCGAGCGTCCAACCGAAGGACGGATCTTCCTCGATGGCGTAGACATCACCGATATGCCGCCGTACGAGCGGCCGATCAACATGATGTTCCAGTCCTACGCCTTGTTCCCGCACATGACCGTGGCGCAGAACATTGCCTTCGGCCTCAAGCAGGACAAACTGCCGGCCGCGGAAATCGATGCGCGCGTGGCCGACATGCTCAAGCTGGTGCAGATGAGCCAGTACGCCAAGCGCAAACCGCATCAGCTGTCCGGTGGTCAGCGTCAGCGTGTGGCCCTGGCCCGCTCCCTGGCCAAGCGGCCGAAGCTGCTGCTGCTCGACGAACCGATGGGGGCACTGGACAAGAAACTGCGTTCGCAAATGCAGCTGGAGTTGGTCGAGATCATCGAGCGCGTCGGCGTAACCTGCGTCATGGTGACCCACGACCAGGAAGAGGCCATGACCATGGCCGAGCGCATCGCGATCATGCACCTGGGCTGGATCGCCCAGATCGGCAGCCCGATCGACATCTACGAAACCCCGACCAGCCGCCTGGTCTGCGAATTCATCGGCAACGTCAACATCTTCGACGGTGAAGTGATCGATGACGCCGAAGGCCACGCGACCATCACCTGCAAGGACCTGGATCGCCAGATCTATGTCGGCCACGGCATCAGCACCTCGGTGCAAGACAAGTCCGTGACCTACGCGATCCGCCCGGAAAAACTGCTCGTGACCCCAACCATGCCGACCTGCGAATACAACTGGTCCAGCGGCAAGGTGCACGACATCGCCTACCTCGGCGGTCACTCGGTGTTCTACGTCGAACTGCCGAGCGGCAAGATCGTCCAGTCGTTTGTCGCCAACGCCGAGCGCCGTGGCCAGCGGCCGACCTGGGGTGATCAGGTCTACGTGTACTGGGAAGACGACAGCGGCGTGGTGCTTCGCTCATGAACATGCGCAAATTCAAACGCCGCCTCAATCGAATAATTCCCGGTGGCCGTCAGTTGGTCATCGGGGTTCCTTTCATCTGGCTGTTCCTGTTCTTCATGTTGCCGTTCTTCATCGTCCTGAAGATCAGCTTCGCCGAAGCCGACGTGGCCATTCCGCCGTACACCGAGATCTACAGCTACGCCGAGCAGAAACTGCAGGTGCTGCTGAACCTGGGCAACTACGCGACGCTGGCCGGCGACGAGTTGTACATCGCCGCCTACCTCGGCTCGTTGAAGATGGCGCTGATCAGCACCATCCTCTGCCTGCTGATCGGCTACCCGATGGCCTACGCCATCGCCAGTGCCCGCAAAGAGCTGCAAACGGTGCTGGTCCTGCTGATCATGATGCCGACCTGGACCGCGATCCTGATCCGCGTGTATGCGTGGATGGGGATCCTCAGCAACAACGGTCTGCTCAACGGTTTCCTGATGAGCATGGGCTGGATCAACGAACCGCTGCAGATCCTCAATACCAACCTGGCGGTCTACATCGGCGTGGTTTATTCCTACCTGCCATTCATGATCCTGCCGCTCTACGCCAACCTGGTGAAGCACGACCATAGCCTGCTGGAAGCCGCGTCCGACCTGGGTTCGAGCACGTTCAACAGCTTCTGGAAGATCACCATTCCATTGTCCAAAAACGGCATAGTCGCGGGCTGCATGCTGGTGTTCATTCCGGTGGTGGGTGAGTTCGTGATCCCGGAACTGCTCGGCGGTCCGGAAACCCTGATGATCGGTAAAGTGCTCTGGCAAGAATTCTTCAACAACCGTGACTGGCCGGTGGCTTCTGCCCTGGCGGTGGTGATGCTGGCGATCCTGATTGTGCCGATCATCCTGTTCAACCGCAGTCAGGCCAAGGAAATGGAGGGTAAAGAATGAAGCGCTTCCGTTTCTCCAGCCTGATGCTGGTATTGGGTCTGTTGTTCATTTATGCGCCGATGCTGATCCTGGTGATCTACTCGTTCAACGCCTCGAAACTGGTGACGGTGTGGGGCGGCTGGTCGATCAAGTGGTACGTCGGTCTGCTCGACAACACCCAACTGATGGGCTCGGTGGTGCGCTCGCTGGAAATCGCCTGCTACACGGCGGTAGCGGCGGTGGCACTGGGTACACTGGCGGCGTTCGTCCTGACCCGTATCACCCACTTCAAGGGTCGTACCCTGTTCGGCGGCCTGGTGACCGCGCCGCTGGTCATGCCCGAGGTGATCACCGGTCTGTCGCTGTTGCTGCTGTTCGTGGCCATGGCGCAGATGATCGGCTGGCCGCAGGAACGCGGCATCGTCACCATCTGGATCGCTCACACCACGTTCTGTGCGGCGTATGTGGCGGTGGTGGTCTCGGCGCGTTTGCGTGAGCTGGACCTGTCCATCGAAGAAGCGGCCATGGACCTCGGCGCACGGCCGTGGAAGGTGTTCTTCCTGATCACCATCCCGATGATCGCGCCATCCCTGGGGGCTGGCGGCATGATGTCCTTCGCCCTGTCCCTGGATGACCTGGTGTTGGCGAGCTTCGTGTCGGGCCCGGGGTCCACGACCCTGCCGATGGAGGTGTTCTCGGCGGTGCGCCTGGGCGTGAAGCCGGAGATCAACGCCGTGGCCAGTCTGATTCTGCTGGCGGTGTCGCTGATGACGTTCCTTGTCTGGTTCTTCAGCCGACGCGCAGAAGAAGCGCGCAAGCGTGCGATCCAGCAGGCCATCGAAGAAAGCGCGGCCGATTCGTGGAAGCAACCGGACGTGCGTCGCGCACAGGCACCGGAAGCGGCTTGAGCCTGATGTGGGGTTGGCCACCATTTCGTGGCTGACCCTGATCCACTGTAGGAGCGAGCCTGCTCGCGATGGACTCCCAGTCGACATCTTCGTTGACTGACACTCCTTCGCGAGCGGGCTCGCTCCCACAGGTGGTTTGGAAATCAGGCAACCCAGGGAGAATTGCGGATGACCTCGACAAAGTTCATCGGTTTGAACCCTGGCTCCTGATCCACCAACACATCCGTCTTCACGTTGCCGAACGTGGTCTGTGGACGATGGCGCAAGCCGTCGGCAAAGGCGCAGATGATGCACTCCTTGAACCCTTCGCCTCGTGGATGCGCATGCACCACGGCTTCGCGCTGCACGGGGGTAAAGGCCGCATAGTCGATGCCCAGCACGTCCATTTCGACGCCAGCGGTCACCAGCGCGACGGTTGGACGCAAATGCCGGGGCACGCCTGGGGTGGTGTGCAGGGCGATCGACAACCAGACTTGCTCGATATCGTCGTCGCTGAGCCCGTAGGGCTTGAGGAACGCGGCCGCCGCATTGGCACCATCGACTTCGAAGCGCTCGTTGTCGCTACGGTAGCCTTCCACCAGGCCGAGGTCATGGAACATCGCGCCGACGTACAACAGCTCAGGGTTGTAGGCCAGTTGCTTGCGTTCGCCGCTTAACGCACCAAACAGAAACACCCGACGCGAGTGGTGGTAGAGCAGGTCTGATTCGATGTCGCGGATGTATTCGGTGGTGGCTTTGGCCAAGGCGCTGTCAGGGATTTTGATGCCGGCAATGGTGGTGCTCATGGGAGTTCCCTCGTGATGAACGCCGTGGCGGCGCTGAGGGTTTCAGTCTGTTCGTCCACCCCGGAGCGAACAATCGATCCATGGCTGCGATCCCGGCCAATGAGCGTGCATATCGCGCCAACCTCGCTTGTTGGGTGTGGATTGGCTAAGTTTGCACACAGCCCCTGTAGGAGCGAGC
>Ga0123397_156448_pt1 | contig 11618 bp, 9 predicted proteins | sample T10HLNH4metaT_FD_89925 | JGI IMG/M metagenome (GOLD analysis project Ga0123397, IMG submission 89925) | Methane-oxidizing artificial microbial communities from Washington, USA to study methane cycling - T10-HLNH4 metaT (Metagenome... ... | reverse complement strand
GGGCGCGTCGATGAACACCTTGTAGTCTTCGGGGTGCCCGACGGCGGCCGACGACACCGAAGCTTCGGTGGCCGCCGATGCGCCAAGCGTGGCGATCGCAAGAGTGGTCGCGAGAGCGATGCGGATTGCAGTGGTTTTCATGGTGATGCTCCTTGCAAGTTAAAAAGCTGTCGTTGAGTTCAATGTAGTGCACCGCAACAAACCTTTCAAGCCCTACGTCTGCCGTGGTTTGCCTCAGATCAAGTAAGAATTTTTTGCAGCGCATCAAAGTGCATACGCGACGTTACACAGTGCTCCAGGTGTGCCGGCTGGCGAGTGCGCCGTCACGCCGCTGTCATTGCATGAATGCAACACGATGAACGAACTGTTCCGTCTGACTGATCCACTGGACCTGTATCTGGTCCGTCACCCGAAGCCGGCCGTCGACCCGGCGCTGTGCTACGGCGCCGCCGACCTGCCGGTGGCCGAGGACATCGCCGCCTGCGCCGCACGGCTTGCGCCACTGCTGCCAACCGACGCGCGCGTGGTCAGCAGCCCGCTGACGCGGGCCCGTCTGCTGGCCGAAGCGGTATCGCCGACGGTGCATCTGGACGCGCGGCTGCGCGAGCTTGATTTCGGCGACTGGGAACTGAAGCCCTTCGCCGACATTCCGGCGGAAGGCTTCGAGGTGTGGGGCAGCACGTTGATCGACTTCCGCGCGCCCGGCGGCGAGCTGTACGCGGATATGGCGACGCGCGTCTGGGACGCTTTCGAAGCACACCGCGCCGGCACGGGTGCGCTGGTCGTGGTCGCGCACAACGGGCCGATGCGCGCGCTGACCGGCACCCTGCTCGGCCTGCCCCCGAGCCGCTGGCTCAATCTGGAGTTCGAGTTCGGCCGCGTCACGCATCTGGCCATTGGCCCGCTCGGGCCCAAGCTGCGCAGCTTCAATCGCTGAAGCCTGCGCGCAGCGCAGCCCGGATGAACAGAGCCCGGCCGGATCAAGGATAATCCGCGCTTCTCCGCCCGACGCCCACCATGAATTCACCCCAGGTTTCCAGCCGCGCGCTGTATATGCGTCTGCTCGGCTACGTGCGCCCCTACTGGATCGCCTTCGCCGTCTCCATCGTCTGCATGGCGCTGACGGCAGCGGCCGAACCGGTCTTTCCGGCGCTGATGAAGTCGCTGCTCGACGGCGGCTTCGGCGGTCAGGACCCGCAGGCGGTGTGGTTCTACCCGTTGGCCATCGTGCTGCTGTTCGCGGTCCGCGGCATCTTCGGTTTCATCGCCGACTACGCCTTCGCCTGGGCCGCCAACAATGTGGTGCTCGATCTGCGCCGCGCGATGTTCGGCCGCCTGCTGGCGCTGCCGACCGATTTCTTCGACAACAACTCGTCCGGCGCGCTGATTTCCAAGGTCGCCTACGACGTGCAGGGCGTGACGCAGGCGGCGACCAACGTGATCACCGTGTTCGTGCGCGACACGCTCACCGTGGCCGGCCTGCTGGCCTGGCTGCTGTGGCTGAACTGGAAGCTCACGCTGATCGTGCTCGGCATGCTGCCGCTGATCGCGCTCATCGTGCGACTCAGTTCGCGTCGCATCCGCGAATCGGCGCGCGGCGCGCAGACGGCGATGGGCAGCATCGCGCACACGCTGGAAGAAACCATCGAGGCGCACAAGGTGGTGAAGATCTTCGGCGGCCAGGACTACGAAATGGGCCGCTTCGACGCCGCCTGCCGCAAGCAGCGCCGGCAGAACATGCGCAACATCGTCGCCGCCTCGCTGGTGTCGCCGATGACCCAGGTGCTCACCGCGGTGGCATTGGGCATCGTCATCGCAGTCGCGCTGGCCGACTCGGCGGCCAATCGCACCACGGTCGGCGGCTTCATGGGCTTCGTCACCGCCATGCTGATGCTGCTGGCGCCGCTGAAGCGGCTGACCGACGTGAACGCGCCGCTGCAGCGCGGGCTGGCGGCGGCGGAAAGCGTGTTCCAGCTGATCGACCAGCAGGCCGAACGCGACAGCGGCACGGTCGAACTCGAACGTGCGCGCGGCCGCATCGACTTCGACCAGCTGGGCTTCGGCTACCCGGGCCGCGAACTGCGCGTGCTGCAGCACTTCGATCTGTCGATCGCGCCGGGCGAGACAGTGGCGCTGGTCGGCGCTTCGGGCTCCGGCAAGACCACGCTGGCGCATCTGCTGGCGCGTTTCTACACGCCGACTTCGGGCCGCATCCTGCTTGACGGGCACGACATCCAGAACGTGAAGCTGGCCAGCCTGCGCGCCAACATGGCGCTGGTGAGCCAGGACGTCGTACTGTTCAACGACACGGTGGCGGCCAACATCGCCTACGGCGCGCTGCGCGGTACCGACCGCGCAGACATCGAGGCGGCGGCGCGCGCCGCGTACGCACTGGATTTCATCCAGGCGATGCCGGAAGGCTTCGACACCATGATCGGCGAGAACGGCGTCAAGCTGTCGGGCGGCCAGCGCCAGCGGCTGGCGATCGCGCGCGCGCTGCTGAAGGACGCTCCGGTGCTGATCCTGGACGAAGCCACCTCGGCGCTGGACACCGAATCCGAACGCCAGGTGCAGGCCGCGCTCGAAGTGCTGATGAAGAACCGCACGACGCTGGTGATCGCGCACCGGCTGTCCACCATCGAACGCGCCGACCGCATCGTCGTGATGGACCGCGGCCGCATCGCCGAAATCGGCAAGCATGCCGACCTGCTGGCGGCGGGCGGCATGTACGCAGGTCTCTACAACTCGCAGCTCGGCGGCGGCGAGTAAGACCGGCTCATATCTTCAGCGCGGACGCATAGCCGGTCAGTTCGAGGTAGCCGCGACCGACCCGGCGCGCGCCGTCGAACACGGTCACCGCGCCTTCCCAGTAGATCGCTCCGCTGCTGGCGCGGCTGTCCAGCTCCTGGTCGTCGAACAGCGGCTTCACCACGAAACGCCGCCCGCCGACGCTGACTTCGAGTTCGACCGGATAGGCGCCACCGCTGCGCGGGCTGCGCCAGACGCGGCGCACCGCGAAACCGACTTCGGTCGGCGCGTAGCGGCGATCACCTGCCGCATCGCGCACGGTCGCTGCCGCCCATAGCGCATGGCCATCGGCGTCGCGCATGCGGAAGGCCATCAGTGCACCGCCGTCGTCCAGATTGATGCCCAGCCAGTCCCAGCCCTGCGCACCCTCCGGCATCAGCGCGCTCGACCACTCGTGATCGAGCCAGGCGCGACCGCGCACGGCGCTGGTCGTCGCCGCGATGCGCAGGCGTCCGCTCACCTCCAGCTGTGGCCAGCTCAGGTAATGACTGGCGTGCGCCGGATCGGGCCCCTTGCGGCTGAACCCCTGTTCGCCCTGCCACAGCACCGGCTGCGTCGGCGCGAAGGTCAGCGTGTAGTCGAAATCGTCCGCCGCGATGTGTGCGAGCAGGCGCTCAGGCGCAGGCTGGCGCGCCAGATGCCAGTCGTCGATGCGGACGTCGAGGTCGTCGGCCGAGGCCTCGGCCAGACCGAAACCGGCGCGCGCGATCTTCTGCGCGTGCAGCAGGCGGCCACGCGCCGGGTCGGACACCGCGGCGTGCGCGAACAGCAGCTGGCGCGGTGCGAAGCGGCTCGGGTTGGCGTCGTGCGCCGGCTGGCGCACGCGGAAAAAGGTGAGCTGGAAGCCGATCGGCGCCGCGGCGTCGCGCTCCAGCCAGCCGGTGATGTACCACCACTCGATGCGGTGACCGGGGTGCGCACCGTGGTCCCGCGGCAGGCTGCGCGGTGTGGCGGGGAGCACCGCATCGTAGGCGGCCTCGTCCGCGCGGGCCGGCAGCACGGCCAGCAGCGGCAGGCGCAACAGCAGTCGGCGCAGCGCGGAATTCATGTTGCGCAGAGCGCACCCACGGCAGGAGGTTCCCGCTCAGCGCAGCAGCGCTTCGAGCTCGTCGGCGATGCAGGCGCCGGTCTTCGTCGGGTCGGCGCCGGCGTGACGCTGTGCGAGCGCGCGCGCCGCCGCGGCGAAGCGCGGTTCGTCGAGCAGGCGACGCAGCAGTGCCCGGTAATCGGTGTTCTTGCTGCCCGGCGGCACGGCCAGACCGAAGCCGCCATCGACGATACGACGCGCCACCATGTACTGCTCCATGTGATTGGGCAGCACCAGTTGCGGGCACCCGGCAAGCGCCGCAGCGCTGACGGTGCCGATGCTGGCGTGCGAAACGACCAGATCTGCCGCGCGCACGGCCGGGTCCATCTGCACCGGCGCAGATTCGAAACGGATGGACGGCCCACCGAGCCGTCGCGCGGCGTCCGGCGACAGCCCTTTGGCATGCACCAGCGTGCGCATGCCGGACTGCCGCAGCGCCTCCATCAGCGCATTGAAATCCGCATGTTCGGGCGACAGGTAGACGAACACGCGCGCGCCCTCGCCCGCCGGCCACTGCGGCGGCACGCCGCTGTCGCCGACGTAGCTCGGGCCGACCATGCGCACGCGCTCGTCGTATTCGGGGTAGTGGGCCAGCTCCGGCAGGCTGGCGGCGATGCAGCGCACGCCGCCGAACAGTTCGGTCAGGCGCGGCAGTGCGCCGTCATCGAGCAGCGCCAACGCCTGGTTCACCGGCGCCAGCAGCAGCGCATCGCTGCGTGCGCACTGGGCAACGTCGCCCTTGTCCCAGTAGTTCATCGCCGGAAACACGTCGCGATGCGGTGGAATCTCGAAGCAATTGCCGATCGCCGCGATCGGCGTGCCGCGGCCGCGCATCGCCAGCATCGCGGTCGGCGCGTGATCGCACACCAGCAGATCCGGGCGGTGCAGTTCGAACAGCCCGCGCCAGGCGGACAGCAGCCCGGCCAGTCCGCCCGGGTCCAGCCATCCGGCAGCGGCCAGCACGGCCGAGAAATTGACCAGCTTCGGCGGGTTGACCATGCGCGGCAGCCACAGCGGCGACTGCAGTACCGGAAAACCGTCGGCGACGATGCGGCCATGCGCGCGCGCGAGATCCTTCAGCGCGAAGGTGACCGCGTGCCCGCGTTCGCGCAGCGCGCGCGCGGTGATCAGCATGCGGTCGATGTGGCCCATATTGGCGCCCAGTTCCCAAGCCATCAGCACACGGCTCATCGCGCGCACACCTGTCGAGGGGCTTTACACCACGCCCTGTCGGAGCGCGAAGACGACGTGCAAGTCATTGATCCGTTTAACCTAAGAAGATGGGCATAAATCTTGTTACAGGCGGCGAGCGCCTTAATCGTACAGGATGAAAACAATGAACTTCTCGCTGCCCTCGCGCCCGACACTGATCGCGGTATCACTGTTCGCCTGGTTCAGTCAGGTGCCGCTCGCCCACGCACTGCCGGTTCTCGGCGCCTCGTCCGCCGCCAGCAGCAACGGCAGCACTGCAACACCCTCCGATTGGGTGACGCCGGAGTACCGCAACAGTTCGAGCTACATCTGGTCGGGCGACAACAACTCGGCCAACGGCTACGCCTTCTCGTCCGCCACCGGCGCCTATGCCGTGTCCTCCTCGGCCTACGGCTACAACGGCAGCGCCAGCGCGATGGCCAGCATCCTCGCCACCGTCACCAACGCGTCGAACGTGGCGCAGAACTTCAGCCTGACCTTCAAGATCTACGGCGGCTCGATCAGTGCAACGAACTACTACGCGCTCGACGCGGACGAATACCTCAGCGTCGATTACCTGGCGTCGATCAAGATCGATGGCAATCAGGTCTGGTACTCGTCGGCCAGCATCCAGAACAACGGCGGCGTCATCACGCACGACAAGTCGGGCACCGACCTGAACAGCAACGACGACGGCAGCGACGGCTATTACGGCTGGGAAAGCCGTTACGTCACCATCGACCTCGGCGTGCTCGACCCGAACGAGTCGCTCGACGTGCTGGCCGAGCTGTCGGACAGCGCCACCAGCAACGTCGGCGTCTATGCCTACGATTGCGGCGGTGGTTACGAAGGTTACGGCGGCTACGGTGGGTATGGCGGCTACGGCCCGGCGCTGCAGAGCACCTCGGTGTGCACGCAGAGCAAGGGCAATGCGTCAGCCTTTTACGGCGACCCGTTCGAGATCGAAGCGAATCCGGTCAACGCCGACCCGAACAGCCTGCGTGTCACCACGCGCGCCGTGCCGGAGCCGGGCAGCCTCGCCTTGCTGGCACTCGCCGCGGGCGCGGCCGGCGTCGCACGACGACGGAAGAAGCGCGACTGAGTCGCACGTCGGCACCGACAACAAAAAAGCACCGCATGCGGTGCTTTTTTGTTTCCGCCGTCCGGAGGCGATCAGCGCTCGACGAAGGCTCGCTCGATCACGTAATCACCCGGTTCGCCCACCCCCGGAGAGATGACGAAGCCGCGCGCGTCGAGCAGGTCGGCGGTGTCCTTGTTCATGCTCGGGCTGCCGCAGATCATCGCGCGGTCGGTTTCCGGATTCAGCGGCGGCAGGCCGAGGTCGTCGGTCATCTTGTTGCTGACGATGAGATCGGTCAGGCGACCGCGGTTGCGGTAGGGCTCGCGCGTGACGCTGGGGTAGTACAGCAGCTTGTCGCGCACGAACTCGCCGAGGAATTCGTCGTTCGGCAGCTCGTTCTCGATGTAGTCCTGGTAGGCCAGTTCATTCACGTGGCGTACGCCATGGAACAGGATCACCTTGTCGAAACGCTCGTAGGCTTCGGGATCGCGGATCAGGCTGAGGAAGGGCGCCAGACCGGTGCCGGTGCCGAACAGGTAGAGGTGCCGGCCCGGCTTCAGGTCGTCCAGCACCAGCGTGCCGGTCGGCTTGCGGCCGACCAGGATTTCATCGCCCGGCTGCAGGTGCTGCAGCTTCGACGTGAGCGGGCCGTCCGGCACCTTGATGCTGAAGAACTCCAGGTGTTCCTCGTAATTGGCGCTGGCGATGCTGTAGGCGCGCAGCAGCGGCTTGCCGCCGGTTTCCAGACCGATCATGACGAAATGACCGTTGCGGAAGCGCAGACCGGGGTCGCGCGTGGTCTTGAAGCTGAACAGCGAATCGTTCCAGTGATGGACGCTGAGGACTTTTTCGGGCGCGACGCTGGCCATGGCAGTAATCCGGTTGAAAGGCGATGGTGCATTTATAGCGCCGCAGCGCACCATAACTCAACAAACCAAATAACAATGTTTCGATAACCTGTAGTTATCCCTCTTCCGGTGCGCGACGGTACGACAGATGACGCGCCAGCGTCGCCACCAGTTCCCCGGCCTGGAAGGGTTTGCTGATGAAATCGTCCATGCCCGCGTCACGGCAGCGGGCGCGGTCCTCGTCCAGCGCGTTGGCCGTGATCGCGACGATGGGCACCTGCTGCCAGTGTGTATTGCCCAGCGCGCGAATGCGGCGCGTCGCCTCCAGCCCGTCCATGACCGGCATCTGCATGTCCATCAGCACCAGATTGAAATGGCGCTCGGCGCAGGCAGCCAGCGCCTGCCGGCCGTCAGCCGCCTGGGTGATGCGCACGCCGTGGCGCGACAGCAGGCGGCCGAGCAGCACCTGATTGACTGGCGTGTCCTCGGCGATCAGCACGTCGGCATCAAGCAGCGCCGCCTCGTGCGTCGATGCCGCCTCGTCCGGCCGCGCCGCGGCGTCCTCGGTCGCTGCGGCCGGCAACGGCAATTCGACGCTGAAGGTGCTGCCGCGGCCCGGCGTGCTGTCCAGCGTGATCGTGCCGTGCATCAGCGCAACCAGTCGCGACACGATGGACAGGCCCAGCCCGGTGCCGCCGTAGGTGCGCGTGGTCGATGAATCCGCCTGCGAGAAGGGCATGAACACCTGCGCCTGCTTGTCGGATGCGATGCCAATGCCGGTGTCGGCGACCGACAGCGCGATCCGCCCCGCGCCTGCGCTCTCGACGCTCACCGTCACGCCGCCGTGGGCGGTGAACTTCAGCGCATTCGACACCAGATTGGACAGTATCTGCCGCAGCCGCAGCGGATCGCCGGTGACGATGGCGGGCAAGGCCGGCGCGACCTGCCAGCGCAGCGCAATGCCCTTGGCCGCGGCCTGCGTCGAGAAGATGGCCAGCGTGTCGGCGACCAGCGTTTCGAGGCCGAAATCGACCGCTTCCAGCTGCAGCTGACCGGCATCGACCTTGGAGTAGTCGAGGATGTCGTTCAGGATGCCCATCAGGCTGTCGGCGGACGACTTGACCCAGCCGAGGTTCTCGCGCTGCTCGTCGCTGAGCGGCTCCGACAGCACCATGTCGGTCATGCCGATGATGCCGTTCATCGGCGTGCGGATTTCGTGACTCATCGTGGCGAGGAAGGCCGCCTTGGCGCGGCTGGCCGCCTCCGCCTCGTCGCGTGCGCGACGCAGTTCGTCGGCCGCCGCGCGCGCCGCCGACACGTCCTCGCTCAGCCACAGACAGCCGATCTCGCGGCCGTCGCCATCGCGCACGGCAAAGCTGCGCTGGGTCAGCGTGCGGCCGTCGGCGAGCAGGATCTCCCGCTCGCCGCGGTGAGGACAGAACACCGTCATCGCCGCGCCGGGCGACAGCCGCGCGGCACACATCGATTCGACCACCTGCAGCGCACACCCATCCGGCGGACGACCGGCGTCGAGCGCCCACACCTGCGCCAGCTTGTCGTTCGCGTACAGCACCCGGTTCTCGTGGTCGGCCAGCAGCACGCCGATGTCCATCGCGTCGAGCAGCGCTTCGAGGCGACCGTTCGCCTCGGACGCGATGCGCGCCAGACCGTGCTCCTTCTCGTGCAGCGCCTGCAGTTCGCCGATGCGCTCCCGGATCGCCGCCGACATCGCGTTGAAGGCGCGACCGAGCTGGCCGACCTCGTCCTCGCCCTCGGCGACCGGCGCCGGCGTCAGGGTGCCGGTCGCAACCTCTTCCGCCGCATGCGTGAGCCGCAGCAGCTGGCGTGTCAGCCACAGACCGAGACCGGTCAGCAGCGCGATCGACAGCAGCAGTTCGCCCGCGGCGATGCCGATGCCTTGCAGCAGCAGCTGGCGGTTGGCACTGCGCAGCGCCGACATGTCGAGACCGAAATGCAGCTGACCGAGCGGCTGCCCGGCCAGCGCCACCGGCGTGACAAGATCGTAGATCGGCGGATCGTCCTCGACCGAGAGGTCGAAGCGCTCGTCGGTCTGCGGTACCGGCGCATCGCGCGACCAGCCGCTGTGCGCGACGACGTGGCCGCCGCTGTCGCGCAGGATGAGATAGGCGATGCCCTGACTGGATCGACTCTCGTCCAGCACCGCCTGCATCGTCGCGTAGTCGCTCTGCGCCATCGGCGCCACCAGCGCCGCGTTCAGTATGGGCACGATCTGCTGCGCGTGACGCTCCGCCTGCTCGGTCATGTGGGTGCGCTGCAGGCGCACGCTGTTGCTCACCAGCAGCGTCAGCATGACCGCCTCGACGACGATGGCCGCGATCAGCAGGCGGCCGCGCACCGAGCGCCGCAGCCGGAAATCGAACAGCCGGCTCACAGAGCGGACTTCTTCAGTTGTTCGCGCACCTCGGCCGCGTAGGGCGCCATCGCATCGAGTTCGCCGGAACGCAGCGGGCGATAGCCTTCAAGCTTGTAACGGGCGAAGTAATCGACGCCGGCCGGCGTTTCGGCGAACGACCACAACGCCCTCTCGATCGCGGCTCCGCGCGCCGCGTCGGCCTGATTGAGCAGATAGACGCGGCCGACCATGGCCGGACTGTCGGTCAGCAGCTGCAGTCGCGCACGCACCTCGGGCGCCAGGCCCTGAAAGTTCGCAAGCGACATCGTGCCGGCGCTGACCTCGCCATTGAGCAGCAGCTGCGCCACGCTGTCGGCGGCGCTGACGTAGCGAACGGTGACGCCGGCCGCGCCGTTCTCGCTCATCCAGCGCAGGCCCCACAGTGTCACCAGCGACGATGGACTGAGCCCGGCCACCGTGCTGCCGGCCAGGTCGCGTGCCGACTTCGCCCGGCTGCCTGCAGCGACGGCAACGACCGCATGAAAGGGCGCACGGTAGGTCAGCAGCGGCCGGTAACGCGCATCCGCGCGCAGCAGTTCGGCCTGATGTCCGGTCGTGATGACCAGCTCGTATTCGCGGTTGAGCGCCCGCCGTGCAAACTCGGTGAAGTCCGGCGCGGTGACGATGGCAACGGGTTTGCCGAGCGTCTTCTGCAGATGCTGCCGCAGCGGTTGGTACATTTCGATGATGACGCGCGAGCTGGTGTGCGGCGCAACGCCGATGCGGAACAGCGGCGCGTCCTGGGCAAGCGCAAGCGCGGGAATGAAACAGGCGACGGACAGCAGCAGACGGGTGAAGGCGAGGAACATCCGGGCAGACGGGACGGCAATGGACACCCCGCGTTAACGGAACGCGCCGTCGCCCCCTTGAGCGGATGCTGCGCCACAACACCGACGCAACACACTGTTTAACAATGATTTTTCAGAGCACACTTCTTGACTCGAAGCGTGTTCAGCCGCGCAGCCAGGCGATCAGTCCGCCATAGCAGGCCGCGTGCGAGAAGCGGTCGCGGGCATAGACGTGGGCGGCGCGTGCGTAACGCCGGCGCAGCGGCAGATCGTCGAGCAGCGTGCGGCAGGCGTCGGCAAAGGCAGCGGCTTCGTCGGCCAGCAGGAAGGCTTCGCCAGCGCCATCCTCCAGGCCGCGCGCACCCTCGCGCGTGCTGACCAGAGGCAGACCAGCGGCCAGCGCCTCGACAGTCTTGATCTTCAGCCCCGAGCCCCAGCGCACCGGATTGATCGCGACGTCGACACCGCTCCATAGCGCCTCGATGTCGGGAACGAAGCCGCGCGCGTGGATGCCCTCGGGCAACGGCTGCGGCAGCAGCGCGGCGATGTGCCCGGCCACCTGCAGTTCGGCGCGCTCGGCGGACAGCGCCGGCCACACGTCGTCGATGAACCACTGCAGGCCATGCCGGTTCGCCACCCACTGGCTGGCCGCGTAACCGACCACACGCGAATCCGGCCGCACCGGCTGCGCCGGCAGCACGACCGGGTGCGGCACGCACAGCGCACGCTCGCCGAGCACGGCGGCGACACGCGCGTGATCGTCCGGCTGTATCAGCAGCACGCGGTCGTAGTGCTGCAGGAAGCCGAGCTCGCGTTCGAAATCCAGCGCCTCCTCGACCGCGACGCCCACGCTCGCGCGTGACGCGGCGTTGTCACTGACAAGGTCGTGCGTGTCCATCACCAGGCGGACGCCGTCCGGCACCCCCAGCCGCAGGAAATCGAGCTGCAGCCGCGACAGCAGCACGCAGTCCGGCGCGATCTGCCGGCACATGCCGCGCAGCCCGCTCACCAGCGCGGCGCGTTCCGGCCTCGCGGTGTCGCCGACGGCGAGGCGGTAGCGGTGCCTGCTGCGCTCGACGAAGGGCCGCGTGGCTGCGTCCGGCTGCTCGGGGAAGAACACGGTCAGGTCGCAGACTTCGGCCAGCGCGTCGATCAGCGCCGCGGTGCGCGCCGCTTCGCCGTTACCCGGACGCCAGTAGCGGCTGCGGGTGACGAATATCAGTTTCGGTCGGCTCATCGGAGACGCTTCGGGGAAGATGGAAGGACGGAAGGTGAAGGGACGGATAGAATTCCGCTTTTACCCGATTCTGCAGGAGCTTCCATGCCCGCCTACCGTTCCCGTACCTCGACCCACGGCCGCAACATGGCCGGCGCCCGCGCG
>Ga0123397_120916_pt1 | contig 11650 bp, 11 predicted proteins | sample T10HLNH4metaT_FD_89925 | JGI IMG/M metagenome (GOLD analysis project Ga0123397, IMG submission 89925) | Methane-oxidizing artificial microbial communities from Washington, USA to study methane cycling - T10-HLNH4 metaT (Metagenome... ... | reverse complement strand
GGTATTCTAGCGCCTTTTTACAGCAAAAGACGAATAGGATGGAAGAGCATTACAAGCCGTCGGAAATAGAGCAAAAAGTACAGGCCGACTGGGAAAAATCCGGGGTTTTTACTGCCTCTGAAGATACCGGCAAGGAAAAATACTATTGTCTGTCGATGTTTCCTTATCCCAGCGGCAAGCTGCATATGGGCCATGTCCGCAATTACACCATTGGCGACGTGATCAGCCGTTTTCAAAGGATGCAAGGCAAACATGTACTGCAACCGATGGGCTGGGACGCGTTCGGTTTGCCGGCGGAAAACGCGGCGATGCAAAACAAGGTGCATCCCGCCGACTGGACCTATTCGAATATTGATTATATGCGTGACCAGCTGAAACGGCTGGGTTTTGGTTACGACTGGAGCCGCGAACTGGCGACTTGCGATCCCAGCTATTACCGTTGGGAACAATGGTTCTTCCTGCGTCTGCTGGAAAAAGGCTTGGTTTATAAAAAGACCGCGCCGGTCAACTGGTGTCCGCACGACCAAACCGTACTGGCGAACGAACAGGTGATCGACGGCTGCTGCTGGCGCTGCGACACCCAAGTCGAGAAAAAGGAAATTTCCCAGTGGTTTTTAAAAATCACCGCCTATGCCGACGAGTTGCTGACCTCGCTGGATAAACTGCCCGGCTGGCCGGAGCAGGTCAGAACCATGCAGGCCAACTGGATCGGCCGTTCCGAAGGTGTGGAGATGGATTTTGCGGTCGATGGTTTTGACGCGCCGATTCGCATCTATACCACCCGCCCCGATACCGTGATGGGGGTGACTTACGTTGCGGTGGCCGCCGAACACCCGTTGGCATTGAAAGCGGCGGAGAACAATGCCGACATCGCTGCCTTCATAGAATCCTGCAAGCAGATGGAAACCTCGGAAGCGGCGATGGAAACCATGGAAAAACGCGGTATTGCTTCCGGTTACCACGCCATTCATCCTTTGACTGGCGCATCGGTGCCGGTGTGGATTGCTAACTTCGTATTGATGAACTACGGCACTGGTGCGGTCATGTCGGTACCTGCGCACGATCAGCGCGATTATGAATTTGCGAAGAGATATGGCATTGCCATCAAGGAAGTTATTGCCGCAGCCGATGGTGCGGACGACAGTGTCAGCGAAAAGGCGTTTACCGAAAAAGGTGTGTTGAAAAATTCCGGCGAATTCGACGGCTTGAATTTCAAGCAAGCTTTCGATGCCATCGCCGCCAAACTGGCCGGCTTGGGCAAGGGCGAACGCAAAACTAATTTCAGATTGCGCGACTGGGGCGTTTCTCGGCAACGCTATTGGGGTGCGCCGATTCCTGTGATTTATTGCGATGACTGCGGTACCGTGCCGGTGCCGGACGATCAGTTGCCGGTAACCTTGCCGCGCGACGTAGTGCTGGATGGCTCGCAATCGCCGCTGGCTGCACATCCGACTTTCCCGCATACCACTTGTCCGCAATGCGCCAAGCCGGCGCGGCGCGAGACTGATACCTTCGATACCTTTATGGAATCGTCCTGGTATTTCGCTCGTTACGCCAGCCAGGATTGCGACACCGCGATGCTGGATCAGCGCGCCAATTATTGGTTGCCGGTCGATCATTATATCGGCGGTATCGAACATGCGATTTTGCATTTGCTGTACGCGCGTTTTTTCACCAAGTTGCTACGCGACGAAGGTTTGGTGGTTTGCGACGAGCCGTTCAAGAATCTCCTGACGCAAGGCATGGTGATCGCTGAAACCTTCTATCAAATCGACGATCACGGCCATAAGCGCTATTTCAATCTGACCCAAATCGATGTCGAACGCGACGCCAAAGGCAAGATTATTGGCGCCAAGTTGCTGGAAGATGGTTCGCCAGTCACGGTCGGCGCAGTGGAGAAGATGTCCAAGTCGAAAAACAACGGCGTCGATCCGCAAGTCTTGATCGACAAATACGGCGCCGATACGGTGCGGTTGTACACCATGTTTACTTCGCCGCCGGACCAATCGCTGGAATGGAACGATGCCGGTGTGGAAGGCGCGTTCCGCTTTCTGAAACGTTTGTGGCGGCAAGTCTATCTGCACGTCGAAGCCGGTTTGCCGAATCAGTCATTGGATAAGGCAGCATTGAGCGACGATCAAAAAGTGTTGCGCCGCCAGTTGCATCAGGCCTTGCAAAAAGTCAGCGACGATATGGCCCGTCGCCATACTTTTAACACCGCGATTGCCGCCAACATGGAGTTGGTTAACGCGTTGAATAAATTTGATGACGATAGTGCCAATGGCAGGGCAACTCGCCAGGAACTGCTGGAAGCCATCGTCTTGATGCTGGCCCCGATTATTCCGCACGCGTCACAAGAGCTGTGGAACGAGTTGGGCCACAACGATGACATCGTGGTGGCGGCATGGCCGGTTATTGATGAATCGGCGTTACAACAGGATGCCATCGAGATGGTGGTGCAGGTCAATGGCAAGTTGCGCGGGAAATTATCGGTAGCGGCGACGGCTTCCAAAGAGCAAGTCGAAGCGTTGGCTTTGGCTGACGAGAACGTGCAGCGTTACCTGGAAGGTAAGCCGGTGAAAAAGCTGATTGTAGTGCCGCAAAAACTGGTGAATATCGTTGTTTAAACGCTGGATTTTCGAGAAGCAGATGATTAATCACTTGAGCCGGATGGTCTTGTTTGGAACTTTGGCGCTGCTGCTTGGCTGCGGATACCATCTGCGCGGTTCGATAGAGATGCCGGAAGTGCTGAAAAATATGTATGTATTTGGCGCTTCCCAGCCCTTACAGGGCGAATTGCAAGCGATCATGAAAGCCTCGAAAGGCAAAATCGTCGGTTCTCCCAACGATGCAGGCGTGGTAGTTAAGGTGCTACGGGAAGACATGCGTAACCGGGTGCTGACCATCGGCTCAACCGGTAAATCCAGTGAATCCGAGTTGGAATACTATCTGCGCTTTCAATTTTTCGACAGTAAGGAAAATGCGCTGATGGACGAACAAGTGATCGAAATATCCAGGGAGTTTTTTAACGACCAAACTGCAGTGCTGGCGAAAGGCAACGAAGAGCAATTGATTCGTAACGAAATCTATAAGCAAGTGGCGCGGATGATATTAGCCAGAGCCAGGATAGCCGTCGATACGCAGAAAAAATAAGTATGCGCCTAAAGCTTGACCAGTTAACCGCCGCCTTGCACAAAGAACTGGCACCGGTTTATCTGGTTAGCGGTGACGAGCCTTTACAACTTGGCGAAGCGGCGGACGACATTCGGCGCGCGGCGCGCGAGGCTGGTTTTTCCACTCGCGAGGTCATTGCTGTCGATACCGGCAACGAGTGGCCGCAATTGACTCTCGAAGCCGAATCCCTTTCTATTTTTTCCGACAAAAAGCTCATCGATTTACGCATGCCTTCCGGCAAGCCGGGTTTGGAAGGCAGTAAAGCCCTAAGCGCGTATTGTCAGCGTCCACCCGAAGATACCGTATTGCTGATCACGGCCGGTAAGCTGGATAGTGCGGCTCAGAAGTCGCAATGGTTTCAGGCCTTGGATAAAGTGGCGACCGTCGTGCAGGTGTGGCCGTTACAAGGATCGGAGTTACTAAACTGGTTGCAGCGCAGGGCGGAGCGGAAGGGCATGCATTTGGAAGGGGATGCTCTAAAGAGTCTAGCGGTGCGAGTCGAGGGCAATTTGCTTGCCGCAGCCCAGGAAATTGAAAAGCTCTACATCTTGCACGGCTCGAATAGTATCTGCAAGGCCATGGTTGAGGACGATGTGGCTGATAGCGCCCGCTTCGACGTGTTTAAGTTGATGGACGCTTTGTTGGCGGGCAAGGTCAATCGAGCCGTTAAAATTCTTGCCGGGCTCAGAGCGGAAGGTGTCGCGGCGCCGGTGGTACTGTGGGCTATTAGCCGCGAAGCGCGAACGCTGGTGAATATCAAGACCGAATTGAAACGCGGCGGCAACCCAGAAGTACTTTACAAAAAATATCAGATATGGGATAAGCGCAAACAGTTGGTGCAAGAGGCCTTGCAGAGGTTGAAAAGCAAGGATTTGCAGGGTATTTTGCAGGCCAGCGCCAATGCTGATAGCCAGATCAAAGGCCAACTGCCCGGCGACGAATGGGAAGGCTTGTTTGGGATTTGTTTGTTGTTTTCCAAGGGATTACAGCTTTAGACTTCGGTCCGGAATAATTCATCGCCCAAGCGATAGCGTAGCTTGGGCGATGAATTGGACGTGCTTTAGATATAGAGCTTAAGCAACACTGTTTTTGCGTTTGCCGGCACTAATCAAGCCGATCAGGCCAGTGCCAAACAGCCACACAGCAGCAGGTACAGGTACAGCTGTCAATTGGATCGAGCCATCTACGGCAGCAAGTACGCCGGTGCTTTTGTTTTGGCCCAAAACGCTATTAATTCCCGACAGTAAAGATGAGTTGTTCAAATTGATCGAAAAAATTGAGTGGCCGCCGGTTATGCCTGGGGTGTAGACGTTGGAGTCGTAGCTACCAAAAATACCGGAAAAATTTAAATCCAGTTGCTCGGCGCCTACGCCTGCTGGCGATATGACCCCGGAACCGCCGGTTACGGTGCCGGATAAAATTGCAGCTCCGTTGTTGAAGCCGCTATCGCCCGTAAAACTGTAATCGGGTGTCGTGTCAAAATACAGGTTAACTGCTCCGCTCGAGAAGTTGAAGGATTGGAAACCTGAGAAATTACTGTAGGTGCCGTTCAGGGTTGCAGCCACAGTCAATTCAAAACCCGAGCCCGCGCCGGAGATATTCAATTCCGGAACATTGATGCCGGCATTATTCAGGAAATGACCATCCACCATGGTTTGGAAATAAGCAGTAAAGGTAGTTGCGCTGGTAAATTGCACCAAGGTAATGCCTGAACCAAAATCGTAAGTATCAAATGGGCCTACTATCGCTTCGTCGCCAGTAGCGCCAGGAGCGGCTGTATAATTCGCCGTTCCGGCCCATGTACTCGCCATTGAAACAGGAGCCACCAAGCTTAATCCCGCAGCCAGAAGCATGGTTTGCTTTAAACGATTTGTGAAAATATTCATATTTATACAACCTCAAAAAATAAAAAATTACTCCCCCTTCGCAGAGGCTTATACCTGTTTTTGTTATTCAATTCAAATAACGATTCTATTACACCGTTTGATCACTGGAAGAATACTGATTACAAGCGGTGTGCCACGGGTTTTATGCAAATAAACTACTTGAGAGGTGAATAAAAATAGGCCTGCTGCTTGGATAGCTTTTCTAAGAAAGGCCGTCAGCGAATGGTTTTAGAATCCGGCACAATAGGTCGGGTCATTTTTCTTACACAGAGTAACCCCCGTATCCCACAGGAAACCCGCCATGCCCGCTTGGTACTCAGATAATTCCCAGTCGATAGGTCGAACGCCTTTGGTGCGGATCAATCATATCAGCCAAGGATTGAACGCGACGCTGCTGGTGAAAATTGAAGGCCGCAATCCGTCCTATTCGGTGAAATGTCGGGTCGGTGCGGCGATGGTCTGGGCCGCCGAGCGTCAAGGCTTATTAAAGGCAGGCAAAACTTTACTGGAAGCCACCAGCGGTAATTCCGGTATTGCGTTGGCTGCGGTGGCTGCCGCGCGTGGCATTCCCATCACGTTAACGATGCCGGACAATATGAGCCAGGAGCGCCGCACATTATTATTGGCGTATGGGGCGAACTTGCTGCTGACCGATGGCGCGCTGGGTATGCGCGCAGCAGTGGAAAAGGCTGAGGCGATTGCCGCGGCCGACCCTGAGCATTATCTATTGCTGGAACAATTTAAAAATCCGGCTAATCCGGCGATCCACGAGCAAACCACCGGCCCGGAAATTTGGCGCGATAGCGGCGGCCAGGTCGATATCTTTGTCGCCGGCGTCGGCACCGGCGGTACGATTACCGGTGTGTCGCGTTATCTGAAAAAACATTGCGGTAGACCGGTACTCAGTGTCGCTGTCGAGCCGTCCGGCAGTCCGGTATTAAGCCAGACCCGCGCCGGGTTGCCTTTGCAAGCCTTGCCGCATGGCATTCAAGGCATAGGTGCCGGCTTTGTGCCGCAGATTTTGGATTTGTCGTTGATTGACTTGATCGAGCCGGTGGAAGACGCTGAAGCCATCGCCTATACACGACGCCTTGCTAAGGAAGAGGGCATTATGGCCGGTATTTCCAGCGGCGCGGCGCTTGCTGTTGCAGTGCGTCTGGCCAAGCGTCCGGAACATGCCGGCAAGATTATCGTCGCGGTGTTGCCGGATTCCGGTGAACGTTATTTGAGCTCGTCGCTGTTCGGCGAGTAAAGAGAATGTCAGGGATAGTCGCTGTTAGCGTGCGTGAGCAATTTTAAAATGAGTGTAATCAAAGCGATTTTTATCGGCGTTAAAGTGCGGTAACCCTGGTTTGGTATTGCGGTTTCTGATTCAATACCGGATTTTTGGCAAGACTCACGCATGAATTATTTGACGATTTTATCCGCGCTGGCCGGGGGCGCGATGATCGGGCTATCTGCAGCCCTATTGCTGTTTACCCATAAACATACCGCCGGCATCTCCGGCATCGCGGCAGGCATATTACCGCCTTGGAGCGAGAGCAGTGTCTGGCGTGGCTGGTTTCTGGCCGGCCTGCTGGCCAGCGCGCCCCTGTATCGCTTGAGCGGCGCAGACATCGCGCTGGACTTGGATGCCTCGCCCGGTCTGCTGGCAATTGCCGGCCTATTGGTGGGGTACGGTACGCGGCTTGGCGGCGGTTGCACCAGCGGACATGGTGTTTGCGGTATCGCCCGCTTGTCGGTTCGTTCCATCGTGGCGACGCTGACCTTCATGCTGACTGCCGGTATCACAGTATTTATTGTTCGTCACTTGCTCTAAACCGGACTTTCTTGATGAAAAATACAGTTTATTTATTCGCTTACGGCCTGCTGTTTGGGTTGGGTTTGATTGTGGCCGGCATGAGCAATCCGGCCAAAGTCTTGGCGTTTCTGGATGTGGCGGGGGCATGGGATCCTAGTTTGGCCTTCGTCATGGCTAGTGCTTTGTTGACGCTGGGGCTGGCGCGCTATTTGATGCATCGCAATAATGACGCCGCTGATCGCGAGCAAGAACCTTCCGCTAGCGTACCGACCGGTGTGGATGGCAAACTGATTGCCGGTGCGGCGATATTCGGCGTCGGCTGGGGGCTGTCCGGTTTCTGTCCAGGACCGGCTCTGCTGGGATTAAGCGCCGGGGTGTTGGGTAATTATGCGTTTGTTGCGGCGATGTTTGCCGGGTTTTGGTTGTTTCGCTTGTTGCATCAACGCTAGGTAAGCTGCGGTCTGATAGGGGTATAAAACGCTAGCGGCTGGTTTTGCCGGAGATGCAAAATTGCTCGAATATGCCGGTTTTGGCAAATTATCGGCTTGGCTGGAAAGGCGTTACTACTGGATGGTCACCCGGCCATTCGAACGATCAGGGATGGGGTAGCGTTAAGTAATAATTTTTGGAGATAACGGTGGCGGATAGTGTAAAACCGACATTGAAGGACGGTAAAGTCTTAGCCGCTCAGGTAACCGACAAGATTTCCACGAAGATCGAGAAAGGTAATTTGGTAAACGTGCATGCAATTGTCGTTCACCAAACCGGCAGCAAAACATCGGCTTCGTCCTTCAGCAGCTACGAAAATGGGAAAAACGGCGCGCATTTTCTAATCGACGTTGATGGCAGCATTTATCAAACCGCGCGGGTAAATCAAAAATGTTGGCATGTCGGCGAAATTCGCAGCCGTTGTTATCAGTTTGGAAATTGCAGTACGGACGAGCTGAAAAATGTAAAAGCTATTCTTTTCGAGCAAAAGAAGTCTTACGTGGCGCGGGTAAATAAACTCTATCAGCACGAAAAAGCTAAAACGTATCCAGATCGCTATCCAACGAATGAAGATTCCATAGGCATAGAAATCGTCTCCGGTTTTTCCGCCGATAAGGGTTATGATTTGGTAAGCGACGAGCAAAATGCATCGCTCAAATGGTTGATAGATACCTTGGAGGAATTGTTGGGGTTGACCGCCAACGACATCTATAAACACTCCGAGGTCGGTTATAAACAACCTAGCGAAGCAAGCTCCGCAAAGTGGTAAATGTGATGCGTTCGGTTCCGTCACACACAGTACGCACCGCTTTTTGGGTTTTCGCGGCCATATTCTCGTTAAATGCCTTTGCGATTGATGGGTTTACTCAGGTGCGGGTAGTAATGGCCGGTGCCGACCAGCCTGGGGCGTTCTGCGAGGACTTTAAACTTTCCACGCCGAAAGCAAAAAGCGTTTTGCGCAAAGCCAGACCGATAACATCGGTGGAGTATCTGGAAGGCTATTTCTATTTACCCTGTTTTGTGAAAGGAACTGCGAATTTTCACGGACGTCCCAGCAAATGGACGATACGCGCCGGTGGTAATATTTCCGTAACGCAAGACGATGGGCTGGAATTTTATTTGGGGTGCGAATCCTGCGCGAAAAGTTTTGGAATAAGCCGTTAGCATCTCAGCAAACAGAGGAGTTGGATCGTTAGCCTAAGCCGACAATATAGATGCCAGTTTCGCGGCGGCCGGGTCCACCGGCCAATCGGCGGCATCGACCGAATCCAAGGGTAGATTGCGGATTTCAGCCTGCCACTTATGAATGAACTTCCCGTCTGGATCGTATAACCTGGTTTGTTTTTCCAGATCAAAATGCCGCTGGCCGCGCGGGTCAGCGCCCACCCCGGCTTGATATTGCCAATTACCCCAATTACTGGCCACATCGTAATCCAGCAAATGTTGCTCAAAATAAGCCGCGCCAAAGCGCCAATCCACGGCCAATTCATTGACCAAGCAGCTGGCGACGATTTGCCGACCGCGATTGGACATATAGCCGGTGGCGTTGAGTTGTTTCATGCAGGCGTTTACCAGCGGATAAGGCGTGTAACCGTGACACCATTTTTGAAAGCGTTCCGGATAGAAGCAGGTCAATGGCCGGCGTTGTTTGATGCCGCGAAACGCAAATAGCTGCTTGCCGTACTGATGGCCGTACCATTGAAAATACTCCCGCCAGAGCAATTCAAAATACAGCCAATAGGTTGATTCATTGGCGCCATTGTCTTGTTCGTAGCGGCGTAAACTGGAATAGATCTTTCGTACTGACAGATTGCCGTGGGCCAGCCAGGGCGAAAACTTAGTGGAATTTTCCCAACCGTCCAGTTCGTTGCGCTGGTCTTTGTAACGGCTGGGGTAGCTGCTGTGGAAATACGCTTTAAGATGTTTTTTGCCCGCCGTCTCGCCGCCACGAAAGGCCAACTCCGCATCGAGTGCTGAACTGGCCGGTAAATACACCGGGAAATTCAATAGCCAATCCGATTTGGGCTCGGGGCTGGGCGGCAGAGCATCGGGCGGCGGTAAGGGATGGTCGATGGGCAACTGCTCGACCCTGTCCTTGAATGGGGTAAAGGACTGCGGCAATTGGGCAAAGGGCAGGTCTTTCAGGTTGAACAGGGTTTGCGTGTCCGATTCGACAAAACGCAGGCCCGGCAAAAGCTTTTGCAGGCCCTGCCATTGTTGCCGTTCCTGAAATCCGCAGTGGCGGCTGCGATAAATTACCGAAACGCCGTGTTTTTTGACTAGCGTGCTGATAGCCGTTGCGGGTGCTTCGTAACAAACCAGTAATTGCTGACCGATTTGCTGGAGATTTCTATCCAGGTCCTGCAAGGCTTCTTTTAAAAACCGCCAACGCTGGGCCGACAGGTTGGCCATACCGTACTGGTTGGGTGCCAGCCAGGCAGGGTCCAGACAATAGACGCAAAGCAACTGATCGACGACCGCGCTGGCTTGTTGCAGGTTGGGATTGTCATGCATCCGTAAATCATTACCAAACCAGTAAAGCCCTATTCTGCGCATTGTCGTCTCGTCCGAATAAAAAATGCCGGCATGCCGCCGGCGAGAGGTGAGGTTTACAACACTATTTAGCGGATAGCAAGGCGCTGATCTTCGAATCCAGCTGTTCCGGCGTCACATCGCTGGGAAAGGCCGCCACGCTATTTCCGCTACGATCAATCAAGTATTTGTGAAAATTCCAGGCCGGCGCCTGCCCAGTGGCTTTAACTAACTTTTGGAAAAAACCGTTCGCCCCTGTCCCCTTCACCTGGCTTTTTTCCAGCATGGGGAAGGTCACGCCGTAATTGATATAGCAGACGTTAGCGGTTTTCTCCGCTTCGGCGAACTCCTGATTAAAATCGTTGGATGGGAAGCCGACTACCACCAAACCTTGATCCTTATACTTTTGATACAAGGCTTCCAGACCTTTGAATTGCGGCGTGTAGCCGCAATTGCTGGCGGTATTGACGGCCAGGATCACTTTGCCTTGAAACGCCTGGCAAAAATCGATTTGCTCATGGGAGCGAAGCTTGGTCATTTTGTAATTCAACAATTCCGGGCAAGTCTCGGCTCCGGCTACCGACACGGAGCAAGCCCACAAGCTGGCTATTAAAAACGCGGTTTTCATCATTTTTCCCTCCTAATCCATTATCCTTGAGCATACCAGTGCTGGCTAAAAGTCAACCTTGACTGACTATCGCCATTAATGCGTTTGCAGCATGCCTTGCTTGACAATAAAGTCAGCGACCGCTTCCAAGCCATTGCCGGTTTTGATATTGGTAAACACGAACGGCCGCTCGCCGCGCATCTTTTTCGCATCGCGGTCCATCACTTCCAGCGAGGCGCCGACGTAAGGCGCCAGATCGATTTTATTGATCACCAATAAATCCGAGCGGGTGATGCCGGGGCCGCCCTTGCGCGGAATCTTGTCTCCGGCCGACACGTCGATCACGTAAATCGTCAGGTCAGCCAGTTCCGGGCTAAAGGTGGCGCTGAGATTGTCGCCGCCGCTTTCTACCATTACAAAATCCAGCTCTGGCCAGCGCTCGCACAACTCATCCACCGCTGCCAGATTCATCGACGCGTCTTCGCGGATGGCGGTATGCGGGCAGCCGCCGGTTTCCACGCCCAAAATCCGCTCTTCCGGCAAGGCCTGGCTACGAATCAAGAACTGCTGATCCTCGCGGGTGTAAATATCGTTGGTGACCACGCCGATCTCGTAATCGTCGCGCATCTTCTTGCACAAGGCATCCACCAGCGCTGTCTTACCCGAGCCGACCGGGCCGCCGATGCCTACTCGTAATATTTGTTTATCAGTCATGTTTTCATCCAAAGTAGCCCGGATGTAATCCGGGGTGAAGGTTGCTCAAACCTCGATTGCATCGAGGCTACGTTTTTGTTGTTTCACGATCTGAATAGCCGCGAATATTGCATCTCATGCCGGCTGCTGGCCAGCGTCCAGCCAAAGCAACTGCCGCCGATTTCGGCATCGGTTAATTGCAAAGCCTGATCGACCAAAGCCGGCAATTCCCCCGCCAGACTTTTTAATAGCTTTTGCCCGGCCACTTGCCCCAACGGGACCAATTTGACCGCGCACAACACCTGATTTTCCAGCCAGCCCCATAGATAACCGGTGACTGCGTCAGTTTTGCTGATTTGCCATCGTGTTGCAGCCAGGGCAAACAAAGCCGCCAGGGTGGCATCCGGCCGCTTTTGCCAAGTCTCCGCTTCTGGTAATTCCAAGTTCACCAGTAAGCGTGCTAAGGCT
>Ga0123397_116006_pt1 | contig 11654 bp, 13 predicted proteins | sample T10HLNH4metaT_FD_89925 | JGI IMG/M metagenome (GOLD analysis project Ga0123397, IMG submission 89925) | Methane-oxidizing artificial microbial communities from Washington, USA to study methane cycling - T10-HLNH4 metaT (Metagenome... ... | reverse complement strand
GTGGTCGAGTTCGCGACGTTGTTGCTGATCGCGTCGAGCGCCTTGGAGGCGATGTTCAGTCCGGAAAGTCCTTGCTGGAAGGCCATGATTCAACTCCCGATCAGTAGATCTGCTTGATGTCGTTCATCGTGACCAGCCCTTGCTGGCCCACATTCAGGCGGGTAACTCCGCCGGTGCGCTCGACGCTGCCGACCACCGCGAGTTCGAGCGGCGTGCTGGTCAGCGTCTTGCCCCCCTGCACCGCTTTCACGGAGAAGGAGTACGACCCATCCTGAGCAACTGCCGTGCCAGAGTTGTCCTTGCCGTCCCAGACGAATTGCGTGATGCCGGCTTCCTGATCGCCCAGCGCCATCTCGCGGACGATCACGCCGTTTGCGCCCTTGATCGTGACGACGACGTCGTCGGCCGGTGTGGTCAGCTCGACCCCACCCATCGACTGCCCCTCGACCAGCTTCAGGTCCGAACCTTCGATTAGTACTGCGTGACCGACTAGTGCCGTCGCCTGCAGGTGCTGCGCATCGCTGGTGCTCTCCATCATCTTTTCCAGCGTGCTGTTGAGTTTGGTGATGCCATCGACGGTGCTGATCTGCGCCAGCTGCGAAGTGACCTGCGCGTTGTCCATCGGGCTGAGCGGATCCTGCATCCTGAGCTGCGTGGTGAGCAGCATCAGGAAGCGGTTCTGCGCCGCATCGAGTTCGGACGTTGCCTGCTTCTGCGTGGTGTTCAGCGAGCTGTATAGGTCGGCGGCAGAATTGCCATTGACGGGATTGGTGGCCATGGCTTTGTCCTTACTGTCCGATGGTGAGGGTCTTGAGCATCAGCTGCTTCGCGGTATTCATCATTTCCGCGTTGGTCTGATAGGAGCGGGAGGCGGAGATCATGTTCACCATCTCCTCCACCACGTTGACGTTGGGCATCTGCACGTAACCGTCGGCGTTTGCCGCGGGGTTGGTGGGGTCGTAGGTGCTGCGCAGCGGCGCCGCGCTCTCGACGATCTGCGTCACGCGCACACCGCTGGCTTCGCTGCCGTCGGCGATCGGCTTCATCTCGAACACCACCTGCTTGGCGCGGTAGGGCTGGCCGTTGGCCGTGGTGACCGAATCGGCGTTGGCGAGATTGCTCGACGTCGTATTCAGTCGCACCGACTGCGCAGTCAGCGCCGAGCCGGCAATCCCGAACACATTGAACATGTTTCCTGCCATGGTTCAGCCTCCTTACTGGCCCTGGATTGCCTGCTGCATCGTGCGCAGGCGACCGCTGATGAAGGTGAGCAGCGCTTCGTACTGCACCGAGTTCTCGGCAAACGCCGCGCGCTCGACGTCCATATCGACGGTGTTGCCATCGACGCTGGACTGCGTTTCGGTGCGGTACTTCATCGACTGATCGAATGAACCGTCGCCCTTCGCTTCGATGTGCTTGCTGGAGGTACGCGCCAGTTCCACCGGACCGCCGAGCTTGCCGCCCAGCGCGCTTTCGAGTGCGCTCCTGAATTCGATATCGCGTGCCTTGTAGTGCGGCGTATCGGCGTTGGCGATGTTCGACGCCAGCTGCTGCTGGCGTGCGGCACGCACGCCGAGGGCGGCTTGATGCAGGTTGAGATGTCGGTCGAGAGGTGTCGGCATGATGTGCAGTCCATTGCAGCTATCGTGCCAATGACTTTAAGCGCCGAGGTGCGGCCGGAAACGGCAAAAAAGGACTGTTCGCACCCCGCCTTTCCTCGTCTTCTGCCGCCCCTGAGCGGCAAGGTTTGCCGTACGAACCAGCGCAACCCGCCTTCAAACCCTTGCCGGAAAAGGATTTTCGCGGCGGCAGTGGGCGCACGGCTCGCGCCCGGCACGGCGCAGCGGAACAGAACCGTGCTTCACCCGCTATTTCCGGCATCGACCTTGCAAGCAGCGTGATCGAATGCGTCCATCGCCAGGAGATCCGCCCATGTTCCGTCGTCCTCTGCTCATGCTGCTGCTTGCGCTGTGCTCCAACGCGCAGGCACAGACCTCACCGGAGGCGCTGCGCGCTACCGTGAGCCAGTTCCTGACCGCGCAGGCGGCAAGCATGCCGGGCAAGGCCGTAGTCGAAGTCGGCCAGCCGGACGCGCGTATCGCGCTGGCTGCCTGCACGGCGCACGAGGCCTTCCTGCCACCAGGCGCCCGGCCCTGGGGCCGCGTCAGCGTCGGCGTACGCTGCGTCGCCGGCGCCAGCTGGACCGTCTACATCCCGTCACGCGTGCGCATCGAGGGTGACTATCTCGTCGCGGCGCGCGCACTGGGCCGTGGCCAGGTGGTGGCCGACGGCGATTACGCCTTCATGCGCGGCGATCTGACGGACCTGCCGCCGAACATGATCACCGATCCGCAGCAGGTCATCGGGCAGTCGGTGAACGTCGCCATCGGCGCCGGCCAGCCGCTGCGCGCCGACTGGCTGCGCGCACCGGTCGCCGTGCAGCAGGGCCAGATCGTAAAGCTGTTCGCACGCGGCAACGGCTTCTCGGTCAGTCACGATGGCCGCGCGCTGGCCACCGCGCAGTCAGGCCAGACGGTGCAGATACGCACCGGCAGCGGCCAGGTGGTGAGCGGCGTAGCACGTCCGGGTGGTCTTGTCGAAGTGATGTATTAGGGTCTGTTGCCATTGAATCGCGAACCGCGTTTGCAGCGCGCGAGGCACGGGCAAGGCGTGCGACGAAGTCGAGACTGGCCGTCTCGACAAGGAGCGCAACGCAGTCCGTGCCTCGCACGCTGCAAACCCGAAGGGCGCGAGTCCCGATGCGCCCAGCTCCGCGTTGGGCCTCCTGGCCTGACGGCCAGTCAGCCGGCGTCGGCCCGCCTTGATCTGGACGCATCGGGATTCGCGCGCGGCACGCGATTCAACGGCAACAGACCCTATGGGAACTGTTCGACGGTCAGCCGCGTCGGTGCTTGATATAGTGCTCATCAAGCATCGGTGTAAGACGGCTCCCTACAAAAAGTTCTAAAGTTTTGTCGTGTCGTCGTCGTAATACCGATCGAACGTCTTCTGAAAGGGTTCATCGTGAAAATCGACGGAACTGGAAAGCCGCTTGGTCCGACTTCAACTTCGACCACGCGCAACTCGTCGGGCAACACCCCGACCAATTCGACTTCGGCCACGCCTTCCGCGGGTGCCCAGGTCGATGTTTCGAGCACCTCCTCGCGTCTGCGCGAGCTCGAATCGACCATTGCCAATGTGCCGGTGGTCGACAGCGCTCGCGTCGATGAAATCAAGCAGGCCATTGCCGACGGTCGCTTCAAGGTCAACGCCGATCGCGTGGCCGACAGCCTGATCGAAAGCGTGCGCCAGATGCTGAATACGCGCCCGGCGACCTGATGACCCAGAACGAACTGGCCGCGCAGATTTCCGCGCGACTGTCCGTACTGATGACCGAGGAGGTCGCGTCCTTGCGCGCGGCCATCGGCCATCTCGATGCCGAGCGCCGCGCGCTCGAATCCGGTGACGTCGATACCCTGCCCGTGCTTGCCGCACGCAAGTCGGAGGTCTACGGCCGCCTCGCGCAGTTGGGCGATGCGCGCACGGCGCTGCTCGCGCGTGCCGGCGTGAAGCCGGCGAAGGCCGACATCGACGCACTGTTCGCCAGCGGACCGGAATGGACCGCCTGCCGCAAACCTTTTGCCGACCTGCTCGAATTGGCCCGCGAAGCGCACGACGCGAATCTGGCGAACGGGTTGATGATCCGGGCGCAGATGAAGTCCAGTCAGCAGGCCCTCGCCGTGCTGATGTCGGCCGCCGAGCAGGCATCGACCTACGGGCCTGACGGTCAGTCGATGGCACGCACCAGCCGTCGCTCATTCGGCAGCGCCTGAGCACGGCGGGGCGCAACACCCGCTTACACCCGCAAAACGTGACTTGACCCGGCGACACAGCGTGTTTGCCGGTGGCTGTCATCGTGGCCGCCTGTTCCACAGCCCAGGCCACATGCCATGCCCGTTTCCCGCACCCTTCCGCTGCTCAGCCTCGTGCTGCTGATGACCGCCTGCGCCTCCGCGCCAGACGACGACTTCGACCGCTCACGACGCGGGCCTCCGGCCGAGGCGCACAACGGCGGCAGTGCCGGTGTCGTCGACGATCTGCAGACGCAGTTGGCCGAGGTGGAGCAGCGCTTGTCGCTGACACCGCTGCAACAGCCCTTGTGGGAGCGCTACCGCGAGACGATAGGCGCGCTGATGGCGGACCAGCTGCGACTGGACCCGCGTCCCGTCACACGCATCGACGCGGTGAAGCAGATAGGTCGCAAGGTCGATGTGGTTCGCAACCGCCTGGTCGCGATGGAAGACATCGCCGAGGCGGCGGAACTGCTGTACGGCACGCTCGACGCCGACCAGCGTCGCGTCGCCGACCGACTGCTGCCAGGCACGGTGCCGGCGCTGTACTCCGGCCTGCCGGGGCGGGGAGCAGAGGACGGGTCGGCGCGCGACCGCCGTGGCGAGCGCGGAGGACCACCGCCGGGCGGACGCCGCGAGCGGGCGCAGTGATCAGAGCCTGGGGAAACTCGAGCCGAGGCTGCCCTCGGGCACCTCGACCGGTGCGTTCGCCGGTGCGCCATTGAGCGCTGCGCGGTCGGTCGAGTATGTTTCGATGCGAATGGACACGCGACGATTCTTCGCCCGCCCCTCTTCGGTTTCGTTGCCGGCAATCGGCCGCTGGTCGGCAAGACCTGCCGCGGTCAGCCTTGCCGGAATGATGCCCTGCTCCTCGAACACCTGGGTCACCGCCGCCGCGCGCAGCGCAGACAGCGACCAGTTCGACATGCCGCGCCCGGTGGCTGGCACGTTGTCCGTGTGTCCTTCGATCACCAGCGGAAAATCGCTGTACAACAGCACGCCGGCCACCGCGGCGATGATGTCGCGCGCCGCCGGTTCCAGCGTCGCGTCGCCGCGGCCGAACAGGAAGGTGGCGTCGAGATCGACCGTGATGCCGAGCGCGCCGTCGGTGACGGTGGCCTGGCCGTCCCGCGTCAGTGCCGACAGCGCCTGCGTCAGCTCGGTCATCGTGCGCTGCGCACGTTCGCGCCTCTCCTTTTCCTTCGCTGCGGCACGCGCCTGACGGACCTGGTCGAGCTCGATCTGCAGCGCACTGCGCGGCGGCGCCACCGCCGGCAGCTCGATCAGCTGCACGCCGTCGCGGGCCGAAAACGCGCTGTTCAGCGACGCACTCAGCACACGGTACTTGCTCTCGCTGACCTGGGAAATCGCGTACATGACGACGAAGAAAGCGAACAGCAAGGTGACCAGATCGGCGTACGACACCAGCCAGCGGTCGTGATTCTCGTCCGACTCCGGCACGTAGCGACGCTTGCGTGGCGCGCTCACTCCGGCACCTGGGCAACGTAGCCGAGCAACCTGCCCTCGATAATGCGCGGGTTGTCGCCGTTGGCGATGCCGACCAGGCCATCGACGAAGATTTCGCGCACCGCGATGAGCTGTGACACGTGGGTCTGCAGCTTGCGACCGATAGGCAGGAACACCAGATTGGCCGCACCGACGCCGTAGATGGTGGCGACGAAGGCGGTGGCGATGCCGGCGCCAAGCCGGGTCGGGTCACCAAGGTTCTCCATCACGTGGATCAGGCCCAGAACCGCGCCCATGATGCCTATGGTCGGCGAGTAGCCGGCGGCCGAATCCCACACCCGCGCAGCCTGGCGCAGCGTGTTCTCGTAAGTGGTGATCTCGACTTCCATCACCTCGCGCAGGCGGGTCGCATCGGCGCCATCGACCAGCAGCTGCACGCCCTTGCGGAAGAACGGGTCGGATTCGTTGCTGACCTGCTTTTCCAGCGCCAGGATGCCCTCGCGCCGCGACAGCTGAGCCCAGGCGACCAGTCTGCGGATCATGTCGTCCGGCACCTGGGATGGCGCGACGAAGGCCCAGCGCCCCATGCGCATGCCGCGCATGAAGATGGGAAAACGGGTCTGCAGCATGGTCGCGCCCAGCGTGCCACCGAGCACGATGACGAAGGCGGCCGGCTGGAACAGCGAAGACAGGCTGCCGCCCTCGAGCACCTGCCCGAGCATGATGGCAGCCAGACCGAGCAGCAGGCCGGCGATGCTGATGCGATCGACGCGCACGCGTACTCCGCTCAGCCGCGCGCCGCGATGCGGCTGCGCAGGCGGGCGATCGCCTGACTGTGCAGCTGGCAGACGCGCGATTCGGACACGCCGAGGATTTCCCCGATCTCACGCAGGTTCAGGTCTTCTTCGTAATAGAGACCCATCACGGTCTTTTCACGGTCCGGCAGATCGCCGATGGCACGCACCAGCACGTCGCGCATGTTCTTGTCGAGCAGTCGTTCGAGCGGATCGAGGTCTTCGGTGCCGACGCTGTGGCGGTCGAGGTAGTCATCGTCGTCGCCGTCGGTGAAGTCCTCGAAATAGACCAGCTGATAGCCGCGCGCTTCCTGCAGCATCTTCTGGTACTCGGGCAGCGGCATGCCGAGCGATTCGGCCAGTTCGCCTTCGGTCGGCTGACGGCCCTTCTGCTGTTCCAGCGTGTGGATGGCCGTTTCGATGCGCCGCATGTCGCGGCGCAGGCTGCGCGGCAGCCAGTCGTTCTCGCGCAGGCCGTCGAGCATGGCGCCGCGGATGCGCTGCACGGCATAGGTTTCGAACTGCGCGCCCAGCCCTTCCTCGTAGCGGCTCATCGCGTCGAGCAGGCCCAGCATGCCGTTCTGGATGATGTCCTCGACCTGCACGCTGGCCGGCAACTTGGCCATCAGGTGGTAGGCAATGCGCTTGACCAGCGGCGCGTAGTGCTTGGCAAGCTGATCACGGTCCAGTGTTCCGGATGCGGTGTACATGTTTCGTCCTCTGCTGCGGGTCGCTTGTGCAGTCAGGCCACTTGGGCCGGGAATCCGTCTGCACGCCCTCCCCGGTCGCTGCGGTCACCCGCGAGCGCGTCGTCCAGGGCCGACAACATACCGGCTTTCTCCGCCTCGCGGGTCACGAAAAGCTTTTCGGCAAGATCGCGCCCGATCTTGAGGGCATCGTCACCCGCGGTGGCGAAAACCGGGCGCTGGTAGCCGCTCGGCAGGCAGCCCAGCCAGTGCAGCGCACTGCCCAGATGTTCGCTCACCACGCCATTCAGGCTGGCAAAGGCCTGACGGGCGTCGGCCACCGAGCGCGCGCGGCTGACGCCGACATGCACCGGCCGGGCCGCGCCGCCGGTCACCGGCGCATTGCCGGCGAGGTGACGCTTGATCAGCGCGTAGGCGGCGGTGATGCTGACGCCGGAGGCGGCGGTGATCACCGCCAGCCGGTCGGCTCGACGGGCCAGCGCCGACAGCTGACCGTCGTCGAGCGCGCAGTCGATCACCAGCAGTTCGGTATCTCGGGTCAGTTCGACCAGCGCTTCGTCCAGCGCCTCGGTCTGCAGGCGGTTCAGCTGTTTCGACGCAGCGGCGAGACGGGCTGCCGGCACCACGGCCACGCCGTGTTGCGAGGCGATGCGCACCGAGGCGAGCGCGACGTCGCGGTTGATCGCCTGCAGCAGGTCGATGCGCGAGGTCAGACCCAGCCGCGCGGTGGCCGAGCCGGCGCCCTGGTGTTCGTCGATCAGCGTCACGCGCAAGCCGCTGCGGGCCGCTTCGATCGCGGTCGCCAGTGCGATCGAGGTGCTGCCGACGCCATCCATCGCGCCGGCGAAGGCGACGCGCTGCGTCGGGTAGCGGCGGAACATGGCGCGCAGGCCGGCCGCCTGGTCGTGCATGAAATCAGCCACGGCTCACCTCGCTGCGCATGTCGCGACGCGAGGCAGCCATCAACAGGCCGGCGTCCTGCGGTGAGAGGTGTTGCGACGATTCCTCGCCGGCTGCACGCAGCGCGCGGTGCATCAGGTAGGCACGGTTGGGCAGGTGCAGATCTTCCGGCACGCGCTGGCCGTTGGCGACGTAGTAAAGCGGCAGTTCGTGGCGCATCAGCACATCGAGCACCGGGCCCAGCGTGACCGATTCATCGACCTTGCTGATGATGGCGCCGGCCAGATCGGCGCCGCCATTCGGCGACGAATAAGCGCGCACCACATCGTCCAGCGCGTCAGCGCGGGCGACCGAATTCAGCAGCAGCAGACGGCGTACGTCGCCACTCGACGACAGCATGGCAATCTGCTCGGCGACGGCGCGATCGCGCTGGCTCATGCCGACGGTGTCGATCAGCACCATGTGCTTGTCGCGCAGCTCGACCAGCATGCGACGCAGGTCGGAGGCGTCGCGCACCGCATGCACCGGTACGCCGAGGATGCGGCCATAGATGCGCAGCTGTTCATGGGCGCCGATCCGGTAGCCGTCGGTGGTGAGCAGCGCCACCTTGTCGGCGCCATGGCGCACGACGCAGCGGGCGGCAAGCTTGGCAGTCGTGGTGGTCTTGCCGACGCCGGTCGGGCCGACCAGCGCATAGACGCCGCCGCGGTCGATGATGTCGGCGTCGGAATTCAGCGTGATCAGGTCGCGGCCGATCAGCGTGCGCAGTTCATTGCGCGCGGCAGCCAGCGAGTCGGAACTGCTGAGCTGGTCGAGCAGACGGTAGGTGGTCACTGCGCTGAAGCCGGATTCGAGCATTTCGGCCGCCAGCGTGGTCTTGATCGGCGAGCTGCGCGACATTTCGCCCCAGGCGAAGCCGGCCAGCTGCTGTTCGAGCATGCGGCGGATGCTGCCCAGTTCCTCGCGCAGTGCGGCGTCGAGCTGCGGCGCCGGCTCGGACGCTTGCGCGGCGTGACGCGGTGCGGTCTCGACAGCCGGTGCGGCACGACGCTGCGGCACTTCAGCGTGCGCGTCGAGGTGCTCGTTGGCCGGCGCCTGCTGACGGCCGCGCGCCAGATCGCGCAATTCGCTCGGCGTCGCCGGACGCGGCTTGTACGGCTGCCAGGGCTTAGGCGCCCGCACTTCCTGTGCCGGAGCCGGCGCCGGCGCCGGTGCGACCTTGCGCGCAGCCACGCTGCTCGACAGCGTCACCTCGAAATCCTCGTCGCCGTAGGGCCGGGACGAGGTCTGAAATGCCGGCGGCGCCTCGGCGCGCGCGACGGGCTGCGCAGCAGCGCGCGCCACCGGTGCCACCGGCGCTGCAGCCGGCTTCTTCGTCGGTGCAGTCATGGCCTCCAGCGCATTCGCCGGCAGCGCGAGTATTTCCACGCCGCCCTCGACCGGTCGGTTCGACAGCACGATGGCGTCGGGGCCGAGATCTTCCTTGATGCGGCGCAGGGCGTCGCGGGCGGAGGCAGCGAGATATTTGCGAGGCGTCATGATTTGACTCCGATGACAGAGGTCACCTTGATGGTGCGTGTTTCAGGAACTTCGGAATTTGCGAGCACCTTCAGGCTGGGCACCGCCCGGCGCAGGAAGCGCGACAGCAGCCAGCGCAGCGGCGCCGGCACCAGCAGCACGGCGGGCAGACCCATTTCTTCCTGGTTCTGCGCGGTACGCGCCACTTCATTCATCAGCGTGTCGGCCAGACCCGGTTCGATCACCGACCCGTCGCCGCCGCCACCGAGCGCCTGACCGATCAGGCGCTCCAGACCCGGGTCGAGCACCATCACCTGGACGTCGGTGTTGCCCGGGAACAGCTGCTGCACGATGGCGCGACCCAGCGCCACGCGGACGCGCGAGGTCAGTTCGAGCGGGTCCTGCGTACGCGGCGCGTACTCGGCCAGCGTCTCGACGATGGAGCGCATGTCGCGGATCGCCACGCCCTCCTCCAGCAGGCTCTGCAGCACGCGCTGCACCACCGCCAGCGGCAGCGCCTTCGGCACCAGATCCTCGACCAGCTTGGGTTGTTCGCGACCGACGTGTTCCAGCAGCGCCTGCGCTTCCTGACGGCCGAACAGTTCGGCGGCGTGGGTCAGGATGAGATGGTTCAGGTGGGTGGCGATCACAGTGGCCGCGTCGACCACGGTGTAGCCAAGCGCGTGCGCCTGTTCGCGCAGGCCCTGTTCGATCCACACCGCCGGCAGACCGAAAGCCGGATCGCGCGCTTCGCGGCCCGGCAGCGAGCCGGCCACGCGACCCGGGTTGATCGCCATCAGGCTGCCCGGATAGGCCTCGCCGCTGCCGACATCGACACCCTTGAGCGTGATGCGGTAGCCGTTGGGCTTCAATTCGAGGTTGTCGCGGATGTGCACCGGCGCGGTCAGGAAGCCGATCTCCGCCGCAAACTTCTTGCGCAGGCCGCGGATGCGCTTCAGCAGTTCGCCGTCCTGGCCGCGATCGACCAGCGGAATGAGGCGGTAACCGACCTCGAGACCCAGCGTGTCGACCGGCACGACATCGGTCCATGCCGCTTCCTGCTGCTCGGGCGGCGTGACCGACTGCGCCGCCGCCTGCTCGGCCGCCTTCTTCTCCGCCGCCTCCTTCACCTTGGGCGACGCCGCCTTCTGCACTCCGTGCCAGGCGAGGTATCCGAGGCCGGCGGCGATCAGCAGGAAAACGAAATTGGGCATGCCGGGGATCATGCCCATCAGGCCCATGATGCCGGCGGAAATGCCGAGCACGCGCGGATCGCCGAACAGCTGACCGATCACCTGGCCGCCCACATCGCCATCGTTGCCGACGCGCGACACGACCAGACCGGCGGCGATCGAAATCACCAGCGCCGGGATCTGCGCGACCAGGCCGTCGCCGATGGTAAGCATCACGTAGGCCTTGGCGGCGCCGCCGGCGGTCATGTCGTGCTCCATCACACCGATCAGCATGCCGCCCACCATATTGATGAGCAGGATGAGGATGCCGGCGATCGCGTCGCCACGCACGAACTTGGACGCACCGTCCATCGAACCGTAGAAATCCGCTTCGTCGGCGATTTCCTTGCGCCGCCGGCGCGCTTCGTCCTCACCGATCAGGCCGGCGTTCAGGTCGGCGTCGATCGCCATCTGCTTGCCGGGCATCGCATCCAGCGTGAAGCGGGCGCCCACCTCGGCGATCCGGCCAGCGCCTTTTGTAACGACGACGAAGTTGATGACGGTCAGGATGATGAAAACGATGATGCCGACCGCGTAGTTGCCGCCGACCAGGAAGTGGCCGAAGGCTTCGATCACCTTGCCGGCCGCATCCGGGCCGGTGTGACCTTCGAGCAGAACGACCCGGGTGGAGGCCACGTTCAGCGACAGGCGCAGCAGCGTGGTTACCAGCAGGACCGACGGAAATACCGAGAAATCAAGCGCCTTTGTCGTATAGAGCGCCACCAGCATCACCATCACCGACATCGCGATGTTGAACGTGAAAAACACGTCCAGCACGAAGGTGGGCAGCGGCAGCACCATCATCGACAGGATGAGGACGATGAGCAGCGGCGCGGCCATCTGGGCGATGTTCGGGGAACCGATGACCTGACGGAACGAGAGGGACGTAGCCATGACGACATTTCATCGCAGGTGACGTCCATCAAACCGGAGAAAGAAGAGGGGTTTTCCCCGGCTATTGGGTCGACTGGATTGTTACGCAGCGCAAAACGCCCTTACAAACAGGGGGCGCTCCTGTTCACGTCGGCGTGCGTTACTTGCACTGTCGCACCCCAGTCCCAGGAGACTACAGATGAACGCCCCGGCCCGTGCCGCTTCAGCCAGTTCGCTTCACCCCGCTCTGTGGGTGGCCGCTGTCTCGGTCACCGCCTTCAGCGCAGTCGGCATCGCCAAAATGTCCGGCTT
>Ga0123397_118277_pt1 | contig 11656 bp, 8 predicted proteins | sample T10HLNH4metaT_FD_89925 | JGI IMG/M metagenome (GOLD analysis project Ga0123397, IMG submission 89925) | Methane-oxidizing artificial microbial communities from Washington, USA to study methane cycling - T10-HLNH4 metaT (Metagenome... ... | reverse complement strand
GCCTGGTCGTTAATCATATTATGAAGTCTGTGCTTTTTAGTTGTGGTCTATACTCTTTGATATTTCTAGTTTTGCGTTTTTGGATTACTATTTTTCTTTCTTTTTCTCTCTTCGTTTTCGTTTACCTTTTGCTCGTCTTGGTCCTTTTTTTTCTTTTTGATTTTCCTGCGGTTTTTTTTTTATCCTTCATACTGCTTTGGACTTAGTTTCATTTTCTTTTTTTACAAAAAGGCCTGCCGGATCCGGAGATCCGTGCAGGCCTTTTTGCCCGTCTTCGCGCCCGGCAGTGTTGGCGGGGCGAAGCGTTGAGTGAATCTTAGTGAGCCTCTTTCGCGCGGTCAAGCTCTGTTAGTATCGATCACGTTTTTTGTCACCCGGCCGCAAACCCGTGTCCACAAACGATCCCATCAAGGTCGGTGTTCTGTTCTCGCGTGAGGGCGTGACATCGCGCATCGAAAACACGATGCTCGCCGGCACGCTTTTCGCAATCCGCGAGATCAACGATGCCGGCGGCATTCACGGCCGGGAGCTGGTTCCGGTCTACTACGATCCGCAGTCGAACCCGCAGCAGTTCCGCTCGCTCGCGACCCGCCTGGTGCAGGACGACAAAGTCAATGTCATCTTCGGCTGCTACATGTCGAGCACGCGCAAGGCGGTGCTGCCGGTGGTCGAAAGGTGGAACCGCCTGCTGTTCTGCCCGACCATGTACGAGGGCTTCGAATTCTCGAACAACATCATCTACACCGGCGGTGCGCCGAACCAGAACAGCGCCCTGCTCGCCGACTACATGTCGACCCGCTTCGGCGCACGGGTGTACCTGATCGGCAGCGACTACATCTTCCCCTACGAGTCGAACCGCATCATGAGCGACTTCGTGCACCACCGTCAGGGTGGCGCCAAGGTGGGCGAGCGCTATGTGCATCTCGACGCGAAGGAAAGCGCCTTCACGCCGATCATGAAGGACATCAAGGCAAAGCAGCCTGACTTCATCTTCTCGACCATGGTCGGCAAGACCACCCGCATGCTCTACCAGGCCTACGCGGACGCCGGCTTCGATCCGAAGAAGATGCCCATAGCAAGCCTCTGCACCAGCGAGGAAGAGGTATCCGAAATGGGTATCCGGCTGGCCGAAGGTCACTACACGGCAGGCACCTATTTCCAGTCCATCGACACCCCGCGCAACCGCGACTGCGTGGCGCTGTTCCGCAAGCTGTTCGGCAACGAGGTGCAGCCCAACATGAGCTGGGAGTCGTCCTACTACCAGGTGCATGTGTTCGCCGACGCCTTCCGCGAAGCGGGCAGCGACGAACATGACATCCTGCTGCCGCACATCCTCGGGCGCGAGTTCGACGCGCCGCAGGGACGCATCCGCATCCTGCCGCACAACCACCATGCCCGCCTCTATCCGCGCATCGGCCGGGTGAACAGGGAAGGCCAGTTCACGATACTGGCCGAGACGCCGGGCGGCGTCGATGCCGACCCCTATCTGGTCAGCCATTCCTTCGACGACTGGAGCACGCGGTTGCGCGTCAATGCGAGCGAAGAGGAATCGACGTGAGCAGTCCGCCGCGCACAGGCGTACGCAGCAAGCGGATCACGCCGGAGTTCCTGACCCAGCTGCGCAATCTGCGCATCGTCGTGCTGCATCCGCGCGACGCCGACGGCGAGGTGCTGATCCAGCAACTGAAGCGCATAGGCTGCCAGGTGCAGACCTTCTGGCCGCCGGTGCAGGACATCCCGGACAACGTCGATGTCGTGTACTACGCGATCCAGTCCAACGAGATGCACGCGCCGCTGAACTTCAGCAATTTCGAACAGCCGCCGGCGGTGATCGCCGTCGTCGGCTACGAGAACCCGACCATCTTCGAGGTCATGCTGCGCCTCGGTGCGACCGGCGTGCTCAGCGCCCCGCTGCGCTCGACCGGCGTGCTCGCCTCACTGGTGCTGACAGTCGGCCTGACGCAGGAAATGCGCGGCTACCGGAAGCGGGTACAGCGGCTGGAGCAGAAGCTGCTCAGCGTGAACCAGATCAACGACGCCAAGGCCATCCTGATGCGCACCCGCGGCGTCAGCGACGCCGAGGCCTACAAGATCATCCGCGAACAGGCCATGAGCAAGCGGGTAGCGACCGAGGAGATCGCGCGGGCGATCATTCATGCGGACGAGATACTTTCCGGATAGCCGCTTGGCGGGGGAGCCCTGCGCAGTCCTTTTCACCACATTGATGAGCGCCTCGATGACACGCGCGCCATCACGTCTGCTCCCTTAAGCCGCTGAGGTTATCGCGTCTGCAAATTTCACATTTTCTGACGTCATATTCCGGTCCATCTCCTGCTAATCTCGCGCGCTCGACTGCCGAATGACTAAGCACGGCAGTTTGCCGATCGAATATGGAGATGAGGGAACTCTGATGTCCGGATCACGAATCACATCGCTTCTCGCGGGCCTCGCATCAATTCTGTTGCTGGCCGGTTGCGCCGTCACCCGCCAGGAACCCCTGGCTTTCAAGACGACAGCACTTCAGTCGCCCGCCCGCATTGGCGTGGCGATGACCCCGTTGCCCGCGGTCGACACCTGGTTCCCGGGTGCGAGTTGCCTCCTCTGCCTCGCTGCCGCGTCAGCGAGCAACTCCAGTTTGACCGATCACGCGCGGACGCTGCCGCGCGACGACCTCAGCGGATTGAAAGTCGAACTGGCCCAACGGCTGGCCGCAAAGGGAATCAATGCGCAGGTCATCGAAACCGATCTCGACGTGAAGGCGCTGCCGGATGCCTCCACCAAGGGGCCGAATCTGGCGGACAAGGATTTCAAGGCCTTGCAGGACAAGTATGGGGTCGACAAGATCGTCGTGATCTCGCTCAGCAATATCGGCTTCGAGCGGACCTATTCAGCCTATTTCCCGACAGCTGAACCCAAGGGTGCAATACAGGGAGTGGCTTACATGGTTGACCTGGGCAGTAATGCCTACGACTGGTATCAGCCGCTGAGTGTACGGAAGGCGGCCGAGGGTCAGTGGGATGAAGCGCCGAAGTTCCCGGGCCTGACCAATGCTTACTTCCAGGCGATTGAGCTCAGCAAGGACGAAGTACTGCGGCCGTTCTCGCAATGAAGCCGTTCCTCCGTCCGGGACTGGCGACCTGCATCCTGTGCCTCGCCGCAGTCTGCGCACCGGCAGCGGCCGGTGACGACACAGCCGCGAAGATTCCGTCCTTCGGTAGCGATAACTGGGCGCTGCGTGTTCCCGAGGCGGATGGCGTCAGCTTCCAGGGGCAGCCCAATCGGGATGGCGCGGGCGGCGGCACCCCGCAGATCATGTATCCCGCGCCCAACATGGCTGGCTTCATCGCGGCCCTGGTCACGCACGGACTGATCAATGAGAGCAGCAAGAACGCCGAGCGGCAGCGCATCCAGGAACAGGCCAACCGCGTTCTCGAGCCTTACGCGGACATTCTTTCTGCGCTGTCTTATCGAGCGCTGATCGAACATGCCTCCGGAAAGATCGATAAGGCTTCCGCGCCTGAGCTGATCGGTCCCGCTGACTCCTCGTCGCGAACGTGGGTCATGGAAGTCACGCCGCTTTACGTGATGACGCCGGATCAGCGCGCCATCATTCTCGACAACACGGTGCGGGTCTTCGCCAATGGCGACAGCAACCCGAGCTACGCGCGGGTCATTCGCGTCGTTTCTCCGCCACTCGTGGAAACGGATGGAGAGGCGATCCTCAAGGCTTGGAAGAACGATGACGGCGCCCTCATCCGAAGCACCAGCAGCGATCTGCTTGCCGAGTCGTTGAAAGTCGCCCTGGAAGACGTGCGCGCGGTCCAGACCGCAGAAGAGCGACATCGCACCTTCCGTTACCGGGAGGGCGGGTTCGAGCGCATCGAACGCGCGCAACTGGTAAGCGAGGAATGTCATCGGCAAGTCCTTCGAACCTTGCGCGGATGGCTGCTGTCCATTCCTGCGTCGCGCTCGACGACGTGCAGCGCACCGGCCCCCAAGATCGAGGTCGCCGTCAGCGACGAAGCGGGAAGCACCTTGAATTCCGGCGGCAAGGAGTGAGGCGCCGCTGACTGGGTCGGAGCACCCACTTACAAAAAAAAGGCCGCCCGAAGGCGGCCTTTTTCATTGCTGCAAGACGACGCTCAGAACAGCCCCGACACCTTGCCGTGCTCGTCGATGTCGATCTTTTCCGACGCCGGCACCTTGGGCAGGCCCGGCATGGTCATCATGTCGCCGCAGATGGCAACGACGAAACCGGCGCCGTTGGCCAGGCGCACTTCGCGCACGTTAAGCGTGTGGCCGCTCGGTGCGCCCTTTGCGTTCGGGTCGGCGGAGAAGGACATCTGGGTCTTCGCCATGCAGACCGGGAAACGGCCGTAGTCGGCGTTCCAGCTTTCGAGTTGCTTGCGGGCCGCGTCGGAGAAGGTGACCGCACCGGCGCCGTAGATCTTGGTGGCGATGGTGGTGATCTTGTCCTGCAGCGTGGCGTTCTCGTCGTAGACGAAGCTGTGCTTGCCCGGTGCGTTGTCGCAGATGTCGGCAACCATGCGCGCCAGTTCCTCGGCGCCGGCACCGCCGCTCGCCCAGTGGCGGGCGATGACGAACTTGCCGCCGAGCGCTTCGATGCGGCTTTTCAGCAGCGCGATTTCGGCGTCGGTGTCGAAGGTGAAGTGGTTCACCGACACGACGCACGGCAGGCCGTAGTGCTCGGTGATGTTCTTCAGGTGGCGCTCGATGTTGACGATGCCCTTTTCCAGCGCGGCCAGATTTTCCTGGTTCAGGTCTTCCTTCTTCACGCCGCCGTGGAATTTCAGCGCGCGGATGGTGGCGACCAGCACGACGGCCGACGGGTTGAGCCCGGCCATGCGGCACTTGATGTCGATGAACTTCTCGGCGCCGAGGTCGGCACCGAAGCCCGCTTCGGTCACGACGTAGTCAGCCATCTTCAGGCCGGCCTTGGTCGCGGTGACCGAGTTGCAGCCGTGCGCGATGTTGGCGAAGGGGCCGCCGTGAATGATGGCCGGGTTGTTCTCCAGCGTCTGCACGATGTTCGGCTTGATCGCGTCCTTCAGCAGCGTGGCCATGGCGCCCTGCGCCTTCAGGTCGCTCGCGTACACCGGCTTCTTGTCGCCCAGCGTGTAGCCGATGATGATGCGGCCGAGACGTTCCTTCAGGTCCATCAGCGAATTGGCCAGGCACAGGATGGCCATGACTTCGGACGCGACCACGATGTCGTAGCCGTCCTCCCGCACGAAGCCGTTGGCGGTGCCGCCCAGGCCGATGGTGATCTTGCGCAGCGCGCGGTCGTTCATGTCGACCACCCGCTTCCACTGGATCAGGCGCGGGTCGATGCGCAGTTCGTTGCCGTGGTTGATGTGGTTGTCGATCAACGCCGACAGCAGGTTGTGCGCGGCACCGATCGCGTGGAAGTCACCGGTGAAGTGCAGGTTGATGTCTTCCATCGGCACGATCTGCGCGTAGCCGCCACCTGCCGCACCGCCCTTGACGCCAAACACCGGCCCCAGCGACGGTTCGCGCAGGCAGATCATGGTCTTCTTGCCGATACGGTTCAGCGCATCGCCCAGACCGACGGTGGTCGTGGTCTTGCCCTCGCCGGCCGGCGTCGGGCTGATCGCAGTGACCAGGATGAGCTTGCCGTCAGGACGGTCCTTCAGGCTGTTCAGGTAGTCGAGCGACACCTTGGCCTTGTAGTGGCCGTAGGGCTCGATCGCGTCTTCCGGGATGCCCAGCTTGGACACCACCTGGCTGATGCGCTGCATTTTCGCCTGCTGGGCGATTTCGATATCGGATGCCATATTGGTTTTTTCCGTGTAGTCGTCAATCGGATTGGAAAGCGGCGGGCCTCACTACCCGCCGTTACTGCGTCTGCTGTTCACTGCTTATATATATGGATCGTGCGGCCGGGCCCTCCCCGGCCGCAGCGCCGGACACTCAGCGTGCCGCGGCAATCGTGTCGGCCTTGGCGATCAGCGCCTCGGCCATGCGGATGCTGGCGATGTCGATCAGGCGACCGTCGAGCGACACGGCACCGCGGCCTTCCTTCGCTGCCTGCGCCATCGCTTCGAGGATGCGGCGTGCCTTGGTCACTTCGGCCTCCGACGGCGTGTAGACCTTGTTCGCCAGTTCGATCTGCGACGGGTGAATCGCCCACTTGCCTTCGTAACCGAGCACGGCAGCGCGGTTCGCCGCGGAAATATAGCCGTCCGGATCGTTGAAGTCACCAAACGGGCCGTCGATCGGACGCAGGCCGTAGGCGCGGCAGGCAACCATCATGCGGGTCTGCGCGGCGTGCCACGGATCGGTCCAGAAGGACTGGCGGTTGCCCTGCTCGTCCTTGTCCGTCAGCACCACGCTGTCCTTGTTCACACCACCGATCACGGTGGTGCGGGCGCGGGTCGAAGCGGCGTAGTCGGCGACGCCGAAGCTCATCGCTTCGAGGCGCTTCGACGACTGCGCGATCGCCTCGACGTTGGCCATGCCGAGCGCGGTCTCGATCAGCACTTCGAAGCCGATGCGCTTGGTGCGCTTCTTGGCCGCTTCGATCTGCGTGACCATCATGTCGACCGCGTACACGTCGGCGGCGGTGCCGGCCTTCGGGATCAGGATCATGTCCAGGCGCGGGCAGGCTTCGACGATGTCCACCACGTCGCGGTACATGTAGTGGGTGTCCAGACCATTGATGCGCACCATCATGGTCTTGTTGCCCCAGTCGACGTCGTTCAGGCCTTCGATGATGTTCTTGCGCGCCTGCTCCTTGTCGTCCGGCGCGACCGCGTCCTCGCAGTCGAGGAAGATGATGTCGGCGGCCGACTTGGCGGCCTTCTCGAACATGCCCGGGTTGGAACCCGGAACGGCCAGTTCGGAACGGTGCAGGCGGGGCGTCGCTTGTTCGATGATCGTGAAGCTCATGGATGTCTCCTCCGGTGGATGGTGCGAAGTCTGTTCAGAAGTCGGGGCGGACGATCAGCCGGTGGCGCCGAAACCGGCGGACACGCAGTTGATCGACAGCAGCAGGGCCTTGCGGAATTCCTCTTTCCGCGCGGCGTCGTCGGTCATGCGGAAGGCGCGCAGCAGCGAAATCTGCTGGCGGCTCACCTGGTTGACCACCGGCAGCCGGTGGTCGAGTTTCTGGCGGTAGTCGGGGAAGCGCTCGGCCAGGCCACGGGTGCCCGACAGGCGCAGGATCTGCGTGCGCGTGATGTCGTACTCGCGGGCGATCATGCCGAACACCTCCTCGCGCACACCGGCGTCGGCGACCAGCTGGCTGTATTCGCGGGCGATGTCGAGATCGACCACGGCCAGCGTTTTTTCCACTTCATCGACGATGAGGCGGAACAGCGGCGACTCGTTGAACATGCGCGCCAGCAGCGCTTCGCCGCTGGCACCGCGCACGCCGATGAAATTGGCGAGGCTGGAGCCGACGCCGTACCAGCCGGTGACGATGTGGCGGTTCTGCGACCAGGCGAACACCCACGGAATCGCGCGCAGCTCGGCCAGCGACTTGGCACCGAAACGGCGCGCCGGGCGCGAGCCGATGTTGAGCAGCGAAATCTCTTCCAGCGGGCTGGCTTCCTGGAAGTAGCCAACCAGCGCCGGATTCGAGATCAGGTTCTGGTAGGCCGCGTGCGCCGCGCCCGACAGCGCTTCGAGCGCGTCGTCGAATTCGGGTACCGCGTGCGGACCGTCGGCGCGGCCGGACTTCAGCGCATGGTCGAACACGCTGGCGGCCAGCAGCTCGAGGTTGAAGGCGGCCGTACCCTTGTTGGCGTACTTGCTCGAAATCACCTCGCCCTGCTCGGTCAGCCGGAACAGGCCCTGGATGGAGCCGGCCGGCTGTGCGGCGATCGCGCGCCCGGCGGGCACGCCGCCGCGGCTGACCGAACCGCCGCGACCGTGGAAGAAGGCGATCTTGACGCCCGCTTCACCGCCGACCGCGGTCAGCTTCTGCTGCGCCTTGAACAGCTCCCAGTTCGACGACAGGAAGCCGCCGTCCTTGTTCGAGTCGGAGTAGCCGATCATCACTTCCTGCACGCCGCCCAGCGCGCGCACCGAGCGCTTGATCAGCGGCATCGCCAGCAGCTCGCGCATGATGGCCGGCGCGCGGCGCAGGTCGTCGATGGTTTCGAACAGCGGCATGATGGGCAGCGAACAGCGCTCGACTCCGGCCGGATCGGCGTACAGGCCGGCTTCCTTCGCCAGCAGATAGACGCCGAGCACGTCCGACACATTGCGCGTCATGCTGAGGATGAAGCTGCCGAAAGCTTCGCGGCCGACGCGCGGGCGCATTTCAGCGATCAGGCGGAACAGGCCCAGAGTCTCGGCGGCAACCGCCGGCAGACCGCTGGTGTCGCGCACACCGGCGCGCGGCGCGGCCAGTTCGGCCAGCAGCCAGTCGCGCCACTCGGCGCTGTCCTGCGCCGGTGCCGGCACGTCCTCCGGTTCGCCGCGGCTGGCGCGCCACAGCGCTTCCAGCGTCTGCGTGACGCGGGTCGAGTTCTCGCGCACGTCGAGACGCACCGTGCTGAAGCGGAACATTTCGATCTGGCGGCGCAGCGGCACCACTTCGGTGTCGGCGATGCGGCTGAGCTTCGCGTCGCGCAGGCCGGCTTCGAGCGTGCGCAGGTCGGCGACCAGGCGGTCGGCCGATTCGTAGCCACGACGACAGGCCGCCCCCTCTTCCGCCTGGGTGCAGGTAATGGTGTCGTCCAGCTTGCCCAGCACGCACACCAGGAACTGGCGGAACGGTTCCCCCGGATTGCGCGCGGCAATCGCGTTGCCCTCGCCGCTCTCCTCCAGCGCCAGCATCAGCGCGTCGCGGAAGTCACCGGACAGCGTGAGCGACGCTTCGGTTACCGACAGGCCACGCAGCAGTTCGAGCACCGACTGGCGGTGGCGGCGCAGGCTGGCCAGCCGGCATTCGACCAGCGCACCGCGCGTGATTGCATTGGTGACGAAGGGATTGCCGTCCCGGTCGCCGCCTATCCAGGAACCGAATTCGAGGAAGCCCGGCAGATCCGCTTCGCCGAAATGCTGCGCCATCGCCTCGTCGGCGCGCGCCAGCACGTCGGGGCCGACCTCGAACAGCGTTTCGTTGAAGAAGTGCAGGCCCCAGGCGATTTCCTGCGACACGTTCGGCTTTTCCAGCCGCAGTTCGCCGGTCAGCCACAGCAGTTCGATCTCGTTGCGCAGCGCGTCTTCGAGATCGTGGCGTTCGCGCGGCGTCCAGCGCGGCGATTCGAGCTCGATCAGCATGCGGTAGATGCGGCGATGCCGTTCCAGCACGGTCACGCGCTTGGCTTCGGTCGGGTGCGCGGTCAGCACCGGGCGCACCTTGAGGCCGGCGAAGGCTTCGCGCACGCGCTCCGGCGACAGGCCGGCCTTCTTCGCCGACGCCAGCACGCTGGCAAAGGTGCCAGGCAGGCTTTCGCGGCCCTGGTGGCGCTCGACCTCGCGCCGCTTGCGCATGGCGCCGTTCTGTTCGGCGATCGACAGCAGCTGGAACAGGATGCCCTGGGCCTGGATGGCACGGCCCAGCATCTGCGGGGAAAGACTGTTGCCCGACTCGCCGGCAAGCACCGGCAGCAGTTCGGGATGGTGGCGTTCGACCACTTCGCGCAGCAGCGAAAACAGCAGGTCGATCGCCTTTTCCGAGAAAGCCGCCCCGGAGGCGTCGGCAGACGCGGGAACGGAAATGGGATCACTCACCACGGTGGGAGTCTCGCAGGCTGGTGGCGGGCGTCCGCCCCACCGGGGCGGACGGAAAGCAGGGCGCGCTCCGCACGCCCCGTGCTGCTCTGCTCTTACAGCTTGGCCAGGACGGAGGCCACGGTGCTGCCCAGCTCGCCGGCGCTCGGCGCGACGGTCAGGCCGAAGGAACGCATGATTTCCGACTTCTCGGCAGCCGAATCGCCGGCGGCCGAGATGATGGCGCCCGCGTGGCCCATGCGGCGGCCCTTCGGTGCGGTCAGGCCGGCGACGTAGCCGACCACCGGCTTCTTCATGTTTTCCTTCACCCAGGCCGAGGCTTCGGCTTCCTGCGGGCCGCCGATCTCACCGATCATCACCACGGCGTGGGTGTCCGGGTCTTCCTGGAACTTCATCAGGTGGTCGAGGAAGGACGAGCCGTTGATCGGGTCGCCGCCGATGCCGACCGAGGTCGACACGCCGATGCCCAGCTGCTTCATCTGCGCGGCCGCTTCGTAGCCCAGCGTGCCCGAACGCGACACGATGCCGATGTTGCCCTGCTTGTAGATGTGGCCCGGCATGATGCCCAGCATGGCCTTGCCCGGGCTGATGATGCCGGCGCAGTTCGGGCCGACCATCAGCGTACGGCGCTCCTTCGGGTAGCGCATGAAGTAGCGCTTGACGCGCATCATGTCCTGCGCCGGGATGCCGTCGGTGATCGAGCAGACCAGCTGGATGCCGGCGTCGGCCGCTTCCATGATGGCGTCGGCGCAGAAGGCCGGCGCGACGAAGGTGATCGACGCTTCGGCGCCGGTCGCGGCCACCGCGTCGGCCACCGTGTTGAACACCGGCTTGCCGAGGTGAGTGGTGCCGCCCTTGCCCGGGGTCACGCCGCCGACGACGTTGGTGCCGTACTCGATCATCTCCTTGGCGTGGAAGGTACCTTTGTCGCCGGTAAAGCCCTGGACGATGATCTTGGTCTTTTCGTTGATCAGAATGCTCATAACTAAATCCTCGTGTGCATCGGTTATCCGCCGCGCGCCGCCCGCCGGGCCGCCCCAAGGGCGAGCGCAGCCCCCTCGGGGGGCAGCGAACGGAGTGAGCGTGGGGGTCTATTCGCTCAGCTGGCGGCGTGGGCGCGGGCGGCGTCTACCGCCTTCTGGGCTGCTTCGGTCAGCGAATCGGCGCTGATGATGGGCAGACCGCTCTCGCGGATGATGCGGCGGCCTTCTTCCTCGTTCGTACCGGCCAGGCGGACGATCAGCGGCACCGTGATATCGATGTCGTTGCAGGCCTGCACCACGCCCTGAGCCACCCAGTCGCAGCGGTTGATACCGGCGAAGATGTTGACCAGGATGGCCTTCACGTTCTTGTCCGACAGCACCAGGCGGAAGGAATTGGCCACGCGCTCGGGCGAGGCGCCACCGCCGACGTCGAGGAAGTTGGCGGGCGCGCCACCGGCGTACTTGATGGTGTCCATCGTCGCCATGGCCAGACCGGCACCATTGATGATGCAGCCGATGTCGCCGTCGAGGCCGACGTAGTTCAGGTTGTGCTCCGCGGCCTGCACTTCGCGCGGATCCTCCTGCGACGGGTCGCGCATATCGGCCACGGCACGCTGGCGGAACATCGCGTTGTCGTCGAAGGACATCTTGGCGTCCAGCGCCAGCACGCGGTCGTCCTTGGTGACGACCAGCGGGTTGATTTCGACCATGGTGGCGTCGAGATCGCGGAAGGCGCGGTAGGCACCCATGATCGCGGTCACTGCACGCGACACCTGCTTGATCGACAGGCCCAGACCGAAAGCGATCTGGCGGGCCTGGAAAGCCTGCAGGCCGACGGCCGGCTCGACCACGACCTGCATGATCTTTTCCGGAGCACTGTGTGCCAATTCTTCAATTTCCATCCCACCTTCGGCAGAGGCGATGACGCGAACGCGCTCGGCTTTGCG
>Ga0123397_123871_pt1 | contig 11672 bp, 15 predicted proteins | sample T10HLNH4metaT_FD_89925 | JGI IMG/M metagenome (GOLD analysis project Ga0123397, IMG submission 89925) | Methane-oxidizing artificial microbial communities from Washington, USA to study methane cycling - T10-HLNH4 metaT (Metagenome... ... | reverse complement strand
CTTGACCTCGGTGACGGTGATGCCCTGCACGCCGATGGCGGACAGCGCCTCACGCACTTCGTCAAGCTTGAACGGCTTGATGATGGCAGTGACTAGTTTCATGACATTCCCCTGGCAGATGCCTTGAAGCGTTTGTGGATCAGAAGGTCTTGGTCAGGAATACGACCGTCTGGCCGTCGCCCAGATACTTGCCCAGCGCGTTGGTGTAGAACGCTTCCTGAGTGCGGTTCATGCTGGTGTCAGTGTAGTAGGCACCGACGGTGAAGCCCTGCGGCAGCGCGTACGAGGCGCCGATCTTCCAGTCTTCGTACGAGGCGACCGAGTCGTTGCTCACGCCGCCGTTCGAACCCTTGAATTCCTGGATGCCGTAGTGCAGGTTCAGCGTGAGCGATTCGGTGATCGGGTAGTTGGCCTGCAGGTCGAGGTACCAGGTGCCGGACGAGTTGTTCACGCCGAAGGTGTCGCCCATGCTGTACGAGTACTTGGCCGACAGGAACTTCCAGCCCACCGCCACGTAGGCTTCCAGCGTGTCCGCCTTGACGGCGCCGGCGACGCGGTCACCCGGGTAGATGTACTGCAGCAGGCCCACGTCGTAGGTCACGCCGCTGTCGCCGAAGGCGCCGCGGTAGCCGCCGTACACATCCAGTTCGAGGCTGGACGAGTTGTAGCCGGTCACTGCGGACGAGTCGGTCAGCCACGAAATGTTCGAGCCCCAGGTGCCGATGTAGAAGCCGCTGGCGTGCGAGTAGTCGAAACCGCCCTGCAGCGCGATGTCTTCATTGGTCTGGCTGATGCCGCGGAACACGTACTGGCTGAACAGGCCGACGTTGCCGGTGAAGGTGTGCGGGCTGGCCGGCTCTTCCTCGGCGTGAGCCGACAGGGCGGGCAGGGTCAGGGCACTGGCGAGCGCGGCGGCGATCAGAGTCTTTTGCATGAGGTTCACTCCTGGATTGTTGGGAAGACTGCTCGACCTTCCTTGCATGGAGCGTGCCAGCAAAAGAATCCACGTTTATTCAATGGCTTGTAATGTTTTGACACGAATGACTGCGCGCACCTCGCGGCCCCTTGCCCCAAGTTCACGCGCAGGAAAACCGGTGGGCACCAAAGCGGTGCGCAAAGGGTCGGGTTCGGTTGTCCGGCTCGCCGGCGTGCGCGAAATCGGTGCCCGCGCGCACCGGATCACACCATCGTCATGCATTGCCGGGTCTGCCGGTTCGCGTCAGTGCGGCCTTTGACGGCACAATGCGCGGCGTGGCGGCCGCTGTCGGCGGTTCGAGGCGTGCCGCGTTGTATACATATGCTGACTGTCAGGAGAGTGCGATGCTCAATCCCAAGATGCTCGAAGAATTGTCCAGCCGCTTTTCCGAACTGATCGCCGCCAGCCCGGCGCGCGATCTCGAAAAGAACGCCAAGGCCATGGCCAGCGCCATGTTCTCGCGGCTGGATCTGGTCACGCGCGAGGAATTCGACGTGCAGAAAGAGGTGCTGGCGCGCACCCGCGCCCAGCTCGACGCGCTGGAAGCACGGGTGGCCGAACTGGAGCGACGCCTCGCCGCAGGCGAGCGCTGATCCGGCCGGCCGCGGAATCCCGCGGAATCTTTTCGTCGCTGGCGCATCAACACCAGCGACTGCACTCAGATGGAGAATCCATGATCTTTCCGCATTTCGCGACTGTCGCCCGCACGCTGACCGCGTCGGTCGTGCTGGCCGGCCTCGCGTTCGCCCAGCCGGCCGCAGCGGCGTCCTACACCCGCGTGCTGCCCGAGAAGAGCACGCTCGCCTTCGTGTCGAGCCAGATGGGCGTATCGGTGGACGGCAGCTTCAAGCGCTTCACCGCCACGCTGGATTTCGACCCGGCGAAGCCGGAAGCCGGCAAGGCCACGCTGGACATCGATCTTGCCTCCATCGACGCGGGCGGACCGGAAGCCAATGACGAGGTGAAGGGCAAGAACTGGTTCGACGTGAAGCAGTTTCCGACCGCCCGCTTCGTGTCCAGCTCGGTCAAGCCGCTCGGCAGCAACAAGTACGAAGTGCGCGGCCAGATGACCATACGCGGCAAGTCGCGCGACGTGGTCGCACCCTTCACCCTGAAGCCGGACGGCGCGGGTGCGGTGCTGGAAGGCGGCTTCCAGCTCAAGCGCCTGGACTATGGCATCGGCACCGGCGCCTGGGGCGACACCTCGGTCGTCGCCGACGAAGTGCAGATCAAGTTCCGGCTGACCGTGGCCGGCAAGTAAGCGGCCCTCCGGCCACATCCTCCATTCGAACGGCGGCCGGCACGACCGGCCGCAGGCGACGGGCGTTTCGCCCGCCCGCCATCCTTACCGGGAGTTTCCGCATGAAGAAGACCCTGATCGCCCTGTTCGGCGCCTTCGCCGGCCTGTCCATGACCGCCGGCGCGATGGCGGCCGACAGCTTCACGATAGACAGCCGCCACACCTTTCCGGTGTTCGAGGTGAACCACCTCGGCTTCTCGACCCAGCGCGGCCGCTTCAACAACGTGACCGGCAAGATCATGCTGGTGCCGTCGCAGAAGAGCGGCAGCATCGAGGTGACCATAGACAGCGCCTCGATCGACATGGGCATGGACGCCTGGGACAAGCAGATGCGCGGCGAGGATTTCTTCAATGTCGAGAAATTCCCGAACATGAGCTTCAAGTCCACCAGGCTCGTCTACGACGGCGACAAGCTGGTTGGCGCGGAAGGCGATTTCACGCTGCTGGGCGTGACCAGGCCGGTCAAGCTGGAGGTGAAGGGTTTCACCTGCGGCACCCACCCGATCAACAAGAAGGCCCTGTGCGGCGCCGACATTTCCACCGTCATCAAGCGCTCCGAATTCGGCATGACCAAGTACGTGCCGAGCATTTCCGACGACGTCGTGATCAAGATTCCGGTCGAGGCGTTCAAGGACTGATCCTGCACGCGACGGGCGCGGCGAGCGGCCGCGCCGGCGTTGCCCGGTGCGGGCATCGCGCTGTGTTAACCCGCTACCACCCCGCCTGTCCCTGTCCGTAGCACGTTAGCGGCCTGCGCGCGCCGCGCGCATCCACACGTGAGGAGACGGACATGAAGGCAAAGAAAATCCTGCTGCTGGCCGGTGATTTCGTCGAGGACTACGAAATCATGGTGCCCTTCCAGGCGCTGCAGGCGGTGGGCCACACCGTGCATGCGGTGTGTCCGGACAAGAAGGCGGGCGACCAGATCGCCACCGCCATCCACGACTTCGAAGGCCAGCAGACCTATTCCGAGAAGCGCGGCCACAACTTCACGCTGAACGCCACCTTCGACAGCGTGAAGGTCGAGGATTACGACGCGCTGGTGATTCCGGGCGGCCGTGCGCCGGAGTACCTGCGCATGGACGACAAGGTGCTGGCCATGGTCCGTCACTTCGCGCAGGCCGACAAGCCGATCGCCGCCATCTGTCACGGCGCCCAGCTGCTGGCCGGCGCCAAGGTTCTTGAGGGCCGCCTGTGCTCCGCCTATCCGGCCTGCCGCGCCGAGGTCGAGCTGGCCGGTGGCCGCTATGCCGACATCGCGATCGACGGCGCCGTGACCGACCGCAATCTGGTGACCGCGCCGGCCTGGCCGGCCCACCCGGCGTGGATTTCGCAGTTCCTCGCGGTGCTCGGCACGCGCATCGAGTAAGCGGACGCTGCGGGGCGCGTGCGCCCCGTCTGCGCTGTCTACAATAGGCGCAGGAGGTGTCACCCATGTGCCAGATCTTCATCCGTGCCGATCCCGAGCTCTACGTCATGCGCAGCCGTTCGCTGCGGCTGCGCGGCGTCGCCACCAGCATCCGGCTGGAGAACCAGTTCTGGGACGTGCTGGAAGAGATCGGCGCGCGCGACGGCCTGACGCTGCCGCGGCTCATTTCGAAGCTGTACGACGAACTGGCCGAAGCGGGCGGCGGCGATGGCGCCCACCTGCTGCCGGCCAACTTCACTTCCTTCCTGCGCGTGTGCTGCGGCCGCTACATGGCGCTGCAGCTGGCGGGCGCGATTCCGGCGGACACCCGGGTCGCGATTTCCTCGCTCGACGCCGAGCGGGTGCTGGCCGCCGAACGGCCGCGCACCGCGGCCAACAAGGTGGCCTGATGACGGTACTGAAGTACCTGTCGGCCTACCCGGCCCACATCCAGGACCAGGTGCGCGCGCTGATCGAGCAGGACAGGCTGGCCGAGACGCTGCGGGTGCGCTATCCGGACCGGCACGCGGTGCGCAGCGATTCGGCGCTGTACGACTACGTGCTCGAACTGAAGAACCGCCATCTGCGCACCGCGCCGCCGGTCAGCAAGGTTGCCTACGACAGCGGCCTCGGTCTGGTGGCGAAGGCGCTCGGCACGCAGACCACCATTTCGCGGGTGCAGGGCGCGAAGCTCAAGAGCAAGCGGGAAATCCGGGTCGCCACGCTGTTCCGCGACTGCGCGCCCGAATTCCTGAAGATGATCGTGGTGCACGAACTGGCCCACCTGAAGGTGCGCGACCACGACAAGAGCTTCTACGCGCTGTGCGAGCACATGGAGCCGCGCTACCACCAGTACGAATTCGACCTCAGGCTGCACCTGACCTGTCTCGATCTCGCCGGCCGCGCAGCCTGAGCGGCAGCGGCGCTACACTGCGCCGATGGACATGACCCTGCGCCCGCCCACCGTTTCCCTCGTGCTCGGCTCCGGCGGTGCCCGCGGCCTGGCCCACATCGGCGTCATCCGCGAACTGCAGGCCCGCGGCTACGACATCCGCGCCATTTCCGGCTCGTCCATGGGCGCGGTGGTCGGCGGCATCCATGCCGCCAGCGGGCTGGACGCCTATGAACAGTGGGTGACCGGCCTGGCGCAGTCCGACGTGTTCCGGCTGCTGGACTGGACCTTTTCCGGCGGCGGCCTGATCCGCGGTTCGCTGCTGATGAGCCGGCTGCGCGATCTGGTTGGCGACTGCGATATCGAGGCGCTGCCGCTGCCCTATACCGCGGTGGCGGTGGACATCGAGCGCGGCCGCGAAGTGTGGTTCACCGATGGTCCGCTGTTCGAGGCGATGCGTGCGTCGATGGCGGTGCCCTCCATCTTCACGCCCCATCCCTACCGCGGCCGCATGCTGGTCGATGGCGGTCTGTTGAACCCGGTTCCGGTGGCGCCCACCCAGCGCACGCTGAGCGATCTCACCGTGGTGGTGGACCTGAATGGCGAGGCGGCCGATCCGCCGCCGCTGCGCAAGGCGGCCGGTGACGACGCGCCCGGCCTGCTTGCCCGGCTGCGCGGCTATCTGCCTGGCGGCAGCGACGACACGCAGGCCGCAGCGACCCGTCTCGCGATGTCCGATGTGCTGATGCGGTCGCTCGAAACCATGCAGTCCGCCATCACCCGCCAGCATCTGGCCACCTTCTGGCCCGACGTGGTGATTTCGGTCCCGAAGAACGCCTGCGCCTTTCACGAGTTTCATCTGGCGGCGCCGCTGATCGCGCTTGGCCGCACGCTGGCGGCCGAGGCGCTGGATGCGTTCGAACGCGGCCGCGCCCGCAACGGCCACACACCACTGCGCACCGACCGCGGACAATGAACCGGACACCGTCCATGCAGGCAGCACACGCCCTGATGCTGGCCGCGCTGTGCGCCGGCCTGGCCCACGCGCAGCAGACGCCGCGGCTGATCGATCCGGCACAGGCGGCGTGGTTCAGCCCGCCGCCGCTGCCGGCGCTGAAGGCCGCCTGGCTGGCCGGCAGCGAAGCCGGCGCCGGCCCCTACCTGCTGCGGGTGCGTCTGGCGGCCGGCGGGCGCATTCCGCCGCACACCCATCCGGACAGCCGCTACACCACGGTGCTGTCCGGCACGCTGTACGTCGGCTTCGGCGATGCGATGGACGAGGCGCAGGCGGTCGCGGTGCCGGCCGGCACGGTGTATGAGGCCCCGGCCGGTGTCCGCCACTGGGTGTGGGCGAAGGACGGCGACGTGGAGTACCAGGAATCCGGCGTCGGTCCGACGGCCACCCATCTGCCGCACTGAACCGGGCGGCCGGCGCAAAAAAGAAGCCCGGTTCAGCTTCGAACCGGGCAAGCGCAGGGAGGAGGATGGCGCCCGGCCGCGGAGGCGCCGGGATGAAACCGGGCATGGGCCCGGCTGCGTTACATCTTTTCCTGGACGTTGCGGGCCGCGTCCTGCACCTTCTCGCCACCGGCTTCGATGTCCTTGCCGGCTCCGGCAATCGTGTTGCAGCCGGCCAGCGCGAAGCCGGCGCATGCCATCAGCAGCGTGATCAGTCGTTTCATGGTCGTTCTCCTGTCAGCCTTCGGTCAGCGGGTCAGGTCCGGTTGCGCAGCTGCGCAGCGGTCGGGCGGAAATCGCCCTCGTCATCCCTGTCCAGCGTCAGCATCAGGCCGTCCTCGACCGGCTGCAGCCGGTAGTCCGGCACTGCCAGCCTGAGCCCGGCATCGCTGCCGCGGGAAATGCGCACCATCGCGTAACGGGCGGCGCGGTCGCCGTGGCGGGCGGCGATGGTCTGTTCGACCACCCCCACCGTGGCGCCGTCGGCGTCGAACACCTCGCGTCCGTCCATCGCGGACTGGGCGAGGACGGCGGCCGTGGGAGCGGGGTCGGCGACGCGGCTGCCGCGGCCCAGCTGGTAGGCGGCAAGCAGCGCGATCACCGCCAGGGCTCCGGCCAGCGCGGACAGGAACATGCGAACTTTCATCGTCGGCCTCCGTCTTCACGACACGCTGCCAGTATGCGAACTCCATCCTTTTCCGCCTGTCGTCCGGCGCGGCGGGACGATGTAGGACAAATCCTGCACGGCCGGGCCGCGCTAGCATGCATGCCTGTATCAAGGCCCGGGCGGAGGCAAGGACGGATGGCGGCACTGATTGCAGGACTGTGGCTGGTGATCGGCGTGCATGCGCTGCGGCTGGTCGCGCCGGGCCTGCGCGGGCAGGTGATCGCGCGCCACGGTGCGGGCGTGTGGCGGGCGCTGCACTCGCTGGCCTCACTGGCCGGTTTCGCGCTGCTGGTGTGGGGCTATGGCCAGACCCGGGCCGATCCGCTCTGGCTGTGGCTGCCGCCGCCGTGGTCGCGCCATGCCACCGCGACGCTGATGCTGCCGGCTTTCGTGCTGCTCGCCGCCTCCCTGCTGCCCGGATCGCGCATCGCCGCCCGGCTGCGCCAGCCGCTGGCCGCCGCGGTCGCGCTGTGGGGCGCCGCCCACCTGCTGGCCAATGGCACGCTGGCCGACCTGCTGCTGTTCGGCAGCTTCCTGATCTGGGCGCTGATCGACTTCGTGCTGCTGCGCCGGCGTGAAGCGGATGATGGCGGCACGCGGCCGGCGGCAGGCGTGGCCCGCGACCGGCAGGTGCTGCTCGCCGGCGGGGCCGGCTGGGCGGCGTTCGCGTTCTGGCTGCACGGCCCGCTGATCGGCGTGCGGCCTTTCTGAAGGAGTGTCCACAGCATGATGACCGTGCATATCGAAAGACTGCGCCCGGGAGACGACCTGCGCCGCAGTCTGGAAGCGTGGGCGAAGCGGCAGGACCTGGGCGCTGCCTTCGTGCTGTCTGCGGTCGGCAGCCTGTCGCCGGCCATGCTCAGGCTGGCTGGCCGCGACCATCCGACGGTGATCGACGGCGACAGCGAACTGCTCACGCTGTCCGGCACCATCAGTGCGCAGGGCGTGCATCTGCACATGTCGGTCGCCGACGCCGATGGCAACGTGACCGGCGGCCACCTGCTGGCGGGCAGTATCGTGCGCACCACGATGGAACTGGTGCTCGGCATCGCCAGCGGCTGGCAGATCCGGCGCGAGATCGACCCGGTCACCGGCTTCGAGGAAATGGTGGCCGAGAACCACGATGAACTGCTGGGTGCGCGCGGCCCGGACTGAGCGTGCCGCGCATGTGCGCAGAACTTTTTTGTCTTCGCTGCCTAATAAATAGGCAACACCGTTGACACTGGCGCCCGGCGGGCGATTGCCGCGGCTATACATTTTTCGCTCACACAGTTGTCCACAGATGCTGTGGATGGCGACGTCGCGGACACCGCCGATGATGCCGGATGCATCGCCGCCTGTGGATCAGTGCAGTGGACACCCGGTTCATGCTCCCGCTGCCTAAAAATGAGGCAACCCTATTGACTCCCGCTTCCGGCGGGGCTGTCGCTGTGGGCGGGTGCATCTTGTCCACAGAAGTTGTGGATAACAAATGCGGTGCCGCGTGTAAGCTCGCGGCTTTCCGAATCAGGACTTCCGGACGTGGCGAAAGTCATTCCCGACGGCTGGCGCGAACTGGCGTCTGCCGATGCCGGCGGTGCCGCAGAGCGCGAACTGGCCACGCTGGCGCTGCTGGAGCGCGGGCTGCCCGCCGACTACACCGTCTATCACGGTGTGCACTGGACCCGGCTCGACGAAGGCGGCTTCTCGATCTACGGCGACATCGACTTCGTCGTGGTCAATGCCGCCGGCGACCTGCTGGCCATCGAACAGCGCAGCGGTTTCCTCGAAGAAGGGCCGCAGGGCCTCAGTTCGCGCCGGCGCGGCCGCGACCGCAATGTCGCGGTCGGCATCGCGCGCGCGCGGCACGCGCTGTCCACCCGGCTGGCTGCGCGGCTGGGTGGTTCTGCGCCACGCATCGAATACCTGCTGTACTGCCCGGACCACTTCGTCCGCCAGGCGCACACCGCCGGCATCGACGCGGAACGCATCGTCGATGCCGCGGTGCGCGACCAGCTCATCCCGCGCATCCGCGCCATCCTGCCGCCGGGCGAGCACAGCGGCCACGGGCCGGAGGTGCACCGCTTCCTGCGCGACGAAATCAAGCTGGAACCGGATGTCGCCGCGCGGCTGGGCATGGCGCGCGAGCGCATCACCCGGGTGTCCGGCGGGCTCACCCAGTGGGCGCGCGCGCTCGACTTCCAGCCCTACCGGCTGCGCGTGGTCGGCACCGCCGGCTCCGGCAAGACCCAGCTCGCGCTGGCCGAATACACCGCGGCGATCGAGGCCGGCCGGCGTCCGCTCTACGTGTGCTTCAACCGTCCGCTGGCCGACCACCTGGCGCAGATCGCGCCGGAAGGCGGCCTGGCCTGCACCTTCCACCATCTGTGCGAACGGGTGCTGGCCGCGCACGGCGAGCGCCCGGACTACGCCAAGCCGGACGCCTTCGACGCGATGATCGCGCGCGCCGGTGAACTGCCGGTGCCGGACGACCTCCTGTTCGATGCCCTCGTCGTCGACGAGGGCCAGGACTTCAATGCCGACTGGGCCGACCAGCTGTGGCGGCACGCGCGCGACGGCGCCCGCCGGCTGTGGCTGGAAGACCCGATGCAGAATCTCTACGCGCGTCCGCCGGTCGAGCTGCCAGGCTGGGTGACGCTGCACGCGCACAGCAATTTCCGCAGCCCGCGGCCGGTGGTGCGCATGCTGCAGACCCTGATGGAAGGCGTGATGCCGGGCGCCGAGCGCATCGAGGCGGCGTCGCCCTTCGACGCCGACGAGGTGGCGGTGCTGGCCTACTCGCAGGCACACCCGCTCACCCAGCGGGTGAAGGAGGCGATACGGCTGTGCTTCGCCGCCGGCTTCCACGCGCAGGACGTGGCCATCATCAGCTGGCGCGGCCGCGACCAGTCGGAACTGCTGCGCCACGACCGGCTGGGCGCCAATGCGCTGCGCAGCTTTACCGGCCAGTACGACCTGCTGGGCCAGCCCGAGTATTCGGGCGGCGAGGTGCTGATCGAATCGGTGTACCGCTTCAAGGGGCAGTCGGCGCCGGCGGTCATCCTGGCCGAAATCGATTTCGACACGCTGGACGAACGCACGCTGCGCAAGCTGTTCGTCGGTGCCACCCGCGCCATGATGAAGCTGGTGCTGGTGGCCAGCGAGCGCGCCGCCGGCACGCTGGCTGAAAGACTGGGGCCGCAGGCATGAGCGCAACGATGCCCAATGCGCTGATGATCCAGGGCACCACCTCGGACGCCGGCAAGAGCACGGTGGCCGCCGGCCTGTGCCGCAGCCTGCACCGGCGCGGTGTGAGGGTGGCGCCGTTCAAGCCGCAGAACATGGCGCTCAACAGCGCAGTCACCGCCGACGGCGGCGAGATCGGCCGCGCCCAGGCGCTGCAGGCGCAGGCCTGCGGACTGGCGCCGCACACCGACATGAATCCGGTGCTGCTCAAGCCCAATTCCGACACCGGCGCCCAGGTCATCGTGCATGGCCGCGCGCTGGCCAACATGGAAGCGCGCGCCTACCACGACTACAAGCGGGTCGCGATGGAGGCGGTGATGCAGTCCTGGCGGCGGCTCACCACGCAGTACGATTTCGTCGTGGTCGAAGGCGCCGGCAGCCCGGCGGAAATCAATCTGCGCGACCGCGACATCGCCAACATGGGTTTCGCGCTGCCCAACCGCTGCCCGGTGGTCATCGTCGCCGACATCGACCGTGGCGGCGTGTTCGCCCATCTGGTCGGCACGCTGGACTGCCTGTCGGACGAGGAGCGCGCGCTGGTGCGCGGCTTCGTCATCAACCGCTTCCGCGGCGACCGCGCGCTGCTGCGCTCCGGCGAGGACTGGCTGGAGCGGCGCACCGGCCTGCCGGTGTTCGGCGTGCTGCCGATGCTGAAGGGCCTGCACCTCGACGCCGAGGACGCGATACAGACCGGTCAGTCGTCGGCCGGACAGGGCGCGCGGCTGCGCGTGGTGGTGCCGGTGTTTCCGCGCATCAGCAACCACACCGACGTTGACGCGCTGCGCGCGCATCCGCAGGTCGATCTGCTGTTCGCACCGCTGGACCGTCCGCTGCCTGCCTGCGACCTCGTCATCCTGCCCGGCAGCAAGAGCGTGCAGGGCGATCTGGCGGCGCTGCGCGCCCACGGCTGGGACACGCAGATCGCCCGCCACCTGCGCTACGGTGGCCGCGTGCTCGGCATCTGCGGCGGCATGCAGATGATGGGCCGCATGCTGCACGATCCGCTCGGTCTCGAAGGCGCGCCGGCCAGCGTGGCCGGACTGGCCCTGTTCGACTACGACACCACGCTGGCACCGGAAAAGCAGCTGCGCGTGGTCGAGGGCCGGCTGCGGCCGGGCGGCCAGCCGGTGCGCGGCTACGAAATCCACATGGGCGTGAGCACCGGCCCGGCGCTGGCGCAGCCGGCGGTCGATCTGGCCCACGGCCCGGACGGCGCCCGCTCGGCCGACGGCCAGCTGATGGCCACCTATGTGCACGGCCTGTTCGACGCGCCGGACGCGTGCGCCGCGCTGCTCGCCTGGGCCGGGCTGGAACAGGCGCAGCCGCTCGATCTCGCGGCGCTGCGCGAAGCCAGCCTGGACCGGCTGGCCGACTGTCTCGAAGCGGAAATCGACATCGACCGGATGTGCGGCCGCGCCTGAGGGTGCGGGTGGAGCGCTGCAGGCTTCGGTGGGCGCGGCGACCCCGCCGCGATGCGGCCTTCGGTTATGCGCGGTCTCCGGTTCAACGTCACCATCGCGGCGAGACGCCGCGCCCGCGGATTCCTGTCCGGTCTCCGCATCGACCGCAGCCTTCCGCCGGTTTGGGCCTTCCGCCGCCCGGTGGTATCGTGCGCGGCTGTTCCGCTGATGCGGAACGCGCATTCGAGGTGCCCGACGCCGTTCCGGCCGAGGGTTGAACGGGAAGCAGGTGCGCGAGCTCCGCTCGCAAGGCCTGCGCTGCCCCCGCAACGGTAAGCAGACGACG
>Ga0123397_109932_pt1 | contig 11738 bp, 10 predicted proteins | sample T10HLNH4metaT_FD_89925 | JGI IMG/M metagenome (GOLD analysis project Ga0123397, IMG submission 89925) | Methane-oxidizing artificial microbial communities from Washington, USA to study methane cycling - T10-HLNH4 metaT (Metagenome... ... | reverse complement strand
GCAGGTGTCGCTCAACGGCGCGCGCGGCGTGGCCGGCGCACCGGGCAGCTTCCAGGCCGGCGTGCGCAATGCCGAAACCAACCTCGGCAATCTGGTGGCCGACGCGATGCGCCACGCCGGCGGCACCGACATCGCCATCCAGAACGGCGGCGGCATCCGTACCTCGATCGGCGCCGGCAACGTGACCGTGGGCAATACCTTCGACGTGCTGCCTTTCACCAATCTGGTGAAGACCGCGCAGAGCGTGAATGCCGAACAGCTCAAGGCCATGATGGAACACTCGGTGTCGAACGCCTCGGCCGCCGGCAACGCCGACGGCCGCTTCGCCCAGATTTCCGGCATGCGCGTGGTGTATGACACCACGCGTGCGGTGGGCGACCGGGTCATCAGCATCACGCTGGACGACGGCACCGTGCTGGTGCTGGACGGCAAGGCGGTGGCCGGCGCCCGTCCGGTGTCGCTCACCACCATCGACTTCACCGCCGCAGGCGGCGACGGTTACGCCTTTGCGGCCTGGGGCGTGCTGTTCGACAACGCCACCAACACCATCACCTACCAGCAGGCGCTGCAGGAATACATCACCGACTCGGTGGCCGAAGGCGGTCTGGGTGGCGTGATCTCCGCCAGCCGCTACGGTGCGGCGAACCCGCTGGACAACGCCGGCCGCCTGGTCGACGCCGCCCTCGCGCCGGTGCCGGAAGCCGATACCTGGGCCATGCTGATGGCCGGCCTGGGCCTGATCGGTTTCTTCGCGCGCCGCCGCGCCGCTGCCTGATCGCGCATCGCTGATCCGCGCCCCGCGCCTGCAGCGCGCGGGGCACTTCGATTACGCTACACCCTGTCGCCGGAACATGCCCATGGCCTCCTTCTCCCGTACCGCACCGTCCCGCCTGCTCACTCGCCGGCTCGCCCTGGCCGCCGCCGTGGCGGGTCTGTTCGCGTCCGCCGCCCATGCCGACAACATCGCCCAGCCGCTGCCCTTCGCGCAGGACTGGTCCAACATCGGCCTCATCACGGTCAATGACAGCTGGGACGGTGTGCCCGGCATCACCGGCTACCGCGGTGACGATCTGGTCACCACCACCGGTGCCGATCCGCGCGCCATCACGGTCGACGGCACTGGCGTGATCGACGTCAATGCCAACCAGACTGCCCCGAACACCTTCACCACCGGCGGCGTGGCCGAATTTCATCTGGCCGACCCGGTCGTGGCGCTGACCGGTTCCGGCACCGCCGACGCCCCCTTCCTGCTGCTGTCGCTGGACACCACCGGCCGCAGCGGCATCACGGTGCGCTACGACCTGCGCGATCTCGACGGCTCGACCGACAACGCGGTGCAGCCGGTCGCGCTGCAGTTCCGCGTCGGCGGCAGCGGCCCGTTCACCGATGTGCCGGCCGCCTATGTGGCGGATGCCACCGAAGGCCCGTCGCTGGCCGGCAAGGTGACGCCGGTGTCGGCCACGCTGCCGGCCGCGGCCGACAACCAGCCGCTGCTGCAGCTGCGCATCATCACCACCAACGCGGTCGGCAATGACGAGTGGGTGGGTGTGGACAACATCGTGGTGGACGGCGGTGCGGCCGGTGGCGTCAATGCGCCGGTCATCGCGACCTGCCCGTCGCTGTCGCTGCAGGCCGGCCAGGCCGGCAACGTGACCGTGTCGGCCAGCGATGCCGACAGCGTGGTCAATGCGCTGAGCGTGGTCGGCAGCCTGCCGGCCGGCGTCACGCTGGGCAGCCTGAGCCCTGCGGCTGCGGACGGCGATGCCGCCACTGCCTCGCTCGACGTGTCGAGCGCCACCGCCGCCGGTTCGTATGCCATCACGCTGCGCTTCGCCAACAACGAGGCGCAGAGCGGTGACTGTACGGTGAATCTGTCGGTGGCCGCCGCGGCGGCGATCACGCCGATTCCGGTCATCCAGGGCAGCGGCGAAACGAGCCCGCTGGTCGGCCAGAGGGTGGTCACCGAAGGCGTGGTGACCCGTCTGAACAGCAATGGCTACTTCATCCAGAACGACCTGCCGGATGGCGACGACGCGACCTCGGAAGGCCTGTTCGTGTTTACCAGCACCGCTCCTGTGGTCAACGTGGGCCAGCGCCTGCGCGTGACCGGCACGGTGACCGAGTTCAATGTCGGCGCGGCCACCAATGCCGCCACGCTGGCGCGTCCGCTCACCCAGCTGACGAACGCGACTGCGAGCCTGCTGGGCAGCGGTCATGCCATCGCGCCGACCGTGATCGCGGCGATGCCGGCCGAAGGCCTGGAGCGCTACGAAGGCATGCTGGTGCGCATCGAAGGCCCGATCACCGTGGGTCAGAACTTCTTCCTCGGCCGTTACGGCCAGCTCACGCTGTCCACCGAAGGCCGTCTGGAGAAGCCGACCAACCGTCACCCGGCCGCGTCCGTTGAAGCCGCCGCGCTGACGCTGGACAACGCGCGCCGCAGCTTCCTGCTGGACGACGGCAGCAGCCTGCAGAACCCGAATCCGATTCCCTACATCGGTGCCGACAACACGGTGCGTGCCGGCGACACGCTGGCCAGCGTGACCGGCGTGATCGACTTCGGTCTGGCCACCAACAGCAACACCGGTCTGGCCGACTACCGTCTGCATCCGACCGAAGCGCCGGTGTTTGTGCGCAGCAACCCGCGCAGCGCCACGCCGCCTGCGGTCGGCGGCAACGTGAAGGTGGCCAGCTTCAACGTGCTGAACTACTTCAATGGCGACGGTCTGGGCGGCGGTTTCCCGACCAGCCGCGGTGCCAGCACCGCGGCCGAGTTCTCGCGCCAGAAGGCCAAGATCGTCGCCGCGCTGAGTGCGCTCAACGCCGACGTGGTGGGCCTGATGGAAATCGAGAACGACGGCGACGGCAGCCGCAGCGCCATCCAGGATCTGGTGTCCGGACTCAACGCGGTGCTCGGCGCCGGCACCTACGCGGTGGTACCGGACCCGGCCAACGGCACCGGCAGCGATGAAATCAAGGTCGCGATGATTTACAAGCCGGCTCGCTTGTCGCGCGCCGGTGCCTCGTTGAGCGACACCCGCGCGGTGTTCAGCCGCCCGCCGCTGGCGCAGACCTTCGCCGCCGCCAATGGCGAGAAGTTCAGCGTGGTGGTGAACCACTTCAAGTCCAAGGGCAGCTGCCCGACTTCGGGCGCCGACCTCGACCAGGGCGATGGCCAGGGCTGCTGGAACGCGCTGCGGGTGCAGCAGGCGCAGGCGCTGCGCGAAACCATCGCCGGCCTGCAGGCTTCGGCGGGTGACGCCGACGTGATCGTGATCGGTGACCTGAACGCCTATGGCAAGGAAGACCCCATCCTCGACCTGACCGCCCACGGCTATGTCGACCAGATCGACCGTTTCGACGCGTTCGGCTACTCCTACGTGTTCGACGGCGAAGCCGGCTATCTGGACCACGCGCTGGCCACCGCCAGCCTGAGCGCCCAGATCACCGGTGCCGCGCACTGGCGCATCAACGCGGACGAACCGTCGGTCATCGACTACAACACCGAGTTCAAGCCGCAGGACCTGTACGCGCCGAACGCCTTCCGCTCGTCTGACCACGACCCGGTACTGGTGGGCCTGTCGCTGCAGAAGGCGATCCGGGGCGGCGCCGGCCGCGACACGCTGACCGGCTCGGCCGGCGATGACGTGATCACCGGCGGCGAAGGCGCGGACACGCTGACCGGCGGCGCCGGCGCCGACACCTTCGTCTATCTGAGCCTGCGTGACGGCGTCGATACCGTGACCGACTTCGCGCCGGGCACTGACCGCATCGACCTGAGCGCGCTGCTGGCCAGCCTTGGCCTCGATCGCAGCGTCGCCTGGGCCGCCGGCCACGTGCGCCTGCTCGACGGCAGCGCCGGCGTCACCGTGCAGATCGACACCGACGGCCTGGCCGGAACGGCTGCACCGCGTGCGCTGGTGACCCTGCGCGGCGTGACCGCCGCCCGCATCGACGTTGCCCGCGACCTCGGCCTCTGAACCTGAAGGAATCCAGACATGAACATGCTTCGCACGACCGTACTCGCCGCAGCTTCCGCCATCACGCTGCTGGCTGCCCTGCCGGCCCAGGCAGCGATCCAGAACTGGGACTTTTCCGGCCAGTTCGATTCCGGCGCCCTCATCGGCGCCGCCTACAGCGGCCGCGTTGCCTTCGATGACGCCGCGCTGACTGGCGTCGGCCACGAATGGCTGCTGCTGGACAGCTTCAGCTTCACGCTGCTCGGCCAGCACTACGCGCTGGCTGATGCTGCCGCGCCGGCCGAAGCGGCTTTTGTCGATGGCCGTTTCGTCGGCGTGGGTTACAGCGTCGCCAGCGGCGATCCGCTGTTCTCGCTGGTGGCGGGCTATGAGCAGATCGGCGAAGCTTTCGTCGCCTATGACACGGTGGCCGGTCTGTCCGGCGCCGGTTCGCTGGCCTTCACGCCGGCGGTGCCGGAACCGGGCAGCTGGGCGCTGATGGCCGGCGGTCTGGCGCTGCTCGCCGGCATGGCGCGCCGCCGGGCCTGATCGCGGTTCAGGCCGCCTGCGCCTGCAGCGTGCGCTGCAGGCGCCGGGCGTGCCACAGCCGCAGTGCGAACAGCGTGCCCAGCACGCTGGCGTACAGAATGGGTTCGGTGAGGTCCTTCTTCACCAGCCACCAGTAGTGCGCGACGCCGAGCACCGCGACCGCGTAAACCGCGCGGTGCAGGCGCTGCCAGGTGCGACCGCCGAGCCGGCGGATCATCGCGTTCGTCGAGGTGGCGGCCAGCGGCAGCATGAGCACGAAGGCGGCAAAGCCCAGCGTGACGAAGGGGCGCTTGGCGATGTCCTTCAGCATGCCCGGCCAGTCGAAGAACTGGTCCAGCCACACATAGGTGGTGAGGTGCAGGCAGGCGTAGAAGAAGGCATACAGACCCAGCATGCGGCGCAGCCGCACCAGCCAGTGCCAGCCGGTGAGCTGGCGCAGCGGCGTGACCGCCAGCGTGAGCAGCAGCAGCCGCAGCGTCCAGTCACCGGTGGCGCGGGTGATGTACTCGATCGGATTGGCCCCCAGCGCGTCGCGCAGGCCGGCCGACACCAGCACGAGCAGCGGCAGCAGGCCGGCCACCCACAGCGCGCGCCAGATCAGCGTGAACTGCCGGCGGTCCGGGTTGAAGCGGGGCAGACGCATGTTCAGACCTGGGGTTACACGCATGCTCAGAAGTTTTTCTGCAGGTCCATGCCGGTGTACAACGAAGCGACCTGATCGCCGTAGCCGTTGAACATGAGCGTCTTGCGCTTGGTGAACTCGCCCAGCCGGCGTTCGCGTGCCTGGCTCCAGCGCGGGTGGTCGACATCCGGATTCACGTTGGAATAGAAGCCGTACTCGCGCGACGCCGCACGGGTCCAGGAGCTGACCGGCTCCTTGTCGGTAAAGCGTATCTTCACGATAGACTTGGCGCTCTTGAAGCCGTATTTCCACGGCACCACCAGGCGCATCGGTGCGCCGTTCTGATTGGGCAGCACTTCGCCGTACAGGCCGACCGCGATCAGTGTCAGCGGATGCATGGCTTCGTCCAGCCGCAGCCCCTCCACGTAAGGCCAGTCCAGCACGCCGCTGCGCACGCCGGGCATGGTCTGCGGGTCGGCCAGCGTGGTGAATTCGACGTATTTCGCGCTGCCCAGCGGTTCGACCTGCTTCAGCAGCGCCGACAGCGGAAAGCCCACCCACGGAATGACCATGGACCACGCCTCGACGCAGCGCAGCCGGTAGATGCGCTCCTCCAGCGGCGCAAGCTTCAGCACGTCCTCGATGGCCAGCGTTTTCGGCTTGTTCACCAGGCCTTCGATGCTTACCGTCCATGGCCGCGTCTTCAGCCGGTGGGCGTTGCGCGCCGGGTCGCTCTTGTCGGTGCCGAATTCGTAGAAATTGCAGTAGCCGGTGATGTCCGAATAGTCGTTCAGCTTCTCGCTGGTCGAGTACGGACTTTTCACCAGCGGCCCCAGCGGCTGGCCGCCGTGGCCGGCCGCCCGGGCGGCCGGCGGCAGGCCGGCGCCGATCAGTGCGGCACCCAGCCCGAGGCCGGCGGTACGGATGAAGTCGCGACGGCCGTCGAACAGCGCACGCGGGGTGATTTCGGACGGCGCGATATCTGCCGGACGTTTGATCAGCATGGGTAAACTCCTCCTGTCACGGCAGCAGACCGTACGCGCTGCCCAGAACTTACCGATAGACCGTCGATGAGCCGAAAGATTTTTCACGAACTGCACGCGGCGCTGATGTGCGCCGACCCGGACGCCAAGTGCTCGCAGGTGGCCGCGCTGTGGCGCGACTGGCAGGCCGGCGTGGTGTTCGACCGCAGCGCCGGGCCGCCGCACCACATTCCCGACGCCGGCCGGCCCGAGCGGCCGGAACTGGTCGAGCCGTCTGCGCTGCGTTCGCGCCGCATGGGCAGCCGTGAAGGGCATGGGGCGATGATCCACGCCATCTGCCACATCGAATTCACCGCCATCAATCTGGCGCTGGATGCCGCCTGGCGCTTCCGCGAACTGCCGGACGACTACCGCGGCGACTGGCTGCGGGTAGCCGCCGACGAGGCGCGCCATTTCGGCCTGCTGCGCACCCATCTGCGGACGCTGGGCTACGACTACGGTGACTTTCCGGCGCATGCCGGGCTGTGGGATATGGCCTGCCGCACTGCGCACGACGCGCTGATCCGGATGGCGCTGGTGCCCCGTGTGCTGGAGGCGCGCGGGCTGGACGCCACGCCGCCCATCATGGCCAAGCTGCGCACCATCGGCGATCAGGCGGCACTGGGCATCCTGGACATCGTGCTCACCGACGAAATCACCCACGTGGCGATCGGCGACCGCTGGTTCCGGCAGCTGTGCGCGCAGCGTGGACTGCCGCCGGAACCCACCTTCCTGCGGCTGTTCAACGAATTCGATGCGCCGCGGCTGCAGCCGCCGGTGAACGAAAAAGCCCGCCTGGAGGCGGGCTTTTCGGCAGACGAAATCGCGACGCTGGCGGCGGAGCGCCGAGCGCCGCCCGGTGCCGGCTGAGCCGGCCCGGCGCTGCGCGCGGATTACTTCAGGCCGGCAGCGTAGTCGGCGACCGCCTTGATTTCGGCGTCGGTCATCTTCACCGCGATCATGCGCATCATCTTGGCCGGATCGTTGGCGCGTTCGCCGACGCGGAAGGTCTTCAGCTGGGCTTCGGTGTAGTCGGCGTGCTGACCGGCGATGCGCGGGTACTGCGCCGGCAGGCCGGCGCCGGCCGGGCCATGGCAGCCGGCACAGGCGGGCAGACCCTTGGACTGGTCGCCACCGCGCCAGATCTTCTGGCCCAGTTCGATGCTTTCACGCGAGCCGCGAGCCTGACCGCCGGCCGGCTTCTGGCTGGCGTAGTAGGCGGCGACATTGCGCATGTCCTGATCGGACAGGCCGGCGGCCATGCCGGCCATCACGCCGTTCACGCGCTCGGCGGGCTTGCCGTCCTTGCTCTTGAAGTTGCTGAGCTGCTTGTAGATGTATTCCGGATGCTGGCCGGCCAGCTTCGGGTTGGCCGGGATGGTGCTGTTGCCATCCGCGCCGTGACAGGCCGCGCACACCTGGGTGGCGATCGCCTTGCCCGCGGCAGCGTCTGCCTTGGGAGCGGCTTTTTCTTCGGAAGCCAGCGCGCTGGCCGAAACGAGGGTCAGAGACAGGGCGAAACCGAGAGCGTTGAGGTGGCGCATGACTATCCTTGAGCGGGTGATGCCGGGCAAAGGTCCGGGAAAGTTTCGGTGATACGCTAAACTCCCCATTTTACCGCGTTTTCCCGGGCGCGCATTGCGCGATTCTGATTTGTCCTCTCTGTTCCGTGGCGCTGCCTTCCATATCTCCGTAGCCAAGCCGACCGGTCTGCCGGCGGCGGCCGGTCCCGAAATCGCGTTCGCCGGCCGTTCCAACGCCGGCAAGTCGAGCGCGATCAACACGCTGGTCGGCCATACGCGGCTGGCTTTCGTCAGCAAGACGCCGGGCCGCACCCAGCTCATCAACTATTTCAAGCTGGTCAAGGGCGGCTTTCTGGTCGATCTGCCGGGTTATGGCTTCGCCCAGGTACCGCCCGAGGTGCGCCGCGCCTGGGCCGGCCTGATCGAGCGCTATCTGAAGGAGCGCGAAAGCCTGGTCGGGCTGGTGCTCATCATGGATTCGCGCCACCCGCTGACCGAACTGGACTGGAACATGATCCAGTGGTTTTCGCAGAGCGGAAAGCCGATGCACGTGCTGCTGACCAAGGCCGACAAGCTCACCCGCAGCGCGCAGGCCTCGACGCTGGCCGATGTGCGCAACCAGCTGTCCGGCATGGGCGATCAGGTAACGGTGCAGCTCTTTTCCAGCCTGAAGAAGACCGGTGTCGACGAGGTGGAGAATGTGGTGGCGCCCTGGCTGACCGCCGCACTGCCGGACGCATCCGCCGAACCCTGAAAAAAAGAAACCCACGGCTCAAGGGGATATCGCCGTGGGTAAGAAACGCCTCGCTTGTAGGCACCCGCTCAGGGAGGTGAAGCGGGTGACGGCTCGCACCGTCATGGATTACGACCGGGGGTGTTGTGCCGAGTTCCCTATTTGTCCTGGACAAATCAAACTTATTTGCGCACGACCGATACGAGCACTGCCGTGCGGCCGGGCCACGGCATGACGTGCGTCGTCCTGCCGGCCGGGCCAGCGACTATCATCAAGGTTCGTCCGGTCCCCGGCCCGGTTCCTCTGAACACTTCACGCTGCCTTTCACGGATTGCCCGATGTCGAACAACCCTGCGCCCAGCCATTTCCCCTCCACCCGCATGCGCCGCATGCGCCGCGACGACTTCTCCCGCCGCCTGATGCGGGAGAACAGTCTGTCGGCCGATGACCTGATCTATCCGGTGTTCGTGCTTGACGGCCCGACCCGCAGCGAGGCGGTGGCGTCCATGCCCGGCGTGAACCGGGTGAGCCTGGATCTGCTGCTGGGCGTGGCCGAACAGGCGGTGGCGCTGGGCGTGCCGGCGCTGGCGCTGTTTCCGGTCATCGACGGGGCGCTCAAGACCGAGGACGCCGCCGAAGCCTGGAATCCGGACGGTCTGGTACCGCGTACCGTGCGTGCGCTGAAGGCCCGCTTCCCCGAACTCGGCGTGATCACTGACGTCGCGCTCGACCCTTACACCTCGCACGGTCAGGACGGCCTGATCGACGCCGCCGGCTACGTCATGAACGACGAAACGCTGGAAGCGCTGGCGAAACAGGCGCTGTGCCATGCCCAGGCCGGCGCCGACGTGGTGGCGCCGTCCGACATGATGGACGGCCGGGTCGGCCGCATCCGCTTCGAGCTGGATGCGCACCGGCTGATCCACACCCGCATCCTCGCCTACTCGGCGAAGTACGCCTCGGCCTTCTACGGCCCCTTCCGCGACGCGGTGGGTTCGGCCGGCAACCTCGGCAAGGGCAACAAGTACACCTACCAGATGGACCCGGCGAACAGCGACGAAGCGATCCGCGAAGTCGCGCTCGACATCGCCGAAGGGGCCGACATGGTGATGGTGAAGCCGGGCATGCCCTACCTGGACATCGTGCGCCGGGTAAAGGCCGAACTGGGCGTGCCGACCTACGCCTATCAGGTGAGCGGCGAGTACGCGATGCTGAAGGCGGCGGTGGCCAACGGCTGGCTTGATGAACGCGCCACCGCGATGGAAGCGCTGCTGGCCTTCAAGCGCGCCGGCGCCGATGGCATCCTGACCTATTACGCGCTGGATGCCGCGCGCTGGCTGAAGGAAGGCTGAGGTCGCTCAAGCCCGCGTCAGCGCGCGGGCGCGGGGCAGTTGCAGCACCGACGGCAGCCGCAGGTCCACATACGGATGATGCGCGGGGCTGCGGCTGATCCACACGGTGCGCATGCCCAGCCGTCGGGCGGTTCGCAGGTTTTCCGCAGTGTCTTCGACCATGATGCAGCGCGAGGGTCTGAGACCGAAATCGCGCAGCAGGTGCAGGAAGCCGGTCCGCCTCGGCTTCGGGGTGTAGCGTGAATGTTCGATGGCGTGCACGCCGTCGATCAGCGTATCGAGCCCGGTCGCCTGCAGCACCGCTTCCGCGTAATGCAGCGGACCGTTCGTGAACACGATCTTGCGGCCGGGCAGGCGGCGCAGCAGGTGGCGCACCGCGCGGTCGAACACGATGCCCGGGCGCAGCGCCTCGACGTCGTGAGTGCCGTGCAGGAAGTGCGCCGGGCGGGTGCCGTGGTGGCGCATCAGGCCCAGCAGCGTGGCGCCGTAGCGGTGCCAGTAGTGCGCACGCAGATGATCTGCCGCCGCGTGATCCAGCCCGAGTTCGCTCATCAGCCACGCGGTCATCGCCCGGTTCAGATGCGGAAACACGTGCGGATTGGCGTCGTGCAGCGTGTTGTCCAGATCGAAGATCCAGACCGGCTGGCGCCCGCCCCCGATATACGCTCGGCTCGAGCCGGCCGCGCCCGGTCGTTCAACCCCCGCCGGGGGACGGGCCGGGCGGCGCCCGGCCCAGGGGGACGTCATTTGCTCTTGATCAGCGTGCCGACGCCGTCGTCGGTCAGCACTTCGAGCAGCAGCGCGTTCGGCACCCGGCCGTCGATGATGTGCACGCTTTTGACGCCGCTGCGCGCCGCGTCCAGCGCCGAGCCGATCTTGGGCAGCATGCCGCCGGACAGCGTGCCGTCGGCGATCATCGCGTCCACGTCGCGCGGCGTGATGCCGGTCAGCAGATTGCCCGCCTTGTCCAGCACGCCCGGCGTGTTGGTCAGCAGGATGAGCTTTTCCGCCTTCAGGATTTCCGCCAGCTTGCCGGCCACCACGTCGGCGTTGATGTTGTAGCTCTCGCCGTCCGGGCCGACGCCGATCGGCGCGATCACCGGGATGAAGTCGCCGCTGTCGAGGAAATTGATGATGGTCGGGTCGATCGACGAAATGTCGCCGACCAGGCCAATGTCCAGCATTTCGTCCGGCTTGTCCTTGTTCGGCATCATCAGCTTGGTGGCACGGATGAAGGAGCCATCCTGACCGGTCAGGCCCACCGCCTTGCCGCCGGCCTGGTTGATCAGATTGACGATTTCCTTGTTCACATGCCCGCCGAGCACCATTTCGACGATGTCCATGGTCTCTTCGTCGGTCACCCGCATGCCCTGGATGAAGGTGCCCTGCTTGCCCACCTTCTTCAGCACTTCGTCGATCTGCGGACCGCCGCCGTGCACCACAACCGGATTCATGCCGACCAGCTTGAGCAGCACCACGTCGCGCGCGAAACCCAGCTTCAGCGCCGGATCGGTCATCGCGTTGCCGCCGTACTTCACGACGATGGTCTTGTCCTGGAAGCGGCGGATGTAGGGCAGCGCTTCCGACAGCACCGCAGCCTTGGCGTGGGGCGTGATTCCTGAAATCAGGTCGTTCGTGGTCGACATGGCGGTGGCTCGGGCATGGGTTTGTAATGGGGCCGAATTCTAGCCGTGCACTGCACAAACAAAAAGCGGACACCCTGAGGTGTCCGCGCTGTGCCACCGCGTCCGCGGCGCTTACTGGATGGTGAGCTTGCGCGAACTGGCGGCCACCTTCTTCGGCAGCGTCAGCTCCAGCACGCCGTCGGCGAAGCGGGCCTGGGCTTTGGCTTCGTCGATGTCCTGGCCGAGCTGGAAGCTGCGCGACACCTTGCCGTAGTGGCGCTCGGAACGCAGCACACGCTCGCCTTCCTTGTTCTCCACCGTGCGCTTCTTTTCGGCGCTGATCGACACCACCG
>Ga0123397_108885_pt1 | contig 11751 bp, 6 predicted proteins | sample T10HLNH4metaT_FD_89925 | JGI IMG/M metagenome (GOLD analysis project Ga0123397, IMG submission 89925) | Methane-oxidizing artificial microbial communities from Washington, USA to study methane cycling - T10-HLNH4 metaT (Metagenome... ... | reverse complement strand
TGCACGTCGATGTGATCGTGATCGGCGCCGGCGCCGCCGGCCTGATGTGCGCCGCCACCGCAGGCAGCCGCGGCCGCAGCGTGCTGGTGATCGACCACTCACCCAAGCTGGCCGAGAAGATCCGCATTTCCGGCGGCGGCCGCTGCAATTTCACCAACCGCGACCTGAGGCCCGATTGCTTCCTGTCGCAGAACCCGCATTTCTGCCGCTCCGCGCTGTCGCGCTACACGCCACGCGACTTCATCGCGCTGGTCGAGCGACACCGCATCCGCTATCACGAAAAAACGCTGGGCCAGCTGTTCTGCGACGACAGTTCGCAGCAGATCATCGACCTGCTGAAGGCGGAGTGCGACGCCGGCGGCGTGCGCTGGCAACGCCCGTCAGCGGTGAGCGGCGTGTCGCGGGAAGGCGATCTGTTCCGGGTCGATACCGACCAGGGCGCACGCTTCGCCGCCTCGCTGGTGATCGCCACCGGCGGGCTGACGGTCCCGAAGATCGGCGCCACGCCTTTCGGCTACCGGGTGGCGGAGCAGTTCGGCCTTAAGGTGGTGGCGCCGAAGCCGGCGTTGGTGCCGCTGGCGCTGGATCCGGACTGGCTGGCGCGTTTCGGCGAACTGTCCGGCGCCTCCTTCGATTCGGTGGCCTGGTGCGACGGCCCGGAGTTCCGCGAACAGACCCTGCTCACCCATCGCGGCCTGTCCGGTCCGGCCATCCTGCAGGCGTCCAGCTACTGGCAGCAGGCCGGCGGCCGCGAAGCGCTGCACATCGACCTGCTGCCCGAGGTGGCCGATGCCGAAAGCTGGCTGCAGACGGCACGAGCCGGCAGGCAGGCGCTGGCCACGCTGCTGGCAGACCACCTGCCGAAGCGCTTCGCGCAGCAGTGGGTGGATTTCGAGGGTGCAGGCCGCTGGAATGTCGCGCTGGCCGAACTGCCGCGGGCGGCGCTGGCCGACATCGCCGCGAAGCTCAAGGGCTGGCCGCTGCACCCGTCGGGCACGCTGGGCTACAACAAGGCGGAAGTGACGCTGGGCGGCGTGGACACGCGCGACCTCGACCAGAAAACGATGGCGGCCCGCCGCGTGCCCGGCCTGTTCTTCGTCGGCGAGGTGGTGGACGTGACCGGCTGGCTGGGCGGCTACAACTTCCAGTGGGCCTGGTCTTCCGGCTGGAGCGCGGGCCAGGCGGCCTGACCCGGCGCCGGGTCAGCGGGTGAACGGGAAGAACACCGGCACCAGCAGCAGCACCGTGGCGCCATAGGCGATCGACACCGGCAGGCCGACGCGGACGAAATCCATCATCCGGTAGCGGCCGGGCGAATACACCATCAGGTGGGTCTGGTAGCCGAAAGGAATCAGGAAGCCGGCACTGGCGCCGTACAGCACCGCCATGATGAAGGGCATGGGATCAGCGTCGAAGGCGCGCGCGGTCGACAGTGCGATCGGGAAGGCGAGCGCGGCTGCAGCGTTGTTGGTCACCAGTTCGGTCAGCAGCACGGTGAGCAGGTAGATGCCGACGAAGGCGCCCAGCACGCCATGGCCGTCGTACAGCGCACGCAGAGCGCCGGCCATCAGTTCGGCCGCCCCGCTGTTCTCGAGCACGCTGGCAATGGCCAGCGACGAGCCTATGGTGAGCACCAGGTCGAACGGAAAGCGGCGGCGCATCTCGCCCAGCGTGAGCAGTCCGCTCACCACCAGCGCGATCATCAGCACCAGCAGGCCGGTAAACAGCGGCACGATCTCGAAGCCGGACAGCGCGATCACCGCTGCGAAACCGCCCAGCGTGAACCGGCTCTGAACAGGCGTCAGCCGCGGCCGCACCGTGCCGCCGACCAGATGGAAATTGCGTTCGATATTGCGGTGGTGCGCGAAATCGGGCCCGACCGCCAGCAGCAGGCTGTCGCCCACATGCAGCGGCACCCGGCCGAGCTGGCCGGTGAGCCGCTTGTCGCCGCGCCGTATGCCAACCACGCCGGCATCGAACATGGTGCGGAAATCGACCTCGCGCAAGGTCCTGTTCGCCAGGTCCGACTGACTGGAAATGACCACTTCGAGCAGGTTGGAGCGCAGCAGCGCGTTCGCTTCCATGCCGAATACCTGCAGACCGTCGAAGCGCTGCAAGGTCTGCACCTTGTCGATTTCGCCGGTAAAGATGAGCACGTCGCCAGCTTCGATCACTTCGGTCGGGGCCACCGGCGAAATGAGTCGACCCTCGCGCAGGATTTCCAGCAGGAACAGGCCTTCAAGATTGCGCAGCCGGTTCTGTTCGATGCTGCGGCCGATCAGACTGGAGGCCGGGTCGACCCGCGCTTCCAGAAAATAGGCCTGCTGCAGTTCGCGGTCATCCGCCTCGTGCCGCGGCAGCAGCCGCACGCCGAGCGCCATCACCCCGACGCACACCAGCGCCACCGGTACGCCGACCCAGGTCGGGTCGAACATGCCCAGCGGCGGCAGCCCCGCGTTCACCATCAGCGAGCTGACCACCAGATTGGTCGAGGTGCCAACCAGCGTGGTGATGCCGCCGACAATGGCGGCAAAGGACAGCGGGATGAGCAGCAGCGACGCCGGATGGTGGCGCTGCCGGGTCACCACGCCGAGCAGCGCGCCGACCACTGCGGTGTTGTTCAGGAAAGCGGAGAACAGCGTGGTGACCGAGGTGAAGCGCACCACCGCCCAGCCTGGCGAGCCGCGCAGCAGACGGTCCGACACACGCTCCAGCACCGGCGCCCGCTCCACCACCATCGACACCAGCAGCAGCAGCACCAGCATGGCCAGCGCCGGATTGGTATAGCTGGTGAGCCAGGTTTTCTGATCCAGCAGACCGGCGAAGTAGTAACAGGTGGCGAGCCCGGTGAACAGCGGCGCGGGCGCCACGCGACCGTGTACGAGCAGCGCCAGCAGCAGTCCGATCGAGCCAAGTACCAGCCAGGCGGTCATCGCGGCGTTCAGGCCCCCAGACCCCAGGCAGCGAAATGCGGATTCGCGAAATCCGGCTTGCCATAGGTGAAGGGCGCACCCTCCACCTGTTCGATGCGGCCGCCCGCGGCGGCCAGCACCGCGTGTCCGGCAGCGATGTCCCATTCCATCGTACGTCCGAGACGCGGATAGACGTCGGCCTCGCCGGCCGCCACCAGACAGATCTTCAGCGACGAGCCGGCGTTGCGCACATCGGCCACATTGCGGCCGGCCAGATAGGCGTCCAGCGCGGCCGCATCGCCGTGCGAGCGGCTGGCCACCACGGTGAGACCCTCGGCCGGCGGTATCCGGCAGCGGATTTCGCGCCGCCCGCCCTCATCCTCAAGCCAGGCGCCCTCGCCCACGATGCCTGAGAACAACCGCCCCAGCGCAGGGGCCAGCACCACGCCCAGCACCGGCTGGCCGTTCTCGATCAGCGCGATGTTCACCGTGAACTCGCCGTTGCGATTAATGAACTCCTTCGTGCCGTCGAGCGGATCGACCAGCCAGAACGGTGCGCCGTCTGCCGGGCGCTGACCGGCTTCGGTCGACTCTTCCGACACGATGAAAATGTCCGGCGTCAGCGTCTTCAGCCGCGCGACGATCAGCGCATCCGCGCTGCGGTCGGCCTCGGTGACCGGTGACGCATCCGCCTTGTCCGCCACGTCGAAATCGGTCGCATAGACCGCCATTACGCATGCGCCCGCTTCGCGCACGATGTCCAGCAGCGCCGCGTGCAGCGCCTTCAGTTCAGCTCGATCCGTCATCCGCCATCCCCGGCGGCCGTGGCCGGCCGCCTCTGTCGTGGCCCGCGGGAACGCTGGCCGGCGCACAGTCTGAACCGGCTGCCGCGTGAAGTCCGTGACGAATGGCGCCGCGGGCGGCGACTATCGACCGCCGGGCGTGACGCCGTCGAACGCGGGCGCCCGTGCACTCGGCCATCATCCGGCCATCCCTGCGAGAGTGACCATGGCACATACGGCTGCGAACACCCCTGACATCGATCCCGACACCCTGACCCACCTGCAGCGGCTGGAAGCCGAGAGCATCCACATCATGCGCGAGGTGGTGGCCGAGGCCGAAAACCCGGTCATGCTCTATTCCATCGGCAAGGACAGCGCAGTCATGCTGCACCTGGCGATGAAGGCCTTCTACCCGGCGGTGCCGCCCTTCCCGCTGCTGCACGTGGACACCACCTGGAAGTTCAGGGCGATGTACCAGTTCCGCGACGAGATGGCGAAGAAGCTCGGCATGGACCTCATCGTGCACATCAACGAGGACGGCGTCGCCAAGGGCATCAACCCGTTCACGCACGGCTCGGCCATCCACACCGACATCATGAAGACCGAGGGCCTGAAGCAGGCGCTCGACAAGTACGGCTTCGACGTGGCCTTCGGCGGTGCGCGCCGCGACGAGGAAAAGTCGCGCGCCAAGGAGCGCATCTTCTCCTTCCGCACCGCGCAGCACCGCTGGGACCCGAAGAACCAGCGCCCGGAGCTGTGGAACCTGTACAACGCGCGCAAGCACAAGGGCGAATCGATCCGCGTGTTCCCGATCTCGAACTGGACCGAGCTCGACATCTGGCAGTACATCTACCTGCAGAACATTCCCATCGTGCCGCTCTACTTCTCGGCCCCGCGCCCGGTGGTCGAACGCGACGGCACGCTCATCATGGTCGACGACGACCGGATGCCGCTGCGTGCCGGCGAAGTGCCGCAGATGCGCAACGTGCGCTTCCGCACCCTCGGCTGCTATCCGCTGACCGGCGCGGTCGAGTCGAACGCGTCCTCGCTGACCGAAATCATCCAGGAAATGCTGCTGACCAAGACCTCGGAACGTCAGGGTCGCGTGATCGACCACGATTCGGCCGGCTCGATGGAAAAGAAGAAGCAGGAGGGGTATTTCTGATGCGCCCCCACACCCACATTCGTTCGTTGCCCCTCGAGGGGGCTCAGGCCGTCTTTGGGGCGGCCCTGCAGGAGGCCTGCTGATGGCACACGTATCCGACCTCATCGCGCAGGACATCGGCGCCTACCTGAAGCAGCACGAGCACAAGAGCCTGCTGCGCTTCATCACCTGCGGCAGCGTCGACGACGGCAAGAGCACGCTGATCGGCCGCCTGCTGTACGAATCGAAAATGCTGTTCGAGGATCAGCTGGCCGCACTCGAAGCCGACTCGAAGAAGGTGGGCACCCAGGGTGGTGACCTCGACTTCGCGCTGCTGGTCGATGGTCTGGCCGCCGAGCGCGAGCAGGGCATCACGATCGACGTCGCCTATCGCTTCTTCTCGACCGACCGGCGCAAGTTCATCGTCGCCGACACGCCGGGTCACGAGCAGTACACCCGCAATATGGTCACCGGCGCCTCGACCGCCGATCTGGCCATCATCCTGGTCGATGCGCGCCACGGCGTGCAGACCCAGACCCGCCGCCACAGCTATCTGGTGTCGCTGATCGGCATCAAGCGCGTCGTGGTCGCCATCAACAAGATGGATCTGGTCGGCCATTCCGAAGCCACCTACCAGCGCATCCTCGACGACTACCGCGCCTTCGCCGCCCAGCTCGGGCTGGAGGACATCGTCGCCATTCCGATGTCGGCGCTCAGGGGCGACAACATCACCGCACCCAGCGAACAGATGGGCTGGTACCACGGCCCCACGCTGATGGGCTATCTGGAAACGGTCGAGGTCGACCAGAAGCGACGCCTGCAGGGCCCCTTCCGGCTGCCGGTGCAGTGGGTGAACCGGCCGAATCTCGATTTCCGCGGCTTCGCAGGCACCATCGCGAGCGGCGTGATCGAACCGGGCGCACCGGTGCGCGTCCAGCCCTCAGGCCGCACCAGCACGGTGAAGCGCATCGTCACCGCCGACGGCGACCTGCCGCGCGCCATCGCTGGCCAGTCGGTCACGCTGGTGCTGGAGGACGAGGTCGACATTTCGCGCGGCGACGTCATTTCGCACAAGGATGCACCGGCCGAGGTGGCCGACCAGTTCGAAGCCACGCTGGTGTGGATGCAGGACGAGCCGATGATGCCCGGCCGCGCCTATCTGCTGAAGACCGCCACGCGCACGGTGACCGCCACGGTGACCGAAATCCGGCACAAGGTGAATGTGAATACGCTGGAACATCTGGCGGCGAAACAGCTGGCGCTGAACGAGATCGCGCAGGTGAAGCTGAGCCTGGACCGGCCGATCGCCTTCGACCCCTACGAGTCGGTGCGCGAAACCGGCGGTTTCATCCTGATCGACCGCCTGAGCAACGCCACCATCGGTGCCGGCATGCTGCGCTTCGCGCTGCGCCGCTCGCACAACATCCACATGCAGCACGTCGATGTGGACAAGGCGGCGCGCGGCGCGATGAAGGGCCAGAAGCCCTGCGTGCTGTGGTTCACCGGCCTGTCCGGCGCTGGCAAGTCGACGCTGGCCAACCAGATCGAGAAAAGACTGTCCGCGCAGGGCCGCCACACCTATCTGCTGGATGGCGACAACGTGCGGCACGGCCTGAACAAGGATCTGGGTTTCACCGAGGCCGACCGGGTGGAGAACATCCGCCGGGTGGCGGAAGTGGCCAAGCTGATGGTGGATGCCGGCCTCATCGTGCTGACCGCCTTCATTTCTCCGTTCCGGGCCGAACGCCGGATGGCGCGCAGCCTGATGGAAGACGGCGAGTTCATCGAAATCTTCGTCGACACGCCGATCGCGGTGACCGAGGAGCGCGATCCGAAGGGTCTGTACAAGAAGGCGCGCCGCGGCGAAATCAAGAACTTCACCGGCATCGATTCACCGTACGAGGCACCGGAGAACGCCGAAATCCGCATCGATACCAGCGACCGCAGCATCGACCAGTGCGTGGATGAACTGATGCTGCGTCTGCGCGAGCGCGGCGTACTGCTGGCGGACTGAAACGCCGCCTCTACAGATCGGTCAGCGCGCGGCGGCGAGCCGCGCGCTGCAGGGCCTCGATGCGCACGCTCAGTTCATCGCGCGCAGCCCGCAGCTTGACTGCGGCCGCCTGCGCCGCCGCCCAGTCACCGTGTGCGCTGCTGTCCGCAACACGGACGGCCAGTTCATGCAGCGCACGGTGTGAGCGATCGACCGCGCGGTATTCCTCGAAATCGCCATAGCGCTGCTGGCCGCCCTCATGAAACCACAGGCCGAAACGGCAACGCGTCGGGTCGCGGATCTCTTCGTCAGCCAGCCGGGTCGGGCGGCCTTCAGCCAGGCCGAGCACCTGTTCGGTCCAGCGATTGAATTCGCGCACCGCGGAGAACAGCGGCAGATCGTTGCTGCCGCTGCCTGACTGCTGCCATTCCGCCCAGCGTGGATCCGGTCGCCATGCGGCCAGCCAGGGCATCAGTGCGTCCGCCGGCAGCGGGCGGGCGATGCCGTAGCCCTGGATCTGGCTGCAGCCCAGGCGCTGCAGCATGAGCCCGTGCTCGGCGGTTTCCACGCCTTCGGCCACCACCTCGCGCCGCAGCGCCTGCGCGAGCGCGATGACCGCCTGCACCACCTCGAAATCGTCCTCGTCCTCGAGCATGTCGAGCACGAAGGATTTGTCGATCTTCACCACATCGACCGGCAGCCTGCGCAGATAGCCCAGCGAGGCATAGCCGACGCCGAAATCGTCGATCGCCACCCGCACCCCAAGGCGCCGGATGTCGCGCACCACCGCGGCCGCGCGTTCGATGTCGTCCAGCGCCACCGATTCCACCACCTCGATTTCCAGCGCCTGGCGCGGCAGCAGCGGCTGTTCGGCCAGCAGTTCCGACAGCCGGGTGACGAAGCCGGGCGACAGCAGATGCGGCGCCGAAATATTGACCGACACGCCGAAGCGGCCACCTTCGGCGCGCCAGGCCGCCAGCTGGGCGAGCGCGGTGCGGATCACCCACTCGCCCAGACGGTGAATTTCCGGATCGTGCTCGATCAGCGGCAGGAAGCGGTCGGGCGGCAGCAGACCGTCTTCCGGATGCTGCCAGCGCACCAGGGCCTCCACGCCCATCATGCGACCTTCCCGCATGTCCACCCGCGGCTGGTAATGCAGCCGCATTTCCCCGCGGCTGATGGCCTCCCCGATCCGCTCGCGCTGTCGCAGGCGCTCCACCGACACCTGGCTGTTCAGGAAATCGAACAGGCGGTAACAGCGTCCGCCGCTCTGCTTGGCTTCGTACATCGCCTGATCGGCATGGCGCAGCAGCGCATCGGCGTCGCTGTCGTTCAGCGGATACAGGGTCACGCCTATGCTGGCCGGCGTGACCACCTCTTCCCCGGAAATGGCGACCGGTGCGGCCAGCGCCTCCAGCATGCGCTGCAGGCAGCTGTCCATTTCATCGACATCCTTGAGCGCCCCGAGCAGCACCACGAATTCGTCCCCGCCCAGGCGCGCCACGGTATCGTCGGCACGCACCGAATGTTCGAGCCGGCGCGCGATTTCCTGCAGCAGCTCGTCGCCGGCCTCGTGCCCAAGACGATCATTGACCGCCTTGAAATCATCCAGATCGAGCACGCACACCGCGAGCATCCTGTCCTGCCGCCGTGCGCGCGCCATCGCCTGGGTGAGCCTGTCCTCGAGCAGCACACGGTTGGCCAGACCGGTCAGCGGGTCATGCGTGGCCTGCCAGCGCAGACGCTCCTGCATGCGGTAGCGGTCGGTGGCGTCGTGCAGCACGACAACCGTGCCGCTGATGTCGCCGACCGCGTCGCGGATCGGCGAACTCGCGTGCTCCACCACCCTCTCCTGCCCGTCGCGCGCCACGATGACGGATTCGCCGGCGCCAGGCGCCGCGCCGGCCTCCAGGCGGGTTTCCACCAGGTCGGGCCGGGGACGCCCGAGCACCGGATCGATCAGCTGCAGCACCTCGGACAGCCGGCGTCCGGTGGTGTCCTCGTTGCGCCAGCCGGTCAGGGCTTCCGCCGCCGGGTTCAGGAAATCGATGCGGCCGGATGCATCGGTGGAAATGACCGCGTCACCGATGGACAGCAGGGTCACCCGCAACCTTTCCTTTTCCGCGGCCAGGCTGCGCTCCATCCGGATCCGGGAAGAAATGTCGCGGAAGGTCCACAGCACGCCCTGACGCAGTTCGCCGACCCGGATCGGCAGGCAGTCGCGCTCGATCACCCGTCCGTCGGCGAGCTGCACCCGTTCGCCGATCACCGGCTCGCCACGCTGCAGGATCGCGTCGATCCGCTGCAGCATCGCATCGCCGTCATCGAACTGCCCGCGCACCTCGGTCAGCACCTCTTCGCGCCGGCGACCGACCAGCTCGCCCGGGTTCTCGACCAGCGGGAACAGTTCGCAGAAGGCCCGGTTGCACACCGCGATGCGCCCGTCCCGGTCTTCCATGATGACCCCGGTGTAGAGATGGGCCAGCAGGCTGTACAGACGCGAACGCTCGAGCGCCAGGCCGGCCTCTGCCTGCTTCAGCGCCGTGATGTCGGTATGGGTACCGCTCATGCGCAGCGCGCGCCCGTCACGACCGCGTACCGCCAGACCGCGCGTCAGTATCCAGCGCCAGCTGCCGTCGCGATGGCGCGCACGGATGATCAGTTCGAATGCCGGCACACGGTTTTCGAGGTAATCGTTGATGCGGTCCAGCATCAGCGGCAGTTCGTCCGGGTGGACACGGTCGAGGAAGGTGTCCGGCCGGTTGTCCAGCTCATGGTCGGCGTAGCCCAGCATCTGTTTCCAGCGCGGCGAGTAGTAGACGTGGTTGCTGAGCAGATCCCAGTCCCAGATGCCGTCGTTCGAGCCTCTGATCGCCAGTTCGAGCCGTTCCTGGGTGAGCTGGAGGATGTGTTCGTTGCGCTGCAGCGCATCCAGCGTGTCGTTGATGCCGGAAAAAAGGTCACCCAGCTCGTCGCGCCGACGATGCTGGATGCGCGCCGACAGATCCCCTTCCCTCACCCGCTCGAACAGCCGCTGCGCCCGCCTCAGATCGCCGGTCAGGCCACGGGCGAGCACCATGGCCAGCAGCGCGCTGAGCAGCAGGGCGGCCGAGGCGTAGAGCACGCCGTCGCGCACCGCCTGGCGAAGCGCGAGCACCTCGGCGCCGTGATTGCGGGCGACCCGGACCCAGCCGATCAGCCGTTCGCCCTGCCGCACCGGCGCCAGGGCGTCGCTCAGGTCACGCGTCTGCTGGATCAGGCGCGTGCCGGCAGCGGTATCGGCCAGCGCGGCACGGCTGAGCGGATCGACCAGCAGTTCGCCTGCCCGACGCGGTTCCGAATGCACCAGAACACGACCGGACGCGTCGAGATACATCGCGTATTCGAGGCCGGGGGCACTGCGTACCGGGGCCAGCAATTCATCCAGCCCGGCGACATCGCTGGACAGTACCCATTCCCGGCCGCTGCGCGACAGCAGATCGACTTCGGCCAGCAGGGACGCGCGCGAGCGCTCCAGCAGCACCTCGCTTTCGTGACGGATCTGCGCGATCACGAACACCGTGATGAGGCCGCCGAGCACCAGCGATATCGCGAGCGCGAGACGACGCGAAAGACTGCCGGACAGGAGGCGACGCACGGTTTCGCTGAACATCACCGGAGTTCCCCGATCGCCGTCCTGTAGCGGTCAAGCATGACGCCGACCGGCGCATAGGTCAGAGCGTTCGCCGGCTCGAAACCGGCAATCTCGGCCCTTTCCAGCAGCGCCTGTCCGGCCGGCGTGGACGACAGTTCGAACAGCGCCTGCGCCACCTGACTGACCAGCGCTTCGTCCAGATCACGGCGTGCCATCAGGCTGTTGTTGGGCAGGGTATCGGTCTGCCACAGTACCTCGACCTGGGCGGCCAGCTCCGGGTAATCCTTCTGGAAGGCCCGCCAGGGCGGCGGCCAGGTCGCGCCCGCCGCGACGCGCCCCTGCACCACGTTGAGGATGCTGGATTCCTGCGAGCCCACTTCGCGAACCTCCAGATCGCGTCTGACATCGAGGCCGTTCTGCTGCAGCCAGAGCAGCGGCAGCATGCAGGCCGCCACCGCGGTGCGGGCCGGACAGCTGAAGGCGGCACCGCGCAGATCGGAAGGCTGACTCACGGCGCTGTCGCGGCGGCGGATGATGAGGCCGCGGAAATCGTCGTCACGGGCCACCTTGCCGAATACCCGGTACTGCGCCGCGGCGGCCACCACGGTCTGATAGGGATTGGGCAGCGCAAGATCGAAACGGCCGTCGCGCAGCTTGCGCTCGTACTCCGCGTAGTCGCGCGACGCTTCAAGGCGCAGCGTGACGCCCGGCACCGCATCGCTGACCGCCGCCACCAGAGGGCCGTACATGGCGTCCAGCCGCCCGGGATTGTGCAGCGGGTGGATACCCAGAATGAGCACATGCGCCGGCTCTGCCGACGCCGGGCTCGCGTACTGCGGAAGAATCACCTTCGGCCCGCCGTCGGAACAGCCAGCCAGCACGCAGGCAGCGCACCACAGCAGCGCCTTGCAAAGGGTATGCACGCAGGCATTCCTGCAACGAATAGACGATAGTCGGATCAAGCCATCATGCCCCCGAAATCCGCAAGCCCTCAAGCGGAATGGACCACGGCTGCCGCCCCCTTCCGCACTCCGTTTCGTAAGGTCAGCGAGCGGCCATGTCTCTAACGTCAGGCCTGCGCCAGAGCTGAAGTCAGCGGCGATACGCAAATATCGTTTGCGTCGCGCGCACTATTCCCGTATAAGCACGGCTGTAGGTGATTTCAAGCATGAACGTGTTGTGCGTCGGTTCTCGATTTTCAAGTCAGTACTCCGCTTGCCATATTCCCCTTGAGGTTTCCCTGCGCTACGGTCATCGCATGACGCGGTGACTTGTTCACAACTCAG
>Ga0123397_120240_pt1 | contig 11759 bp, 12 predicted proteins | sample T10HLNH4metaT_FD_89925 | JGI IMG/M metagenome (GOLD analysis project Ga0123397, IMG submission 89925) | Methane-oxidizing artificial microbial communities from Washington, USA to study methane cycling - T10-HLNH4 metaT (Metagenome... ... | reverse complement strand
GTCCTTCGGCTTGGCGATCGGACCGATCTCCTTGCCCACCCAGTTGCGCAGCTCGTTGGCGATCTGCTTGGCTTCGTCGCCGGTCGGGCGCGAACGCTTCAGCACCACGAAGGCGCAGATGGCTTCGCCGGTCAGGTCGTCCGGACGGCCCACGACGGCGGCTTCGGCCACCAGCGGGTGCGCGACCAGCGCCGACTCGATTTCCATCGTGCCCATGCGGTGACCCGACACGTTCAGCACGTCGTCGATGCGGCCGGTGATGGTGAAGTAACCGGTCTTTGCGTCGCGGATCGCGCCGTCGCCCGCCAGGTAGTAACGCCCCTGGAAATCGGCCGGGTAGTAGCTCTTCACGAAACGGTCCGGATCGCCGTAGATGGTGCGGATCATCGACGGCCACGGCTTCTTGACCACCAGAATGCCGCCCTGGCCCCAGGGCACGTCATTGCCGGTTTCGTCGACGATGGCGGCCTGGATGCCCGGGAAGGGCAGCGTGCACGAACCCGGGATCATCGGCGTGGCGCCCGGCAGCGGCGTGATCATGTGGCCGCCGGTTTCGGTCTGCCAGAAGGTATCGACGATGGGGCAGCGGCTGCCGCCGACGTTCTGGTAGTACCACTCCCACGCGGCCGGGTTGATCGGCTCGCCGACCGAACCCAGGATGCGCAGCGACGAGAGGTCGTAGCTCTTCGGGTGCACCGCCTCGTTGGCATCGGCGGCCTTGATCAGCGAGCGGATGGCGGTCGGCGCGGTGTAGAACACGCTCACCTTGTGGTCCTGGATCATCTTCCAGAAGCGGCCGGCGTCCGGGTAGGTCGGCACGCCTTCGAACACGATTTCGGTCGAACCGCAGGCCAGCGGGCCGTAGGTGATGTAGGTGTGGCCGGTGACCCAGCCGATGTCGGCGGTACACCAGAAGACATCGGTCGGCTTGATGTCGAAGGTCCACTTCATCGTCAGGATGGCGTGCAGCAGGTAGCCGCCGGACGAGTGCTGGACGCCCTTCGGCTTGCCGGTCGAACCCGAGGTGTAGAGCAGGAACAGCGGGTGTTCCGCTTCGACCCATTCCGGTTCGCAGGTGTCGGCCTGGCCCTGGAGCACGTCGTGCAGCCACACGTCACGGCCTTCGACCATGTTGCAGGCGCCGCCGGTGCGCTTGTAGACGATGACGGTCTTGCAGGACTCGCAGCCACCCATGCCGAAAGCTTCGTCGACGATGGGCTTCAGCGGGATGTTCTTGCCGCCGCGGCACTGTTCGTCCGAGGTGATCAGCATGACCGCGCCGGCGTCGCTGATGCGGTCGCGCAGCGACTGGGCGGAGAAGCCGCCGAACACCACCGAGTGGGTCGCGCCGATGCGGGCGCAGGCCTGCATCGCGACGATGCCTTCGATCGACATCGGCAGATAGATGACGACGCGGTCGCCCTTCTTGACGCCCTTGGCCCGCAGCGCATTGGCCAGACGGGACACGCGGACCAGCAGTTCGCTGTAGGTGACGCGGGTGACGGTGCCGTCATCCGCTTCGAAAATGATGGCGGTCTTGTCGCCGAGACCTGCCTGGATGTTGCGATCCAGACAGTTGTAGGACACGTTCAGCTTGCCGTCCTCGAACCACTTGAAGAACGGACGGTTGTCCTCGTTCAGGGTACGCGTGAACGGCGTTTGCCAGGTCACATGCTCGCGAGCCAGACGAGCCCAGTACCCTTCATAGTCGCGTTCCGCCTCGGCGCACAGAGCCTTGTAGGCATCCATGCCGGACACGGCCGCATTGCGCACCAGTTCCGCCGAGGGCTCGTAAACGCGAACTTCCGTAGCTTCAGACATACAACCTCCTCCGTCATTTCAAATCTGCTCGCAGGCGGATGGAAACCGCCGTGCACCGTGCAGCCTTGTGGGCTGCCGACAGGCGCGATGTCGATCGCGCTTTTTTCTACCAACGATTACAGCCATCGTGGCTTACAGACCGCTTACGGTCCGCAGCGGCCGGGCTGCAACAGGTGGATGGTAATATCGGCGCGGTCTTTTGTCTTATGTTTGATTGCGCATGACTAATCTTGGACGTGTTCTAAAAAGCTGCATCTTCGCAAGCCGCTGGCTGCAGGCTCCGCTGTATTTCGGACTGATCGTCGCGCAGGCGGTTTACGTCTATCTTTTCATGGTCGAGCTGTCGCACCTGATCCACCGGATCGGCAATCTGACCGAGACCGACATCATGCTCATCGTGCTGGGCCTGATCGATGTGGTGATGATCGCCAACCTGCTCATCATGGTCATCGTCGGCGGCTACGAAACCTTCGTGTCGCGGCTCAATCTCGAGGACCATCCGGACCAGCCGGAATGGCTTTCGCACGTCAACGCAGGCGTGCTGAAGGTGAAGCTGGCCACCGCACTGATCGGCATTTCCGCCATTCACCTGCTGAAGACCTTCATCAATGCCGGCCAGCTCGAGGACCGCGTGGTGATGTGGCAGGTCGCGATTCACATGGTGTTCGTCGTGTCCGCGATGGCCATGGCCTACACCGACAAGCTGATGACCCAGACACTGGTGCTGAACAAGCAGCATCACTGACCCGTACGAAAGGCCGACACCCGCGGCCTTTCGTGCATGCCGCCACAAGCGGCCTTCATTCCCATCCGAGGACATTTCCATGAGCCAGCCCATCCGCCAGGACGATTTCATCCAGTCCGTCGCCGACGCGTTCCAGTTCATTTCCTGTTATCACCCGCTGGATTTCATCCAGGCGCTGGGTGCGGCCTACGAGCGCGAACAGTCGCCGGCCGCGCGTGACGCGATCGCGCAGATCCTGACCAACTCGCGCATGTGCGCCGAGGGCAAGCGCCCGATCTGTCAGGACACCGGCATCGCGGTGGTTTTCCTGAAGGTGGGCATGAACGTGCGCTGGGACGCCACGATGAGCGTGACCGACATGGTCAACGAAGGCGTGCGCCGTGCCTACCTGCACCCGGACAACACGCTGCGTGCCTCGGTGCTGCTCGACCCGGCAGGCAGCCGCAAGAATTCGAAGGACAACACGCCTGCGGTCATCCACTACGAAATCGTGCCGGGTGACCACGTCGAGGTGATCTGTGCGGCCAAGGGCGGCGGCTCGGAAAACAAGTCCAAGATGGTCATGCTGAACCCCTCGGATTCCATCGTGGACTGGGTGCTGAAGACGGTGCCGACCATGGGCGCTGGCTGGTGCCCGCCGGGCATGCTGGGCATCGGCATCGGCGGCACGCCGGAAAAGGCCATGCTGCTGGCCAAGGAATCGCTGATGGAGCCGGTGAACATCCAGGTCGTGGCCGACAAGGCCGCGCGCGGCGAAAAGCTCACGCGTATCGAGGAGCTGCGGCTGGAACTGATGGAGAAGGTGAACGCGCTGGGCATCGGCGCCCAGGGCCTGGGCGGCCTGTCCACCGTGCTCGACGTGAAGATTCTCGACTACCCGACGCACGCCGCCTCGCTGCCGGTGGCCATGATTCCGAACTGCGCGGCCACCCGCCACGTGCATTTCCATCTCGACGGCTCCGGCCCGGCCAAGCTCGAAGCACCGCGCCTGGAAGACTGGCCGGCGGTGACCTGGCAGGCTGACACCCAGACCTCGAAGCGGGTGGACCTGAACACCCTGACCCGCGAGGAAGTGGCGTCCTGGAAGCCGGGTCAGACCCTGCTGCTGAACGGCAGGATGCTCACCGGCCGCGACGCCGCGCACAAGCGCATTGCCGACATGCTGGCGAAGGGCGAAAAGCTGCCGGTCGATTTCACCAACCGCGTCATCTACTACGTCGGCCCGGTCGATCCGGTGCGCGACGAAGTGGTCGGCCCGGCCGGCCCGACCACCGCCACCCGCATGGACAAGTTCACCGAAATGATGCTGGCCCAGACCGGCCTCATTTCCATGGTCGGCAAGTCCGAGCGCGGCCCGGCGGCGATCGAGGCCATCCGCAAGCACAAGAGCGCCTATCTGATGGCGGTGGGCGGTGCGGCCTATCTGGTGTCGAAGGCGATCAAGGCGGCGAAGGTGGTCGGCTTCGAGGATCTGGGCATGGAAGCGATCTACGAATTCGACGTGGTCGACATGCCGGTGACGGTGGCAGTCGATGCCGGTGGCACCTCGGTACACAACACCGGCCCGAAGGAATGGCAGGCGAAGATCGGCAAGATTCCGGTCGCCACCGCGTGATACGCTGCGCCCATCTCTGACGCCGGCACCGCCCGGCATCTGCAGCCGGACCGGCCCACGCCGGTCCCGGCCACCGCAGCACCTTGCAACAAGAGGCCGCATCCCCAGCGGCCCATGCACATCCGAAGTCCATCCGCCGTCGTGCCGCGCAGGGCACGGCGCCTGTTTTCCCGCGCGCGCTGTCGCGCTCAGAACGGAGGCGACGATGCTCTTTGAAGCAGGACGCATGTTTTCCCTGGTCGGCTGGCCAGCGGTGCTGCTGGCCGCGTGGCTGGCCGGCGAGATCGCCCACCGCGGCCTACGCGTGCCACGCGTGTGCGCCTACTCGCTGGCCGGCATCGTCTACGGTCACTGGGGCGGGCTGCCGCATGACGGAGACACCCGGGCCGCCTTCACCTTCCTCGCCAATTTCTCGCTCGGCCTCTTCCTGTTCGAACTGGGCCACCGCATCAATCTGCGCTGGCTGGTGACCAATCCCTGGATCACCCTGAGCGGCATCGCCGAATCCCTGCTCACCTTCGTGGTCGTGCGCGCGATCGCGGTCGCCATGGGCCAGCCGGCGGACATCGCGATGGTGATCGCGGCGCTGTCGGTGGCCAGCTCGCCGGCCGCACTGGTACGTGTGGTCAACGATCTGCGCGGCTCCGGCCAGGTGACCGAAAGGGCGCTGCACCTGTGCGCGATCAACTGCCTGATTTCGGTGCTGCTGATGAAAGGCGCCATCGGCTACTGGCAGCTGCTGGCATCCGGCAGCCTGGTCAGCGCCATGTGGAACAGCGCCGCCATCCTCGCGGTATCGGTCGGTTGCGGCATGCTGGTCGGCGTGCCGCTGCCCTGGCTGCTCCGGCAGCTGCGGGCGGACGAGCGCGGCGTCACCATCGTGTTCGCGCTGGCAGTGATGCTGGTGACCGTACTCACCCAGGGCGTCAACGTATCGCCGCTGCTGGCCGCGCTGACGCTGGGCGTGCTGATGCGTCGCAACCGGCTGGTGCTCACCCCTGCCCAGCGCAACTTCGGCGTGCTCGGCGACCTGCTCACCGTATTCCTGTTCGTCTATGTGGCCGGCATGGCGGTATGGCCCACCAGCGCCGTCGGCCTCGCACTGGCGGTACTGCTGTCTCTCGGCCGGGTGGCCGCGAAGATGACCGCCACCGCGGTCTTTGCCCACGTGAGCGGCACCAGTACGCGCAAGGGCGCACTGACCGGGCTGGCGCTCGCACCGCTGTCCACCTTCGCGCTGCTGCTGCTGGAGTACAGCCGGGCCGCCGGCTTCGGTCTGGCCGACGGCGCGCTGGCGGCCATCGCCGGCATGGTGATCGTGATGGAGTTCCTCGGGCCGGTATTCGCGCAGTGGGCGCTGGTGCTGGCCGGCGAGACGCAACGGACGGAGGACGCCTGATGCCGCTGGAAACCTTTCACCCGTCCGCCGCGCTCAGCCTGGGCGTCGAGCTGGAACTGCAACTGGTGGGCGAACACGACCGCGATCTCGCCTCGGCCGCCGACGATCTGCTCGAACTGGCCCAGCGGCGCGAATTTCCGGGCGACATCAAGCCGGAAATGACCGACAGCATGATAGAGGTGGCGACCGGCATCCACACGGCCTATGCGCCGCTGCACGCCCAGCTCGTGCGCATGCGCGACGCGCTGGTGGCCGATGCGACCCGTCTCAACGTGTCGCTGTGCGGCGGCGGCACGCATCCGTTCCAGCAGTGGAACGAGCGGCGCATCTTCTCGGCGCCGCGCTTCCAGCAGCTGTCCGGGCTGTACGGCTATCTGGCCAAGCAGTTCACCATCTTCGGCCAGCATGTGCACGTCGGCATGCCCGACCCGGACAGCGCGCTGCGCGTGCTGCACGCGCTCGGTCGCTACGTGCCGCACTTCATCGCCCTGTCGGCGTCCTCGCCCTTTTCCCAGGGCAGCGACACGCAGTTCGATTCGGCCCGGCTCAATTCGGTCTTCGCCTTTCCGCTCAGCGGCCGCGCGCCCTTCGTGCTCGACTGGTCGCGCTTCGAGCGCGACTACTTCGTGCGCATGGAAGACACCGGCATCGTGCGCAGCATGAAAGACTTCTACTGGGACATCCGGCCCAAGCCGGAGTACGGCACGATCGAACTGCGGGTGTGCGACACGCCGCTGACGGTGGATCGTGCGGCGCAGATCGCGGTCTATCTGCAGGCGCTGTGCCGCCTCATCCTGGCCGGCGAAGATCCCGAACCGATCGAGGACGACTATCTCGTGTACACCTACAACCGCTTCCAGGCCTGCCGCTTCGGCCTCGAAGGTCTGATCGTGCATCCGCGCAGCCACGCCACACACCTGCTGCGCGACGACATCCGCGACACGCTGGACCGGCTGGCGCCGCATGCCGATGCGCTCGACTGTGTCGACGCACTGGCGACCCTGCGCGAACTCGTATGCCGTGGCGGCAACGATGCCGCGCAGCTGCGCGAGGTTCACGGCCGCACCGGCACCCTGCTCGCGGTGGTCGACCACGCGGTCGGCGCCTTCGCACGATGAACGGCATCGATCTGCTGCTGTACGTGCTGGCCGGACTTCTGGTGCTGGTCGGGCTGGCCGGCGTGGTGCTGCCCGCCCTGCCCGGCGTGCCCTTCATGTTCGGCGGCTTCCTGCTGCTGGCCTGGCTGGACGATTTCACCCGCATCGGCCCGGCAACGCTGGTCGTGCTCGGAGCACTGACCGCGCTGACCGTTGCAGTGGATTTCGCCGCCAGCGTGGTCGGCGCCCAGCGCGTGGGCGCCAGCACGCTGGCACTGGCGGGCGCGGCGATCGGCACCGTGCTCGGTCTGTTCGGCGGTCTGGTCGGCCTGCTGTTCATGCCGCTGGCGGGTGCCGCAGTCGGCGAATTCATCGCACGACGCGACGCGGTTCAGGCGGCGCGGGTCGGTGTGGCGACCTGGCTGGGCATGGTGATCGGCGCAGTCGCCAAAGTGGCGATCGCCTTCATGATGCTGGGCGTGGCGCTGGCGGCCTGGCTGTTGTGAACGCGTTCAGTCGGCGCCGCGCGAAACCGGCGGCAGGGCCGGATCGCCGGTCGGCACGCCCCCTTCACCGGGCAGCGCCGGCGGAGGCTGGGCAGCGCCAGTACCGGCATCGCCGGCCGGTGCGGTCGCCACTGGCACGAACAACCAGTCGGCATGACGGATGTCGCCCGCCAGGCTGGCACGCGGAAGCGGGACCGGCGTCACCGCACGCGGACCGGTCTGCGCCGTGGCGGGCGTAACCGGCGGTTTTGCCGGCGGCACGGTACCCTCGGCACGTGTGCCGGCATCGACCCAGGGCGGCAGCACCTGGATGCGCGCCACCTTTTCCGAACGGCTGTGTATCGCCCTGATCTGACCGCCCACCACCACGGTCGCCCAGTCCGCGCGCGCGGTGAACGGATCGACATACAGCTTGCGCAGATGGCGCACCGGCACCTGCTGGCGCTTGTCTTCCAGCAGGTCTTCCAGGCGGGACGGATAGGCTTTGGGCTCGGCCGGCGAGGCGTCGTAGTAGCGCTGCAGTGCGCGCGAGAACTCGCCGCCGATGAACAGCAGTTCGCGCTCGCGCTCGGTCTGCGACAGCGCGCTCCACATGACCGAACTGCCTGCGGCGGCAATGCCCAGCGCCGCCACCGCAAACAGCAGCAGCAGATAGGAAAAGCCGCCCTGCTCCGCGCGCATGCCGGCCACGCGCTCAGAAATCGGCGTAGGGCACGCCGTCACGCGACTGTCCTTCGGCCCCGCTCTTGAGGTCGGCGACACCGCTTTCGGTGGCCGCATCCCTGGGCGGAACCAGTATCCATGTTTCGCTGCTGTCGGTGACCGGATCGAACGGCAGCCTGCGCAGATACTGGCGCTCCACCAGTTCCTGCAGGCTCTGCGGCCACGCGCCGCGGTCGCCGCGGAACTTGTCGATGGCATCGCGGGTGACCGACAGCGTCTGCTTCAGCGTGGCTTCCTTCGAACGGTCCAGATGTTCGAAATAGCGCGGTGCGGCGATGGTGAGCAGCACCGCGATGATGGCCATCACGACCAGCAGTTCGATCAGCGTGAAAGCACGCGCGCGTGAGAATCGGGACATCACCAGTTCCGGTAGGGCACGCCATTCAGGCCCGTCCGGCCAGACAGCGAATACACATCGAACACGTCGGCCCCGGGCGCCGGTTCGTCCGGCGGACTGGCATAGCTGCGCAGCCCCCAGGTCCGTTCCGGCGGTACGCTCATGTCCGCATTGAAAGGGTCGCGCGGCACGCGGCGCAGGAAGTAGATCTTCGCGTCGTTCGGCTGCTTCACGTCGCGCACGCCATTGACCAGCACATCCAGACTGGGCGGATAGCCGCTGGCGCCGGTCTTTTTCTCGATCCGGCCTTCGTCCCAGGCCTTCCTGTAGTCGTCGAGCGCGGTGCGGATCTGCCGCAGCGCGGTGCGCAGTTCCGCCTCGTTGGCGCGCACGCGCGCCAGTTCCACCATGGGCATGGCCATGGTGGCGAGAATGCCGACGATGGCCACCACCACCATCAGCTCGATCAGCGTGAAACCGCGGGAAAGTCGGTAAAGGCGCGACATGCGCCGCAGGCTAACACAGCCCTGTCACCGCTCCGTGACAGAACGGAATCAGCTGGCGTGGCTGCGCCAGGCGCCTTCGACCGGATGTTCAAGCAGCCACACGTAGCGCTGCGAACGCCACTCGCGCAGCGCGTTCAGCGCCAGGTCGAAGTCGGCATAAGGCAGCTGATAGAGCAGCTGCAAATCGAAAGGCGTGTCGTGCTCGAGGGCATCCAGCAGCTGACGGAAGATCCGCGCACAGTGCTCCTGGTCGGACGCATGGGCTTTGTCGGACATGACTTGAAGGTGCATGGACATCCTCCCGGGCTGGATCTGAACACAACGCAGGCGCTGATGTAACACGAAGCGGCCGGCCGCATCTATCGCGACCCGACCGGTCGATCGGGCCGTCCGGACGGAAGCCCCGTCAGGCGTAGCCCTGCGGGTTGCCACGCTGCCAGGACCACGCATCGGCGCACATCTGCGCAAGATCACGCGTTGCTTTCCAGCCCAGCAGCCGGTTTGCGTGCTCCGGGTCGGCATAGCACTGCGCGATGTCACCGGGCCGGCGGTCGACGATGCGATAGGGCACCGGGCGACCGCTGGCCACCTCGAACGCACGCACCACTTCGAGCACGCTGTAGCCACGGCCGGTACCCAGATTCACCGTCAGCAGGCCCGGATGTTTCACAAGGTAGTCGATGGCCTTGACATGGCCTTGAGCCAGGTCAAGCACATGGATGTAATCGCGCACACCGGTGCCGTCAGGCGTTGGCCAGTCGCCGCCGAACACGCGCAGTTCCTGCAGCTTGCCGACCGCCACCTGGCTCACGAAAGGCATCAGGTTGTTCGGCAGGCCGTTCGGGTCTTCACCGATCAGGCCGGATTCGTGCGCGCCGACCGGATTGAAATAGCGCAACAGCGCGACGCGCCAGCTCGGATCGGCCGCGACCAGGTCGCGCAGCAGGTATTCCACCATCCACTTCGAGCGACCGTAGGGATTGGTCGGCCCGGTCGGAAAGTCCTCGCGGATCGGCACCGAAGCCGGATCGCCGTACACGGTCGCCGACGACGAGAAGGCCAGCGTCTTCACGCCCGCCTCAGCCATCACCTCGCACAGTGCGACCGTACCGCTGACGTTGTTGTCGTAGTACTCGAGCGGCTTGGCCACCGACTCGCCGACCGCTTTCAGGCCGGCGAAATGGATCACCGCGTCGATCGCATGGGCCGCGAACACCGCGCGCATCGCTGCCCGGTCACGGATGTCCGCCTGCACGAAGGCGGCGATCGGCCGGCCGGCAATGCGTTCAACCCGCACCAGCGACTCGTGCTTGCTGTTGCACAGGTTGTCGACGACGACCACTTCGTGGCCTGCCGCCATCAGTTCGATGCAGGTGTGCGAGCCGATATAGCCCGCGCCACCGGTGACCAGCACGCGCGACATGGATGCTCCGCAGGTGAATGAGGTACAGGGGTGGGGGTGCGGCAGGCACGCCCTGACGGGCGCGATGAATCAGCTGCCGGCTGTCATTTTTCGACAGCCGGCGCAGCGTATCAGTCTCAGTGGTGGTGACCGTGCTCGCCGTGCACGTGACCGTGAGAAAGTTCTTCCGCAGAGGCGGCACGCACCGCGGCCACCGAGCACGAGAACACCAGGGCGGTGCCGGCCAGCGGATGGTTGCCGTCGATCACGACGCGGTCTTCGGCGATGTCGGTCACGGTGTACAGGCCTTCTTCCTCGCCGTCTTCACTGACGCGCTCGAACTGCATGCCCACTTCGATGTTGTCCGGGAAGTTGGCACGCGACTCGATCTCCACCAGGTCCTCGTCGTATTCACCGAATGCATCTTCCGGCTGCAGCTTCACGACCACCTCGTCGCCCACCTGCTTGCCTTCCAGCGCTTCCTCGATCGGCTGGAAAATGCCGCCGTAGCCGCCGTGCAGATAAGCCAGCGGCGCCTCACCCGGATCGACCATGTTGCCGTCCGGATCGGTCACGCTGTACTTGAGGGTGACGACCGAGTTCTTGCTGATGAGCATTCCTGATTCCTTTCGTATGCAGTGCGCGCACGCGCTCCAGTATTTCTCCCGCGTGCCCGCGCGGATTCACGCCATATTCGGCGTGTCGTATGACACCTTTCCGATCGATGATGAACGTCGATCGGGTCATGCAGAAACGCAGCTTTCCGTCGATCTCGCGCTCGCGCCAGACGCCATAGCGCCGGCTGACCTCGCCCTCGAGGTCCGACAGCAGGCGGACGGTCAGGCCATGCTTGTCGCGGAAATCTGCGTGGGTAAAGCATTCGTCCCGGCTCACACCGAGCACGGAACAGTCGCAGCGCCTGAACTCCTCTTCCAGATCGCTGAATTCGATGGCCTGGGCCGTACAGCCCGGCGTGTCGTCCTTGGCGTAGAAATACAGCACCATCAGGTGCCGGCCCAGGGCGTCGAGCAGATTGAACAGTTCCAGATCGGCATCCGGCAGTTCGAACAGCGGAGCGGGTTGTCCTGCACTGAGCATGCGCACCTCCCATTCCCGGCGAGCGACCGGAATCCGGTGATCCGGAGACGTCCGGATTCTATCAGCGGCGTTCACGGCCCTGTAAAAAAAGCCGGCGCCGCATTGCACAAATGTGTGCGCGATGCACCAGAAAGTCAGCGGACACCGACAGATGAACAGAGGACACCCCGACTAGGATTCACTTCGGATTCAATAACCTGAAGAATCCTCTTCAGAATGGATCTGCCAAGGACATATCTGGCCTGCATCTTGCATAGCAGTATCTCCAGAACCAGACGTCACCTGCCGGACACTGTCCGACCGCTTACTTGTCGTTTCAAATGAGCGACCGGTCGAAGATTGTAGGTGACTGATGTTCTTGCAAAAATCAGGACTCCACTTTGTCACTTTTTGTGAAAGGACAGGAAATGAAGAAAACCTTGATCGCAGCAGCAGTCGGCGGTCTCCTGATGGTGGGCGCTGCGCAGGCAGCGACGACCAACTGGGGTACTCACGACCCGATCGAAACCG
>Ga0123397_112195_pt1 | contig 11770 bp, 8 predicted proteins | sample T10HLNH4metaT_FD_89925 | JGI IMG/M metagenome (GOLD analysis project Ga0123397, IMG submission 89925) | Methane-oxidizing artificial microbial communities from Washington, USA to study methane cycling - T10-HLNH4 metaT (Metagenome... ... | reverse complement strand
CCAGACGCAAAAAAGCCCCGCAAGCGGGGCTTTTTTGTGAAGCAATCCGAAGATTACTTGGAAGCGCGGGTACCAACCACTTCGATTTCCACGCGACGGTTCTTCGCACGGCCTTCGGCGGTCTTGTTGTCAGCCACGGGTTGCTTTTCGCCCTTGCCTTCGGTGTACACGCGGTTCTTTTCGATGCCCTTGGACACCAAGTAAGCCTTCACGGCTTCCGAACGACGCACCGACAGCTTCTGGTTGTAAGCATCAGAACCGACGGAGTCAGTGTGACCCACAGCAATGATCACTTCCAGATTGATGCCCTTGACTTTGGAAACCAGGTCGTCCAGCTTGGCCTTGCCTTCTGGCTTGAGCACCGACTTGTCGAAGTCGAAGAAGGCGTCAGCAGCGTAGGTCACCTTGGTGGCGACTGCAGGAGCTGGTGCGGGAGCAGGTGCAGGGGCGGCAGCGGGTGCTGGAGCAGCAGCAGGAGCTGGTGCAGCGGCAGGAGCGGGAGCAGCGATTGCACCGTCGCAGCCAGGAGCTGCCGTAGCAGGCGTCCAGTTGGCATCGCGCCAGCAGTATTCGTTGGTACCGTTCTTCCAGACCAGTTGGCCAGAAGCATCGCGCCAGTTGTCAACGGTTTGTGCGCCAGCGGCGGTTGCGAGCGCTGCAGAGGCAAACAACATCGCCACTTTGTTCAGTTTCTTCATGGTTCTCCTCTTGGGGAAAAAGCCGCAGCCGCGCTGCGAATCAGGACGCCTGGGGTGACCACCACCCTAAGCGTTCAAACGATTGTGCCATACGTAACAGGGCAAAAGCTGCGCGCGCTGCTCGGGGCCCGTAGGACAAAACCTGAATTGCTTCGATATGTTGCGCCGTCGCTACACGGTCTTACGCCTAAAATGGCTCTCCTTTGCCGCCCCCGCCGTCCCAATGACCCAGTTTGCCAAAGAAACCCTGCCGATCAGCCTTGAAGAAGAGATGCGGCGCAGTTACCTCGATTACGCGATGAGCGTGATTGTGGGTCGTGCACTGCCCGACGCGCGTGACGGCTTGAAGCCTGTGCACCGCCGCGTTCTTTTCGCCATGCATGAGCTCAATAACGACTGGAACCGGCCTTATAAAAAGTCGGCTCGTATCGTGGGCGACGTGATCGGCAAATACCACCCGCACGGGGACTCTGCGGTGTACGACACCATTGTTCGGATGGCGCAGGACTTCTCGTTGCGCCATATGCTGGTGGATGGACAAGGTAATTTCGGATCCGTGGACGGCGACAACGCTGCAGCCATGCGATACACCGAAATCCGCCTGGCCAAAATCGCCCATGAAATGCTGGGAGATATTGACAAGGAAACTGTCGATTTCGGCCCCAACTACGACGGCAGCGAGAAAGAACCGCTCGTATTGCCCAGCAAGCTGCCCAACTTGCTGGTGAATGGATCGGCAGGTATTGCGGTGGGTATGGCCACCAACATTCCGCCACATAACCTCAACGAAGTGGTCGATGCGTGCCTGCACATGCTGCGCAATCCCGACACGACCATCGATGAGTTGATGGAAATCATCCCGGCCCCAGACTTCCCCACCGCCGGCATCATCTACGGCATCAACGGCGTGAAGGATGGCTACCGCACCGGACGCGGCAAGGTGGTGATGCGTGCCAAGTGCCACTTTGAGGACATCGACCGCGGCCAGCGCCAGGCGATCATCGTGGACGAGCTGCCCTACCAGGTCAACAAGAAGACGCTGCAGGAGCGTATGGCCGAGCTGGTGCACGAAAAGAAGATCGAAGGCATCAGCCACATCCAGGACGAGTCGGACAAATCCGGCATGCGCCTGGTGATCGAACTCAAGCGCGGTGAAGTGCCCGAGGTGGTGCTCAACAACCTGTACAAGCAGACGCAGCTGCAGGACACGTTCGGCATGAACATGGTGGCGCTGATTGACGGCCAGCCCCGCCTGTGCAACCTGAAGGATCTGATCAGCGTCTTCCTGCAGCACCGCCGCGAAGTGGTGACTCGCCGCACGGTGTTCGAGCTGCGCAAGGCACGCGACCGTGGCCATGTGCTGGAAGGCTTGGCCGTGGCCTTGGCCAACATCGACGACTTCATCGCCATCATTCGCAACGCGCCCACGCCGCCTGTGGCCAAGGCTGAGCTGATGGCCCGCCCCTGGGACAGCAAGCTGGTGCGCGAGATGCTCACGCGCACGCGTGCCGATGGCGGTGTGATCAACGCCGCCGACTATCGCCCCGACGGCCTGGAAAAGGAATTCGGCATGGGCCAGGACGGCCTGTACCGGTTGTCGGAAACGCAGGCCCAGGAAATCCTGCAGATGCGCCTGCAACGCCTCACGGGCCTGGAGCAGGACAAGATCGTCGCCGAGTACAAGGAAGTCATGGCGGTCATCGAAGACCTGCTGGACATCCTGGCCAAGCCCGAGCGCGTGTCGGTCATCATCGGCGACGAACTCACCTCCATCAAGCAGGAGTTCGGCCAGCACAAGCTGGGCGCACGTCGCTCCATCGTTGAATACAGCGCACAGGATCTCTCCACTGAGGACCTGATCACCCCCACCGACATGGTGGTGACGCTGTCCCACACCGGCTACATCAAGAGCCAGCCCCTGTCCGAATACCGTGCCCAAAAGCGTGGCGGACGCGGCAAGCAGGCGACCGCGACAAAGGAAGACGACTGGATCGACCAGCTCTTCATCGCCAACACACACGACTACATCCTGTGCTTCTCCAACCGTGGCCGCCTGTATTGGCTCAAGGTGTGGGAAGTGCCGGCAGGCTCGCGCGGCTCGCGTGGCCGCCCCATCGTCAACATGTTCCCGCTGCAGGACGGCGAAAAGATCAACGTGGTACTGCCGCTCACCGGCGACATGCGCAGCTTCCCTGCGGACCGCTACGTGTTCATGGCCACCAGCATGGGCACCGTGAAGAAGACGGCACTGGACGAGTTCAGCAATCCGCGCAAGGGCGGCATCATTGCCGTGAACCTGGATGACGGCGACTACCTGATCGGTGCCGCCCTCACCGATGGCAAGCACGACGTCATGTTGTTCAGCGACGGTGGCAAGGCCGTGCGCTTCGACGAAAACGATGTGCGTCCCCTGGGCCGTGCGGCACGTGGAGTGCGCGGCATGATGCTGGAAGACGGACAGAGCGTGATCGCCATGCTGGTCGCCGAAGACGAAACACAGAGTGTGTTGACTGCTACAGAAAACGGCTACGGCAAGCGCACCAGCATCACCGAATACACCCGCCATGGCCGTGGCACCAAGGGCATGATCGCCATCCAGCAGAGCGAGCGCAACGGCAAGGTCGTTGCCGCCACGCTGGTGCACGCGGATGACGAGATCATGCTGATCACCGACAAGGGCGTGCTGGTACGCACCCGCGTGAGCGAGATCCGCGAACTGGGTCGTGCCACGCAGGGCGTGACGTTGATCGCACTGGACGAAGGCTCCAAGCTCAGTGGCTTGCAGCGCATTGTTGAGAACGACGCCAATGTGACGGATGCAGAAGCTGATGGGGATGCAAGCCCGGACAGTGGCACTTCCTCCGCACCTGAAGCCCCCGACGCCTGACCACCGCAGGGCGTGAAGACGCCCCGCCAATGCTATCAAAAGCAAAGCATCAGGCGCTTATTGAATAAGCGCCTGATGCATTTTTAGCTCATCTCATGAAACGCCCTTACAACTTCTCCGCAGGCCCTGCCGCCATCCCCTCCGAAGTCCTGGAACAAGCCGCCGCCGAGATGCTGGACTGGCACGGCAGCGGCATGGGTGTGATGGAAATGAGCCACCGCGGCAAGGAGTTTCTGTCCATCTACGAAAAGGCGGAAGCCGACCTGCGCGAGCTGCTGGCCGTGCCGTCGCATTTCAAGATCCTCTTCATGCAAGGTGGTGGCTTGGCCGAAAACGCCATCGTTCCGCTCAACCTGTCGCGTGCCGGCGTGGTCGATTTTGTGGTGACCGGCAGCTGGAGCCAGAAGTCGCAAAAGGAAGCGCGCAAATATGCGTCCGAAGTCAACATCGTCGCCACGGGCGAAGAGACGGGCTATACCACCGTGCCGGACCCAGCTTCGTGGACGGTGAGTCGGGGCGCGAGCTACCTGCACCTGTGCAGCAACGAAACCATCCACGGCACCGAGTTCCACCAGCTGCCCGACCTCAAGGCGCTGGGCAGCCATGCGCCGCTGGTGATCGATTTCTCCTCGCACGTGGCCTCGCGGCCCGTGGACTGGAGCCGTGTGGGCTTGGCTTTTGGCGGAGCGCAAAAGAACCTGGGGCCCGCAGGCCTCACGCTAGTGATCGTGCGCGACGACCTGCTGGGCCATGCCCTGCCCGCCTGCCCCAGCGCTTTCGACTACAAAATCGTGGCCGACAACCAGTCTATGTACAACACGCCGCCCACCTGGGGCATCTACGTCGCTGGGCTGACCTTCCAGTGGCTCAAGCGCCAGACCGAAGGCAGCCTGACCGGCGTGGCCGCCATGGAGCAGCGCAACATTGCCAAGGCCACGCTGCTGTACAACGCTATCGACCAATCGCAGCTGTACGTCAACAAGGTGGCGGCCAACTGCCGCTCGCGCATGAACGTCCCGTTCTTCCTGCGTGACGAAAGCCGTAACGACGCATTCCTGGCCGGTGCCAAGGAGCGCGGGCTGCTGCAGCTCAAAGGCCACAAGTCCGTGGGAGGCATGCGCGCCAGCATCTACAACGCCATGCCGTTGGCGGGCGTGCAGGCACTGGTGGACTACATGCGAGAATTTGAGCAAAAGCACGCCTGAGCGCGCACCCGACACGACAGCAACAAAAAAACGGCTCCCAGAGCACGCACTGCTACCCCACCGTCCATGAACAATCCGCAAGCCTCACCCGACCTCGCCAGCCTGCGCGTGCAGATCGACAGCATCGACCAGCAACTGCTCACGCTGCTGAACCAGAGGGCGCTGGTGGCCGAACAGGTGGGTGAGGTCAAAAAGCGCGAAGGCACGCCCTTCTTCCGCCCCGACCGCGTGGCACAGGTCATCGAAAAGATCACCCATGCCAATCCCGGCCCGCTCAAGGGTCCGCATGTGGCCGCCATCTGGCGCGAAATCATGTCCGCCTGCCTGGCGCTCGAATCGCCCCAGCGCGTGGCGGTGCTCGGCCCGGAGGGGACATTCTGCGAACAGGCGGCGATTGAATTCTTCGGCGGTGCGGCCGACCTGATGTACTGCTCCAACTTTGACGAGGTATTCCACGCCACGGCGGCGGGCAGCGCACAGTACGGTGTGGTGGGCGTGGAGAATTCCACCGAAGGCGTGGTTACCCGCTCGCTCGACCTGTTCCTGCACACCCCTACGCATGTGGTGGGCGAGGTCAGCCTGCTGGTGCGCCACAACCTGCTGCGCACCAGCAATTCGCTGGACGGCATCGAGGTGGTGCTGGCCCACCCGCAGGCGCTGGCCCAATGCCAGGCCTGGTTGTCCAAGCACCTGCCGCACGCCGAGCGCCGCCCGGTGTCCAGCAACGCCGAAGGCGCGCGGCTGGCTACCACCAACCCTGCCTGGGCGGCCCTCTCCAGCGAGCGTGCGGCCACCCAGTTCGGCCTGCACATCGTCTCCCACGCCATTCAGGACGACGCCTACAACCGCACGCGTTTCGCCATCATCTGCCTGCCACACACGCTGCAGACACCGCCTCCGTCCGGCAAGGACTGCACCAGCCTCGTGGTCTCGGTGCCCAACCGGCCCGGCGCTGTGCATGACTTGCTGGTGCCGCTCAAGACGCACGGTGTGTCCATGACGCGCTTTGAGTCGCGCCCGGCCCGCACCGGCCAGTGGGAGTACTACTTCTACATTGATCTCGACGGTCACCCCGCCCAGCCCCATGTGGCACGGGCGCTGGAAGAACTGCGCAGCCTGTGCGCGTTCTACAAGGTCCTGGGGACCTACCCTGTCTCGTCATAAGGAGCCGTCGCCATGTTCGAACAATTGGGGCTGATCGGCTGCGGACTCATGGGAGGCTCGTTCGCCTTGGCCATGAAGAAGGCCGGGTTGGTCAAGCGCGTGGTGGGGTACAGCAAGTCGCCCTCCACCACCGACCGCGCCCGCCAGCTGGGCGTGATCGACGTCGAGGCACCCTCTGCCCTGCTGGCCGTGGCAGGCGCAGACATTGTGTTGGTGGCAGTCCCCGTGGCGGCTACCGAAGCCACCCTCAAGGCCATCAAGCACCTTGTCACCCCCCAGATGCTGATCATGGACGTGGGCTCCACCAAGTCCGACGTGGTCCAGGCCGCGCAGCGCTCGCTGCGGGATCAGGTGGGCTCCTTCGTGCCCGCACACCCCATCACGGGGCGAGAAGTGTCGGGCGTGGAACACGCGGAGGCCGACCTCTACAGCGGGCGCCAGGTGATCCTGACTCCCACCGAACGCACCCTCACCGCCCAGTTGCAGGACGCCGAAAAGATCTGGACGGCACTGGGTTGCCGCGTGACCAGCATGTCGCCGGAGTCACACGACGCGGCCTTTGCCGCCGTCAGCCACCTGCCCCATTTGCTGGCGTTTGCGATGATGAACAGCATCACCGGCCAGACGCACGGTGACGACTTTCTGTCCCTCGCAGGCCCCGGGTTCCGCGACTTCACCCGCATTGCCGCCAGCGATCCCAAAGTGTGGCGCGACATCCTGCTGTCCAACCGCGACGAGCTGATTGCCCAATCCAAGCTGTTCCAGCAGGCCCTGCGCAACATCGAGCAGGCCATGGAAAAAGGCAATGCCCAGGCGCTCGAAGACATGCTATCCTTGGCCAGCGAAACCCGGGCGCATTGGCGCATGGGCGCGAAGCGGAAGTAACCCCCTGAGTCGCCTGCGGCGCCTTCCCCCCAGGGGGACGCCACCCGTGGCCTGGCAAAGCCAGCTACACGGTGGCACTGGCCTTTGACGCGCCAGTTGCGGCGGGCACTTGCGCAAATGGACGAAAGACACTGATGTACAGCACCGCATTCCTCGATCTCCCCCCTTTGCAAGCCGCTGCGGGTGAAGTCCACCTGCCGGGTTCCAAGAGCATCTCCAACCGCGTGCTGCTGCTGGCAGCGCTGAGCAACGGCACCACCACCGTGCACGACCTGCTGGCGTCCGACGACACGCGCGTGATGCTGGACGCCCTGCGCCAGATCGGGTGCACGGTGGATGAAGCGGGCAGCACGGTGCACATCACCGGCCTGGGTGGCAGCGTGCCCCAATCCCCCGCCAAGCTGTTCTTGGGCAATGCGGCCACGGCCATGCGCCCACTCACGGCGGCGCTGGCGCTGCTAGGCGGCGAGTTCGAGCTGTCTGGCGTGCCGCGCATGCACGAGCGCCCCATTGGCGATCTCATCGATGCGCTGCGCCAATTGGGCTGCCAGATCGACTACCTGGGCAACGACGGCTACCCGCCGCTCAAAATCGCCCATGGTCAGGGCGTGCCTGCGCTGGCACTGGCAGAGCCCATCCGCGTGCGCGGCGACGTGTCCAGCCAGTTCCTCACTGCGCTGCTCATGGCGCTGCCGCTGGCGGCGGGCACGCAGGCCATCGTGATCGAGGTGGTGGGCGAGCTGATCTCCAAGCCCTACATCGCCATCACGCTACAGCTGCTGGCGCGTTTTGGCATCGTGGTCGAGCACCAGAACTGGCAGCGCTTCACCATCCCTGCGGGCAGCCGCTACCAGTCGCCCGGCAGCATCCATGTGGAGGCAGATGCATCATCTGCTAGCTATTTCATAGCACTTGGAGCAATAGCGACTAGCGCTACTGGCCAAAAAGATGCCAAATCCGGCATCAAGATACAAGGCGTGGGCCTGGACTCGATCCAGGGCGATATTCGCTTTGTCGAAGCGGCCCGGGCCATGGGCGCGGTGATCACCGGGGGCCCCAACTGGCTGCAGATCGAACGCGGCGCCTGGCCCCTCAAGGCCATTGACCTGGACTGCAACCACATCCCTGATGCGGCCATGACGCTGGCCGTGATGGCCCTGTATGCCGAGGGCACGACCACGCTGACCAACATCGCCAGCTGGCGCGTGAAGGAAACCGACCGCATCGCCGCCATGGCCACCGAGCTGCCCAAGCTCGGCGCCACGGTGGAGGAAGGCGCGGACTATATCCGCGTCACGCCCCCAGCCCAGGTCACCGACTGGAAGGCTGCCAGCATCCACACCTACGACGACCACCGCGTGGCCATGTGCTTCTCGCTGGCCGCATTCAATCCGGCGGGTCTGCCGGTGCGCATCGAAGACCCCAAGTGCGTGGCAAAGACCTTCCCGGACTACTTCGAGGCCCTGTTCTCGGTCGCTCAGGTCGAGACCGCCCACATCCCGGTGATCTGCATCGACGGCCCCACGGCCTCGGGCAAGGGTACGGTGGCTGCGGCGGTGGCGCAGCGGCTGGGCTACCGCTTTTTGGACTCCGGCGCGATGTACCGCATCACCGCCCTGGCCGCGCTGCGGGCAGGTTTGGCCATAGACGCTGACCACGAAACCCGTATCGCCACCCTGGCCCAGACACTGCCGGTGCGGTTTGAGGGCGGCAAGGTGTGGCTGGGCAGCGACGACGTGACCGAAGCCATCCGCACCGAAGAAGCCGGCATGAACGCGTCCCGTGTGTCCGCTCTGCCTGCCGTGCGCACGGCGCTGGTGGACCTGCAACACAGCTTCCAGCGCCTGCCGGGGCTGGTGGCCGATGGCCGCGACATGGGCACCGTGATCTTCCCCGAGGCCCCCTTGAAGGTGTATCTCACGGCCAGCGCCGCCTGCCGCGCAGAACGCCGTTATAAGCAGTTGATTTCTAAGGGTTTTTCGGCTAGTATCGAAGACCTTCGCGCAGATTTGGAGGCGCGCGACGCCCGGGACAGTTCCCGTAGCGTTGCACCCTTGAAGCCCGCGCAGGACGCTCTGGTCCTGGACAACTCCGATTTGACGATTGAACAAGCCGTCGAACAGGTGTTGGCCTGGTGGCAGGAGCGTCAGCCCTTCGCAGCTTCTGCGCAGCGCTGACAACGTGGAGCCCTCGGGCTCCAGGCAGTGCCGAAAGGCCTTGTCACAGGCCCACGCAGCCCCTCTCGCGCGTCAGCGCACAGGTTGTGTGGATCGATAACCTAACCCGCGGCTCTGCCGCAAAAAAACCACCGCAAGCAGCTATAAAAACGGTAGCAATGGTGCTACCGGAATCCTGTTTGTGGCAAGGAAACACATGTCCGAATCTTTTGCCGCCCTTTTTGAAGAATCCTTGCAGCGCACGGAAATGCGCCCAGGCGAAGTCATCACCGCTGAAGTCGTGCGCGTCGAGCACAACTTCGTGGTCGTGAACGCTGGCCTCAAGTCCGAAGCCTACGTGCCGCTGGAAGAGTTCAAGAACGACAAGGGCGAAGTCGAAGTCCAAGTGGGTGACTTCGTCTCGGTGGCCATTGGCTCCATCGAAAACGGCTACGGCGACACCATCCTGTCGCGCGACACCGCCAAGCGTCTGGCTTCCTGGATGAGCCTGGAAAAGGCCCTGGAATCCGGCGAATTCGTCACCGGCACCACGTCCGGCAAGGTCAAGGGCGGCCTGACCGTTCTGGTCAACGGCATCCGCGCATTCCTGCCCGGTTCGCTGATCGATACCCGTCCGATCAAGGATCTGACGCCGTACGAAAACAAGACCATGGAATTCAAGGTCATCAAGCTGGACCGCAAGCGCAACAACGTGGTGCTGAGCCGCCGCGCTGTGGTGGAAGCTTCCATGGGCGAAGAACGCGCCAAACTGATGGAAACCCTGAAGGAAGGCTCCATCGTTCAAGGCGTGGTCAAGAACATCACCGAATACGGTGCATTCGTCGACCTGGGCGGCATCGACGGCCTGCTGCACATCACCGACATGGCATGGCGCCGCGTGCGTCACCCATCCGAAGTGGTGACCGCTGGCCAGGAAATCACGGCCAAGATCCTGAAGTTCGACACCGAAAAGAACCGCGTGTCCCTGGGTCTGAAGCAAATGGGCGACGACCCATGGATGGGCGTGAACCGCCGCTACCCCCAAGGCACCCGCCTGTTCGGCAAGATCACGAACATTGCCGACTACGGCGCGTTCGTCGAACTCGAACCCGGCATCGAAGGCCTGGTGCACGTGTCTGAAATGGACTGGACCAACAAGAACATCGCTCCCGCCAAGCTGGTTTCGCTGGGCGACGAAGTCGAAGTCATGGTTCTGGAAATCGACGAAGACAAGCGCCGCATCAGCCTGGGCATGAAGCAGTGCAAGGCCAACCCATGGCAAGAATTCGCACAGGACACGAAGCGCGGCGACCGCGTGAAGGGTCCGATCAAGTCGATCACCGACTTCGGCGTGTTCGTGGGCCTGGCTGCAGGCATCGACGGCCTGGTGCACCTGTCTGACCTGTCGTGGAACGAACCCGGCGAAGCCGCTGTTCGCAACTACAAGAAGGGCCAGGAAGTGGAAGCGATCGTGCTGGCCGTGGACGTGGACCGCGAACGCATCTCGCTGGGCATCAAGCAGCTCGACGGCGACCCATTCACGACATTCGTGACCGTGAACGACAAGGGCCAGACGGTGACCGGCAAGGTCAAGACCGTGGACGCCCGTGGCGCTGAAATCGACCTCGGCGAAGACATCGTGGGCTACCTGCGCGCTTCGGAAATCTCCCGCGACCGCGTGGAAGATGCCCGCAACGTGCTGAAGGAAGGCGACGAAGTCACGGCCGTGGTGGTGAACGTGGATCGCAAGACCCGCAACATCCAGCTGTCGATCAAGCAAAAGGACATGGCTGACGAACAAGGCGCCATGGCCAACCTGAGCCAGCAATCGAGCCGCGAAAGCGCCGGCACGACCAGCCTGGGCGCCCTGCTGCGCGCCAAGCTGGACAACTCGGAAAAGTAAAGCGCTGACCCGTTAAACGGTCAGACAGCGGGCGCCTCGGCGCCCGCTCTTTTTTCAGCCAAGACTGCCTATGTCCCAAGATTCCATGACCCGCTCAGACCTCGTCGAAGAACTGGCCGCCCGTTTCGGCCAGCTCACCCACCGCGATGCCGAATACGCCGTCAAGACCATTCTGGACGCCGTGGGCGAGGCCCTGGTGCGCGGGCACCGCATCGAGATCCGGGGCTTTGGCAGCTTCTCGGTCAACCACCGCCCTCCCCGCATGGGCCGCAATCCTCGCAGCGGCGAGGCCGTGGCCATTCCCGAAAAGCGTGTGCCCCATTTCAAGCCGGGCAAGGCCCTGCGCGAAGCCGTCGACAAACGCACGGCCGAAATGGAAGAAAAGGCACCGCCCGCAACGGGCACGCTGGGCAACTGATATCAAATTGATAGCAGCAAGCGCATGATTCACTAACGCCTGCTGCCGTTTTGGCTTGTATTGACCTGAGAGAAGGCATCCACAGACCCCCTGCGCCAAGCTCTTAGAATCGCCCCACCACTGGGGAGACCGATGAAATACCTCCTGTGGCTGCTCAAGGCAGCCATTTTTTTTACGCTCTTCGCCTTCGCGCTGAACAACCAGCAGGACGCGACCGTGCATTTCTTCTTTGGCACGCAATGGCGCGCGCCGCTGGTGCTGGTGGTGCTGACCGCGTTCGCCGCAGGTCTGGTCGTCGGGGCCTTGGGCATGGTGCCGCGCTGGTGGCGCCACCGTAACGCGGCCCGTCGCGCCCAGGCCGCCGTCGTCGTGGCACCTGCGCCCGCAGCGCCTCCCGCCGCCAGCGCCACCTCGGCAGTACCCCCACCACCTCCTGACCTGCCCTCGATCCATG
>Ga0123397_150400_pt1 | contig 11806 bp, 10 predicted proteins | sample T10HLNH4metaT_FD_89925 | JGI IMG/M metagenome (GOLD analysis project Ga0123397, IMG submission 89925) | Methane-oxidizing artificial microbial communities from Washington, USA to study methane cycling - T10-HLNH4 metaT (Metagenome... ... | reverse complement strand
GTTTAAACTTGTTGCCAGGAAATAAATTAGCGTAAAAGTCGGCATAGCTGATGGGTAAATAGCTACAATAAAACTTTATTCTTCAGTTGAGATAGCCATGCCGCACTTCTTACTTCATCAAAAACTAGCGCAAGATTGTTTTAACGTAGGGAGCTTTGCGCTAACGGAATTGTTAATGATGAACGATAGCCAATATCCCTGGTTCATCCTGGTACCAAGGCGCCACAATATCAGAGAAATTTATCAGCTTGACCAGGCGGATAGACAGGCTCTGCAAGCCGAGTCCTGCCTACTTGCCGAGACACTTGTAAATATTTATCACCCCGACAAACTCAATATTGCCGCAATCGGCAATCTCGTACCGCAATTGCATTTGCACCATGTGGTGCGCTACCAAACCGATAAGGCCTGGCCGGCGCCGGTATGGGGAAAGCTCGCCAGCCTACCCTATGCGGGCTACCAGGCGGAACAACGAATCACCCAGCTTCGCTCCGCTCTGCAGCCGCATTTAATCAATTGAGAATCGAATTAATGTTTTCCGTTACCCATTACGTGGTGTGTGACAACGGCCAAAAATAAGCACAAGGCGTTAAAAAATCCTCATGGACATAATCCAGTTGGAGGATGGGCAAGCGAAAATATGAAATACGCTTTCGGCAGCTGAAATAACCCAATTTTTATGTGATTGACGCTGACAATAAAAGCACGTCACAATCAAAAAAAAGTCGCAAAGTAAGGACAGGTGTTCCGTGAACGGGTAAGTCCAGGTGCTTTTAAATACCCTCAAACTAGACTGTGCGAGCATGACAGGCTCAGAAAATTTCGAGCCTAGTAGGCCGATATCGATTGCTGAAATGCGTCGAGCTTAGGGCAGACTGTGTAAAACTTCAAAAGCCATTGTTACTACCATGCCTATTTTCATCATCTGCTGTTTAATATTAAGCACCCTAACCCTAACCCAAAATGCATTTTTACCCTTACTTAATATAGAGGCCGTTTGGGGTGGGTGGGCCTGCCTCGCGGTACTCTTTCTGTTGAGCGGTTGTTTGAAATTAGTACCCGGCAAGATATGGCACGACGGTTTTGCCTGCGCGGGCTTATGGACTTGGTACGGTTACTGGAGCCCGCAATTCAGCGACGGCTCGCCGCAATTCAGCGTGTTTCCGGTCTATTTCGCCTTGCTTAGTAGCTGGATGCTGCTGGGTTTAATTAACAAAAGCCCGCAGTTTGATTGGGAATCGCAAGAATCTTTGCGTTATATGCAAAAATATTTGGCCCGCTTCGACACTTGCGTAGTGGCTGGCTTGGTACTAGTTTGTCTGGCATTGCCGGAGCACTATCTATCCTATCCAATTGCCATGACTTTCTTCATCGTCCGTAGCGCTTTTCAGCGCTGTCTGGAGATTATCGATAGCCTGTGAGCTGTGAGTTCCGAAAAATCGACTCTGCCTGATACTTAAATATATTCCCCTGGAGCAGCGCGGAAACCCATGAATCTGGGTCTCCGCCTGCTGTCCGGCAAGATGGCTAAAATACGCGGAGCTAAGCTACTTCCTTGGCCTTGTCCTGATAGCTGTCGATTTGATCGAAGTTAAGATAACGGTAGGTATCCGCGCTGGTTTGTTCAATGCTGGCCGCGTATTGCATATACTCGGCTACCGTCGGAATTTTGCCCAATAGCGAGCATACCGCCGCCAATTCTGCGGAAGACAGATAGACGTTGGCGCCATTACCTAAACGGTTGGGGAAATTACGGGTCGAGGTGGATACCACCGTCGAACCTTCTGCCACCCGCGCCTGGTTGCCCATACACAAAGAGCAACCAGGCATTTCGGTGCGTGCACCTACTTTGCCGAACGTGCCGTAATAGCCTTCTTTGATCAATTGGTTTTGATCCATTTTGGTCGGCGGCGCTACCCACAAACGGGTTGGCAATGCGCCGGCTTTCTCCAGCAATTTGCCGGCAGCGCGGAAATGGCCGATGTTGGTCATGCAGGAACCGATGAACACCTCATCGATTTTAGTGCCGGCGACTTCGGACAGCGGTTTGATGTCGTCCGGATCGTTCGGGCAAGCTAACAACGGCTCGGTGATTTCGTTCAAATCGATTTCGATAATTTCCGCGTATTCGGCGTCCTTATCTGCTTCCATCAATACCGGATTCGCCAACCAATCTTGCATCGCTTTGATCCGACGTTGGATGGTCCGGACATCGCCGTAACCTTCGGCAATCATCCATTTCAATAAGGTGATGTTGGAGTTTAAATATTCACGAATCGGCGCTTCGTTGAGCTTGATGGTGCAACCACCGGCAGAACGTTCCGCTGAGGCGTCGGACAGTTCGAATGCTTGCTCGACTTTTAAATCCGGCAAACCTTCGATTTCCAGGATGCGGCCGGAAAACACGTTTTTCTTACCCTGCTTCGCCACAGTCAGCGAGCCGCTTTTCAGAGCCGCATAAGGGATGGCGTTCACTAAATCGCGCAAGGTAATACCGGGTTGCATTTGGCCTTTAAAGCGCACTAACACCGATTCCGGCATGTCCAATGGCATCACGCCGGTCGCGGCGGCAAACGCAACCAAACCGGAACCTGCCGGGAAGGAGATACCAATCGGGAAACGGGTATGCGAGTCGCCGCCAGTACCGACAGTATCCGGCAATAGCATGCGGTTCAGCCAGGAGTGAATCACACCGTCACCCGGACGCAACGATACTCCGCCGCGGGTCATGATAAAGTCCGGCAAGGTATGCTGCATTTGCACGTCGACCGGTTTGGGATAAGCGGCGGTGTGGCAGAAGGACTGCATCACCAAATCGGCCGAGAAACCCAAGCACGCCAAGTCTTTCAGTTCATCGCGGGTCATTGGTCCGGTGGTGTCTTGCGAGCCGACCGTGGTCATTTTCGGTTCGCAATAACTGCCCGGTCTAACACCGGCCACGCCGCAGGCTTTACCAACGATTTTTTGCGCCAGGGTAAAACCTTTGCCGCTGTCATGAGCCACGCCCAAGCGGCGGAACACCGTGGAAGCCGGCACGCCCAAAAATTGGCGGGCACGGTCGGTCAAACCCCGGCCGATGATCAACGGAATCCGGCCACCGGCGCGAACTTCGTCAAATATCACTTCGGTTTTTAACGCAAATTCGCAAACGACTTCATCCGTGCCGTGGCGTTTGACCACGCCCAGATAAGGAAAAATATCGATCACATCGCCCATCGCCATCCCGGTAACGTCGCATTCGATGGGCAGTGCGCCGGAATCTTCCATCGTATTAAAGAAAATCGGTGCGATCTTGCCGCCGATGCAGACGCCGCCGCCGCGCTTGTTGGGGATGAACGGAATGTCGTCGCCCATGAACCACAGCACTGAGTTAGTCGCGGATTTACGTGACGAGCCGGTGCCGACCACGTCGCCGACATAGGCTACAGGGAAGCCTTTAGCTTTAAGGTCGATGATTTGCTGTTCGGCGTTAGTGATGCCATCGCGCGGCATTTTCAGCATTGCTTTGGCGTGCAACGGAATATCCGGCCTGGACCAAGCATCGGGCGCGGGCGACAGATCGTCGGTATTGGTTTCGCCGGTAACTTTGAATACGGTGACTGTGAGTTTTTCCGGCACTTCCGGCTTGGCGGTAAACCATTCGGCATCGGCCCAGGATTGCAGCACTTGTTTGGCATAAGCATTGCCGGCTTCGGCTTTTTCTTGCACATCGTGAAAGGCATCGAAGATCAGCAGGATTTGCGACAAGGCTTTCGCTGCAATCGGTGCCAACGCGGAGTTGTCCAGCAATTCGATCAACGGCGCGACGTTGTATCCGCCGAGCATGGTACCGAGCAACTCGGTGGCTTTTTCCGGCGTCAACAACGGCGATGTCGCCTCGCCTTTGGCAACGGCAGTCAGAAAACCGGCTTTAACATACGCGGCTTCATCCACGCCGGCTGGAATGCGGTTGGCCAACAAATCCAGTAGAAAATCGGCTTCGCCAACGGGCGGATTTTTCAATAATTCAACCAACGCCGCGACCTGCTCGGCGTCCAGAGGTTTAGGCACCACACCTTCGGCGGCGCGTTCGGCTACGTGTTTTCGGTATTGTTCTAACATGATGATTTCCGGTGAAAAGATATTAGGCTTGGGATGCTTTGGCTTCGGCGGCGGCTTGTTCGGCGATAAATGTGCGCATATCGTCGTTATCGACTCTGGCATAAATGTCAGCGACACTGAGAGTCAATCCAACCGATTCGAACGGCACGTCATCGCCGAGAAAATAATGGTTGGACACCCAACCCTCGCTGCGCCGGCAGACTTCGACGTCGACGATGTCTTGTTCGATCAGCACGTATTCCTCTAACGTCGGGATAGTTTGATACAAGCGGCGCTTGAGGGTTTCGTCGCGGCGACGGGTCGATCTTGAAAGCACTTCGACGACCAGTACTGCTGCCTCGGCGTAATAGTCATGGGTGGATGTGTCGTTACAGACCACCATGGCATCGGGGTAAAACAAATAGTTACCGATTTTGAGTTTTACGTCGGAGGAGAACGGTTCACATGGTTGGCCACGCAAATGCACGTGCAACGCGGCAGAAACATTACCTTTAATGCGTTCGTGATTTTTACTGGTTCCAGACATCGCCACCAGTTCGCCATCGTCATACTCGTGCTTGATATCGCTCAGTAATTCCGCCGCCAGATAATCTTCGAGAGAAATCCACGTTTGCTCAAACTGTGGTTGCGCGCTCATAACCGCCTCCTCCAATAAAATCAACTCATCGCGTCAACAATGGCCTGACCCATTTCCTTGGTGCCGTATTTACTGTCAGGGTTCAAGTCCGGGGTTACATAGACACCACCGTTCACAACTTTTTCAATGGCGTTTTGCATGCGGGTAGCCGCTTCGTGTTCGCCCAAATGATTAAGCATCATGACGCCTCCCATCATCACTGCGGTAGGGTTAGCGATATTTTTGCCGGCGATGTCGGGTGCACTGCCATGTACCGCTTCGAACAAAGCTGCATCGACACCTATATTCGCGCCGGGAATCAAGCCCAAACCGCCTACCAAACCGGCGGTCAAATCGGACAAAATGTCGCCGAACATATTGGTGGTTACGACTACGTCGAATTGTTCCGGTTTCATGACCATGTGCATGCAGGCCGCGTCCACAATTTTTTCGTCAAATTCAATATCAGGATATTTTGCCGCCACTTCCCTCGCAGCTCTCAAGAACAAGCCCTGGGTGTATTTCAAGATATTGGCCTTATGACAGACCGTTACTTTCTTACGATTGTTGTCGATAGCATATTTGAATGCATATTCGACGATGCGCTCTGAACCGGCCTTGGTTACTACTGCCAAGCTTTCGGCGATGTCTTTGGCCGGCGTCAGATAATGCTCCAAACCCACATACAAGCCTTCGGTGTTCTCGCGAACGATGACAATATCGACATCGTCGTAACGGGTTTTTACACCCTTCCAGCTTTTTGCCGGGCGCACGTTGGCGTAGAGATCGTATTGTTTGCGCAGTTCGACGTTGATGCTTCTAAAACCCTCGCCAACCATCGTGGTTAACGGGCCTTTAAACGCCACCCGAGTTTGGGCGATGGATTCCATCGTGGCATCCGGCAGCGGCGTACCGGTTCTTTCATACGCCGACATGCCGGCGTCCGCCTCATGCCAATGAATTTTCGCACCCGAAGCGTTGATCACCGCCACTGCGGCATCCATGATCGAAGGGCCAATACCATCACCTTTAATCAACGTGACGTTATGCATTCATTTCTCCTACTTGATAATTAAAAATAACAACTCACTGGGCACGCTTGGCTGTATCGCAATTGGCATCAATTCACCCTCGCGATAAAGTGCCTACATAATGAGTAATAATACACAGTTTCGCAGCCCGCCGCATGGGCAAGCCGCAAGCGGATACGCCTTAATTTCTGGCATCCTTTGGCGACACCGCCAAACCCACCCAATAAATCCAGCAAAATTCATACCCAAGCACGGCAGGCCGATAATCGGCGTCCGGCACACAAAAAAGCGGTATCATCGAACCAGCATTATTTCTACCCAAGTCCCGATTAAAACTAACCATGATCACCGTCGACAAGCTGATTTTCGAATACCCCGGCCTGCGCGCTTTGGACGATGTGTCGTTCAACATCGCCGCCGGCAGCATTACTGCGCTGGTCGGCCCTAACGGTGCCGGCAAAACCACGCTTCTGCGTTGCATGGCAGCCTTGGATCAACCGGTCAGCGGTTCGATCAATATCGCCGGCATCGACGTGTTGGAACAACCGCGCGATTGCCATCGGATCATCGGCTATCTGTCTGATTTTTTCGGACTTTATCAACGCTTGACTGTGCGGCAATGCCTGCATTACGTGGCCCGCGCCCAGGGTATTCTTGAAGCTAATTGCGCTGCCGCTATCGACGATGTCAGCCGGCGTTTGCATATCCAAGATCGATTGGAAAATAGCCCAGCCGAATTATCGCGCGGCTTGCGGCAAAGGGTAGCAATAGCGCAAGCCATCATCCACAAACCGCCGGTGGTGTTACTCGACGAGCCAGCCTCCGGCCTGGACCCGGAAGCCCGCCACGAACTAGCCGAGCTGTTTCTGGACTTGCAAGCCCAAGGCATGACACTACTGGTGTCCTCGCACATCCTCGCCGAGCTGGAAGCCTATTGCACCGACATGCTGGTGCTGCGCCAGGGTCGGATCGTCGAGCAAGTGGTGGTAAAGGCGCCGTCATTGCTCAAACCGTTTAAATTGTTGCTAGCTAATCCGATAGAAAACCTGCTCCTGCACCTACAATCCCTGCCCGGTATTAAGGTGCTGAATAGCGACGATAAACAACAAGCCTTATTGCAGCTCGACGGCGACGGCGATGCCGCGCAACAACACCAAGTATTGAAAGCCCTCATCGCGCTGGATTTACCGGTCTGCGAATTCGCTCCGGCAACCAGCAATCTGCAAGACGCTTATCTGCAAACCATCCGCCACAGCTCATGAATCTGAATCCCGAATTTGAACGCCAACTGATTTTGGAATGCTCGCAAGCCCGGCTGGTCGGCGCGCCTGTGGTGTTGGGCGCGGTGTTTACCTTAACCTATTTCCTGGATGACTACCGACTAGGCAACATAACTGCGCAAGCCGCGCTGACGCTATTCATGCTGATTACGCTGCTATGGGGCACCCGGCAAAGCCTGGACAGCATCGTCGAGGAGTACCGTGACCGTACCTGGGACACGCAACGCTTGTCCGCCCTCGGCCCCTGGCAAATGACCTGGGGCAAACTGCTTGGTAGCACCAGCATGGCCTGGTATTGCGCCGGCATCTGTTTATTGGTTCATGCGCTAGCCACCGACAATCCGGCCGCCCTACCCTTGCTGTTTTTTTACACTATTGGCACCGCATTATTGGTGCAAAGCACCGGTCTATTGCTGGGTTTACTGGCAGTGCAACGCGGTCAGCTTAAAACCGGGTCGATACTGATTTTGGTACTGGTGGGTTTTATCGTTTTCATGCCGTCACTGACCGATCTAACCGATACGGCAAATTATTTGCCCGGTAATTTCCAAAGTAATTCCTGGTACAGCTTGACTGTTAACGCGCAGACTTTGCACCAAATAAGCCTATTTTTCGCCTTATTCTGGTGCATGATGGGCAGCTATCGCTTGTTGGCACAAGACTTGGGGTTGCGAAATTTACCCTGGGCCTGGCTGGGTTTTACGCTGTTTTTGATCGTGTATTTGGGCGGCTTTATTCCCAGCTCCAGCTACTCGTTTTCCCTGGCTGCTTTTGCGGTTTGCAGTGTGTTGACTTACGTCGGAGTGATCGTCGAACGGCACGAACCAATGCGTATCAAGCGCTTGCTGGACTATTACCGACAAGCCAACTGGCGCCGAGTTGGCGAAGAACTGCCCATGAGCGCATTGAGTTTTGCACTAAGCCTGCCGTTTGCGATATTTCTAAGCTTCCAAGAGCAACGATTTGCCTGGCTGGACATCTCCCTGCATGCCTATCCACTGGCTATCGCACTTTTAGTACTACGCGATTGCACCATTTACCTGTTTTTTTGCTACGGCAAAAATCCGCAACGCGCGTTTAGCCTGAGTTTACTGTCCGCAGCGCTGCTGTACGGCATCCTCCCCGGCCTGTTTGCCGCCATCGGCATGACCGGCGTTTCAGCCTTATTCTTTCCGCTGTGGGCAGAGTCTGCATTTTCTGCGTTAGCCTGTGCTGCGCTGCAATGCGCACTGATTTTACGTCTGCTCTACCAACGCTGGCGAAAAAGCGTTTAACGCCAGCAGAACCTGTCTGTGCGTTAGCTAACTTAACTTGCTTAAGCCCGCCAGAATAGAGAGAATAAAGCCAAACTACAAAAACAACAATAACTTGGCTATCGGAAAAACTGATGCGCCCTTTGCGCCGCACCGAGTACGATGGTTGCGACCGGGACCCGCGGCATGCGCAAACCAAATCCATTCATAGAGCATTTTTCCAGCCAGGCTTTTTTTCGGGCACCCGCCCGTCGCCCGCTCGAGCGTTTACTCGATACCAAGCTGTCGCTCAGCCCCATCAAACTATTTGCCATCCCCCAGTTTGACGAAGACACCGAACGACAATTTTGGGAAGAACGTTATCTGGTGTTGCTTAGCCCCCTAAAATGGGCTCTGGGCTTGGGCGCCGCCGCATTCCTGGCCTACATCCTGCTGGATCTAAAGATTGGCAATACCTCAAATACCGAAGCGTTGTTAAGGCTGCCTATCGTCCTGGTGCTGGTGGGTTTATTCAGATATCTACATGTCTGCGTGGAAGCGGTAGCCAAAATCAACACCATCGCCAAACTCAGCGCCGGACTGTCCGCAGCCAATTTAATCGCCGTCTTGTTATACGACGGCAACCCCCGCTACTACGCTGAAACCTGGCCGGCCCTGCTGCCCATGTATTTTTTCAGTTACGGGCAAATGTTCATGTCTTTGCGGGCAACAATAGGTTTTGGCTGGAGCACCGCGCTAACCATGCCGATAGCCGGCTATTGGCTTGGACTGACCGTGATTGACTTGATCCCGTCTATCCTAAATCTTTGCATCGTCAATATCTTTGGCGTCTGCACCCGCTGCCAACTGGAAGCTTACGCCCGCAAATCCTTCCGCGAAAAACGTAAAGCTCAACTCAGCGCCGACGACAAAACCCGCTTCTTACAGCAAATGGGCCACAATCTGCGCCAACCTCTGCAAGCCTTGGCCTGCTATGCCGCGGTATTGGACACCGCGCAAACAAACCCACCTAGCAATGGCGCGGCGTTTATGCTCAATCGCATGGGCATGGTGATAGACGAATTGAACGCCGCCTTTAACCACGTATTGGATATCGCCAACCTGGAAACTGGTCGGCAAATTCCGCAGCCGACCAGTATCGATCTGAATACGCTGCTGACCGGCTTGGAAAATCAATACGCCCCGCAAGCCGCCAAGCGCGGTATCCGGCTTAAAGTAGTTTTACGCCGCCAGGAGCCTTACAACCTATGCAGCGACAGCAACATCCTGCGGCAAATCCTCGGCAATTTGCTTGATAACGCCATCAAATATACCGAGAGCGGCTGGATACTGGTGTCGGCAGTCAAAACCGGCAAGCAACATCTGACCTTGCATGTTTGCGACAGCGGCCCGGGGATTGCGGCAGACATGCGCGAAGAGGTATTCAAGGAATTTGTTCGCAACCAGCGTCGCCAGAACGACAACACAGTGCCGGGCCTGGGCATAGGCTTGGCTTATGTGGCCGCAGCCGTTAAATGTTTACCAGAACACAGTCTGCGCTTGGTATGTGGTTCGCGTTTTGGCTGCGACTTTAAACTCCAACTACCGATTGCCGAGACGACAACGGCTGCAACCAGCGGATTAGATAAAGAAGGCGACTTTTCCGGCTACTTTGTGATGGTGGTGGACGACGATGCCGAGGTATTACAAGCCATCGCCAAGCAACTAAGGGCCTGGGGCTGCCTCGTGCAAGAAGCGTCTTCGCTGGCGGAAACCGCCGAATTGCTAGCCGAAAACGATAGAGACCCGGATTTATTAATCACCGACTTTTACCTGGGCAACCGCGAAACTGCTCACGATATCATCGCCGCCGTTCACGCTTCCTGCGGCCCAGCGCCGACCATGATCCTCTCCGCCCGCGCCATCTCAGACCAAGAGAAAGTTACGTTACCGGAACACACCGCCATTCTGCGTAAACCTGCCGGTGCCAAAGCACTGAGGGAAACCATGGTTAAAACCATGCAGATAACCAAATCCGTGTGAAGGATAGTCGACAAAGAAAATCCGTTTATTAACCAATGGCGTAAAGTTAAGCTTTGGCGCTATTAATTCCCCTCTTTGAAGAAGAGGGGCCAGGGGAGATTTTATATAAATACCCCAACTTCGAAGCCATCAATTGCCCACCCCCGGCTTTCCAAACACAATCCCCCGCTCAAACACTTTAACCAACAACTCAGTACGCTTAGCGACCCCAAATTTTTGATAAATCGGCCGCAGATGATTGCGCACAGTTTGCTCTTCTATCCCCAACTGCCGAGCAATCTGCTTATTGCCTATCCCTTGCACCAACCAAGTCAGCACCTCGAACTCTCGCGGCGTCAGACCTAAACTGGCCGAATCAGTTACGCCGGGTATTTCTGTAACACTACTAGCATCCAAACTAACGACGCGTTGCGGCCCCACCGCCGATGCCGGCAAATACACCTTGCCAGCCAATACATCCCGCAACGCATCGACAAAGACCTGCCGAGACACTGTCTTAACGATAAACCCCATCGCCCCCAAACGCAGCGCCTGAAAAACCAACTCCCTATCGCCCAACCCGGAAAACATCACCACGCACAAATCCGGAAAGGCTTCCTTCAATTCCTCCAGACCCGCCAACCCGTCTTTTCCGGGCAATTGCACATCCAACATAACCAGATTCAACGGCGTTTGCTTTGCCAACAGCAACCCGTCGTCAAGGCTCTCAGCTTCGAACACTTGCAACTCAGGGATGATTTGTTTCAACAAACACGCCACGCCCTCACGGGCGCAGAAATGGTCGTCAATTAACAAAATATTCACAATCACAAATCTCCCAGTAAACGCCTTTATTTGATTCTACTCGCGGTAAGTTTTGAAATAAATCCAGTACGTTTGTACTGGTACGGAAAACAACTGGCAATTTCAAAGCAATATGATCAAACTTTCATCAGGATAAATCTTGATTTTCAACTTATTGAAAAGTGGACTTTACACTATGCATTATTTCAAGCAGTTCATTATTTTATTCGCTTCATTAATTATTTCTGGCTGTTCTTTGCTAAATGGTTCACCTGAATCCCCAATAGATATCGATAAGATCAGTGCCGAGATCACGCCGAAATTAGAAAAGTTCGACTCCAACCAAATTACTGATCCTTCAACCCGCAATATAGCAATCAGCCAAGCCCTGACAGTAAAGTATCCCCCGGCAAAGCCGGGGGCTTTATGTTGTGAACCGCTCAAAGCGGTAAATAGGGTCGCTAACGCGGCCCTTTCATAATAGCCGCCAATAAGCGGCGACTCATTGCCAAAGGTTCAGTTGTTCAATTCGCTGGTCTTCCTGTTCTTGATGCCGGATATATTCCCGAATCATCGTCTCATCCCGACCCACGGTCGATACAAAGTAACCTCTTGCCCAAAAATGCTGGCCTACAAAATTTCGCTTCTTTTCACCATAAACCCGTGCCAAATGAATCGCGCTCTTCCCTTTGATGTAACCTATTACCTGTGAAACCGCAT
>Ga0123397_127832_pt1 | contig 11836 bp, 10 predicted proteins | sample T10HLNH4metaT_FD_89925 | JGI IMG/M metagenome (GOLD analysis project Ga0123397, IMG submission 89925) | Methane-oxidizing artificial microbial communities from Washington, USA to study methane cycling - T10-HLNH4 metaT (Metagenome... ... | reverse complement strand
CTTTTTTTGATAAATCGGAATGATTTTTGAAACTGCTTGTCATCTCTCTTCAGAAACAAAAAAGAATGCAAAAACCGTCCTTAGATCTTCAAATTCTAACCTTGCCAGACAATCCTGGTGTATATCAATATTATGATAAAGACGGAAAAATTTTATATGTTGGAAAAGCCAAAAACTTAAAAAAAAGGGTTTCCTCCTATTTCAATAAAATTCATGATACGGCTAAAACGAATGTTTTGGTCAAAAAAATTGTGACGATAAAACACATCGTCGTTCCAACAGAAACCGACGCGCTTTTATTGGAAAACAATTTAATCAAAACACTTCAGCCACGATATAATGTACTACTTCGTGATGACAAAAGTTATCCTTGGATTTGTATAAAAAAAGAACCTTTTTCGAGAATTTTTTCTACCCGAAGAATGGTTAAAGACGGCTCTGAATATTTTGGACCATACACTAATTTCAAAACGGTTCATACGATTTTGGAATTAATCAAAGAATTATATCCGTTGCGAACCTGCAATTATGATTTAAGCAAATCCAATATTGATTCTGGAAAATTCAAAGTTTGTCTGGAATATCATATTGGCAATTGCAAAGGTCCGTGCGAAGGTTTGGAACCTTTGGAAGAATACCAAAGACAAGTCGATGCAATTCGTGAAATTTTGAAAGGGAACTTCAAAGAAAGTTTAAAGGATTTCAAGAAATTGATGAACAATTATGCCCAAAACCTGCAATTTGAAGAAGCGCAAAAAATCAAAGAAAAAATTGAAGTTTTGGAGAACTATCAATCCAAATCTACTATCATCAATCCGAAGATTACAAATATTGACGTTTTCTCCATTGTTTCTGACGAAAGTGCTGCTTTTGTAAACTTTCTACAAATTTCGCATGGTTCTATTATTCGTTCGCATACTTTGGAAATGAAAAAGAAATTGGACGAAACCGATGAAGAATTACTAGAATTAGCAATCGTCGAACTTCGTGAACGTTTTCAATTATTATCAAAAGAAATTATTGTTCCGTTTGAAATTGATTTGGGCGAAAACATCAAAACAACTGTTCCGCAACTTGGTGATAAAAAACAGATTTTGGATTTGTCGATTCGAAATGCCAAATTTTACCGAATCGAACAATTAAAACAATTGCAAATTGTAGATCCAGATCGACATACCAACCGAATTATGGCGCAAATGCAAAAAGATTTGCGACTACCTGTTGAACCACGACATATTGAATGTTTTGATAACTCGAACATTCAGGGAACAAATCCAGTTGCGGCCTGCGTTGTTTTTAAAGACGGGAAACCAAGCAAAAAAGATTACCGTCATTTTAATGTGAAAACGGTTGAAGGTCCTGACGATTTTGCCTCGATGACAGAAATTGTGGGCCGACGCTATAAAAGATTGCTGGAAGAAAATGAACCTTTGCCTCAATTAATTATTATTGATGGTGGAAAAGGGCAATTATCTGCTGCATTAAAAAGTATTGATGAATTAGGTTTACGAGGAAAAATTGCAATAATTGGAATTGCAAAACGTCTTGAAGAACTTTTTTATCCTGGCGATTCGATTCCATTATATCTGGACAAAAAATCGGAAACACTGAAAGTGATTCAGCAATTGCGTAATGAAGCGCACCGATTTGGAATCACATTTCACCGCGACAAACGAAGCAAAGCAGCGCTAAATTCTTCGGTTGAAAGTATTCCGGGAATTGGCGAAAAAACAATGCTGACTTTGATTCAGCATTTTAAAAGTGTTAAAAGATTAAAATTAGCATCCGAAAAAGAAATTTCAGATGTAATTGGAGTTTCAAAAGCCAAAAAAATTGTCGACTTTTACAAAACCAACTAGCTGCTTTTTATGTACTTAAAAAAAGTGTTCATTTCACATACTCTGTCGAAAGGTTTTTTTTCCAATTCAATCTGGAAAGTTGCAGTCGTACTTTTTATATTGTTTCTTCTTCCGGAGAAATCATTTTCGCAGGACATAAAACAAGACAGTGTTAAGAGACCAAAAATTGGTTTAGTTTTAAGCGGTGGCGGCGCAAAAGGATTTGCACATATTGGTGTTCTAAAAGTTTTGGAAGAAGCCGGCATCAAAATCGATTATATTGGAGGAACCAGCATGGGATCTGTAATTGGCGGACTTTATGCCACTGGCTATAATGCATCACAAATTGATTCGATTTTCAAAAAAACAAATTTTGACGAATTGATCAACGATTACATTCCGCGTTCTTCTAAAAATTTTTACGGCAAAAAAAATGACGAATTATATGCCATTACTTTGCCTTTCAGTAATTTCAAAATTGGCATTCCAGAAGCGCTTTCAAAAGGAATGTACAATTACAATCTATTAAGCAGTCTGACCAGAAATGTACGTCATGTTCGCGACTTCAATAAATTGCCAACTCCATTTTTGTGCATCGGAACAAATATTGAAACTGGTGAAGAAGTGTTACTTAACAAAGGCAATCTGGTGCAGGCTATGATGGCTAGTGCTGCTTTTCCTTCGTTATTTACACCGGTTGAAATTGACGGAAAACTTTTGGTCGATGGTGGTGTAGCAAACAATTATCCGATTCAGGAAGTACGTAATCTCGGTGCCGACATCATTATTGGCGTTGATGTACAAGATGATTTACAGACAAGAAAAGGACTGAAAAATGCAACCCGAATTTTAGTTCAGATTACCAATCTGCAGTCGATTGAGAAAATGAAAACCAAAAGAAAAGAAACCGATATTTATATAAAACCGGATATTCGCGATTTTGGCGTAATTTCATTTGACCGTGGCGAAGAGATCATCAGAAAAGGTGAAGAAGCTACTTTTGCTGTTTACGAAAAAATCAAAACATTAGTAACGGAAGAAACTTTTTATAAAAAGCCAAAACTTAAAGTCAGCAGTGATACTTTAGAAATAGAAAAAATTAATGTCGATAAACTAGATAATTTTACCAAAGAATATATTAACGGAAAACTGCGTTTCAAACCCGGAAGTACCATCACATATGATGATTTAAAAACCGGAATGAACAATTTGGATGCCACTCAAAACTTTAGCACAATTTCATATTGCCTGCAACCTGGAGATAAAAACGGTGACAATTTGGATCTTGTTTTAAAAGAAAATCCAACCCAAACATATCTAAAGCTTGGTTTGCATTATGACGGACTTTACAAAAGTGCCATCTTATTAAATCTAACCCATAAAAAAACATTTCTAAAAAATGACGTTACTTCCTTAGATATTATTTTAGGAGATAATTTCAGGTATGATTTTAATTATTATATCGAAAACGGATTTAATATCAGCTTTGGATTTCGTTCAAGATTAAATCAATTTAACCGAAATGTTACAACAAGTATAAGTCGACTGGAACAATCAAATCCAAATGTAAACCTTATTAATGTTGATTTTTTTGATCTTACCAATCAGGCTTATTTTCAAACTATTTTTGTTCAGAAATTTTTAATGGGTGGTGGTTTAGAATATAAATATTTAAAAATCAATTCGCCAACACTGGCAAATGAAGGAAACATTATTGACAAAAGTAATTACATGAGTGTTTTTGGATACTTAAAATACGACTCTTTTGACAAAAAAACTTTTCCTCGTTCTGGCTTATATTTCTCCAGCGACATACAAACCTATTTGGCTTCTTCTGATTACACCAATACTTTTAAGCCGTTTTCTATGGCAAAAGCCGAAATCGCATTTGCTAAAACATTATTTAGAAGAGCAACTGTCAAAATTGGTGCCGATGCCGGATTTAATATAGGAAGCGATAGTGTTCCTTATTTCGATTATATTTTAGGAGGATATGGTTATAATAAAATCAACAATTTTAATTATTTCTATGGTTATGATTTCCTGAGTATCTCTGGCAATAGTTATATAAAAACAGATATTACGCTTGATTACGAAATCATCAAAAAAAACCACCTGAATTTTTCAGCCAATTTTGCCAATCTGGGTGACGATATTTTCACAACAGTTGACTGGATTTCTATGCCAAAATATTCTGGTTACGCTTTTGGTTATGGTTTAGAAACCATTATTGGCCCAATCGAAATTAAACAATCTTGGTCGCCAGAAATGTCAAAAAGCTATACATGGTTCAGCATTGGCTTTTTATTTTAAGAATTGAATCATGAATTGTTCAATAAATTTGAGGTATTTTTTTGTTATCAAAAAATTATATCAAAAAAATCAAAATAATTAGTGTTATAAATAATATAATTTTTAATTTTACTCGTCAAAAATTACGACATTTGTTATAATGAAAACAAATTGGACAGGTTTATTAGAGTATCTTCAATTCCTTATCAAGAGAAATCCTGAATAATGGCTCTATCGAATTGAAATAATTGGTCAATTAAAAAATTGAACTAATTATTAACTCTGCAATTCACATTTTCTAATTATCTAATTCACAAATTATCTAATTGAAAAAGCCATGCCATTATATCATAAACTTGGAGATTTTCCTCAAAAGAGACACACCCAATTCGAAAAACCAAACGGGGGTTTTTACTACGAACAATTATTTGGAACTGAAGGTTTTCACGGACATTCGTCTTTATCCTATCATGTTCACAGACCAACGCAGGTAAAAGAAATTTTAAACTCTTATTCGGTTGAACCAAAAATTGCAATCGGAAAAAATATAAAATCATTACTTTTTAAAGGTTTTGAATTAAAACCTGAAAATGACTTTTTGGATAGCCGAAAAGCAATGTTAGTCAACAAAGATTGTATCATTGGTTTAGCTGCGCCGAAAGAATCGCTTCGAAATTATTTCTACAAAAATGCCGATGCCGATGAAATGCTTTTCATCCATAGAGGAAAAGGAAAATTAAGAACCATGTTAGGAAATATTCCTTTCGAATATGGTGATTATTTAATTATTCCGCGTGGCATCATTTATCAAATTGATTTTGAAACAGAAGACAATCGTCTATTTTATGTAGAATCATATTCTCCATTTTATACACCAAAACGATATAAAAACCAATCAGGTCAGCATTTAGAACATTCTCCATTTTGCGAGCGTGATTTTATTTTGCCAAATGAATTGGAAACACACGACGAAAAAGGTGATTTTTTAATTAAAATCAAAAAAGAAGGCATGCTACACGAAGTGGTTTATGCTACTCATCCTTTTGACGTTGTGGGCTGGGACGGTTACAACTTTCCATACGGGTTTTCAATTCACAATTTCGAACCTATAACGGGACGTGTTCACCAACCGCCTCCGGTACATCAAACTTTTGAAACGGCAACTTTTGTCGTTTGTTCATTCTGCCCAAGACTTTACGATTACCATCCGAAAGCAATTCCGGCGCCATATAATCACAGCAATATAGATTCTGACGAAGTTCTATATTATGTAGATGGCGATTTTATGAGCCGTAATAATATTGAGCAAGGTCATATCACTTTACATCCAAAAGGAATTCCGCACGGTCCGGCGCCAGGTGCAATGGAACGCAGTATTGGTCACAAAGAAACTCAAGAATTAGCCGTTATGGTTGATACTTTCAGACCATTAATGGTAACGGAAGAAGCTATGGGATTAGATGATGGTCAGTACTACAAATCTTGGTGTGAATAATTAGTCAATGTGCCAATTTGATAATTAGTCAATTAGAGAATGTGGCAATTAGAAAATGAGAAAATTAAATAATTTATTTGTAATTTTAAACCTACAAAAAATTATCTCATTATCAAATTTCCTAATTATCTAATTAAAAAATGACTTTCAACGAGAAATATAAAGACAATGCTCTTTTAATAAAAACATTCAATTTTGCATTAAATATAATTGACTACACAACCGAACTTCAAGATCAAAAGAAATTCGTAATTGCAAATCAGTTATTAAAAAGCGGAACATCAATTGGAGCAAATTCAAAAGAATCACAAAACGCAGAAAGTAAAGCCGATTTTATTCATAAATTAAAAATTGCAATTAAAGAAGCAGATGAATCAGAATATTGGTTGTTTTTATGTGATGCACACAAAGACTATCCAGATTGCAAATATTTATTAAATGAATTATCAGAAATTTTAAAAATTTTAAATAAAATAATATCAACATCAAAAAGGAAATAATTAGATCATTTGTCAATGAGCCAATGTGATAATTTTTATCAGAATGCTCATTATCTAATTTTCTAATTAACTCATTTTCTAATTAAAAATATCATGAGCAAAGAAGTTAAATCAGTAGAATACGGATTAGAAAAAATATTTGAAGGAGCACAAGATTTCCTTCCATTATTAGGAACAGATTATGTAGAATTCTACGTTGGAAATGCTAAACAATCTGCACATTATTATAAAACAGCTTTCGGATATCAGTCATTGGCTTATGCCGGATTAGAAACCGGAGTTAAAGACAGAGCATCGTATGTTTTGAAACAAGACAAAATCAGAATTGTTTTGACTACGCCTTTAACAGCTGATTCTCCAATCAACGAACATTTGAAAAAACATGGCGATGGAGTAAAAGTTGCGGCACTTTGGGTTGAAGATGCTACAAAATCTTACGAAGAAACAATGAAACGTGGCGCGCGTTCTTTTATGGAGCCAACTATTGAAGAAGATGAGTTTGGTCAAGTTATCCGTTCTGGAATTTACACTTACGGAGAAACCGTTCATATTTTCGTAGAAAGAAAAAACTACAATGGAGTTTTCTTGCCAGGTTATAAAGAATGGAAATCAGATTACAATCCAGAACCAACCGGATTAAAATATATTGACCACATGGTTGGAAATGTAGGTTGGAATGAAATGAATACTTGGGTAAAATTCTACGAAGACGTTATGGGATTTGTGAATTTCTTATCTTTTGATGACAAACAAATTACCACAGAATATTCTGCTTTGATGAGTAAAGTAATGTCAAACGGAAACGGAAGAATAAAATTCCCAATCAACGAACCAGCCGAAGGAAAGAAAAAATCTCAAATTGAAGAATATTTAGATTTCTACGGCGGACCTGGAATTCAGCATATTGCCATCGCAACAGATGATATTATTAAAACCGTATCACAATTAAGAGCACGTGGTGTTGAATTTTTATCAGCTCCCCCACATACATACTACCAAGCAATTCCTGAAAGATTGGGCGTTCATATGGATATGATGAAAGAAGACATTAACGAAATTGAAAAATTAGCAATTATGGTTGATGCCGATGAAGATGGTTATCTTTTACAAATTTTTACGAAACCTGTTCAGGACCGACCTACCCTTTTCTTCGAAATTATTCAAAGAATGGGAGCAAAAGGATTCGGTGCAGGGAACTTTAAAGCCCTTTTTGAGTCGATTGAAAGAGAACAAGAATTGAGAGGAACATTATAAAAACGCTGATTTTTTACATTATGCAGAAAAATTCTCTGTAAAACGTTGATTTTTATGCAAATGTTATGTTAAACTTGCCTTTTGCTATTTCTTTTTTGAACTTTCTATCTATCTTTGCACTCGCAAAACAAAAGGGGTGGTTTCCTTTTGGATTGATATAAATTTCATAATTTATAGTTTTTTTGTTTTGGTACATTTGGAATAGAATTTGCAATTATCCTCATAAATATTTGTAAAACAGTACTATGAAAAAATTAATCCTCACTATATTCATCCTCACAGCCTTTAGTTTTGATTCACAAAAAGAAGACGCTTTCGATACAGGAGAGTTTTTTAAATTCAGAATTCACTACGGAATTATAAACGCAGGATATGCTACACTCGAAATCAAAGATGCAACAATAAATAACAAAAAAGTTTTCCATGCGGTGGGAAAAGGTTACACAACTGGCATGTCTAAATTTTTCTTTAAAGTCGAAGATTTATACGAAAGCTATTTTGACAGAGAAACCGGAAGTCCCTATCGTTATGTGAGAAAAATTGATGAAGGCGGTTATACCAAAAATCAGGAAGGCTTTTTTAATCAGGCAGAAAACAGAGTTTTGGTAAAAGATTACAAGCGAAAATCTGAAAAAACCATTGTAACTACTGATAATGTACAAGATATTGTTTCTTCATTTTACTACTTAAGAAATCATCCGAATATTGATAAATTAAAATCAGGTGAAGCCATAATAATTGACATGTTTTTTGATGATGAAATCACAAAATTTAAGTTAAAATATATAGGTCGTCAAGATATTACAACTAAATTTGGCACCGTTTCTACGATGGTTTTTAGACCATCTGTACAAAAAGGAAGGGTTTTCAAAGAAGAAGAAAGTTTAACACTCTGGATTACAGACGACGACAACAAAGTTCCTATTAGAATTAAAGCAGATCTTGCAGTTGGATCACTCAAAGCAGATCTTGATGAATATAAAGGATTAAAAAATCCATTTAAAGCAAAAAAATAATGAACCTTACTGATCATTCAGAATCAATTTTAAAAGAAATTGATCAAAAATTCCAAGCTATAAATCAAAAAACTGATGTTCAGTTAGAAGGATTGCTTTGGTCAAAACCAATTACATATTGGGATTATATTCAAACAGACGCCCTTTTAAATTTACAAATACAACGCACCACACTTCCTGACGAAATGGTCTTCATTATGTACCATCAAGTCAATGAATTAATCTTTAAAATGATTTTGTGGGAAATTGATCAAATTGCTGAAACAGAAAATATTCAGGTTGATTTTTTCAGTGAAAGACTTTCAAGAATCACGCGTTATTTTGACATGCTTACCAATTCGTTCAGCATTATGGAAAACGGAATGGATGTAGATCAATACATGAAATTCAGAAATACACTTACTCCTGCAAGTGGTTTTCAGAGCGCACAATATCGAATGATCGAATTTGCATCGACTGATGTTATCAATTTAACTGATAGAAGGTACAAAGCAAATTTTGATGAAAATACAGATTTAGAAACCAGTTTCGAACATTTGTATTGGCAAGCAGCTGGAAAAGATTATCAAACTGGAGAAAAATCATACTTGCTTAACGAGTTTGAGAAAAAATACAAAGAGCAGTTTTTAAGACAAATGTCATCGTTTAAAACAAAAAATATTTGGCAAAAATTCACACAACTTCCTATTGAAGATCAACAAAATACGGAACTAATTACTGCAATGCGCCATTATGATAAAACGGTAAATATTACCTGGGTAATGCAGCATCTTAATACTGCGAGAAAATATATTTTGGAAAGCGGAAAAGGCAACGGAGAAGCGACCGGAGGAAGTGACTGGCAAAAATATATGCATCCAAAATACCAAAGACGCATCTTTTTTCCTAAATTGTGGACCGAAGAAGAATTGTCCAATTGGGGAAATGAATAGAATATTTTAGTTTCCCAGAAAAATTTAAAAAGTTTGAAAAGAGCAGTCGTAATTTTAATAGTCTTGTTTTCTGTTTTCTCATGTAATAAAAAAGAGGAAATAGTTGAAAACAAAATTACCAAACCTAAAACCAAAAAAATAGAATTCGGGTTTAATTACGCAGACTATAATGTTGTAAATGATACCTTTTCAAAAGGAGATTCTTTTGGATCCATTTTTCAAAGTCAGAATATTGGCGACAAAAAAGTATTCGACATAGTGGAACAAGTTAAAGACTCTTTTAATGTCAGAACTATTCGTTATGGCAAACCTTTTACATTACTTCGTTCAAAAAACAAAACCAACAATCTTCAGGTTTTTATTTATCAGCCAGATGCACTAACGTATTATATTATTGACTTAAGAGACAGTATTGCAAAAGCTTATAAAAAAATAAAACCAGTAACCTTAAAAAGAAAAATTATTGGCGGTGTTTTAAAAAGCTCTCTTTCAGAAACTTTAGGAAATGAAAGTGTCGAAACAGCACTTGCGAGCAGAATTACAAAAGTATTTTCATGGTCGATTGACTTCTTCAAACTTAAAAAAGGTGATCGTTACGGATTAATTTTCACCGAAAGATTTATCAACGGAAAAACGTATGACGGCGTTGAAGAACTTGAAGCTGCATTTTTTGAATATAAAGGTAAAATCGTTTATGCTTTCCCTTTTGAAAAAGATACGCTTTCAGGAAAAATCGAATATTATGACGATCAAGGAAGAACGCTTAAAAATTTCTTTCTAAAAACACCAATCAAATTCAGCCGAATCACTTCAAGATTCACAATGAACAGATTCCATCCTGTGCAACATACCTGGAAAGCGCACAAAGGAACCGATTATGCCGCTCCAACAGGAACTCCAATTTCTACGACTGCATCTGGAGTTGTTGAAGCAACTGGATATACCGCAGGAAACGGGAACTTTGTAAAAGTAAAACATAACGGAACCTACTCTACTCAATATTTACATATGTCCAAAATCTTGGTTCGCCGAGGTCAGCGCGTTACTCAAGGACAAACTATTGGATTAGTAGGAAGTACCGGTTTAGCTTCTGGACCTCACGTTTGTTACCGTTTCTGGAAAAATGGCGTTCAGGTTGATGCGCTTCGTTTGAATTTACCAACCGGAGAATCTCTGACTGGAAATGATAAAACCCGTTTTGCAAAACAAATCGAACCTTTAAAGAGAGAATTGGATAGTATTGGAAATTTATAAAATTCAAAATTGACTTTTAAAATAGAAAAAACATGAAAAACGCTCGGCTTAAGGCGATTTACAATGAAACTTTTTCAGGTTTAAAATTATTTTATAGAGACACCAATCTCTCTGAAAGCTTAATTTCAAATTACAAAGTCGGGCAGATAATTCAGGAAAGAGGTTTTACTGATATGACTTCTATTGGCGGAGGTCTTTCTGGAAATTTCAGATATTTAATTGCAAGCTCTCATCCCAAAGACTTATCAAAATTCAATCCTGATTCGGCAAAAATTGGTCACTTTCTTTTGGACACAATTACTTATTTTAAAGTTTTGGATATTTATAAAATCGGAGATAAAACTCAGGTTTTTCTCTTGAACATTCCTGACAATTCAATTTCACTTTTCAAAAACTCCTCTTCAAATCTGGAAGAAGAAATTATAGAAAAAGCAAGAAAAAAATTCAGTGACAAAATCAATATTGCTTTAATTCCTGAATTACAAACTGAAAATTGGAAGGAAAGAACTAAATCTCCAATAGGAATGAATGAAATTGGAGAACTGTTTTTTGATGATTCTAAAATTAAAATGGAATCGCCAAAAAGAATTAAAATTGACATAGAAAAGAAAACTATTGAAGTTAATAAAAAACCTTGGTGGAAGGTTTGGTAATCTGACTTATGAAAAAACTGCTAAAATATTTTCTCTTTTTTGCTTTTATTTCATGCCAAACCAAACCGTTTGAAATTAGTTTCGACACATATAATGATTATAAAAAAGAAACTAATTTGAGATTAAAGGTTTGGTTTCCAAATATCATTAAATCCGATTCTTACAATCTAAAAAGTGGTTCTCACCTTGGCTCTTGCAACTTTGTAAAATTCAACTACTCTAATAATAAGAGTTACGACTCCTTATTCTTCAACAGTACAAAAGTTCCTCTATTTTCATTTCAACAAAAAATAAAAAAATACGACGAGCTAAAACCAAATTGGTTCCCAGATTATAATGAAATAAATAACACCGATTTTGAAATTATAAAAACCGATAGGTATGATATTGCTAGAAAGAAATCTACACATGAAATCTTTTGCTTCTGTGAAAATTAAACTTTTAAGAATAAAATAAAAAACATTAAAAACCAACCCCAAATAATGACTGAACATTTTATCGCTTTTAAGAATTTCCCAACACGCATCCAGGCCAAAGAACTTGAAATATTATTGGACAGAAATAATATTAAATCTGTTTTAGCCGATAATATTGCTCCCGTT
>Ga0123397_113897_pt1 | contig 11849 bp, 9 predicted proteins | sample T10HLNH4metaT_FD_89925 | JGI IMG/M metagenome (GOLD analysis project Ga0123397, IMG submission 89925) | Methane-oxidizing artificial microbial communities from Washington, USA to study methane cycling - T10-HLNH4 metaT (Metagenome... ... | reverse complement strand
GATAATTTTGGCCGCGGCTCAAGAAATTAGAGCACTAACCGTAGAGAACGGTTGCGGATTGGTCTGGATCGAGGCCGTCGAATGGGCGTATGATTTTGCAACCAATGGGCGGCACGCCCCAAATATCTGAGCACGTAAATCAGGGTACAGGATTAACCGTTACCCTGAATCAAATTGGCCTTATAACTAGCGAACCGAATTAACGGTACGTTCCAGTTCTTCGCGGCTGAGATGGCGCACATCCTTGCCTTTCACCATGTATATTACCTGCTCGCAGACATTGCAGGAGTGGTCGCCTATCCGCTCCAAAGCCCTGGCTGCCCACAACATATCCAAGGCTCTGGTGATGTTACGCGGGTTTTCCATCATCTGCGTGATCAACTGCCGGGTGATGCTGGTGTATTCCCGGTCTACCTTGGCGTCCTGTTCAGTGATGGCAATCACTTCCTCAACATCGTTTCGGGCATAAGCATCCAATGCGCCGTTCAGCATATCCTTGACCAAATTCAGCAGATGTTCAATTTCGTAATATTTGTCCTGATAATAATCTGCACCTTCCAGACGCATGGTCATTTTGGCGATACGCGCCGCTTCGTCGCCAATCCGCTCCAAGTCGGTGATGATCTTGATCGTCGCGATCAACATCCGTAAATCAAAAGCCGCCGGCTGGCGCTTGGCCATGATTTCGGTGCACTCATGGTCGATGTCTTTTTCCATCTCGTTGACGTACTGGTCTTGCTGCACCACTTTTTCGGCATTCTCCATGTCGTTACTCATGAAAGCCTTGGTCGCCAAATCGACTTGCTGCTCAACCAGGCCGCCCATGGTCAGCACTTTGTTGCGAATATCTTCCATCTCCTCGTTGAATTGACGGGAAATGTGCTGTTTGATTTTGCTGTTATCCATTGTCTACCTCCTAGCCGTACCTGCCGGTAATGTAATCTTCTGTTTGTTTTTTCGCCGGATTGGTAAACAACTCGCTGGTTTCACCAAATTCGATTAATTCGCCCATGTACATAAAAGCGGTGAAATCGGATACCCGCGCCGCCTGCTGCATATTATGGGTGACGATCACTATCGTATATTTTTCTTTCAATTCGTTAATCAATTCTTCGATTTTCAGGGTGGAGATCGGATCCAGCGCCGAGGCTGGTTCGTCCAACAGAATCACTTCCGGCTCAATGGCAATCGCCCGGGCAATCACCAATCTTTGCTGCTGACCGCCGGACATCCCCAAGGCATTGTCGTTCAACCGGTCTTTCATCTCATCCCATAAAGCCGCGCCGCGCAAGGATTTTTCCACCACTTCGTCGAGTATACGTCGGTCATTGATGCCTTGAATCCTTAGGCCGTAGGCGACATTTTCGTAAATGGTTTTCGGAAACGGATTGGGCTTTTGAAACACCATGCCCACTCGCCGGCGCAGAGCCGCGACATTGACCGATTTATCGTAAATATCCTCGCCATCCAGTAGAATCTTGCCTTTGATGGTGACGCCGTCGACCAGATCGTTCATCCGGTTGATACAGCGCAACAGCGTCGATTTCCCGCAGCCGCTGGGACCGATATAGGCAGTCACTTTCTTGTGCGGCATTTCCATATTCACGCTATGCAAAGCCTGCTTCTGGCCGTAGAACAAGTCCAGGTTTTCGACTTTGATGCAGGTTTCTAGCTGTTCGGCGCTTTTTCTGTCTTCCCTTTTCAACGCACTAATGTCAATGGCGTGGGTATTCTTTTGGGCTGTTGTCATGGTATGGGGTCCAGTCTTCCGGATGGATATGCGAATTTAATTTTCCAGGGCGCGGTATTTTTCCCGCAGATTGTTACGTATCGAGATAGCGAACATGTTCAGACCAATAATCACCATCACCAGTAATAATGACGTCGCGTAAACCAAAGGTCTGGCGGCTTCGACATTCGGACTCTGGAAGCCGACGTCGTAAATATGAAACCCTAAATGCATAAACTTTCTATCCAGATGCAAATAAGGAAAATTGCCGTCTAAAGGTAAAGTCGGCGCCAGTTTCACTACGCCGACCAGCATCAAGGGTGCTACTTCGCCGGCTGCACGCGCCACCGCTAAAATCAAGCCGGTCATGATCGCCGGGCTAGCCATCGGCAATACGGTGCGCCATAGGGTTTCGGCTTTGGTGGCGCCCAGCGCCAAACTGCCTTCTCGAATCGATTTGGGAATCCGCGACAAACCTTCCTCGGTAGCCACGATTACCACCGGTAAGGTCATCAAGGCCAGCGTCAACGACGCCCACAGCAAACCGGGCGTACCGAAGACCGGGGCGGGCGCGGCTTCCGGGAAAAACAAGCGGTCGATATTGCCGCCGATGATGTACACGAAAAAACCCAAGCCGAACACACCGTAAACGATAGACGGTACGCCGGCCAGATTATTAACGGCAATTCGGATCACTCGGGTAATAAAGCCCTGCTTGGCGTATTCACGTAGGTAAACCGCAGCGATTACCCCGAACGGCGTGACGACGACCGCCATCAGCATCACCATCAACACAGTACCGAAAATAGCCGGGAAAATACCGCCTTCGGTATTGGCTTCACGCGGTTCGTCGCTCACAAAAGTGGCGAAATTAGCGACATATTCGCCGCATTTGTCCAGCACGCTCATCGTGTTGGGGCGGGTCATTTTCACCACCCGATTCAAGGGCAGACTAATTTCCTTGTTTCCGGCTTCCGCAACCACCAAGCTATAGCGTTTGCTTTCCTTGCTCAGCTTGCCGATTTGTTGCTGGATCACTTGGTATTGTTTTTCATAAGTCTGTTTTTGCGCGGCAAACTCCTGCTTAGCAGCATCGTTCCAGGCATTTTTCAGTTCCAGCCCACGCTGCTTCAAGCGCAGCCGCTCCAGTTCATAGTTGATCGCACCGACTTCGTGATCCTGCAAACTATCGATTTCGTCGTGCTGATTCAGCACGGTTGCCAGTTTCTGTTGCGCCACCTGCCAGGCCTGCTCGCCCTGGGCGATTACCACGCCGTCTTCCTTAACCGCCAGCAATCGGCCATAGAAATTGCCCCACTCGCGGCGTTCGACCATGATCAAATCGTCCGGCGTGGATTGGCTGTGAATGTATTGCTGCTGGATCCAGCGAAAATCGCTACCGAGAATATCGCGGTTACCGGTTTTTACCAGATGCTGCACCAAGTATTCGCCGTTATCCAGCAACTCATGGCCGGCGGCCCTGGCTTGCGCTGCGGGCAGTAACGAAGTCGCCACCGCTTCACCGATGATGGAGCTTTCCGGGCCATCGCGATCTTGATAACGATATTCAATGATGTCGGCCGGCCAGAAATGCCCCAACCCCCGCACCGCAATCAGCAGCAGTAAGCCCACCACCAGTATCAGATTTAAACTGACCGCGCCGGCGGTCATCCATATCCAGGGCGAACCGCTCTTAAACCATGCTTTCATCATAATGAGCTGTATTTTTGTCTTAGATTTTGGCGAATAACTTCAGCCAGGGTATTGACTACGAAAGTAAACATGAACAACACCAGCGCGGCCAGGAACAACACGCGATAGTGGGTACTATTCACTTCCGACTCGGGCATTTCCACCGCAATATTGGCGGATAGGGTACGCAAGCCCTGGAAAATGCTCAAATCCATCACCGCGGTATTGCCGGTAGCCATCAAAACGATCATCGTTTCGCCAACCGCACGACCGAAACCGATCATGATCGCCGAAAAAATACCGGGGCTGGCGGTTAGTAACACGACTTTGGTCATGGTCTGCCAAGGCGTGGCGCCCAGCGCCAACGAGCCGGTAGTCAAATGCTTGGGTACACTGAAAATCGCGTCTTCGGCAATGGAGAAAATCATCGGAATCACGGCAAAACCCATCGCTAAACCAACCACCAGAGTATTGCGTTGATCGTAACCGATGCCGAATTCCTCTCGCATCCAGGTGCGCAAATCGCCGTGAAAACACAAGGCTTCGATGGACGGACTTAACTGAAAAGACAACCAGGCGCCGAATATGACCACCGGGATCAGCACCACCGCATCCCAGCCGTCGGGAATTTTGTGACGGGTTTGTTCCGGTACGAATTGCCAAAAATAAGCAAAAATCATCACCGACAAGGGCACGATCATCAACAACGCAAAAATCCCGGTCAGATTGGCTTCCACGAAAGGCGCCAGCCACAAACCGGCCAAAAAGCCCAGAATCACGGTCGGCAAAGCGCCCATGATTTCCACGCCCGGCTTCACGTACTGGCGCACGCTGGGCGCCATGAAATAGCCAGTATAAATCGCCCCAAACAAAGCCAGCGGCACGCCCATCAACATCGCGTAGAACGAAGCTTTTAAGGTGCCGAACACCAGCGGCGTTAAGCTCATTTTCGGTTCGAAATCGTTACTGGCCGCCGATGATTGCCAGATGTAATCGGGTTTTGGATAACTTTCGTACCAAACCTTGTTCCATAACGAACTCCACGACACTTCCGGATGTTCGTTTTCGATAGTCCAATGATTGATTTTGCCGTCTTCGGTTTGCAGTAACATCGCGTTGGCGCGCGGCGACAAGGTGACGGAAACAGGCTTTCCGCCGGCGATTTTTTCCTTGATCAATTCCCGTGCGGCGGTGGAACTGTATATCCCGATCTCGCCGTTGGCGTCGGCTGCCAACATGCCTTTGCGGCGCTGTTCCGGGTTAATGGTAATAATCGGCGCGTCGGATACTTTAAACGCCCGCAATTTTTCAATGCTGAAATGGTTTTGCTGGTCGCGGACCATGGACCACTGCGCCATCACACCGCTGGTATCGCCTATCAACAGCGAAATATCGCCGTTCAAGAACTCCATGCTGCTGATTTGCACGCCTTGGTGCAGCACATTCAATTTATGTTTGATCTCGGGTTTGCTCTTGTCGAGAATATCGACCACAGTCAAATCCCCGGCACGGCTGGCCAGGTATAGGTTGCGCAGTTCTTTATCCAGCAGGATGAAATCCACTTCATCCGCGGCCATCTCAACCACCGAATCGGTGGCTTCCCAAGTGGCTTCATCGTCGAACAGCGATTCTTTTTTGCCGAGACTGCTCAAGACCATGCGGTTATCAGCGGTTTTTGCCAGCAAAGTGCTGTTTTTATCGCCTAACTTCACCGCCAGCTTGGTTAGCGCCTGGCCTTGCTTATCCACCACCAGCGGTTCGGCGCCTAGCGGATATTGAATAGCCGGGGTAATTGCCCGCTTCCCATTGGGATATGACAATTTGTAATCGTGTTTAACCACCACGGCACGGCCATCCGACAAACCAAAGGCGATGACACCTTTATCGACGCCGCCGTGCGCGTAGCTGGTAATTTGCACTTGCTCGGGAATCGGCAATGCTTCGGAGCGAATTAGCTGGCCGGTGGCGACGCTAAAAAATATCGCTTTGCCGGTATCGGTAAAACGCACGGCCACTTCGTTCTGCTCTTCCATCGACAGAAAAACGGTATTGCCCAACGCCTGCTCGGGTACGTCGTAACGGCCGATCGCTTCCGCATGAGAGGGCAGCAGTATCGGAAAAACCACATACAACAGATAAAAAAAGATTAACACCACCGCCAGGATAATACTCAACCCGCCGGCTACGACGCCGCGAGCCACCATTTTGTCCTTTACTAGCCGCCAACGCTGATAGCGCTCACTAGTCGCCGTCTGAAACAGCGTGGCTTTCGCTTGAGTGGAATGGGCTTCAGTCATAACAAGGTATCGTGGGTTAACAAAAAGCGGCGCCGAACAATCGCAACGCGGTCAGAGACAAAAAAGCCGATAAAACTGGAGAATTATCGGCTTGATATTATACAAGATCATCCGCCATTACTTGGCGAGAGGGGCAATGACATTGTTGGTATTAGCCAATCCCTTGCTGCATCCATGCAGAATTGTCCCTTTATCAGGCATCCTTGGCTGATGTAATTACTGAATCAGAGTCAAAGCTTTTTCGACTGCCTTGGCTGGCAGCGGAATATAGCCGTCCTTGATCACGACTTGTTGGCCGGTTTTGGACAAGACCATTTTGAAAAACTCTTTTTCCATAGGGGCCAGCGGCTCGTTAGGTTTTTTGTTTACGTAAATATACAAGAAACGTGACAGCGGGTACGCACCTGATGTGGCGTTCTCAGGAGAAGCTTCAACAAACGGCTGGCCGTCTTTCAGCGCCAGTGGCACGGCTTTTACACCCGAGGTGGAGTAACCGATACCGGAATAGCCGATGCCGTTTGCAGATGTAGTAACCGATTGCACAACCGAAGCGGAACCAGGTTGCTCGTTGACGTTGCTTTTGAAATCGCCTTTGCACAAGGCTTCATCTTTAAAGAAACCGTAAGTACCGGACACCGAGTTACGGCCATACAACTGAATAGGTTTGCTTGCCCAACCGCCAGTCAGGCCGGCTTGGCCCCAAGTGGTGATATCAGTGGCATAACCACATTTACGGGTTGAGGACAAAATCGCATCCACTTGCGGAATGCTTAAGCCTTTAACCGGGTTATCCTTGTTGACGAAAACCGCCAGCGCATCGATAGCAACCGGAATCGCGGTCGGTTTGTAACCGTATTTGCTTTCGAAATCGTCAATTTCGTTATCTTTCATTTTCCGGCTCATCGGACCCAGATTAGCGGTGCCTTCGGTCAACGCTGGTGGAGCGGTCGAAGAACCGGCTGCTTGAATCTGAATGTTGACGTTGGGGTAAATCTTGCCGAATTCTTCGGCCCACAAGGTCATCAAGTTAGCCAAAGTATCCGAGCCAACGCTGGAGATGTTGCCGGACACGCCGCTGGCTGCCGCATATTCAGGCAAAGCCGGATCCAATGTCGCGGGAGCCGCCACTGCTTCACCGCCGAGCAAAGCAGTCGATGCAAAACCAAATCCTAAAACCAGCGATTTCAGCTTGAATGTATTTTTCATATATTTTCTCGAAATGTTTAAAACTTAAGATTCATATTGCCAACCTAGCATGACAATAGTATGAAGCAAATGTGACAGTTTTATGACAAAAATGCCCAATTCTAACCGACCGCTAAAATCTAGCGCCCGCCAGAACCAACCCGGATGTGTTCCAGCTTTAAAAAACTGTAGCTAAAATCAACGGCTTGATCGTTTTTAACATCGTCCCTGGCAACTTCCCGCCATTGACTGGCATCGATCTCCGGGAAAAAAGTGTCGCCCGCGAAAGTATTGTGGATTTCAGTCAGGTACAAATAATCGGCATACGACAGCATTGCTTCGTATAAGGTGGCGCCGCCAATCACGAATAATTCCGGGCTATCGGCATAGCGTTGCAACACGCTATCGATGTCGCCAAACACCCTGCAACCGGGCTGCTGATAACTCGGATCGCGGCTGATAATGATGTTCTCCCGTCCCGGCAAAGGCCGGCCGATAGCCTCAAACGTTTTACGGCCCATCAATATTGGCGCACCCATAGTGATTTGCTTGAAGCGTTTCAAGTCGGCCGAGAGATGCCAAGGCATTTGGCCGTTCAGGCCAATGGCACGATTACTGGACATCGCCACGATCAGTGATATTTTCATGCGGAGTGTTTAAGATGGGCTTTGTAAGCAAAACATCATACTAGAAACCATCGTTTATGAAGAAAAACATCCTGCTGGTGTTTACGGGCGGCACCATTGGTTCGCAACTCAGCGGCAACACCATCAATACCGACGGCAGCGCCGGTTATAAGTTATTGCAACTCTTTGCAGAACAAGACCCCAAGCCGGGTTCGGTAAGCTTCAAAAGCTTGCAACCCTTGCAGATTCTCAGCGAAAACCTACATCCCAGCCACTGGCCGCAGATCATCGCTTCGATTGAAGCCGAAGATATTAGCCAATTCGACGGCATCATCATCACCCACGGCACCGACAGCCTGGCCTTTAGCGCCGCTGCGCTGAGCCTGTATTTTAATGGTTTGTCGATTCCGCTGCTGCTGGTTTCCAGCGATCTGCCGCTAGACAATCCCCAAGCCAACGGCGTGGCCAACTTTCTGTGTGCGGTGGAATTTATACGCCAACTTGGCCGAGCCGGCGTGTTTGTGCCGTATCGAAATCAGGGACAAGCGATGCTGATTCATCTCGGCTGTCGCCTATCGTCCTGCCTGCCGTTAAGTAGCGATTTCATCAGCGTGCAGTCGCAGGCCTGGATGCGCTTCGAGGACGGGCGGTTCCAGCCTCTGCAAAATTTGGCGCTAGGTACGCGTTCGCCTATTGCGCTTAAACCCGACTTTTCCAAGCGAATATTGGTGATCAGACCTTATCCCGGCCTGGATTACTCTGTCTACAATCTCGATAACGTCGATGCAGTGCTGCACGACCTGTACCATTCCGGGACGGCTTGCGCGTCAAGTGCAGCAGGAGAGCAATACAGCCTGGTGGAGTTCGTCAAACATTGCACCAGACAGGGTGTCAAAATATATCTGACACCGGCGCTATATTCAGAAAGCGCATACGCCTCAACTCGCGAGCTGTTGGATGTGGGCGCGGAAATGATCTGGAATACGTCGTTGGAAGCGGCTTACGCCAAATTACTATTGGCTTACGGCAATTTCGACACAACGCAGGCAATTTCTGGGTTTTTGGCACAGAACTTGGGCCACGAACAGCTGTGATTACGGTTGGATTTATAGTGCGTCGAGCCTGACGGCTTAACTGTAGCGAGGGGCGGATTGCCAAAAGGCAATCCGCTGAATAGTTGGGTACTATGGCTTAACTGGCGCAGGTACTGGCGGTTTTTTAACCAAAACCTTGGCATCCGGCCCCATCGACACAGAATAGTCGGTGGAGGAAATCACGTTCTGACTGGCGATGTCCACAACCCTTAGCGAAACGTAGACGTTGTTGTAGCCTGGCGCAAACGATCCTACGACGACCGCTTTAGCCCCGACGTTATTTAAAGCTTCCTTGGTTTTATCAGGCAGTTGCAGAATGCCGGCTTCGTTTTTAGCAAAAATTTCGGTAGGCAACTCCATACCCATCACCCGGTAACCGGAACGATGAAAGGCCGAGGAAATTTGATCGGAGACAATGCGGCCAAACGCCAGCGTTTGCTCCAGTTCGCCGACATTAACCAGCGAATTGATAACCACCAGACTACCTTTAGGTAAAGGTTCGCGCAAATCGAGAATCAGCTGATCAACCGCCTCGAAGCTTACCTCGACCAAATCGTCATCTTTGACTTCGCTAGCCCGAAACCCTCGGCTGCAACCGTTCAGCATCATCAGCGCCAACAGCATCAGCACCATCGTCTTTTTGTTAACCATAAGACCTCTCCTCTCGTAATTGTTGAAGTTATCAGAGCTTAAAACAGCAAGCCAGTCAATCTAATTTACTACCGCAGTATACACAGCATTGCGCTGGAGAGTTGCTTGAACGATGCCAGGCAAAACCCTGGATTTATTCGAACGCTTATTGACCGCTTTCGGTAACAATCACACCGATGCCGTTTTTCTGCAGCAATTCCTTAATCGTGGAAACGCTGGCGGGATTATCGTAGGGACCGACCTTAACGCGATGCCAGATAACATTGCCGACTTTAGCTTTCTCGACCCGGGACTCTATGCCGAGCGATGCCAGCTTAGCCTTGTGGCGCTCGGCTTCCGAGGCCTCCCGGAAGGAACCCGCCTGCATAATGTATTTGGCCGCCTTGGTTTTACCGACCAGCTGCTCACGTACCCGGGTTTTGATTTCGTAATCGGGCACCACGACTTCCGCCTGTGGCAGTATGGTATAAAAATCGTAACGCGGCTCTTCCGGTTCCGCAGGTTGTGACGGCTCCGCCGGTTTTTCCGGCTCGACGACCGCTTGAGTTTGCGGTTTGACCGGTAATTCCTGCTTTAGCTTTTCCACTATTTGCGGTGTTTCCGCTTCCTGCTTGCCTGCCACCAACTCCGGCACCATTTTGCGGATCATATTCAGAAACACCCCAAAAGCTACAATCAGCGCGATGACCAGCAACCAACGCCAAGGCGCAACCGACGATTTTTTCGGCTTTCTGCGACTGTTGGTGTAACTGGGGCTTTGAACGCGGTGCTTATAGTCTCTGGCCATTACATCGCTTCAGGTGCATTGATTTTCAATAAGGATAGGGCGTTGACCAATACTTGCTTGACGGCACAAATCAAATTAATGCGGGCATTACAAAGTTTGTCGTCGTCTACCAGGAACTGGTGTGCGTTGTAATAACTGTGGAACTGATTGGCCAGCTCACGCAAGTAATGAATCAATTGATGAGGCTCGTAATTCACAGCAGCACGTTCCAAAGCTTCCGGGTATTTGGAAAGTGTAGTCAGTAACGCGGCTTCCTGCTCTTCGGTCAACAGATTCAGATGCTCCATACCCAAATGCGGATTGCGTTGCCGACCTTTTTCGTCGATCTGGCGCAACACGCTACACACCCTGGCATGCGCATACTGCACATAATAAACCGGGTTTTCGTTGCTTCTGGAAGTGGCTAGTTTCAAATCGAAATCCATATGTTGCTCGGATTTACGCATCACGTAAAAGAAGCGGCACGCATCTCTACCCACTTCGTTGCGCAGTTGCCTTAGGGTGACAAACTCGCCGGAGCGGGTCGACATTTGTACTTTTTCGTCGCCGCGATACAAGATCGCAAATTGCACCAGCAATACTTTCAACTTGGATTCGTCGGCGCCCAGGGCTTGCATCGCCGCTTTCACGCGCGGAATATAACCGTGGTGGTCAGCACCCCAGATGTTGACGATTTGATCGAAGCCGCGATCCAGCTTGTTCATGTGATAGGCAATATCGGAAGCAAAATAGGTGGTCTGACCGTTATCACGCACCACCACTCTATCTTTTTCGTCGCCCAGGCGACTGGAGGCAAACCAAGTAGCGCCTTCCTGCTGGTAAAGGTACCCGGCCGCATCCAGACGCTTTAGGGCTTGTTCGACGGAATGATCGTCCATCAGCGAGCGCTCGGAAAACCACTGTTGATAGCTGACGCCGAATTCGGCCAAGTCGTTTTTGATATCGTCCAGAATTTCGTCCAGACCGGCTTGAAATACCTCTTTATAAGCGTCGCCGAGCAAGGCTTTGGCACGGTCGATCAACGCATCGATGTGTTTTTCCTTGTCGCCGCCTTGCGGCTCGTCGGCGGGCAAATCCGCCATCACTAGCGCGGCGGCTCGGCGGTAGGCATCGCCGGCTTTCTTATGCAAATTCGCGGAAATCTCCCGGACATATTCGCCGCGATAACCGTTGCTTGGAAAAGGCAGAACCTCGTCGCAGGCTTCCAGATACCGCAGCCAGACACTGGTAGCCAGAATATCCATCTGCCGGCCGGCATCGTTCACATAGTATTCTCGCTCGACTTGAAACCCGGCTGCCGCCAGCAAATCCGCCACAGCCGAACCGTAAGCCGCGCCGCGACCATGGCCAACATGCAAAGGCCCGGTGGGATTGGCGGAAACGAATTCGACTTGTACGCGTTTGCCCGCACCAATCTTGCTTAAACCGAACTCCGCTCCGGCATCGAGTACCTGTTTGACAATCTGGAACTGGCTGTCGGGATTGATGAAGAAATTGATAAATCCGGGGCCGGCGATATCAACCTTGGTGATCAGCGCATCGCTCGGCAGAGCCTCGACGATTTTTTCGGCCAGTTGTCTAGGATTAAGTTTGGCCGGCTTGGCCAGTAACATCGCCAGGTTGGTGGCGAAGTCGCCGTGTTGCGCATCGCGAGTGCGCTCTAAGTTGATTTGCGCAATAAAATCGTTTTCGAGAATACCTTGAGTTTTAAGGGCTGTAACGGCTTGTTGTAACAGGGATTCCAGCTTTTGTTTCATCGCGTTGAAAAATGGGGATTTATCGGAAAAT
>Ga0123397_150614_pt1 | contig 11879 bp, 10 predicted proteins | sample T10HLNH4metaT_FD_89925 | JGI IMG/M metagenome (GOLD analysis project Ga0123397, IMG submission 89925) | Methane-oxidizing artificial microbial communities from Washington, USA to study methane cycling - T10-HLNH4 metaT (Metagenome... ... | reverse complement strand
CCAGGGGTGGCGCACCGCAACGCATTCTTCGGACACTGGAGCGGGTGAGCAATATCTCGAAAGACATAGTCGCGAAGGACGTGAGCGCCCGCAGCCGCTGGCCGCTGCTGCTGGCCCTGTGCGTACTGGTGGCCGGGCTGGCCCTGACCTTCCGGGCGAGCCGGCTGCTGCAGGAGGTGGCGGCGGACCGGGCGCAGGCGGAACTGGAGGCGCAGGCTTCGGCGCTGGTGCGCGAACTCACGCTCGCCATCGACCTCTCGCTCGAGTCGCTGTATTCGGTGCGTGCCTACATCCGCGCCCAGGACGAGCCGGAGTCCGAGCGTTTTGCCCGCTTCGTCGCCGCCGATGCGGCCACCCATCCGGGCACGCTCGCGCTGGGCTGGGCGCCGCGGGTGACCGAGGGCGGGCGCGCGGCCTTCGAACGCTGGCTCAGTCAGCGCACTGGCCGCGCCGAAACCATTCACGAGGAAACCGGCCACGGCCTGAAGCGCGCATTGCCGGCGCATGAGGTCTATTTTCCGGTCCATTCGCTGGCCACCCGCGAGGGCGACTCGCTTGGGGCCGGGCTGGACATGGCGTCGGTGAAAGGCCGTCAGGATGCGATCACCCGCACGCTGCGCAGCAGCGAGCCCTCGGCGCTGAAAGTCCGGCGCGCGGATGCCTGGGGGCCGGACGGTGACCAGGTCACGCAGGCTTTCCTGCGGGTGGATGTCGCGCCGGTGACCGGCGGCGTCGATGAACCGGCTGGCGTGGCCTTCGGCGTGTTCAGCGTCGGCGCGCTGTTCCGCTCGGTGCTGGCGGCGGCCGATCCGGGCGTGCGCATCTGGGTGTTCGACCGTTCGGCGCCTGCGGTGGAGCAGCGCCTGTACGGGCTGGCGGTGAATGACGACCCGGCCAGCATCGACGATTTTCTGGCGACCCGCGCGCTGGGCGAGCCACTGGTCGAGCGCGTGGTCCGTTTCGCTGACCGCGAGTGGGTGATGTATCTGCAGCCGGGCGTCGATCCCGGCCTGCTGGCCCGGCTCGGGCTGCCGCTGGCCGGTCTGGTCGGCGGCGTGGTGGTGACGGTGCTGCTGTCGCTCTACCTGTTCGTCGCGCTGGCGCGCGGCCGCCAGCTCGCGTGGCTCAGCGGACGGGTGGGCGCGATGCAGCGCGACCTGACCCGCGAGCAGGTCGACGCCGCGCTCGAGCGTTCGCTGCGCGAGCAGGCGGACGCGGCGGCCTCGGCCCGCTCGCATTTCCTGCAGACCGCCAGCCACGACGTGCGGCAGCCGCTGCACGCGCTCGGCCTCTACGTGAACCTGCTGGGCGAACGGCCGGCGCTGGCGGCGGATCCGTCCTTCATGGCCCGTCTGCACAGCGCGGCGGACGGGCTGCAGGGGCTGTTCGACGCGCTGCTCGATCTGGGCCGTCTGGAGGCCGGCGCGCTGCAGCCGCTGCCCCGGGTGTTCGATCCGTCGGCGCTGCTGAACCGGCTGGCCGACGAAGCCGAGGCGCTCGCCCACCGGCGCGGTCTGGTGCTGCTGCGCCGGCTGGAGCCGGTCACCGTGCTGTCCGATCCGCTGCTGCTCGAACGTGCGGTGCGCAATCTGCTGGTAAACGCACTCCGCTGCACCGATCGCGGCTGGGTGGCGCTGCGCTGCGTGCGCCGCGGCGGCGAAGTCCGCATATCGGTGATCGACAGCGGGCCGGGCATTGCCGCAGACCGGCGCGCCCATCTGTTCGAACCCCATCTGCGCGGGCGGCGGACCGAGGGCCAGGGAGAGGGGCTCGGGCTGGGGCTGAGCATCGTGCGGCAGATGTGCGGGCTGCTCGGCCACCGCTTCACGCTGCACAGCCGTCCCGGCCGCGGCAGCGCCTTCTCGCTGGTTCTGTCCTGTGCGGCCGACGCGCAGGTGGCCGCAGAGCCGCTGCCCGCGTCGTCCGACGCGGTCGATGCAGCGTTGCCTGCGTTCAAGATCTGGCTGGTCGACGACGACGCGCTGGTGCGGGATGCGAGCGCGCGTCAGCTCGAGCAGTGGGGCGTGCGAGTGCGGACCTTCGCATGCGGCGCTGAACTGCGCGCCGCGCTGGACGGGCCGCCACCGGACGCGATGCTGGCCGACTGCCATCTTCCGGATGCCGACGGTCGCGCGCTGATCGCCGAGGTCAGGGCCCGCTTCGGTGAGGCGCTGCCGGCGCTGCTGCTGACCGGCGACAGCACGGTGCCCGCCGGTGCCGGCCTGCCGGTGCTGCGCAAGCCGCTGAACCCGCTCAAGCTCAAATCCGCGCTGAACGCGCTGCAGGCCGGCCCGGTCAGCCGGTCTGCCTGATTTCAGCGGTCCGCTGCGGCTTGGCGGGTGCCGTTCCAGCGGATGCGGTAGATCGCGTTCGACGCGTCGTCCGACACCAGCAGCGTGCCGTCCGGCAGCACCTGCACGTCGGCCGGGCGACCGAATACCGCATCGTTGCGACCGAGGAACCCTTCGATGAAAGGCGTGTAGCTCACCACCCGGTTGCCCTCCAGCCGCGCCACCATCACCCGGTAGCCGTCGCGCTCGCGCCGGTTCCACGAACCGTGTTCGGCGACGAACAGCGCGCCGCGGTACTCGTCCGGGAACTGGCTGCCGGTATAGAAACGGATGCCCAGCGGCGCCACGTGGGCGCCCAGCTTCCACGCCGGCGCCACGTAGTCCGCGCAGGACCGTCCCTGGCCGAATTCCGGGTCGGCGATGTCGCCACCGTGGCAGTAGGGGTAGCCGAAGTGCTGGCCGGGCTTGCTCACACGGTTCAGTTCGCACGGCGGCGTGTCGTCGCCCATCCAGTCGCGTCCGTTGTCGGAGAACCACATCTCTCCGGTCTTCGGATGCCAGTCGAAGCCCACGCTGTTGCGCACGCCGCGCGCATAGGTTTCCAGACCGCTGCCGTCGGCATTCATCCGCATGATATTGGCGTAGCCATCCCGGTCGCGATCGCAGATGTTGCAGGGCGCGCCGACCGGCACGTACAGCCTGTCATCCGGTCCGAAGGCGATGAATTTCCAGCCGTGCGCGGTGTCTTTCGGGAAACGGTCATTGACCACCACCGGTTTCGGCGGTGCCGCCAGCCGGTCGTCGATGGCCGGCAGCTTCACGATGCGGTCGAGCGAAGACACGTAGAGATCGCCCTTGCGCCAGGCCACGCCGACCGGCATGTTCAGGCCGCGGGCGATCTTCACCGCCTCGCCGGCCTTCATCGTGACCGGATCGAAGGGCACCGCAGTGACATGGCCCGCCCGGGAGCCGACGTAAAGCCGGCCGGGCGCGCCCAGCGTCATCGCCCGCGGGTTGTCGACCCGGGCCCACAGTTCCGCGGTGAAGCCGGGCGGCATGCGCAGCCGTTCCAGTGCGGTGTCGTCAGCGCTCTGGGCGATTGCGGGCGGAAGGCCGAGCGCGAGGGCGCTGGCGAGAATGAAGGTGCGGCGCGCGAGGCTTCGTATCATCGGAGTCTTCCTGTCATGCATATGCGGAATCGACCGGCTTCGCGGCCGCGTGTTCCGCGATGGAGCGATCAGATGAAGCTGGTGAGCTGGAACATCCAATGGGCGCGCGGCTGCGACCGGCAGGTCAGCGTGCGACGCATCGCCGACACGATACGTGCCGGCGGCGATGCCGACGTGATCTGCCTGCAGGAGGTTGCGGTGGGCCACGACGCGCTGCCCGGGCTGTCGGGAGAGGATCAGGTGGCGCAGTTCATGGCCGAATTTGCCGGGCACGCCGCGGTGTTCGCCCCCGGCAGCGACCAGCCGGGCGAGGGCGGTCGCCCGCGTCAGTTCGGCAACCTGCTGCTGAGCCGGCTGCCGGTGCGTGCAGTGTGGCGCCGTCTGCTGCCGTGGCCGGCGGACCCGTCGGTGCCGTCGATGCAGCGTGCCGTGGCCGAAGCAACGCTGGAGGCGCCGGGCGGGCCGCTGCGCGTGCTCTGCACCCATCTGGAGTACTACTCGCCGCTGCAGCGCACTGCCCAGGTGGAAGCGCTGCGCGCGCTGTCCGCCGAGGCGCTGGCGCATGCCGGCGCGCCGCCCGCGGAGAAGGACGGCAACACCGCCTTCCTCCCGCCACTGCGGCCGGCCGCGGCGCTGCTGTGTGGCGACTTCAACTGCGAACCGGACTCCGCCGAATATCGCCTGTTGGTGGAACGGTCCGGACAGCCGGGCGCCGACTGGGTGGATCTGTGGCGCCATCTGCACCCGGCACGGCCGCACGCACACACGGTGGGTCTGCACGGCGCCGACTGGCCGGACCGGCCCTACTGCTGCGATTTCGCATTCGCTACGCCGGCGCTTCTGCCGCGCGTGAGCGACCTGCATGTCGATACAGCCACCGATGCATCCGACCATCAGCCGGTGTGGGTGGAACTGCGCGGCTGACGCGCAGTCAGTCCTTCCGGGTAAGGTCGTTCATGCGAATTCGTCCGGCTCGAGCAGGCGCTCGAGCGAGGCAATGCGGTCGCGCAACACAAGTTTGCGTTTCTTGAGTCGGCGCAGCAGCAGTTCGTCGCGCGAGCCCGCGTCTTGCAGGTCGAGAATGGCCTGATCGAGATCGCGGTGTTCGGTGCGCAGCATGTCGAGCGTGGCGTGAATTTCCTGTTCTTCCATGCCTTGCGCACGGGCGCCGTGTAGGCGCCCCGGGCTCCGGTTCGTGGGACTGGCGCGGATGTTAGGTCTGCGCGGTTTCCGGCGCAAGCGTGCTCAAGGGTGTCGGTACATCCGCCGTTAACAGACTTGAAAGCCGGCGGGTGTGCCCCATCTGCATCGCAGGGTCGCGGTGCAGGAAAAAGCGGCGGGTCTGACTCCGTCGTCCGTTGTACAGCCGCACCAGCCAAGGAGAATCGTCATGCATATCATGTTCAACAATCCGCTGGTCTATGTGGTCGAGTACGCAGGTCTGGAAGCGGTCGAGGTGATCGACAAGCGCATCGGTCGCGGTGTGCTCATCCGCGACGACGCGGCACGGCGGTTCCGTGAGGAGCTGCAGGCGCTGGTCGATCACGACGAAGAGATGGGCGCGGAGGAGTTCGATGCCTTCATGGGGCCCTGGGAAGCGCTGCTGACCCAGCCGGCCATCTATCACTGAGCGTTTCCGCCCATCGCTGACTCCGGTCGAGCGAGTCAGAAGCGGGCGGGCGTCCGCCCGCTTCGGTAAAATGCGTGTCCCTCGCATAGGCACGCATACCCTCCCACCTGCATGAGCAAGGCCTTCACCAAGGAAACCGACACCGAGGACGACGATCCGGAAGTCGGCAGCGCACTGCCGCCGGGCAGCAAGAACTACATGACGCTGACCGGGTACGGCCGTCTGCGCGCCGAATTGGACGATCTGGTGCGCAGCGAGCGCCCGCGCATCGTCGAAACCGTCGCCTGGGCGGCGTCCAACGGCGACCGCTCCGAGAACGGCGACTACATCTACGGCAAGAAGCGGCTGCGCGAAATCGACCGCCGCATCCGTTTCCTGATCAAGCGGCTGGAATCGGCCACCGTGGTCGATCCGAAGGAACAGCAGAATCCCGAACAGGTGTTCTTCGGCGCCACCGTGGACTACGAGGACGAGGACGGCCCGCACACGGTGCAGATCGTCGGCGTCGACGAAGCCAATGCGTCGGACGGCCGCATTTCCTGGATCTCTCCGCTGGCGCGCGCGCTGCTCAAGGCGCGCGAGGGCGACACCGTGCGCTTCCAGAGTCCGGCCGGCCTGCGCGAGATCGAAGTGACCGAAATCCGCTACGAATGATCCATGAAGGGCGACCTCCGGTCGCCCCCGATTGCTGCGGGCGCGTTGAACCGCTGACCGCATCGACTGCCACAGTCTTCCTTTCCGGAGTGCTCACCATGAAGAAAAGCCTGGTTCTCGCCAGCGTGCTGTCCCTGTCCTGCGGCTTCGCGTCCGCCCAGGTGGTCGTGAAGGACGCCTGGGTGCGCGCCACCGTTGCGCAGCAGAAGGCCACCGGCGCTTTCATGCAGATCACCGCACCGCGTGCCGGCCGTGTCGTTGCCGCGAAGTCGCCTGTGGCCGGCGTGACCGAACTGCATGAAATGTCGATGGAAAACAACGTCATGCGCATGCGCGCGCTGCCGGTGCTTGACCTGCCCGCCGGCAAGGCGGTCGAACTGAAGCCGGGTGGCCTGCACGTGATGCTGATGGATCTGAAGGCGCCGGTCGCAGAAGGTCAGACCGTGCCGCTGTCGCTCACCGTCGAGTACGCCGACAAGTCGCGCGAAACGGTGGAGGTGAAGGCCAGCGTCCGCGGCCTGGGGGCGGCTACCGGCGGTCACGATCACCACTGATCCGGTCGCCCTGACGGATCGGCGGGGTCAGTGAGGGAACGCCGAGCAGCAGGCCAAGGGGGGGCGGCATCCTTGCCGCTTACGGAGCACGCTGTCCACAGGGCCGCGCGGGTCATGCTGGACAGCATGTCCTGATCACCGCCGCCCGATAGTTGGAGCCCATGATGGCCACCGGATCTGAACGATCTCCGACCATGGGCTGCTCGTGACAACGGCCGCCCGGTGTTCAGTGCCCCCCTGCAGCGGCTGCATGGCGAGGCTCCGGCGTCACCTCCGTATCGAGCGGCAAGGCTTGACCGTCACCGCCCGCGACGAGGCAGGCCCGGTTCGCGACGACATCGATCCTTCGCCATCGGGCAGCCATATACCCTGCGAGAGCACGCGGCCTGGTCGGTATTCCCGGCTGTCCTCCAGGCACACATCGCCCTCGCTTCCCATTCTTCGCAGATGATCTGACCGTCGGGTGCCAGCGACCATAGAGCGGGGCGCGACAGTCGCTGTTCTCTGTACCGAACGATCGGTCTGGGTTATAAACGGACGGCCGGACATGCTCGAACCGTTCCGAGGTAGAGGTTCGGATCTTGCTTTCCAATGTTCCGTGCTCGCACCGAGACTGCGAAGCCGGATCGCACCGCATGAAGCACCTGCGTACGGTTCGATCCGGACGATAAGCCGATTCGTTCTATCCGTGCCATGTCATTCCGATGGTCGCGGACGGATGTCCGGACAAGGAGGAAACGATGATTCAAAGAGCCGACTTCGTCGCAATCGCCTTCCATTCTGTCGCGCCACGATTCGTTGTTCAGGCGCGCCCACATGCGCTCATGACGGCCTGTATCGTCAGGCTCTGAGTCTCCACTCGCCATCAGGGCGGGCCGAACGCACGGTACGCAGGGCGGCATGGTCGGTCGCCCCGTGCGGTCGCCGTCTTTGACGCCATGCGCAAAACGGGTCCAACGATGAAGATGCCGATGAGTGACGCACGGATGGATTTGTGTCGGGAAGAGCTGATGCAGGCCTTCCCGTGGCCGACGATCATGCTCGACCAGGAAGGATTCGTGGTTGCGGTCAGCCGTCCGCTTCCCGGCGTGACCATCAGTCCTGTTCAGGGCAGGCAGCATCTGGGCGACCTGCTCCCGGCTTACTGGGCGGCGGTCGGCGAGGCCGGCCCGGGCCCTTGCGAACGCTTCCGTGACGTGGCCCGTGCGGTCGATGGCCGCTGGTTGCATGAGCGCCTGTGGATGAGTGCCCTTCGGGACGGCATGCTGCTGTTCGTAGAGGATCGCAGCGAGCAGATGACGACTTCGCAGGCCGAGCTGCAGCGTGACAGGCTGGCGTCACTGGGTTTCATGGTGGCAGGCGTGTGCCACGAGATCAGCAATCCGCTGACTGCAGTGCAGTCGATGATGCAGATGCTGCTCGGGCGCGCCGACGTCAGCGCGGAGGCGCTGCAGAAAGGCCTGAGAATCGTGTCGGAGAATGTACGACGCGTGATGGACATTTCACGCCGAATGGTCGATTTCTCGCGGGTGGGGGACGAGCCACGCGTGCCGTTCGAGATCGACGCCTCCATCATCGAAGCCATCGTGCTGCTGCGTCAGGGGCTGTCCGGGAAAGCCGTCTCGGTGGAGCATTTTCCGGAACTGGGCGCGCTCGTTCTCGGCAATTCAGGTCAGTTGCAGGAGGTGATCTACAACATCCTGATCAATGCCGCACACGCGGTCGGTGAGGCGGGGAGGATTTTCGTCACCACCGCGCAGACCGGAGACCGGCGGGTGCTGGTCCGCATCTCCGACACCGGTCCGGGCATACCGGAAGAGGTGCTGCCGCGCATCTTCGAGCCCTTCTTCACGACGCGCCCCTCCGGGCAGGGCACGGGGCTGGGGCTGGCCATTGCCTACGAGTTCGTGCGCGAGCACGGCGGCGAACTGCGCGCATACAACAATCCCAACGGCGGTGCGACATTCGAGATCGACCTGCCTGCCCATTCAGCGAGGACACAGCATGAGCGCCAAAGCGAACAGGCATGAGGTGGTGCGCCCGGAACGCATCCTGGTCATCGAAGACGATCCCGGCATCGCGGTCTGCGTGGACATGCTGCTTAGCACCCGCGGCTATGCCTGCACCGTGTTCGACAACGGGGCCGCCGGGCTGGCCCATCTCGCCGCCGAGCAGGTCGATCTGCTGATTACCGACCTGAGGCTGCCCGACACCACCGGACTGGATATCCTGGCCGCCAGCAAGGCGGAGCGGCCTGACTTGCCGGTCATCCTCATGACCAGCTATTCCTCGCTGGAGAACGCGATAGACGCCCTGCGAAAGGGCGCGGTCGACTATCTGATCAAGCCTTTCGACAACGACGAATTCCTGTTTGCCGTCGAGCGCGTGCTGGCCGAGCAGCGCACGCGCCGGGAGAACCGGTCGCTCAGACGCAGCCTGCGCCGCGCCTACGGCGAGCGCACGATCATCGGCGAAAGCGACGGTGTGAAGCGCATGCTGGCGATGATTGCCCGGGTTGCATCGACCGATACCAATGTGCTGATCCAGGGCGAGAGCGGCACCGGCAAGGAACTGGTCGCCCAGGCCATACACTTCGGCGGTGAGCGGGCAGAGCGCCCCTTTGTCGCGATCAACTGCGGTGCCATCCCGTCGGACCTGATCGAGTCCGAACTGTTCGGCCACGTGAAGGGGGCGTTCACCGGTGCGGTGAGCACCAGCGAGGGCCTGATCCGCGAAGCCAGCGGAGGCACCCTGTTCCTGGACGAGATATCCGAACTGCCGCTGAACGTCCAGGTGAAGCTGCTGCGCGTCATCCAGGAGCGTCAGGTGCGGCCGGTGGGGGCCACCCAGACCTATCACACCGATACCCGTTTCGTCGCGGCAACCAACCGTGACCTGCGGGCGGAAACCGAGAGCAATACCTTTCGCGCGGACCTTTTCTATCGTCTGAACGTGATCACGATACAGGTGCCGCCGTTGCGGGAGCGGGGCGGAGACATCGAACTGCTTGCGCGCTATTTCCTCGAGCGCCACTGCAGGCGCCTGGGCATGCAGATCCGGGGCATGTCCGATGAATTCGTCGCCTTCCTTCGGGAGTATCCGTGGCCGGGCAACATCCGAGAACTGGAAAACGTGATGGAACGGGCCATCATCATGGCCGAAGGCGACACGCTGTCGCTGGACGAACAGTTCGACGCACTGCCGCAGGCCACGCAGGCACGATCGGGCCCGCCCGCGACGGAAGGTGATCCGTCAGGACCGATGTCGATCGAGGATTACATCCGCCACAGCATTCTTCGCTACCAGGACAGCTACTGCGACCGCGATCTCGCAGCCTTGCTCGGCATCGGTCGCAAGGCGCTGTGGATGCGCCGCCGACGCTGGGGACTGATGAAGGACCGGGGGCGTGCGGAGGACATGCAACTGGACGACCAGATGTCGTGAGCACTGCAAGCGCGTGTTTCGTTTTGAACCTCATCTGTGTTTCTTCCGGAAACACAGAGGGCCAATCCGGGGTTCGGCAGGGCGCCTTGAAGGCTTTCCGTGCATGGTATGGATAATGCATAGCACTGTACGAACAGGTTGAACGAGAGGTTGGCATGACCGGAGTGACGAGTCCGCTGCATACGCCTTTCAGTGTTCTCAGGCAGGCGCCGTTCTTTGCCGGGTTGAGCGATGCGCAACTGCACGCCATCACGCTCATTTCGCGTCCTGAGGACTGGGCGCAGCACAGCCGGATCTACAACATCGGTGATCCGGTGAAATCGCTGTACGTGCTGCTGGATGGAAAGGTCAGGTTCGCGATCGGCGTGGGGGGCAGGAATACCTCGGCCGGCGATGTGCTCGAGCGCGGACAGGTTTTCGGCTGGGCGGCACTGGTACCGGAGGCGCAGGGGCGTATCGCTACCGCGTCGTGCGCGACCGACTGTCGCGTACTGGCGATAGACGGCGCCCGCCTGCTGACACTGATGGATGCGGACCACACGATGGGCTACCGCATCATGAAACAGCTCAATCTCCTGATCACCGGCACCTTCACGTCGTTCGCCGCGGGCTGAACGCCCGCGCGGCGCAGAAGCTCGCATCGGGAGATGCTCATGGCCTTGCTGATGCTGATCGCACTCGTGGTCGGTACGCTGATCGGTGCTGTAGGCGTGGGCGGCATCCTGCTCATTCCGGCGCTGAACCTGATCGGTGGGCTGAGCATACAGTCGGCGATGGCCACCGCCCTGTTCACCTTCGTGTTCACCGGCATTGTCGGCACCATCGCCTTCATGCGTCACGGCAGCATCGACCTGCGCATCACGATACCGGTATGCGCGGGCGCGCTGATCAGCGGGTTTGCAGGCGCCTGGGTGAATGCGCTGCTCAATGCATCGCTGTTGATGATCCTGCTCGCCCTGGTGGTCTGCCTGGCCGGCATCTACACGCTGGCCACGCGCGGGCGGCCACGACGTCCGGTGCTGGATGAGCATCCGCGCCTCCAGCGGGCCCTGCTTTTCGGCCTCGGCGGCGTGGCCGGTTTCGGCTCGGGGCTGACCGGTGTCGGTGGGCCGGCGCTTTCGGTGCCCATGATGGTGCTCGCCGGCTTCCAGCCGCTGACCACGATAGGCACCAGCCAGGTGATACAGATACTGGCCGGCGCATCGGGCACGCTCGGCAACCTGCGCTTCGGCGTCATCGATTTCCGCCTGGCCGGCGCCCTGGTGCTGTTCGAGCTGGCCGGTGTCATGATCGGCGCGCGCATCGTCCACGCCATCAATGCGCAGCGTCTGCGCTTCTGGGTCGGCGTGCTCTGTCTCGCCGTCGGAGGCGGCCTGCTGGTCAAGGCGACCGGCGGATTCTAGACGCCTGTATTGCGCGTCCGCGTCACGCATGCCCGGCCGGGACAGGTCCGCCGCATCCGTGGCCAACTTTCGTTCCCCCGCCGAAAGTCCGTGATCGCGCCGTGAAGCGGCCCGGAAAGACGTCCTCCTCATGACCGGACTGACCGGAGCAATCGCTCGCCGCAACGCGGGGGGGCGCAGCGGCCAGGCAGACGGCATCCCGGTGACCGGTGAGGGGGCGTTCGTGCAGGCGCCGTGTTCTGCCGGGCGGGCCGGCGGAAGGAGGGCGGAAGGAGAAGGGCGGAAACGGCGCGCGCGGAGGGGGCGATGGCGGGCCGCAGCCCGCCATCCGTCGTCAGGAGATGGTCTGGTAGTAGAGGTTCTGCGGGTGATTGGCCTGCGCGAAGAAGTACCAGCGTTCAGCCAGCAGGCCGACGTACTGGACTGCGAAGGCCAGCCATAGCAGGGGGGGCGAGGCGGTCATGGCACCTGCCGCGAGCAGCAGTACCGGCAGCACGAAGGCGAGCAGCAGGAAGGTCCATTTCACCGAGCGCAGGAACTGCAGCGTGCGGTGGTGGAAGAACTCACGGGTGTTGAAGGAGCCGCCCATCAGGCCCTGAGACCGCTGCGCGATGCGCGGGTGATGGACGCCGATCGCGGTCTGCAGTGACGAGCGGGGACGCAGTCGCGCATTGCGCAGCAGCGAGGCGCTGCGCGTGGCCAGGCCGAGCACCGTCAGGGCGATGGCAAGCGAT
>Ga0123397_114509_pt1 | contig 11937 bp, 13 predicted proteins | sample T10HLNH4metaT_FD_89925 | JGI IMG/M metagenome (GOLD analysis project Ga0123397, IMG submission 89925) | Methane-oxidizing artificial microbial communities from Washington, USA to study methane cycling - T10-HLNH4 metaT (Metagenome... ... | reverse complement strand
GCTTTTAGTCGTTTGCTTGAGAAGCAATAGCTTCCGAGCCCATAGCGCCTAAGCTGGAGCTTAGGCTCTAGAAAAATATGGTTTTTCACCAATCTGCTAACAAGGCAGTAAGGCAATGGACTCGCCGATAGGTAATTCGCCAAGGCTAAAAAGCCACACCAATGTATAAATTAATTTAACAGCGGACTTTTCATGGAGAGCAAAACAATGAACTTTATAAAATACGACAAACTTTTACTTGTGGCCGCTTTGTTGTTTGGGCTAGACAACGCTTTTGCTGCTACATCGGCAACAGCAACTGCCGGTTCCGATTCGTCGCGGAACATCAGTTGTTTCGGTGGGGAAGAATGTACCGAAGCGCATGCGATTAGCGGGGCGACGGCTTGGGCCGATGCCTTGGCGATAGCCGGACCCGGTTCGGCAAAAGCCATGGCGAGTGCAACGGCGATCAATACCGGACTTCAAGCAGCCGATGCCAGCGCGATGGTGGAAATTGTCGGAGGCGGAGTGTTGATCAGAGGGGGTGGGGGCATTGGCGATAGAGTAACTGTTAGAGGCAAGGTGGTTGTGGAATCGGCTCTGGACTATGGTTTGTCCGGTATCGCCGGCTCCAATGGCAGTTGTTGTTCAATCAACTCGTTTTTGTCCTTAAGGGTGGCTTTGGAACGAAAAGATCCGGATGTGGGCTATACGGGCGCTGCGGATTTTGAATTCGAGATCGCCGATACTTATGAATCAGTGGCGCCCGCTATCAATGTACCGTTTACCGGTACCCAAGCTGTTTCGATAGTTGAAAACGGCGATGGTGTTTTAAGTCCGAACGCAAAAGGCGCTTACCTAAACGCTGACCCAATAACGTTTGCCTTCACGATGGGGTACGACGAAGAATTTCGGATTCGCGTCGGTTTGGATGTGTCTGCCAAAGCCGACGCCAGCAAAAATCCCGGTTGTGTCATGTACGATCCGGCGTGCGTAATCGACTCCACTCTGGAAGACAATATTGCCTGGATCACGTTGGATGCCGGCCACTCGCTGTATTGGGTTGGTATGGATGCAACGGATGAACAAGGCAATCAGGTCGGTTTTGTTTCAAAAGCCGGTTTCGATTTGTCTCGAAGTTACATTCAACCCGTACCGTTGCCGGGCGCTGCAATGGTTTTTATTTCCGGTGTTAGTTTGGTTTTCGGTCGCCGTAGAAAAATAGTAGCGTTATCGCCTTAACTTTTTCTAAGTATTTTGCGGGCTATCAGCCTTTCATCTTGGACTCACGATTTACTATGGATCAATTAACCCGAAATGACTCATATGTGCCGCTTCTGATGAAGTTGTGCTTTCTTTTGTTGTTAGTCACCAGTGCTTCGGCTGAAGCCAGAAGAGGAAGTGTTAGCGTTTGTTTTGGTACGACTGATCATTTTTACGATTTGGGTGAATTAAAAGTCTCGGATCAGCAAGTCAAACAAACGGGTATGCCGGTCGAATGGACTTCAAGTGAGCATCAATTTGGTATTCATTTACAGGATCACTGTCTGGTTGTTCGGACCGGCACAGAAGTAATCGGCTATGCAATCTATAAAAAAAATTCTAGCCAATATTGGGCTTTAGACGACACTACCATTCAAACATTGCAGAAGTTTGGCGTGCTTCCAAACCCCATGCCGCCGCTGGAGGTGCCAGTGGATGAAACTGTCGGCGGCGAGTGGCTTTGGGCTCTGGCTATCTTGGCTGGTTTGGTTCTAATTGGCGCCTTGGTGACTTTTGTGTCCGATAAGCAGCAACGTCGTGTCGTCGCTAAAGTCGATAAAGTGTTAAATGGTAATTTTGTGCTGCTATTGCGCGAGGTGTTAGTTGATGTTGCGCGGATGGATCGGAATTTTGATGCAAATAAACCTCAGGCGATACTAGCTATTATGCAAAGACTGGGGTTTCACGATAGTTCGCTCGCTACGCTTAACTCAGATGCAGTGTCTTCAGGGAAATTATCAAGAAAGTTATTGATCGCTTATATTAAGGCGGTCGCTGGTAATCTCAACGATCAACAAAGGAATATTTTACTAACCGGGATTGCGACCGTGATTTCGGCGGAAGGTAAATTAGGCAGGAACAAAAAAGCGGTGTTCCGCCAATACATTATCGCCTTGGGTTTTCCAGAAAATCAGGCAGAAAATATCATGGAGATGCTCCTAAATGCTTAATTGATCGGCTTGGCCCCGTTCCCAGGCCGATTCAAAGTGGCTAAGGGTAAATTGCCAATCCATGCGGTTTTTGAAACTCAATTTACCTGGCGGTTTAGGCAGTGGATCTTATTCCGCTTGGACACAAAAAGCGTACCCCTTATTCGACTGATGCGCTATTCGGTTAAATTGAATCTGCCCAAGCGGCTTTATTTTCGGTGTATCCATAAAAATCGTGAATCGGAGAAATCAAGTGATACCTAAATCCCCCGTAACGCATTGTTTGGCTTTGGCTGGCTTGATGTTGGTCGGTTGTCAAAACACGCCCAAACCGTCTCCCACGGCAACAGAAAAGCCGGATGCCGATTTGGTGATGATGCCCGGTGTTGGTGGTCGACAAGCTGCGGGTTCCGCGTTCGGATTGAAGCCGATGACCATGGAGGAATTGACTGCGTGTGGTAAGCGCTTGGTCGCGATGAACCAGGAGTCGGCGCAATTGAAAGTAATCAGTAAACAATTGATCACCAAAAAAGCTGACATTGCACGGCAAGTCGAAGAGCTGGAAGTGGAACGTTCGAAAGTCGATGTGGGTAGCCGGCAAAAAGTCGCCGATTTCAACCGTCGCCTAGAACAAAATCGAGACGTGATTTCCCAATACAATTCACAATCGGAAGATTATAACGGTAAGGTGAACGCGTTGAGCCTTGAAAGCAACCAGTTCAACGCCAATTGTGCCAGCCGAGCCTACCGTGCGTCCGATGCCGAAAAACTGCCCGCAGATTTATTAGCGGCGATGCGGGGTAACTCGCAAGTAACGGATATTCCTTTAATCGATGATGGGTTAAAGTCTGAGAGCCATCCAACTGAGGGAACTCATCTGCCTGGCACTTCATCCAGGCGCTAAAACACTGTGTACCTTTGGTTAAAAAGAAATTTTAGTTTTTACATCTTGGGGCTATTTTACTTTTCGGTTTAATTGCCACGGAAATGCGTTGGTTTCAGAATCTCTTCCAAAAATCGACAAGCTTTTGCTAAATTGGCCGCACAGCGTTCGCTTAACCCGGTGCCCAGTTCGAAGGCTTCGGCCTGGATGCTTAACAAATAGCAAGGAGCAAGCGGTTGCTTGCTGACCGATTGATAGACCGCTAGCAACGCGGCCGGGCTTAGCGCATGGCTGGTGTAGGTGTGGTCTTGGGCCGGGCTTAACGGAGTAAACGCAAAGCTGTTCGGGCAATTTACCGCAGCATCGATAAACACCACCAGCTCGCGGTCTTGCAAATCCAGCGCGTGTTCGATTTGTAACTGAAAGTCGCTAAGCAGCTCGATAGTGCTCAAGTCGAGATGGTCGGCTAAATAGTCCAGTAGCAAGGGGCCAACGGCATCGTCGCCACGGCTGGGGTTGCCGTAACCGAACACCAGAATGGGTTTGGTCATTCGCTACCGTGAATAAATTCGCCGCTGCTATGCCGAATCAGTTTATCCACCAACTTGCCGTCGGCATCGACCAGTTCCAACTGCAAGGGCATCTTGCCGACCGCGTGCGTAGCGCAAGACAAACACGGATCGTAGGCGCGGATCGCCACTTCCAGGTTATTCAGCAAAGGTTCGGTTAATTCCCGGCCGGACAGATATTCCGCTGCCACTTGCCGCACAGATTCGTTCATTGCGGTGTTATTGCTGGTAGTAGAGACGATCAGGTTGGCTTTCGTGACGATGTCGTTTTCGTCGATTTGATAATGATGAAATAGTGTGCCGCGGCGCTTCGATTACACCAATGCCTTCTTGGCGCTTTTCGCCCTTGGCCACCAGATCGTTACTCAGCAAATCCGGATCGTCCAGCAAGCTTTGTATGCTTTCGGCACAATGCAGCAATTCGATCATCCGGGTCCAGTGGAAGGCCAGGGTGCTATGCACCATGGCTTCGCCGCTGTGTCGTTTGAATTCCACACGGGCGGCTTCCGCCTGCGGCGTGTCGATAAAATCGCAATTGTTGACGCGTGCCAGCGGTCCCACCCGATACCAGCCTTCGGCTTTACCCAGCGAAGTCAGGTAGGGGAATTTCATGTAGGTCCAGGAGCGCACTTCTTCGCGGATCAGCTCCGGGTAATCGCAATAATCGTAATGGTCGACCAGGGTTTCGCCCTGCTCGTCTTTCACCCGAATCCCGCCGTGATAAAGTTCCAGTGCGCCGTTAGGCTTGGTTAGGCTCAGGTATTTGCTGCGGATGGTGGCGAAGTTGTCGTAGTAGGGAAGGTGGGAGGTGTGGACTTTGGTGACCAGTTGCAAAGCCGCTTGCGCCCAAATCACGATTTGCGCGATGTCTTGCTTTAAATAGTCGCGCTCTTCTTTCGTTAAGGCTTTGTTCATACCGCCGGCAATCGCGCCGGTGCCGTGGATACGCTTGCCGGACACCATGCGAATCACTTCCTGGCCGTATTTGCGCAGTTTTACGCCTTGCAGACCAATATCCGGATAATCGGCCAGCACTGCCATCACGTTACGCTTGCCGATCTCACTTTCAAAACCAAACAGCAAATCCGGGCTGGAGAGGTGGAAAAAATGCAAAGCATGCGATTGCAAGACCTGACCGAAATGCAGCAAGCGGCGTAATTTATCCGCTGCCGGTGGCAAGTTAGCGGGATCGACGCCGACCAATTGGTCGATGGCCTTGGCAGCCGCCAGATGGTGGCTGACCGGGCAGATGCCGCACAAGCGCTGCACCATCACCGGCAGTTCCCAGTAAGGGCGGCCCTGGATGAATTTTTCGAAGCCGCGAAATTCGACGATGTGCAAACGGGCTTGCTGGACTTTATTGTCTTCATCCAGCAGCAGGGTTACTTTGCCGTGGCCTTCGACACGGGAGACCGGATCGACAGCGACCCGTTTTAACTTGCCGGCTGCGACTAAGGCCGGATCGGCGGTTTCAAGGTGTTCGTACACAGCGGTTCCCTACTAGTCGTAATGGACTAATTCATAAGGTAAAGTCGGGTCGCGGCCTTCGATCAATGCGCTGAGGTAGCTCCAGAACACATCGGCGGACGGCGGGCAACCGGGCATAAAGTAATCGATTTTGACGATTTCGTGGACCGGCCGCACCTTATCCAGCAATAAAGGCAATTCCGGATCGTTGGGTATCTGCGGATTGTCCACACCTATGCCGTCTTGGTAGGCTTCCAGCAGACAATCTTCCAGCTTAAAAAAGTTGCGCAGCGCCGGCAGGCCGCCGTTGATGGCACAAGCGCCGACTGCGACCAGAATTTTGCAGTTAGCGCGAAACTCGCGCAGCACATGCACGTTTTCGGAATTGCAAACGCCGCCTTCGATCAAGCCAATGTCGCACGGGCCGCAGTGCTCGATGTCGGTCAGCGGCGAGCGGTCGAATTCGACTACATCCGCCAATTTCAGCAAGCGCTCGTCAATATCCAGAAACGACATATGGCAGCCGAAGCAGCCGGCCAAGGACGTGGTGGCGATTTTAATCTTAGCGGCCATGTTTGATGTCCGGAGCGGGCGGCATGGTGGCGGCATAATGGGAATCGGGTCCGCCATTTTGCTGCGAAGGACTAGGTAGCCTCGTCGGGTCGCAACTGCCATAGCCGCGTGCCTCGCCGGCCTTGATAGCTGCTTTTTCGCAGGCGACCTCGCTGATGGGATGCTGGTCGTAAATGCGTTCGCCGATCGGCGCCAGGTACGCGCTGCGTTTGACCAGGATCGCGCCGGTCGGGCAGACATGGGCGGCCTCGTCGTTGACGCTAATATCGCTGTCTTTCAGCTTGCCGCTGGGGGAGTTGACGATTAGGCGTTTGTTGATGCCGCGCCCGGCGATGCCGAATACCTCTTTGCCGTCTTTTTCCTTGCTGGCGCGCACGCATAGATTGCAGAAAATGCAGCGGTCGTGGTCGATCAAGATATCCGGGTGTGAGGCGTCCAGTTCCCGCTGCGCATAAAAATGCGGGTAGTGGTTATCCAGCATGTTCTGATGGTAGGCCACGGCCTGCAACTGGCAATTGCCGGACTTCTCGCAGGATGGACAGAAATGGTTGCCTTCCACAAATAACATCTGGGTGATGCGCTGGCGGTCGTATTGCAGGTCAGGGCTGTTGCTGATGACGGTTTGGCCGTCGGCAGCCGGCAAGGTACAGGCGGTATTGGTGCGACCGTTGACTTTGACCGTACACAGTTTGCAACTGCCGTAAGGAGCGTAGCCCGGCCGGTGGCACAGATAAGGAATGTACACGCCAGCGCTGCGCGCTGCTTCGATAATGGTTTGGCCGTCGCTGAACGGCACGGTGATGCCGTCAATGCAAAGGGTGCCGCTCATGTCAGTTCTCCACTTGCGATAAATGCGCCGCGTCGTCGTCGCGCTGCGCCATGCGGCGGGCTACCGCCAGGGTAGCGTCCAAATCAAAGCCCGGTGTAAAACTGCTCTGTTTCAACTGACTCAAATACAGGTCCGGATGACTGGCCAGGGTGCTTAAAATCGGATTGGCGGCGGAATCGCCTAGACCGCAATGGCTGTTGTTTTTGACGATCAGGCATAACTCGCTGAGCTCTTCCAGATCGACCGCGGCGCCGTTGCCTTCAACAATTTTCTGCAGCTGATTTTTTAACAGCGAGGTGCCGACCCGGCACGGCGTGCAAAAGCCGCAGCTTTCATGGGCAAAGAAATCGGTAAAGTTCTGGACGATGTCGAAAATATTACGGCTATTGTTGAACACGATAAACGAGCCGGCGGTGGATAGGTCTTCGAAGGCCACGCGGCGTTGCAGCTCCCGGTTGGAAATAAAGGTGCCGGACGGTCCGCCCACTTGCACACCCATCACATCCTCCGCGCCGCAGTCCTGCAAAATATCCTCGATTGTCGTGCCGAAAGGGTATTCGTAAATGCCGGGCCGCGCGCAGTCGCCGCTGATGCTGAGCAGTTTGCTGCCGGTGGATTGTGCGGTGCCCACCTCGGCAAACCATTGCCCACCTTGAATGGCGATGTGCGTGGCCGCGAAAAAAGTTTCGACGTTATCGACCACGGTGGGTTTGCGTTGATAGCCGCAGATCACCGAGTTGGGCGGTTTAACCCGAGGTATGCCGGGCTTGCCTTCCAATGACTCGATTTGCGCGGACGCCTCTCCGCAGATGTAAGCGCCGGCGCCCATGCGGATTTCGATGTCGAAATCAAAGCCGTCCCGGCCAAGGATATTACGACCCAGCAAGCCGCTATCCCGGCGGCGCTTTAACACACGCTGCAATTGCTCGTAGAGAAATAAATACTCAGCGCGTAAATACAATAAACCCTGGTCGGAGCCGATGATCGCCGCACACAGGGTCATGCCTTCAAACACTTGGTCTGCGTAAAGATCGAGCAACATCCGGTCTTTAAAGGTACCCGGTTCGCCTTCGTCGGCGTTACAAATCACGTAGCGTGGGGTAGCTGCTTGGACGGAACAGGTTCGCCATTTCAAGGCTGTTTTAAAGCCAGCTCCGCCGCGGCCGCGCAGGTTCGAACAGTCCACTTCCGCCAGGGTTTCCGCCAAGCCGCGGGCAAAAGTGGCTGACAGCGCCGCGCCGTTATTGAACGGCTGGTTCAGCAGCAAGCCGGGTTTGCGGATCGGCTCGTCAACCGCGAAGAACTCGGTCGGCCAATCAGTCAATGGCGCTTGCTGTTCGACCAGTTCGGCGATTACATCGATTCGGGAATAATCCAGACGCGTCAACGCATAACCGTTAACCAAGCCGGCCGGGCCTTGGTCGCACATGCCGGTGCAGGAGGTGTTGTTAAGACTGACCAGACCGTCCGCCCTGACTTGGCCGACTTTGACCTTCAGTTTTTCCGCCAGGTAATTCAACAATTTTTCCTTACCCAGCATTCTATCGGTAATCGAATCGCTGATATGAATGTCGTAACGGCCCTGCGGCGTTAGGTGCAGGAAACTGTAGAATTCCGCGACGGCAATAATCTGGATGCGGGGGATATGCAGAGCCGAGGCCAATTGTTCGATAGCCGCCTTGGGAACATGCAGGTACTGAGCCTGCACGGCCCTTAGCATCTGCAAGAGCCTTTCGGGTTTATAGTCCGCCTGTGCCAGTACGGACTCAATAAAAGTATTCATCGTCGAGTTACTGGGCAGTTATGTTGAATCGTCGTGTCCCATTGCAATTGAAAAATCATGAGCCACCCCACACACCATTCTTAAATCGGCGCTAGATTTTTCAAATCGTTCACTGGCAGTCTACCTGGAAGAGCGCCCCACAAGATTAGTTGTGGGAGTCGATACATTCCGCTTGCCAAGCGAAAGTGCCTGCCTTGTCTCTCTATGCGTCAATACACACAACTCAGCAGCGCAATGTCTATTGTTCTCGCTGCGGAAGATGCGCAAATTCGCCGTCATCCATGGCGCAATACTAAACAAATTAGCCGGGTGTGGACAGCAAAATATTGCCGATCAAAACGCGGCAATCGGGACGAAGGGCTTGCGGCGTTGGCAGGGAATACGTTTTTTACCGGACTCCCGGATACAGTCGTGCTTGCGGGTTTGATAACAGAGCACGCAACGGTTTAAGCGGCGCTGGTAACGCCCATAAGCATTGGAGACCAAGCGTTCCAGGCGTTCCAATGCACTGTGGTTGGGAGGGAGCAGGCTGGTCTGTCTGGCGTGTAATGCGGCATAAAGCTGCCGGGCTTGATCGATTAAAATGTCATTGTCCATTGTAATCACCTGACTTAATCGCTGATGAGTCGAAAACCGGCGTTGGCATGTGCGATTGAACATGCCGGGTTGAATTATTGCGTGTGCTTATGTTGATAGCTTTGATTTCAATCAACGCAGCTTAAAATTGTTGGTGACTTTGATATGGCGTACGCTAATTAGCTTGCTCGGCATCGGCGGTAAGACACTGCTCGACGACGCGGCGGCTCAGAACCTCGTCTTGCAGCATGATATCCACCATAGACGCCACCACCGTGCGGGTCTTTAACCCGTTAAAGCGGGAAAAGTTTTTCAGTTGGTCGTAAGTCGGTTCTTCCACCGCAATTTTCTTTCTGTCGTTTTTCGATTTATCGGCAGCCATGAGAGAGTGTTCCTTTGTAAGGTTAGGTAAAAGAGTCGTTGGGTAAACGCATGTCAATTTTGAATCAATCCGTGCTTGCGGAAATAGAGGGCAACATTGACCAAGGCGATCATTACCGGCACTTCAATCAATGGTCCTATTACAGCGGCAAACGCCGCACCGCTGTTAATGCCAAACACCGCTACCGCCACCGCAATAGCCAATTCAAAATTATTACTGGCGGCGGTAAATGCCAGCGTGGTGGTTTTGCCGTAGCCGGCGCCGATGGCTCTGCCCATTAAAAAACTGAGCAAAAACATCACCACAAAGTAAATCAAAAGCGGTATCGCAATGCGCACCACGTCCAGAGGTAATTGCACGATCAAATCGCCTTTCAGCGAGAACATCACCACGATGGTAAATAACAGCGCGATTAATGTCAGTGGGCTGATTTTGGGGACGAAAGTTTGCTGATACCAATCTTTGCCTTTGGCTTTAACCAATAGAAAACGTGTGGTAAAGCCGGCCAGAAACGGAATACCCAGATAGATGAATACGCTTTTGGCGATTTCGACTATGGTGATTTCGACCAGGCTGCCTTGCATGCCAAACAAGGGTGGCAACACGGTGATGAACAGCCAGGCATACACGCTGTAAAACAACACCTGAAATACGCTGTTAAACGCCACTAATCCGGCCGCATAGTCGTTATCGCCGTTGGCGAGTTCGTTCCAGACGATGACCATCGCGATGCAACGCGCCAGGCCTATCAAGATCAGGCCGACCATGTAGTCGGGATAATCGCGCAGAAACACGATAGCCAATAAAAACATCAACACCGGGCCGAGCAGCCAGTTTTGTACCAAGGACACGGCCAATATACGCCAGTTGCGAAATACATCGCCGAGTTCTTCATAGCGGACTTTGGCCAGCGGCGGATACATCATCACGATCAAGCCGATGGCAATCGGGATGTTGGTGGTGCCGACGGAAACCGCCGCGTTGAAATCGGTTACTTCGGTCGGAAACAGAAAACCGATGCCTACCCCAAGCGCCATGGCGATGAAAATCCATAGCGTCAGAAAACGGTCCAGAAAGGATAAGCGGGCATTGGGGCATTGTGGGGTGTTCATTGAAATCTCCAAGACAGCTGTTTACTGTTCCGCGCTATCGATTGATGATGGCTTACAGCAACTGCTGGCGGGTGCGAGTTGCACGACTTGATCGTCGCCGAATAAGGGAATGGTCTGCAAGGAATGGAAAGCCTCCCAGGCGATGCCTTGCGGATCGACGGTCCAGTATTTGTCGGACTGGGCATAGCAGCAGTTGGCTTGTTTTTGCGCCGCGACCGGTAACTCGGCGGCAGCCAGGTTTTGCTGGACTGCTTCCAGTTCCGCACCGGACTCGACCTGTATCCCCAAATGATCCAGGCCGGGCTGACGACCGCGACTGGAAATCGCAAAATTGACGCGCGGATCGTTCAGCAGCCACTTGGCGTAATCGGCTTCGCGGACTGTCGGCGCGCTTTGAAACAATGCGTTATAAAAGTCGATGTTTTTCGCCAGATCATCGACGGCGAGATGGATATGCAGGCGCTTCATCGCGTTTACTCCGGGTGAAAGTGGGTAAAGGTGTTCTGTTTTGTTAGCGTTGTTTACTAGTGTTTATTTGCTATGGCCACCGGCTAATGCCAGCAAGCGTTCGACGCCGGTCGGCTCGTCCTGCAACAATGGCACCAGCGCATAGCGGCTGGCATGCCGATTGGCGACGGCAGCGATTTCCGGTAATTCATTGGCGGCGCGTTGCTGCAATAGCGCTGAATGCACGGTGCTAGCGGCCACGCTATTGTTAATCACCCAGGCCCATGGCTCGATGCCGGCCCGGCGTAAATCGTCTTGCAAATGAGCTGCTTCCAACACCGGCGTGGTTTCCGCTAAGGTGACGATCAGCACCTTGGTTTGGCGCGGGTCCTGCAATTGCATCATCGGCGTGGTGAAATGCGTTTTGGAATCGCCCATTTGCCGCGCCACTTCACGATGGTAAGCGCCGGTGGCATCCAATAACAGCAAGGTGTGGCCGGTCGGCGCGGTATCCATCACTACAAATTTCTTCCCGGCTTCGCGGATGATGCGGGAAAAAGCCTGAAACACGGCGATTTCTTCGGTACACGGTGAGCGCAAGTCTTCTTCCAGCAAGGCCCGGCCTGCCTCGTCCAATTTGGCGCCTTTCGTGGCCAGCACATGCTGGCGGTAGCGTTCGGTTTCCGCGTGCGGGTCGATTTTGCTGACTGTCAGGTCCGGCAAAGCGCCGTTCAGTGTGTCCGTTAAATTGGCGGCGGGATCGGACGTAGTGAGATGCACCGGCAAACCGCGCCGCGCCAGTTCCACCGCCAAGGCCGCGGCCATGGTAGTTTTGCCGACGCCACCTTTACCCATCAGCATCACCAAGCCATGTCCATCGGCGGCAATCTCGTCCACCAACGTTGATAGATTAGGCGTGGGTATGGCCCCCATAACATTATTGTCAGGCATTGATAGCGGCGCGGCATCGCTAAGCAATTGTCTGAGAGCCGTCAGTCCAACCAGATTGAAGGGCTTTAGTTCAATGCGGTCCATCGGTAGGCTTCTTAACGTTGCTGGCATATCGGCCAAAGCATGTTGCTCGCGCTGGTAGATGGCGTTGGCTAGAGGGTCTAGTGCGGTTGCGCTCTCCGGCAAGATGCCAT
>Ga0123397_152626_pt1 | contig 11965 bp, 3 predicted proteins | sample T10HLNH4metaT_FD_89925 | JGI IMG/M metagenome (GOLD analysis project Ga0123397, IMG submission 89925) | Methane-oxidizing artificial microbial communities from Washington, USA to study methane cycling - T10-HLNH4 metaT (Metagenome... ... | reverse complement strand
GCGCACCAAGACGCTGGCCACCTCGCTGATCGATTCGGTGCGCGACGAATCGGACGCGCGTCACCCGGTGCGCCTGGTGATCGAGCCGAAGTCGCGCGCGGTGAGCCAGGAAGACCTGCTGGCCTTCCTGTTCGCCTATACCGATCTCGAGTGCAATGCGAGCCTGAACCTGACGCTGCTCGACACCCATCGCCGCCCCGGTCAGATCGGTCTGCCGGCGGTGCTGCGCCAGTGGTGCGACTACCGCCTCGGTGCCGTGTCGCGACGGCTCACGCAGCGCATCGCCGACATCGACGAGCGCATGCACATCCTCGATGGCCGGCTGGCCATCCTGCTCGACATCGACCGCGCGATCGCCATCATTCGCGCCGCCGACGATCCGAAGGCCGACCTGATGGCCGGCTTCGGCATCACCGAGCGTCAGGCCGAGGACGTGCTGGAGATCCGGCTGCGCCAGCTGGCCAAGCTGGAGGCCATCAAGCTGCAGGGCGAGCGCGACGCGCTCGATGCCGAACGCACCGGCCTGCTCAAGATCCTCGGCAGCGACGCTGCACTGCGCACTTTCGTGCGCGACGAGGTGCGCGCCGACGTCGAGCGCTTCGGCGACGAGCGCCGCACGCTGATCAATGCCGACGCGCAGGCCACGCGCACGCGCGAAGTGCCGCAGATCGACGAGGCGGTCACCGTCATCGTGTCGCGCGGTGGTTTCGGCCGGCTGCGCTCCGGCCACGACGTCGATGAGGCCGCGCTGACCTGGAAGGCGGACGACGGTCCGCTCGCGGTGCTGAAATGCCGCACCGTGTGGCCAGTGGTGCTGATCGACGGCGACGGCCGCAGCTACACCATCAAGCCCACCGATCTGCCCAGCGGCAAGGGCGACGGCGTGCCTGTGTCCTCGCTGGCCGACCTCGCCGGCAAGAAGCTGGTCGCGGTGCTGACTGGCGAGCCGGGCAGCCGCTTCCTGGTGGCATCCGACGGTGGTTACGGTTTCGTCTGCGCGATCGAGGACATGGTGAGCCGCCAGCGCGCCGGCAAGGCTTTCCTCAATACGGATGGCAGCACTGCGCTGCCGCCGGTGAAACTGCGGCCGGGCGACAAGTGGGTGGTGGCGCTGGGCGGCGACCGCCTGCTCGCCTTCCCGCTGGAAGAGATGAAGGAGCTGTCGGGCGGCAAGGGCGTCAAGATCATGACCTTGCCCGATGGGGCGTCGCTACAACTGCTCGACGTGTTCCGCGAACGTCTCGCGCTCACGGTACCCGGCTCGCGCGGCCGGCCGAAGACGCTGAACATCGACGAGGCGTCGCTGATGAACTGGCGCGGTGTGCGCGCGACCAAGGGCAGGAAGCTCGAAGGCTGAACGGCCTGCAGCGTCTGCAGGCTCCCGTGGGAGCGAGCTTGCTCGCGATTGCAGCGGTTGATGAAGGGCGCTCTGTAGATGCAGCATCGCTGGCGGCGTCGGTCACCCGCGCGGCGCCGACCCCGCGCGCGGCACCGTAACGGTGAACGTGCTGCCGTGACCGGGGCGTGAGCGCACCTCGAGTGCGTGGCCCAGCGCGTCGGCCTGACCGCGCGCCAGCGCCAGACCGAGGCCTTGGCCTTCGTCGTGACGGGCGCTGCGATCATCGAAGCGGCGGTAGGGAACGAAGATGAGCGGCAGATGTTCGGCGGCGATGCCGGGGCCGGTGTCCCATACCTGCAGTTCCACCTCGCTGCCGCGCGGCCGGGCGGCGATCAGGACGCGGCCGCGCTCGGTATAGCGCACCGCGTTCGACACCAGGTTGTCGAGGATGGACTGCAGCATCATGGCATCGCTGTCCACCACCTGCGCGGTCGGACGGAAGCGCAGGTCCAGCCCCTTTTCCTGCGCCAGCGGCACGAATTGCGCGGCGCAGGCGGCCCACACCTCGGACAGCGGCACCGCCCGCCGCAGCACACGGGCCTCGCCCGCTTCGAGGCGCGACAGTTCCAGCAAGCGCGTGAGCTGTCTGCTCATCGCGCGCACCGCGGCGTCCATGCCGCCGCAGACTTCGTCCAGCACATCGCGGCTGAGACCGGCCGGGTCCTGCGAGCGCAGGTAGCGCACATGCAGCCCGACCGCATGGACCGGCTGGCGCAGGTCGTGCGTGACGCCGGCCAGAAAGAGGTTCTTGGCGCGCATCGCCGCCTGCACGGCGTCGCGTTCCTGCCGCAGATCGTCGGCCAGACGGGCGTTCTGGCGGGTGAGCAGCAGCGCGTTGCGCATCGTGCCGTGCGCGTTGCGGCCGAAGGACACCAGTACCAGCAGGTAGAACAGGAAGGTGAGGCCGCCGCCGATGTTGATCAGCCCGCCCATCAGCCATGACTTGACGATGAAGGGCAGCAGCGCGCAGACGAGGTAGAGGTTGAGCGCGCGCGGCAGGGCGGTGGTGGCGGTGACGGCGCCGCCGGCCATGCCTGCCAGCATGGCGACGCTGAAAAAATCCATGAACGGATCGCGCCCCTCGTAGCCGAGCCAGGGCAGCAGGCCCCAGGCCAGACCGGTGAGTCCGGCGACTGCGGTGTAGGCGCTTTCGGCACGGTCAAGACCGGGCCGCTGCAGCGAGGCCAGTTGCGGCCGCAACTGGCGGACCAGTGCGTAGCGCAGGCCGACCAGTACCCATATCGCGGCCAGCCAGAACCAGACCAGGCCGTGTCCCTGGGCGCTGACGAGCACAGCAGAGGCGGTCAGCGACACCGCCAGATTGCCGGCGACGATGGTGGGCGTGTGACCGAAAAGTACGCCCAGCAGGTCGCGCCGGACGGCGTCCGAATCGCTGGGCGACGTGGCGTCGTCGAGCGTGGCGGATGTTCCGGTCATGGTAGTTTCCGCAGTCATGGACGCCCGCGAGATTAGCATCGTCGTTGCCGAAGACCACGCGCTGGTGCGCCAGGGCTTGCGTCTGATGCTGTCGGCCGAGCCGCGCGTGCGCTGGCTGGGCGACTGTGGCGACGGCGAACGGGCGCTCGAACTGGTGCGCAGTCTGTCGCCCGATGTGCTGCTGCTCGATCTCGGCCTGCCCGGTCTGGACGGCCTCGGCGTGATGCAGGCCATCGCTGCCGCCGGTCTGACGACGCGGGTGCTGGTGGTGACCGCGCGCCAGGACGCCGCCTCCTTCCACGCGGCGCTGGCCTTCGGCGCGCAGGGCTACATGCTGAAGACGGACGACGCCGAGGCGCTGGTCGGCGCGATGATGACGGTGTCCGACGGTGGCTATTACGTGAGTCCGGAACTGGCGACCCTGTTCGGTCACGGCATGGCCGACACGCACGAGGGTCTGACCTCGCGCGAAATGGACATTGCCGGGCGTGTCGGGCGCGGTCTGTCGAGCAAGCAGATCGGCGCCGAACTGGGCATTTCCGAACACACCGTACGCAAGCACCGCGAGAACATCGCGCGCAAGCTCGGCCTGCGCAACGCAGCCGAACTGGTGGCCTGGGCCGTGCGGCACAGGCTGCCGGAAGCGTGAGCAATTCCCTGTCCGGACGCTGATTGCCAGCGCGCTACGCGCTTGTGCGTATTTACCCCCGCAGGGCGGACGCGCTTCAATGCCGCATGGATTTTCCCGGCGCCTGGGCGCATTCCTCATCCCGCAGCCTCGTGCAGGCACTGGACAGCGCTGCCGGAAGCGTAGTGCGACGGCGGTGACGGCGAGAGCCGCGGCCGGGTCACTTACAAGACCAATACAAGGGGGTTTCAGATGACCAACCGTTTCCCGGCGGCGGCGGCGCTCGCCTTCGGCCTCTGCGCGGGCGCCGCGCAGGCGGTGCCGATCAGCTTCAGCACCACCGGTTCGCCGGTACAGACCTACTTCCAGTCCACCCCCGCCGTCTCTGCCACCGTGCAGTTCGCGGGTGTGAGCGGGGCTCTGGATCTGACCCCGGACGTCGGCCAGCAGGCCCGGTTCTTCACCTTCTTCGCCGGTACCGGGCCGGCCGATCCCGGAATGACCGGCATCGAGTACCAGCCCTACTCGGTCGGCCTGACGGTTCTGGGGATCACGAAGTACTTCGAATTCGATCTGGGCGTGCAGGAGATCGCCAACGACCAGTATCAGATCCACGCCTTCGCCATGCCGTCGCTCACCTTCGACCTCGGCGCCACCGGCACGCTGACGGTAACGCCGAATGCGTTCTACACGCAGGCTGTGCAGTTGCCCGCCAATACGCCGGCCTATCACCTGCGCGACCTGTACGCGACCTTCCAGCTCACCGGCACCACGGTGACGCCGGTCCCGGAGCCGGGTTCGCTTGCACTGGCGATGCTGGCGATCGGCGCGCTGTCGGTGAGTCGGCGATGCCGCGGCTTGCATCGCCACCGTGACGGATGGCGCGGAAGGTTGACGGAAGTCAAATAAAGCGGGTGGATCCGGTGGGCCGGGGCGGAAGCAGTGCACATCACTTCCTACACATCGGCTTACACTTATGTAAGAAATATTCCTACACGCGGACAGCATCCGCGGGCGGTGCAGCACTCAGGAGTCAGGTCATGAAAGCCACACAACGTCGCCGCAGCCAGCCCCGGTTGCGCACCCTGGTTGCCAATCTGCGCAACGGGCACGGACTGATGGTCGGAGTGGCAAGCCTGCCGCTGCTGATGTCGCCAGCGGCCTGGGCGCAGGCGATACAGGCCGACGGCAGAACCCTGACCACGGTGACGACGGCCGGCGCGGTGACCGATGTGCGCACCGCAACGGTGTCCGGCAACACCGGTTTCAACTCCTTCAAGAGCTTCAGCGTCAACGCCGGCCACACGGCCAACCTGCACGTGCCGGGCGGCGCACTGAACCTGGTCAACATCGTGCGCGACACGCGCACCGACATCCACGGCACGCTGAACGCGATCCGCGACGGGCGGATCGGCGGCAACGTCTATTTCGCCAATCCGCACGGTTTCGTGGTCGGTGCCGGCGGCATCGTGAATGTCGGCGCGCTGTCGATGAGCACGCCGACGCAGGGCTTCGTCGACCGCTTCTTCACCGCGCCGGGCGTGGTCGACGCCGGCGCGCTGGCGCAGTTGCTGAACGGCACGGCACCGCTGTCGTCGGCGGCCATCCGCATCGACGGCCGCATCAACGCGATCGATGCGGTCGAACTGGCGGCCGGCACGGTAAGCGTCAAGGGTGCCGTGCTGACCGGCGCCCGCTTCGAAGGCCAGGCGCCCGATTTCACCGACGTGGTCAATGCGCAAGGGTTGGCCATCGGCAGCCGGGTGGTCGAGCGCTCCGGCCGCATATATATAGCGGCGGCGGACGACATCGAGATCGCCGGCACGCTGGACGCCCGTGGCGGCGCCGGCACCGACGGCGGCGACATCCGCCTGCGCGCCGGCCGCGACATCGTGGCCGACATCGACGCCATGGTGACGGCCGCCGGTGACGGTGAGGACTCAGACGGCGGCCGCATCGATTCGCTGGCGCAGCGCAATGCGGTCATCCGCAGCGGTGCGGTGATGGACGCCAGTGCGGGCACGCGCGGCGACGGCGGCTTCGTCGAGTTTTCGGCGAAGGACACGGTCGAGCTGGCCGGCGGTCAGTTCTATGCGGACGGCCGCGGCGGGGGCGCAGCGGGCCTGGTGCTGATCGACCCGCTGAACATCGTGCTCAGCCAGAACCTTTTGCGCGGCGCCTCTGCCTACAGCGGCGTGCCGGGTGGCGCCGACAGTGGCGTCACCGTCAATGGTGCCAACCTGCTGCTGCAGGCGACCAACAGCATCACCGTCAACGACAACATCGTCGTGTCCAGCCGTCTGGTCGGCAGCGACCACGTGAATGGGGTGTCGACCGGACACTCGGGCAACATCACCTTCGAGGCACCGAACATCCTGCTCAAGTCGGGCAGCAAGGTGCTGGCACACGGCGGCGGCAACTTCAACGGCGGCGACGTCACCTTCACCGCGCACAAGGTGTCGTCGGTGAGCATCCTGGGCTACCGCGAAGCCAGCGCGTCGATCGAGCTGGACAACGCGACGGTGAAGGGCCGCAACGTGTCGATGACCGCGTCGACCGACGTGCAGAACCGCTGGGTCTTCGATGAAGGAAGTTTCGAGCAGAACGCCGCCAACTTCGCCACCGAAGGCGCCACCGGCCTGCTGGGCATCGGCGCCACGCTGCTCGGCCTGAACATCGTGCATTCGCAGGCGGTCGGCACCTCGACCATCACGCTGAAGGCCGGTTCGGTGGTCGAGGCGACGCAGGACCTCACGCTGCTCGCCGACAACCTCACCTCAGCAGGGGCGGCGCCCGACACCGGCATCAGTGGCCCGGGCACCCAGGTGAACACGCCGCTGGGTCTGGGCGCGCTGTATGCGCGCAACAGTTCCACCGCGACCGTGGACGTGAAGTCCGGCGCCACCGTGCGCGCCGCCAATCTCAGTGTGCGTGCCAACAACGACGCCACGCTGGAAGCGTCGGTCGAAGCGGCAGACCCGGGCGAGGACGCCAGCTCGCAGATGAGCTTCGCGCTCGGCCTCACCTTCGCCGACGTGCAGGCGAATGCGACAGTCGAGGCCGGTGCCACGGTGCAGGTATCGGGCGACGTGACGGTGGCGGCGACCAACCGCAACACCTTCACCAACTCGGTCACCGCCTCGCTCGGCAACGAGGGCAAGGCGGCCGCGGCGATCGCGGTGAGCCAGCTGTCGTCAGAAGCGAACGCCTCGCTGAATGCCAACGTGGCTGACGCGACCAAGGTGCAGGTGCTGGCGATCAACGACAACACCTCGAACGCCACCACAGCCGAGGCCAAGGTAGGCACCTCGCTGAACGACGCCATCCTCGACGCGGCGAAGGAGAAGGCCAAGCCGATCACCGACACTGGCGGCTTCATCGAGGAAAAACTGTGGGAGAAGCTGCTTGCCGGCGCCGAGACCGACCAGAAGGCGCAGAAGCCGCAATCGACCTCGCTGCGCGTCGGTGGCGCCATCGCCTGGGTGGACAGCGACGCTTCGGCCTCCGCGAGCATCGGCCCGAACGCCAACGTGCATGCGACTGATCGCGCCGTCGTCGCCGCACGCACGCTGGGCTCGGACATCCAGGTGATGGCGGAGGCCTCCGCCATTTCGCAATCGAAGGACCGCGCCACCGGCAACACCGCTCGCAACACCTTCTCCGCCGGCATCGCCATTGGCAACTTCAGTCACGACGCGCTGGCCACCATAGGCCGCAGCGCCACTGTCACCGCACCGCGCATCGCGGTGGCGTCCGACGTCATCATCCCGGTGCGGGAATCGCTGATCACCGGCGGCAGCTTCACGCGCTGGGACGGCCTGTCCACGGTGAAGGACTGGTTCAATGACCTCACCGGCATCCTCGACGTGTTCAACGGCGCTTCGGCCGCCAAGTCGACGTCGGACAACTCGAACAACGCGATCTCGCTGTCGGGCTCGTTCAGCCTGCTGCAGTTCGATCATTCGGCGAAGACCGAGGTGCAGGAATCGGCGAAGCTGAACCTGACCGGCAACGCCAGCGGCGCCTGGACCGCAAGTTACGAAACCGTGGCCGACGACAGCTCGACCTCGGAAGACGAACAGGTACTGCAGGACTGGTCCTTCGGAGCGCCGGCCGACGTCAGCGCCAAGCGCGACGTGACGCTGCTCTTCCACGGCGGCCACTTCCTGCCGGGCGGCACCGGTGGCGGCAGCGGCAGCAAGGGCCTGGGCATGGCCTACACGCAGGAAATCCTGAATGGCGACAGCCTCGTGTTCGTGCGCGAAGGCGCCGCCATCCAGGGGGTGACCGAGAGCGTCAGCGGCAGCACCGCTGGCCAGCGCAGCTACACGGTCACCGGCACGCGCGCCACCGACGAGGTGAGCATTGCCGCCGAGGGCAAGGATCTGGTCATTTCGCTGGCGACGATCGCCGGCTACGGATCGAGCTTCGGCATCAACGGCTCGGTGTCCATCGTCGAGGTGACGAACAACACGCGGGCGCTGGTCGACGATGAAGCCACGCTGCGCGCCGGCACGCTGTCGATCACCGCGCTCGACGAGCCGGTGCTGTGGTCCATCGCCGGTGGCTTCAACAAGTCGGAATCGGCCGGGGTCGGCCTAGGCATCGCCTACAACGGCGTCACCGGCACCACCGAGGCGCTGGTCGGCAACAACGACGGCGAAGCGCTGAACGAGGGCGACACGCGCAGCAGCCAGCGCAGCATCACGAATGCCGTCATCCAGTCTGGCGACGTGACGGTGGAGGCGCGCGCCAGTGGTCGCATGGAGGCGATCGCGGTGACCGGCGCGGTGGCGGTCAGCGGCAGCAGCAGCGAAAGCAGTTCGCAGGGCGGCTTCTTCGGCAGCATCAAGAGCAAGTACGAAGAGGTGCAGACCAAGATCGCCGGCATGGTCGAACTGAAGCCGACCTCGACCTCGAAGCAGGGCAATACCAGCAGCCAGGGCACGCAGTCCAAGCCCAGCTTCGGTCTGTCTGCCGCCGGCAGCGCGGCGGTCAACGACGTGACGCTGGTGACGCGCGCGAAGCTGTCCGGCGTGACGGTCGATCAGGCGGACGGGGGCAGCGCGGCCAAGCTGACCGTGCTCGGCGTGTCCGACCTCGACATCGTCACCGCCTCCGGTGCAGCCGCTTTCACCCGTGCCAACAACCCGAGTCAGAACAAGTCGGCCGCGGTCACCGGCAGCGTGTCGGTGAACATGATCGACAACACGGTCGAAGGCCTGGTCGAGAACGCCGACCTGAACGACACGCAGGACGTGACGGTGCAGGCGCTGGCCGGCGGCGAGCAGCTGTCGATCGCCATCGGTGTCGCCGCCAACGCGAGCAGCAACCAGAACCAGAGTTCGTACTCGCTGACCGGCTCGCTGTCGCTGTCCATCATCGACAACACGATACGTGCGGCGCTGAATTCGACCGATCTGACCGGCGCCGCCGGCAGCGGTCGCGCGCTCGACGTGACCGCCTACAACCGCATGTTCATCGGCACCGGCGGCGGCACGCTGGCGCTGGGCGGCAAGACCGGTGCCGGCGGCGCGGTCACCTATTCCGACGTCGCCAACGTCGTCACTGCCGAGATCGCCGGCGGCTCGGCGGTGAGCGGCGTCGACAGCGCGGCTGTGCGCGCCTTCAACGCCACCGAGATCGGCGCCGGCGCCGCGCACGGTCAGGCCTCAGCGTCGAACAACGCGAACTCGATAGGCGGCGCGGTCGTCATCACCGAAATCGACAACGACACGACGGCGCAGATCGTTGGCCTGTCCTCGGTCACCGCGACCGGCGCGGTCGATGTGCTGGCGCAGGACCGCGGCGCCGACGCCGCACTCGAAGACACGATAGAGCCGGGCAATCAGCGCGAGAACACGGTCAAGGGCCTCGACTACTGCGGCCGCAGTGGCGCGGGCGCCACGCCCAGCGGCAACTGCATCACCTCGGTGGCCGGCATCCTGCAGGTCAACATCGGCAGCAACAGCAACGCGGTCGGCGCCTCGTTCAACTGGAGTTCGATCGACAACGACCTGACCGCCAAGGTCGAGGATTCGAAGGTCGACGTTACCGGCCCCGCCGGCCGGTTGAACGTGAAGGCGGAATCCGACGTGCTGATCACCTCGATCGCGGTCGGCGTAGGCGCGTCGAGCAAGGTGTCGGGTGTGGGCTCGGTGTCGGTCAATTTCATCGACAACGATCTGCTCGCGAACGTCAGCGCGCCGCAGGCCAACACCGCCTTCGACGACGTGTCGGCCGCCAGCGTCACGATAGAGGCCAAGGACCGCTCGCGCATCGACACGCTGGCCGGCGGCTTCTCGGCCAGCATGAACAGCGTGGCCATCGGCGCCTCGGTCGCCTATTCGGAAATCTTCAACACGGTGCAGGCACAGATCGACCGCGCCCATGTCGACGCGGCCGGCACGCTGAGCCTGACCTCACTGTCGGACGCGCGAATCCGCAGCCTGTCGGTGGCCGGCGGGCTGGCGCTGGGCACCTCGCCAGCGGTCAGCGCGTCGATTTCGGTGAATTTCATCGGCAACCGGACCGAATCGACGGTCGATGACGCGCTGCTGGAAGACAGCGGCGACGGCAACACCGTCACTGTCAGCGCGACCGACAGTTCGACCCTGCGGTCACTGGCCGGTGCGGTCGCCGTCGGCATTGGCGGCAGCGCGGTCGGCGGTGCCTTCGGCTACAACAAGATCGGCAATACGACGCTGGCCTCGATCGATGGCGCGACCGTGCGCAATGCGTCGGCGCTGAGCCTGACTGCGCTGGAAACGGCCACCATCGAAACGCTGGCGCTGGCCGCCGGCGGTGCGCAGGGCGTCGCGCTGTCCGGTTCGATCACGCTCAACCACATCGGCATGTATTCCGGCGACACCAATGCCGGTGGCGAAGGCGGCAACGTCACCACCGCCGAAATCGTCGGCAGCACGCTGGAGAACGTCGACAACGACTCGGCCATCACGCTGCAGGCATCCGACACGTCGACCATCAAGTCGCTGGCCGGTGCGGCCGCCTTCTCGGGCAACGCAGCGGTGGGCGGTGCGGTCGGCGACAACTGGGTGCGCAACACGGCTAAGGCGCGCGTACATGACAGCACCATCGGCGGCGCAGCGTCGCTGACGCTGACCGGCAGCAACACGGCGCTGATCGAATCCGGATCGGTCGCCGGCGCTGGCGCGGCTACCGGTGCCTTCGCCGGCTCGGCATCGAGCAATCGCACCGACAACAAGACGGTCGCCGAAATCACCGGCTCCGACATCAGCGGCGGCACCGCTGCGGTGTCGGTCAACGCGGTCGACAGCGCGCGCATCAATGCACTGGCCGGCGCGGTCGGCATCAGTGGCTCGGCCGGCGTCGGCGCCGCCATCGCGGTGAACAAGATCGCCAATTCGACGCACGCCACGGTGTCCGGCCTGAAGAGCAGCGGCTTCGACGTGACCAATCTGATCCTCAACGCCGATTCTCTGGCGACCATCAAGACCGCGGCAGTCGGCATTGGCGGTGGCGTCGATGTCGGCGTCGGCGGGTCGGTGGCGGTCAACCTGATCAACTCGGACACGCGTGCGGTGATCAAGGAAGGCGCCGACATCGAGGCGCGTGACAACGTCGCGGTGCTGGCCGAGTCGGACGACAAGATCACGGTGCTCGCCGGCGCGGCCGGTATCGGCATCACCGCTGCCGGCGTCGGCGCGTCGGCCACGGTGAACGAGATCGGCGGCGCGACCGAGGCGGCCATCCGCGGCAGTTCGGTGGCGGCGCGCGCGAAGCAGGGCAGCGGCGTCAGCGTGAATACCGGCGAGATCGGCGGCGTCAATCTGCGCGCCAGCATCGACCGGATGAACCAGAGCGGTGGCGGCTATTCTTCGTCCAACCCCTTCGTCGCCCCCGACCTCGTCGCGTCGCGCACACGCGAGAACGTGCGCGGAATCGCGGTCAATGCGACCTCGACCCACCAGACGACGACGGCGGTCGCCAACGTCGCGGGCGGCAGTTTCGCCGGCGTCGCGGCCACCGTGAGCATGAACATCATCGGCGGCGCAACCACCGCCACGGTGACCGACTCGGTACTCAATGGCGGCGACAACAGCGCGGCCAGCAACGCGCAGGCGGTCAGCATCAAGGCGGCCGACCATGCCTACGGCAACACCTTCATCGGTTCGATCGCGGTCGGCCTGGCCGGTGTCGGTGCTTCGGCTGACGTGAACGTGTTCGATCGCGACACGCGCGCCGGCGTCAGCGGCAGCACAAGTTCGGTCACTGCCAAGGGCGCGGCGACGGTGAAGGCGCGCTCCAGCCAGGGCGTGTCGTCCATCGTCGTCGGCGCTGCGGGCGGTGCCGTAGCGGTGGTGGGCAGCGGCTCGGTGGCCAAGTTCACCAGCACCACCGAAGCCTATTCGGACGACGCCGTGTGGCGCGTCGGCGCACTCGACATCCGCGCCGACCACGACTCCGTTTTCCTGGTGGCCGGTGGTGGCCTGGCTGCAGGCGGTGTAGCCGGATCCGGC
>Ga0123397_153811_pt1 | contig 11979 bp, 12 predicted proteins | sample T10HLNH4metaT_FD_89925 | JGI IMG/M metagenome (GOLD analysis project Ga0123397, IMG submission 89925) | Methane-oxidizing artificial microbial communities from Washington, USA to study methane cycling - T10-HLNH4 metaT (Metagenome... ... | reverse complement strand
GCCCGGCCTGCTGCAGCGGTCTGCAACCGTCGACCGACATGTGCGGCGACCGCCGCGAGCACGCGCTGGTCTGGCTCGCGCGGCTGGAGCGCGACACCGCACCCTGAGCCGCCGCAGCCACTGCCGTCGCAACTACCCCCTTCGAGTGATTGCGGCCGGCCGCTGCGCCATCGACACTCGCGCTCACCTCAGGCATTCCGATGGCAGACCTCATGACCCACGCTGAAGACACCCGCGATCCGGCCCGCCCCGGACCCACGCTTTACCCCCGCACGCCGCTGCGCCCGACCCCCGACGTGATGGCGCGCTGGATCACCCACCCGGCGCCGGAAGGCTGGACCGAACCGGTGCTGATGGAGTGGGCGCTGACCGGCGAATACTGGCTGGACGAGCACGCCCACACCGAATACGCCTACGTCCTCGAAGGCTGCCTGCACGTCGAGGTCGACGGCGTCACCGTCGTGGCACAGGCCGGCGACACCGTATGCGTGCCGGCCGGCAGTGTCGGCCGCTACTACGCGCCGGAGCACGCGCGGATGCTGGGCGTGTACGGCCCGAATACGGACGGACGGCCGGTGCGACTGCTCGGCTTCGGCAAGCTGGAAGAAGAAGGCAGCCGCTGAGCGGCGGCGCGGTCAAAGCCGGGAATGCGGGCCAATGCCCGCGCTAATCAGTGACTTTGTGCACAGCGGCTGGTCTACTGTAGGGAGGTCAGCTTCCCGCACGCCTGCCATGCATCTGTTCCGCGCCCTCGCCATACAGTTCGTGTCCTGGATCGTCGCGCTGTTCGCGCTGCGCTACACGGTGTCGCCGCCGGCAGGCCTGGCCGCGGTGGTCATCATGCAGGCCGGCGTAGCCGCGGCGCTCGCGCTGGCCCTGCGCGCGCCGCGCTGGTGGGTGGTCATACACCTGCTGTTCTCACCGCTGGTGGTGGCCGCCCGTACGCTGGACATCGCCCCGACCTGGTATCTGTTTGCCTTTCTCGCGCTGTCGGCGGTGTTCTGGTCCACCTTCCGCAGCCGGGTGCCGCTGTTTCTGACCAATCAGGCCACCGCGCGCGCGCTGCTGCAGGCGCTGCCGAAGAACCGCGCACTCCATCTGGTCGATCTCGGCTGCGGCACCGGCGAGCTGCTTCGCCGGCTCGCCATGTCGCGACCTGACTGCCGCTTCACCGGCGTCGAGAACGCGCCGCTGCCCTGGCTGATCGCGCGTCTGCGCAACCGCAACCTGCCCAATGTGACGGTGCGCCGCGACGACCTGTGGTCGCTCGAACTGGGCGACTACGACGTGATCTACGCCTTCCTGTCGCCAGTGCCCATGCCCCAGCTCGGTCGCAAGGCATCGGTGGAAATGAAGCCGGACGCGATGCTGATCGCCAACAGTTTCGAAATCCCCGGCGTGAAGGCGGACCGCGTCATCGACAGCGACCCGGCAGCGCGTGCGCTATATGTGTACACATTTGCCGGACGGCGCGGCAAAAACGGCCGCCCGGTCCGGGAAATGGCCCCGGTTTCCGCAGCAGTTCCCGCCGATGCCCCGCATTTGATCGCGGAATAATGTCTGCTCGAACCCGGTAGGTGGAGAACACGAAATGGCTGAAATCATCTGCGTGATCGGCAACAAGGGCGGCACCGGCAAGACCACGCTGTCGCACATGCTGTGTCAGGGCCTGGGCCTGCTGAACCAGCGCTCGGTGTGCGTGCTGACCGACCTCGGGCGCGAGCCGCTGGACCCGGAAGGCCGTCGCTACCTGACCGCCGATGCCCGTTCGCGCGATGCACTGGCCAAGGTGGTGGACAAGATCCGCGGCCTGAACAAGTGGATGGGCGTGATCGACGGCGGCGCCAACCGCAGCGAGATGGACCGCCATCTGTACGGCCTCGCCCATCTGGTGCTGCTGCCCTTCCGCGATTCGCACGAAGACATCCGCACTGTGATGCAGGATCTGGAAACCTTCCCGCGCGCGCTGGCGATTCCGACCCAGTGGCCGACCAACCCGTGGGCACGCGAGGCGGCGGACAAGCTGGTTGAAAGCCAGCTTGGCCAGTATCGCAACCGCATTCTGGAGCCGGTGTTCGCGATTTCGTCGTCCAAACTGCTGCTGCAGAAGCGCATTCCGGACAGCCTGCCGTCGCCGCTGGCCAACGCCTGCCGCCGGGTGGCTTCACCGGTGCTGGACATCCTGCGCATCGACCACGAAGAGGTGGATATCGACGCCGAGGACACGATGGAACATGCGGTGCCGGCTCACGCCCACCCGCAGGCGGACAGCGAACAGGTGATCGGCACCACCCACTGAACGACGTCGGCGGCACGACCGGCACGCCGGTTCCCCGCGTTCAGCCGCCGTCCTTGCGGAATCCGCTCTGCGCGAGGGCGATCAGCGCCTGCGCGCGCGAGGTCACCTTCATCGCGCGGAAAATGCGGGTCAGATGCACCTTGACCGTCCCTTCGGCCAGTCCGAGCGATTCCGCGATTTCCCGGTTCGTGCGCCCTTCGGCCAGCATCTGCAGCACCCGGGTCTGGGCCTGGGTGAGCCCGAAGCCGTCGGCACCGGCGGGGCGGATGGGCGGCGTCGCGCGACCGGCCCGCGCGGCCGGCACACGACGGTCCGGCGGCGTGTACAGGCCGCCATCGAGCACGGTGCGCACCGCCAGCACCAGCTGGTCACCGGAATCGCCCTTGGACACGAAACCCGAAGCGCCCTGACGCATCGCACGCGCCACCGTGGCCTTGTCCGACAGCGCGGACACCACTATGACCGGCAGCGACGGGTCGCGCTCGCGCAGCGTGGCCAGCAGCGACAGCCCGTTCATGCCCGGCAGCATGATGTCGGTGAGCACCAGATCGATGTCGGCGCCGTCGTCGAGCAGCGCCAGCGCATGCGCCGCGTCAGGCGCCTCGATCACGCACCAGTCGGCCCCCAGCCGCGACAGCGTCTGCGCCATGCCTTCGCGCACCAGCGCGTGATCCTCGACGATGAGCACACAACCCAAGAAACAGTCTCCGCTCGGCCAGATGATGGATGCGTCCGCCCTGCTGCGGACGTGTGCGGCCGAGTGTACTGGCTGAATGCGCACTTTGCCGGTGCATTTCATCCAAGCGGACTAAGACGAAAGTAATAATCCGGATTCCGGCACAATCCGGGTTTCCGCCATCATTGCGGTCTTCCCCGGCACCCGCCGCGCCCGGCAGACCGATCCGCACCTCCATGAAAATACTGATCGTCGACGATCACCCGCTGATACGCGAAGCGCTGCGCCACGTGCTGCCCGGGCTGGCTGCCGACATCCAGCTGCTGGACGCGGCCGACTGCGAGACCGGCCTGAAGCTCGCGGACGTGCATCCGGATCTCGATCTGGCCCTGCTCGACCTCACGCTGCCCGGCTGCCGCGGCATGAGCGCGCTGCAAACTTTCCGCGGTGCGCATCCGGCGCTGCCCATCGTCGTGCTGTCCGGATTCGACGATTCCGAAACCGTGCTGGCCGCGCTCGACCAGGGCGCCATGGGCTTCATTCCGAAATCGAGCACAAACGAAGTGCTGCTCGGCGCGCTGCGGCTGGTGCTGTCCGGCGGTGTCTACGTGCCGCGCCAGGCCATCGTCGGCGAACTCGGTCTCGGCGCACCGGCGCCGCGCGCGGACGACACGCCACGCCGGCCGCAGACCGCCTCCGACATCGGCCTGACCGAGCGCCAGGCCGAAGTGCTGACGCTGATGGTGCAGGGCAAGCCGAACAAGGAAATCTGCCGGGAACTGAATCTGGCCGAGGGCACGGTGAAGGTGCACATCACCGCCATCCTGAAAGCGCTGGGCGCCTCGAACCGCACGCAGGCGGTGCTGGCGGCCAGCCGCATCGGGCTAAAGCTGGGCAGCCCGGGCGGTCATTCATGAGCGCCCTGCCGCCGCCGGTCGTGCTGTCCGAAGACACGACGATCGAATCGCTGACGCGGGAGCGCGGCGACGCCGCAGCGCGCCTGGCACCGGCCGAACAGGCGGAACTCGACCGCGAGGTGGTGGCCACCCAGATCCAGATGCTGTACGCGAATCTGGGCACTGCCTTCGGCGGCCAGATCCTGGGCACGCTGCTGGTGGCGTGGACCGTGTACGACGCGGCGCCGCTGTGGACGGTCGTGCTGTGGTTCGTCGCGTCGATCGCCAACCAGCTGTCGCGCCTGACGCTGCTGCGCAGCTACCGCCGCACCGCACCGGACGCCGCCAGCGCGCCGCGCTGGGGCACCTACTGGCTGATCGGCGCCGCCATTTCCGGTGTGCTGTGGAGCTCGACGCTGTGGCTGTTCTTCAGCCCGGAAGCGCCGGAGCAGCAGATCGTGCTGATGTCGCTGCTGGTGTCGGTGTGCGGCGTGGCCGCCGCGCTCACCTCGATGCACCTGCCCAGCTACTACACCTTCCTCGGCGCCACGCTGCTGCCGGTGATCGCGCGCTACATCTGGGAAGGCAGCCGGCACGACCTGCTGGTGGCCTTCATCGTGTCGGTGCTGATGATCGCGCTATGGCGGGTGGGCAAGAACTTCAATGCGCTGATCGAGCGTGCGCTGCGCAGCCGCTATGCCAACGAGGTGCTGAGCCGTCGGCTGGAATCGCAGAATGTGGAGCTGTCGGAAGCACGCGACCGCGCCGACCAGGCCAGCCGCGCCAAGAGCCAGTTCTTTGCCGCCGCCAGCCACGACCTGCGGCAGCCGCTGCACGCGATGGGGCTGTTCGCGGCCGCGCTGTCGGCCAAGGCGCACGAACCGGAGGTGGCCAATCTGGTCACCAGCATCAGCAGTTCGGTCGAGGCGCTGGAAGGGCTGTTCAACGAACTCCTCGACATTTCCAAGATCGACGCCGGCAAGGTGAAGCCGGAAGTGACCGACGTATCGGTCAGCGCACTGTTCGACCGGCTGCGCATGGATTTCGAGCCGGAAGCTTTCGAACGCGGCCTGAGCTTCCGCATCCGTTCGCGCGCGGCCTGGGTACGCAGCGACCCGGTGCTGCTGGAACGCATCCTGCGCAACCTGATTTCGAACGCGATGCGCTACACGCCGGCCGGCGGCGTACTGGTGAGCACCCGCATGCGCGGCGGGCGACTGCGCTTCGAGGTCTGGGACACCGGCATGGGCATCGCGCCGGAAGACCAGACCCGCATTTTCGAGGAGTTCGTGCAGCTGGCGAACGCCGAGCGCGACCGCCGCAAGGGTCTGGGGCTAGGCCTGTCCATCGTGCAACGCCTGTCCGGTCTGCTCGCGCATCCGGTCAATCTGGCGTCGCGCCCCGGGCGCGGCACCGTGTTCCGGATCGACGTGCCGATGGGCCGCGCACCGGTGGTGCGCGCCACCGCAACCCGCAGCGAGCGCGCACAGGCCGATCTGGGCGACCGCTGCATCCTGGTGATCGACGACGAAGCCAGCATCGTCGATGGCATGGCCGCACTGCTGGGCAGCTGGGGCGCGCATCCGCTGATTGCCGGCAGCATGGCGCAGGCGATGCAGGCGGTCGAGGAGCACGGCGCGCCGCCCGATCTCATCATCGCCGACTACCAGCTGCGCGACGGCGAGGTCGGCCCGGAAGTGGTGGCCGCGGTCAGGCGCCATTTCGGCCGCGACATTCCGGCCATCCTGGTCACCGGCAGCGCCACACCGGAGCGGCTGGAAGAAGCCAAGGACCTCGGCCACCACCTGCTGCTCAAGCCGGTCATGCCAGCCAAGCTGCGCACGCTGATCCAGTTCAAGCTGAAAGAACAGGCCACCTGAATGCGCCGCCTCAGCGGACGCGCCGTTCGGTTGTAAGCCGAACGGACGATTGCTGGTGAACGGTGCGACAAACAAGAATGAAGGCGTTGTGCACGTTGTGTCTCCCTTCACGCGGCCCCAGAGGCCGCGTTTTCTTTGTGCCCTTCCCCCCCGCTGTCCGTCACCCTTGCCGCCCGGCAGGCGTGAGGCTTTTCAGGCGAGAACGGCCACACCCGGCAGCCGGCGCGCTATGCTTGGTCTGTACAGTCCATAAAGGGTGATGTCATGGCCGGCGAATCATCGCAGTACGATCCGATGGAATTCCTGCGTTCGGTGTGGGGCCAGATGCCGTTTCCGGTGCCCGGCTTCGTGACGCCGACGCTGGACGTCGGCGAGCTGGACAAGCGCATCGCAGACCTCAAGGCGGTGGAGGGCTGGCTGCGCATGAACATGGGCATGCTCCAGACCAGCATCCAAGGGCTGGAAGTGCAGCGTGCGACGCTGGCCACCATGCAGGCCATGGCGGCCAGCGCAGCCGGTCAGCCGGCCCCCGCAGCAGCCGGCCACGACGCAGCCAATCCGATGAACGCGTTCGGCAATGCGGCGATGTGGCCGTGGACGCTGATGCAGAACGCCGCCGGCCACCCGCCGGGCGGTTCCGCGCCCGGCGGTGACGCGCCGCCCGCGGGCGGCAGCTGAGGCCGGACCATGGGGCGTTTCGCGGCAAGCACGGCCTTCCACGAGGACTGGCCGGTCGCGATGGACAAGGCGCTCGCTGCGCTCGACATGCCGGCGGACGCCAATCTGGGTTTCGTCTACCTGACCGACCACTACGGTGCCGACGTGCAGGATCTGGTGGAACGTCTGGGCAGCCTCACCGGCATCCGCAACTGGGTCGGCACCAGTTCGGTGGGCGTGATCGGCCGTGCGATCGCCAGCCAGGAACAGCCCGGCCTGTCGCTGATGGTGGGCCGGCTGCCCGAAGGCAGCTTCCGCGTGTTTTCCGGCCGCGATCGCCTGCCCGGCGCGGACACCGACGCCATCGACCCGCCCTACTTCGCAGTGGTACACGCCGATCCCGCCACGCCCGACATGCCTGACCTCGTGGCTGACATGGCGACCAAGGTGTCCAGCGGCTTCGTCACCGGCGGTCTCGCGATCGCGCGCGGTCAGGCGCCGATGATCGCCAACGGCGCACTGCACGGCGGCATCAGCGGCGTCGCCTTCACCGAACGGGTGGCCATTGCCACCCGGCTCACCCAGGGCTGCTGCGCGGTGGGCGAAGTGCGCACCATCACCGCCTGCGAAAACAACATCATTTCCGAAATCGACGGCCGGCCGGCGCTGGACGCCTTTCTCGATGCCGCCGGCACCTCGCTCGGCCAGGATCTCCGGCGCGCCGCGCGCTACATCCTGCCCGGCCTCGGCGTACCCGGGCGCGACGATGCCGAATTCAGGGTGCGCAACCTCATCGGACTGGATCCGGACAACGGCCTGATTGCGATCAACGACGCGGTGGAACCGGGCCAGCGGCTGCGCTTCTTCCGGCGCGACGCCGATTGCGCCCGCGCCGACATGCGCCGCATGCTGGCCGAACTGCGCGATTCGCTGGAACAGGCACCGAGCGGCGCGCTCTACGTGGCCTGCGCGGCGCGCGGCGCCCACATGTTCGGCGACGACAATGTGGAGGCAGCCATGCTGGAAGAAGCCTTCCCCGGCCTGCCGGTGGCCGGTTTCTTCGCCGGCGGCGAAATTTCGCACGACCAGCTCTACGGCTACACCGGCGTGCTCACGCTTTTCCTCTGATCCCGGCCAACCGAAGTCCGATGCCCGCACGCCGTCCGTCGCCGCATACGCTGCCCGAAGTGGCGGGCGGCGGGCTGCTCGACCGCCGGCTCTTCCTGCGCCGCGGTCTGGTGCTCGCCACCGCCACTGCGGCTGCGCACACAGCCTCCGCAACGCCGGATGACGACCTGCCCTGGCTGCACGAACCGGGTGCGCCGTTCACGCCCTACGGCCAGCCATCGCCGCACGAGCGCCTGACCGCGCGTCGCATCGGCGCCAACCGGGCGGTGCCCGGCAACGGCGTGTCCTTCACGCCGCTGGAAGAGCTGGAAGGCATCATCACGCCCAACGGCCTGCACTTCGAACGCCACCACAACGGCGTCCCGCAGATCGATCCGGCGCGGCATACGCTGACGCTGCACGGCCGGGTGAAACAGCCCCTGGTGTTCGACGTCAAATCGCTGCTGCGCTACCCGATGCGCTCGCAGCTGCTGTTCATCGAATGCGGCGGCAACAGCAATGCCGGCTGGCACCAGTCGCCGATACAGCGGCCGGCCGGTTCGGTGCACGGCCTGATTTCCTGCGCCGAGTGGACCGGCGTTCCGCTTTCGGTGCTGCTGGACGAAGCCGGCGTCGAACCGGACGCACGCTGGGTGATCGCCGAAGGGGCGGACGCCGGCGCGATGAACATGAGCATTCCCCTCGCCAAGATGCGCGAGGACTGCCTGATCGGGCTGTACCAGAACGGCGAGCGGCTGCGCCCGGAACAGGGCTATCCGATGCGCCTCATCGTGCCCGGCTGGGAAGGCGTGCTGCACGTGAAGTGGCTGCAGCGGCTCGAACTGTCGGCGCAGCCGGTCATGTCACGCAACGAGACCGCGAAGTACACCGAGCTGCTGCCCTCCGGCAAGGCACGCCAGTTCACCTTCACGATGGACTGCAAGTCGCTGATCACCTCGCCCTCGCACGGCCAGTCGCTGAAGCAGCCGGACATCTATCAGGTGAGCGGACTGGCCTGGAGCGGCCACGGCCGCATCCGCAGGGTCGAGGTATCGGCGGACGGCGGCCGCAGCTGGGCCGACGCCGCGCTCGACGGACCGGTACTGCCACGCTGCCTCACCCGCTTCCGCATTCCCTGGCGCTGGAACGGTCAGCCTGCGGTGCTCAAGAGCCGCGCCATCGACGAACGGGGCAACCGGCAGCCGGAGCGTGCCGCGCTGGTGGCCGAACGCGGTCGCGCCGGCTATTTCCACTACAACGGGATTGTCGCCTGGGCAATCGATGACGATGGCAGGGTCAGCCATACCTACTGAAGTACGGATCGGAGCGTGCGCGCTGCTGGCTGCACTGGTGGCCGGCATGAGCGGCTGCGCCGCGCCGTCGCTCACGCCGCAGGAAAACGCGCCGCACCTCGGCCGCCCGGCCGATCCGCAGGTGCTGGCCCGCCAGCGCCTGAACGTGTTTCCGGACGGCAGCGGCCTCCCGACCGGACGCGGCACGGTGGCCGAGGGCGGCGCGCTGTATGCCCGCCATTGCGCCGCCTGCCACGGACGCGATGCGCGCGGCGGCAGCGCGGAAGAGCTGGCCGGCGCGGTACGTCCGCTGAACGACCCGGACGCCGACAGGACCATAGGCAGTTACTGGCCGCACGCGACCACGCTGTTCGATTTCATCCGCCGCGCGAAGCCCATGGGCGCGCCGGGCACGTTGAGCGCGGACGAGGTCTACGCGCTGTGCGCCTGGCTGCTGCACGCCAACGGCGTGGTACCGGCCGACGCCGTCATGGATGCGCAGTCGCTGCCGGCGGTACGCATGCCCAACCGCGACGGCTTCATCCGCATCGAGGCGGACTGAGCGTCAGCGCGGACGCGCGCGCAGCGCCATGCCGCCGAGCAGCACAGCCGCCAGCGCGAGCGCCGGCCCCGGCGCGGGATCGCCCAGCAGTTCGGCAAAGGGATAGGCGTCGCGCCAGGCACTGCCGCACTCGGTACGTGCGGCGTCGGCCGCATCGGCAGGCGCGCGTACGGCAGCGCAGTCTGCAGCGCTTGCGGCCACCGCGAGATGGGTGAATGACAGCAGCAGAAGAGGAACGATGTTGCGCCGCATGATGCACCTCCGGGGCGATAACACATAGTCATGATGCATCATGCAACATCCAGGCCCGCGCTCAAATTCTTATTAGTTGTTTGTATTTCAAGGAATATCAGGAAATCTCGCGCTGACGAGTGCGCACTGCAAGCGTGCCGAATACCCGCAGAACACTCTTGCAGTGCAGCATGTACTCGTTTCAGTGGCCGAAGCCGCTGATGAGCTCGACCAGCGCATCGCCGTAGCGTTCGACCTTGCGCGCGCCGAAGCCGGGAATGTCGGCCAGGCCCTCCAGATCATCCGGGCGCTGGCGCGCCAGTTCGACCAGCGTGCTGTCGTGCAGGATGACGTAGGCCGGCACCGACTGGGTACGGGCCTCGTCCAGCCGCCAGGCCTTCAGCGCAGCCAGCAGGCCGGCATCCACGCCGTCCATCGAAACCGGCGATGCGCTGCGCGCACGTCGCGCGGCCTCCCGGACGCGTTCCGGAATCCGCCGCATCATGACCGTCCGCTCGCCGCGCAGCACCGGCCGCGCGGCTTCGGTCAGCACCAGCGCGCCATAGGATTCGTGATCGACCCGGGCCAGGCCCAGCGCTACCAGCTGACGGAACACGCTGCGCCAGTGATGTTCGTCCTCCGCCTTGCCGATGCCATAGACACTGAGCTGGTCGTGCGCCCACTGGCGGATGCGCTCGCCATCCTTGCCGCGCAGCACGTCGATCAGATGGCCGGCACCGAAACGCTGGCCGGTGCGGTAGATGGCCGACAGCGCCTTCTGGCTGGCCACCGAGGCGTCCCAGGTTTCCGGCGGATTCAGGCAGTTGTCGCAGTTGCCGCAGGGCACGCCTTCTTCCCCGAAGTAGGCCAGCAGATGGACGCGACGGCACTGCGCGGTTTCGCACAGGCCGAGCAGCGCGTCCAGCTTGCTGCCTGAAATGCGACGGAAGGCTTCGCTGCCCTCCGACTGGTCGATGAAGCGGCGCTGCTGCACCACGTCGGCCAGTCCGTAGGCCATCCACGCGTCCGCCGCCCCGCCATCGCGGCCGGCCCGTCCGGTTTCCTGGTAATACCCTTCGATCGAACGCGGCAGATCGAGGTGGGCGACGAAACGCACGTCGGGCTTGTCGATGCCCATGCCGAAGGCGATGGTGGCGACCACGATCAGCCCCTCTTCGCGCTGGAAGCGGGCCTGGTGCGCGGCGCGCGTCGCCGCGTCCATCCCGGCGTGGTAGGGCAGCGCCTTCAGACCCTGCGCCACCAGCCATTCCGCGGTTTCATCGACCTTCTTGCGCGACAGGCAGTAGACGATGCCGGCGTCCTCCGGATGTTCGGTGCGGATGAAGCGCAGCAGCTGCTTGCGGGCGTCGTCCTTGTCGACGATGGTGTAGCGGATGTTGGGGCGGTCGAAACTCGACACGAACACGCGCGCGTCGTGCAGCGCGAGCCGGTCGATGATTTCGTCGCGGGTGGCCGGATCGGCGGTCGCGGTGAGCGCAATGCGCGGAACGTCAGGAAAGCGCTCGTGCAGCACCGACAGCTGCAGGTATTCCGGCCGGAAGTCGTGTCCCCACTGCGCCACGCAGTGCGCTTCGTCGATCGCGAACAGCGCCGGCCGAATGTGGCTCAGAAGATCGAGGCAGCGCGGCGTGTTCAGCCGCTCAGGCGCGACGTAGAGCAGGTCCAGCGTGCCGTCCAACAGGCTGCGCTCGACTTCGCGTACCTGGTCCAGATCGAGCGTTGAATTGAGGAAGGCAGCGCGCACGCCCAGCTGGGTCATCGCGGCCACCTGGTCCTGCATCAGCGCGATCAGCGGCGACACCACTACCGCGGTGCCGCTGCGCAGCAGCGCCGGCACCTGGTAGCACAGCGACTTGCCGCCGCCGGTCGGCATCAGCACCAGGGCGTCGCCGCCACTCGCCACATGCTGGACGATGTCCGCCTGCGCGCCGCGGAAACCGGCGTGGCCGAACACCTCCTTCAGTACCTTTAGAGCGGCTTCGCTCATGCTTCAGTGCGCAGATTCAGTGCAGACGGTGACCGGCAGTGCTCAGCGCTGACCACCTCGGTTGCGCGACGAGAACAGCGCCGGCTGCTGCGGACGGCGGGCGCCGTCAGTACGCGCCATCACATTGCCATTGACCTCGCGCGGGCGCGCAACCGGCTGAATGCGGTTGCCGCGGTTGTCGTCCTCTTCGTCCTCGCGCGGCGGCGGCAGAGCCCGGTTGCCATTGACTTCTCGATTGCCGGTGCGGCCGCCGTCCCGGCGCCCGCCCTGCGGCGACGCGTTGCGGCCCTGCGGACGCCCGCCACCGTTCTTGCTGCCCGGCTGCGCGGGCGCACCGGCCCGCGGTGCCTGCCGCGGCTGTGCGCTGCGCG
>Ga0123397_121724_pt1 | contig 12097 bp, 10 predicted proteins | sample T10HLNH4metaT_FD_89925 | JGI IMG/M metagenome (GOLD analysis project Ga0123397, IMG submission 89925) | Methane-oxidizing artificial microbial communities from Washington, USA to study methane cycling - T10-HLNH4 metaT (Metagenome... ... | reverse complement strand
TATTTATTTTTTTTAGGTTTTTTTTTGTTTTAATTTTTTTATTTTTATATAATTGTTTCATTTTATTCCGCTCTTGATTTTCTATGTCGTCAAGCATGAGAAAACTCAGTTTTGAAAGCCAATTAGCGTTGAGGGATTATTACTTGGTAATAAATCAGCATTCGAGAGCGATAGATGCTTCTGCTCCCTCCTATACAGGATGTCACTCAGATTTGAAATTTCTTGCTCATTGGCATCGTACGCCCACAAAAGTGACCGAACCATTGGGTGATCGGCTATCGCCTGCCTTGAGTTTGGTAACAATTGAGGATCAACCTTGAATTTCTCCATGAGATAATAATTTACACTATTAGCTAATACGTCAGACACGAATGTCATTGACGAATTTTCGCACGTGATGCTTATATCAAGACCAGGATAGTGAGGAACATTATCCATTGTAGCCCGAGACGTACAGTGAAGTAATTCGCCAGTAGCCTTATCATAAACTTTAAACTGACGTTTTAACTCACCCTCCTTGAGCAGAGCTAGGTGATCCTCGAGCTCTTTGAAAAGTTTTTTTATGACACCCTTATCTAGATTATCAGAAACAACCACAAGCTCTACACCCAGCTCCTTGAACTTATGTAAAGATGCAAAAACCTTAAGCATCAAGCCGATGAAGATCTTTGCATGCAATAGTTCAGTGTGCGACCGACAGCCACCTCTACCTTCGCAGAATTCTGACTGATAGAACCCCTCCACGAAGATCGCCTCATACATCCACGGTATTGCCAGCCTTCCGAAGGTCTCAAATACCTTGCCCCTAACTTCACGCTTATCTTCCATCTCAGCTATATGAATCTTCCCTGAACTTTCAATATTAGATAGGCAACCTTCAATTTCATCCCTATAAATCTTTATATATACATCAGGAATGAGATACCCTGCGATCACGCCTAGCTCACCAGGAAAACGCTCCCGATTATCTGCATATCCTTTCCCACCAGACTCATCGATGAATAAGTAATGCTTCTTCACTGTACCCCTCCTCCATGAATGTTAAAAGCTAGCTGACAATAACATCACTAAGCCCCCCTGCGGTGACCCTCAATATGAGGCGCCACCGCTCACCGCTCACCGCTCACGTAAACAGGCTTACCGAAACGTCCTCATCTGGATGAAGCCCAGAGCACCTTTGGCAAACGGAAGTAGCTCTGCCTGATTGATCTCAACCCTGGTGTAGCCCCCTGACGTATCGTGATGGAAGGCAGCAGCGAACTCATTAAAACTCACTAGATCCGCATGCAAAGGCAGGAGCAAAGCCAGGGGGTTCGGGGGCGCAGCAGCTTTGACCTGGCCCAACATATCTCCCACCGTCTGGCCTTCCTTGAACTTCTTCGGAAAGCATCGATGCAGATGCCCTTCTACCAGCAGGCGCAGAGCCTTCGCCACTTCAAGCATGCTGCAAGTTTGATCCCCTGCGATGAAGCGCTCAACAAGCTGATAGTGCTTGTAGTAATCCGATGAACAGTATGCATCCAGATCAAAGCTGTCCAAGTAGCTGTACTCTTCAGCATCGCGATGGAGAGAGTATTCGCCGGCAATCGCAATTTTTTTTCGCTCTACACGACGTTTCACCTCCCTGAGGAAGTGCGCATCATGCCCAAGGGCGATTACCTGCGAGCATTCAGCTACCATTTTTAGTACCGCTTCCACTGTGTTGTGTCGTCGGTGTCTATCCAAACTGGTGAACACGTCATCCAAGACGACTGTCGTTTCAGTTCGCTTCGGATCCGCAAATAGGCGTGCAAGGAAGAAAGCGAAAGCGAGCGTTCGCTTGTCACCCTCACTCAATGCTGCATGGAACGACAAGTCGCCGGTAGTTTTAGGCCCGATCACCACACGAGCACCTCTGATCTTGAGCACGTATTCCGAACGGAGGCCGCCTCCTAGATGAGTGGAGCCTAGGGAATCGATTTCAAAAGGCGCTGAAAAGCTTCGTAACCAACCGTTAATCGCATCTTGGAAAGTTAGCAATGTTGCGGCCATCAAATGGTCTAACTCAGTGCGTGCAGCTTCCCTCGCACGCTCTGCAGTCCGCAACTGAGTCTTTGCAGCATCCAGCCCATCAATCAATTTCAGCACCTCAGCACTGAATCTGTTTTTGGTGATTGTAAGCATTTCCCTTTGTTCACTCAGAGCTGCTATATCAGGTGCTGCGAGCCTCTGTTTATATGCCAAGATGCGACCATTGAGTTCACCAATCTGCTCATTGAAGATGCGAGCTTGATCGCTCAGCTCACTAAGCATAGCGACGGCAGCCATAAATGGCTTTGAATCCAAAGCATCGAGAGGATTACCCTCCTTGGCGGCTACGATTTCGAGCAACGCCACCTCAACACATTGAAGCAGCGAGGCGGCTTTCTCGAAATCCAGCTCGGGAATTTCATCAATTAGCGAGGTCTCAGACCAGACGCTGCGTAGCCCTTGGTTGTACTCATTGCATGCGCGCCAGCTTGCAAGTTGCTGTTCTCCGACACGCTCCTTGACCAAATGGCGAAGCTGATTGATACGTTTTTGGTACTCCGAATAGGAACCGTCAAAGTAGAGTTTGAATGCCTTGAGCAGGCCGAGATCCCGAGTTGGCTGGCCACAGAATGGACATTCATTATCTGGTTGGTGCTGCAACCCTTCAGCAGCCCAGCGCTCTGTCGCTGTTCCATTATGCTTCGCGAAGTGAGCTTTCGCTGTTTCCTCTGCAGTGATGGAGATACTCTCGAACGAGCTCTCCAACAGGCTAGGAATATCGTCAAAATTGAAAGCTGGATACGGCGCTGGCCGGAATTCAGGACGCCGACGAATTTGATCAGAGGCTCGAGCTTCGGCTATTAGCTTATCGGTTTGAACAATCAGGTCATCCGCATCTGGAATAGAAGCAAGCTTGATGTACTGAGCGAGCGGAAGCTGTCCTCGATAGCCTTGAAGAGCTGCCTCCGCAGAGTTGACCGTTACTGTGCTCTCCTTCACGGCAATGGTCTCAGCATCAAATTTAGTGCGCTGTGCTACTGCTGCGTCACCTAGTGCAAGATCTAGCAGCGCCTCCCTCTGCTCCGGAAGCACACCTGAGCTGGCATACACATTCCGATCAACGAAAGCTTGGTTAAACACATGCAAATTGGGTTTCTGCCCCGCCCAGGCATTGCCGTCAAACTGGACGTTGAAGGCCCCGCCCGGTGCCCCTTGGTTGAACCGTAAAGCGACTTTTTGAGGGAGTGTCGCCCCGACAGTCTTCCTATCTGAGACATCCTTGGCATCGAAAGTAGAGCAGGCTAGTAGCACAGACGACAACGTCGACTTCCCCCTAGCGTTATCGGCATAAATTAGACTGACTTTCTGAAGCTCGACAGGTCGCTGAGCTGCTTTTTTCAGAACCCCGACGTTGTCGATGCTTATGATTTTCTCGAGCATGAGCTCACTCCGCTAAGCTGTCCGTACGCTTCAGCGAACCCCAAGCGCTAAGAGCTCGCGGGGCACCACTGACCTTGCTAGGCGAATTTAACTCATCCTAGTGAGTTTGAATGGCATAGGGCTATATTTCTTTTATGGAGGGCATGGCTCTCCTGTCATGCCAACCCAACACCTCAAGTTGCGCGCCGTCGCACTAAATTTACCCAATAGCCGCAAGCTGGACGGGCAATCTCTCAGTTTAAGGACGACAAATGTTTCCACCAATGGCGAACTCCTATCTCGAAATCACAGCCACTGAATTTGAGCGGTTGGTCAGGGACTGGATCCTCAAGCAAGGTGGTGAGCTGACCTCGCTAGAGGTGACTCATGACGCGAAGGTGGAGAGCTACGACTCAACCTACCAGATCGACGTACTAGCGAAATTCCAAGCCTTTGGAGGCGCCGAATTCAAGGTTCTGATTGAGTGCAAAAAATACCGTAGCGCAGTCGAACGAGAGTTGGTTCAAGTGCTGCACGACAAGGTCAGATCTGTGGGCGCTCATAAAGGAATGCTGTTCACCACATCAGGATTTCAATCAGGAGCGATCAAATATGCCAAAGCTCACGGTATTGCGCTGGTTTCGATTATCGACGGTGCAGCTACCTATGAAACCCGCTCGGCGTATCCAGTCGCGGCACAGCGTCCGGCCTGGCTCAACCTTCCGAAATTTTCGCTCTGGCACGTTGGTGAAAACGAAGCAGGCAACATCTCGATGAAATCCTTGGGCCGTGCTGATACGGAAATCAACGAGATGTTCAGCTGAAGAGATGAGGCGGATTAGCGAGTGCTCTTTATTGCGAGGGTACAGATTCTCCGTGGGAGTAAATGTGGGAGTAATTTCGTAGGCATGAAAAAGCCCAATCTGGAAAGATTGGGCTAACTCATTGAAAAATATGGTCGGGACGGAGTGATTCGAACACTCGACCCCTAGCACCCCATGCTAGTGCGCTACCGGACTGCGCTACGCCCCGACTAGGCGTGAAACCCGTTCCTCATCTCGAGGAACGCTCAAGAATATATCGCAAGCTTTTGAAAACTGGAAGTATTTAAAAGCACGAATTTACTTCTTGAGGACCACCAGAACATCTTCCAGCTCAGCGATCATCTGGCGAATCATTTGTTTGTATTGCGTGGTGTCGTCTTTGGCTTCATCACCGGACAAACGCAGGCGTGCGCCGCCGATGGTGAATCCTTGATCGTAAAGAAGCGCTCGGATTTGCCGGATCATCAGCACGTCCTGGCGCTGATAATACCGGCGGTTTCCGCGGCGTTTGACGGGGTTGAGTTGAGGAAACTCCTGCTCCCAATAGCGCAGCACGTGCGGTTTTACCGCACATAGCTCGCTGACTTCACCGATAGTGAAGTAGCGTTTGCCTGGGATGACGGGTAGCTCGTCGTTATGACTTGGTTCCAGCATAAGCCTCAACTCGGGCCTTCAACTTCTGCCCTGGACGAAAGGTGACCACACGGCGAGCCGTGATCGGGATTTCTTCTCCCGTTTTCGGATTGCGGCCAGGCCGCTGGCGTTTGTCCCGAAGGTCAAAATTGCCGAAACCGGACAACTTGACTTGTTCGTTGTCTTCAAGAGCGTGCCTGATTTCCTCGAAAAACAGTTCGACCAATTCCTTGGCTTCCCGCTTGTTCAGGCCCAGCTCTTCATACAGACGTTCCGCCATCTCAGCTTTCGTCAAAGCCCCCATACGTCACTTCCTTAACGTGGCGTTCAACCTTTGTTCGAGCGAGGTGAGGATGTTTTGCGTCGCAGAATTCACCTCATCGTCATTAAGAGTGCGCGATGGATGCTGCCAGGTCAAGCCAACTGCGAGGCTTTTTCTATCAGGATCAATGCCTTTACCCTGATACACGTCAAATAGCCTGAGGTCTGTCAGCCATTCGCCTGCATTTTCACGGATTACGTCCAGCACAGCCGCGGCTGCAACGTCTTTGTCCGCAATCAATGCCAAGTCACGACGCACTTCAGGAAAACGCGATAACTCCTGGAATTTAGGCATTTTGCCCGAGGCGACTTCTGCCAGAACCAGTTCGAAAACGAACACGGGACGGTCCAGCCCAAGCGTTTTCGATAATTCAGGGTGGATCGCGCCGACAAAACCGACCAAACGCCCCTCACGCTCGATACGCGCAGTTTGACCCGGATGCAATGCTGGGTGCTTGCCCGGCACGAACGTGAACGCGTCCAGCGCACCGGCAAAGCCCAACACCGCTTCCACGTCAGCCTTGACGTCGAAGAAGTCCACCGTGTCGCGACCTTGCGCCCAGCCTTCAGGCAGTCGGCTACCGCAAACCACACCCGCGAGCATTGGCTCTTGCTTCAAGCCTTCAAGTTGACCGACAAAGCGCAGGCCGCTTTCAAACAGACGTACACGATCTTGCTGACGGTTCAGGTTGTGTTGCAGCGCCTTGATCAGGCCAGGCCACAAGGACGAACGCATCGCAGCCATGTCGTTCGAAATCGGATTGGCCAGCAGCAGCGGTTCAACACCCGGATTAAACAACTCGAACTGTTTCGGATCGATGAAACTGTAGGTGATCGCTTCCTGATAACCACGAGCTACCAGCAGTCGGCGCAGTTCGGGCAGATCGCTACGGGCTTCAGCCTTGGCTTGCGGCGCCAGACGCGCTTGCGGGTAACGAACCGGCAGGCGGTTGTAGCCGTACAAACGAGCCAGCTCTTCGATCAGGTCGACTTCCAGGCTGATGTCGAAACGATGGCTTGGCACTTCTACGCGCCACTGCCCTGCTCCGTCGGCGGTAATTCCCAGGCCTAAAGCACTGAGCAGACGCTCGACTTCGGCCGAATCCATTTCCATCCCCAACATCTGGGCAATGCGTTGGCTACGTAGGGTCACCGGCGCGATCGACGGCAGGTGCTGCTCGCTGACGGTTTCAATGATCGGACCCGCTTCGCCACCGGTGATTTCCAGCAGCAGGCCAGTGGCGCGCTCCATGGCTTCACGGGCCAGTTGCCAGTCCACACCACGCTCATAGCGGTGCGACGCGTCGGTGTGCAGGCCATAGGAACGGGCCTTGCCAGCGACAGCGATCTGATCGAAGAACGCGCTTTCCAGGAATATGTCGCGAGTGGTCGCAGTGTTGACACCGCTGTGCTCACCACCCATGACACCGGCAATTGCCAGCGCACGGGTATGGTCGGCAATCACCAGCGTATCGCTACGCAGGCTGACTTCCTGCCCATCGAGAAGAACCAGCTTTTCACCCTCTTCGGCCATCCGCACGCGGATGCCGCCGTTGATTTCGGCGAGGTCGAAGGCGTGCAGCGGTTGACCCAGCTCCAACATGACGTAGTTGGTGATATCGACAGCAGCGTCGATGCTGCGCACCTCGGAGCGACGCAGGCGCTCAACCATCCACAGCGGCGTAGGCCGGGACAGGTCGACGTTACGGATGACACGCCCCAGGTAACGCGGGCAGGCGGCAGGTGCCAGCACTTCAACCGAGCGCACTTCATCATGCACCGCTGGAACCGCAGCCACTACGGGGCGAGTGACCTGGGCGGCGTACAGCGCGCCGACTTCGCGAGCAAGGCCCGCCAGGGACAGGCAGTCGCCGCGGTTCGGGGTCAGGTCGACCTCGATGCTGGTGTCGTCCAGGTTCAGATACTCACGAATGTCCTGGCCCACAGGCGCATCGACAGGCAATTCCATCAAGCCGTCGTTGCCTTCTCCGACTTGCAGTTCGGCCTGGGAGCACAGCATGCCGTTGGATTCAACGCCACGCAGCTTGGCTTTCTTGATTTTGAAATCGCCCGGCAACTCGGCACCGATGGTGGCGAACGGAATCTTCAGGCCCGGGCGTACGTTTGGCGCACCACAAACGACCTGGAACGTCTCCGAACCATTGCTGACCTGGCAAACACGCAGTTTGTCGGCGTCCGGGTGCTGTTCGGTGCTCAGCACCTCGCCCACGATGACGCCGCTGAATACACCGGCGGCCGGCGTGACGCTATCGACCTCAAGACCGGCCATCGACAGACGAGCAACCAGCTCGTCACGACTTACCTGCGGGCTTACCCAGCCACGCAGCCATTGTTCACTGAATTTCATCCTGCTCTCCTAAGAATTCGTTACGACTAGCGAAATTGCGCGAGGAACCGCAAGTCGTTGTCGAAGAACAGACGCAAGTCGTTCACGCCGTAACGCAGCATGGCCAGACGCTCAACGCCCATGCCGAAGGCAAAGCCCGAGAACTCTTCCGGGTCGATCCCGGACATGCGCAGCACGTTCGGATGAACCATGCCGCAGCCCATCACTTCCAGCCAGCCTGTCTGCTTGCAGACACGGCAGCCTTTACCGCTGCACATCACGCATTCCATGTCGACTTCGGCGGATGGCTCGGTGAACGGGAAGTACGAAGGGCGGAATCGCACGGCCAGTTCTTTTTCGAAGAACACGCGCAGGAACTCTTCGATGGTGCCTTTGAGGTCGGCGAAATTGATGTCGCGATCGACCAGCAGGCCTTCGACCTGGTGGAACATCGGCGAATGGGTGATATCCGAGTCGCTTCGATACACACGACCAGGGCAGACGATGCGGATCGGCGGCTGCTTGGATTCCATGGTGCGGACCTGTACCGGCGAGGTATGGGTGCGCAGCAACATGTTGGCATTGAAATAGAAGGTGTCATGCATCGACCGGGCCGGGTGATGGCCTGGGATGTTGAGCGCTTCAAAGTTGTGGTAGTCGTCTTCGACCTCAGGGCCTTCGGCAATACCGTAGCCAATATGGGTAAAGAACTGCTCGATGCGTTCCAGAGTGCGAGTAACCGGATGCAGACCACCAGAGGTCTGACCACGGCCAGGCAAGGTCACGTCAATGGACTCGGCTGCGAGTTTGGTGGCCAGATCGGCCTCTTCAAACAATGCCTTGCGCGCATTGAGAACGTCTGTGACACGCTCCTTGGCAACGTTGATCAGCGCACCGACTTGCGGACGCTCTTCTGCCGGCAAATTCCCCAGGGTCTTCATCACCTGAGTCAATTCACCCTTTTTGCCAAGGTAGTGAACCCGGATTTGCTCCAGGGCATTGATATCTTCAGCGCTTTGCACAGCCTCTAGAGCTTGCGAGACGAGCGCATCCAGGTTTTCCATGTACAGACTCCAGATACAAAATAGGGGAAGAGCTTGAAGGCTCTTCCCCTATTTATGACGTTTAACACCTGGCCCCACAGAGATGAGACCGGGTGACTGTCGGGGGTACTTAAGCCAAGGTGGCTTTAGCTTTCTCGACAATCGCAGCAAACGCCGCTTTTTCGTTCACTGCCAGATCAGCCAGAACCTTACGGTCGATCTCGATGGACGCTTTTTTCAGGCCGGCGATGAAACGGCTGTAGGACAGACCGTTGATACGAGCACCAGCGTTGATACGAGCGATCCACAGAGCGCGGAACTGACGTTTTTTCTGACGACGGTCACGGTAGGCGTATTGGCCTGCCTTGATTACCGCTTGCTTGGCAACACGGAATACGCGCGAGCGAGCGCCGTAGTAGCCTTTAGCAAGTTTCAGAATTTTTTTGTGACGTTTACGGGCAATGACGCCACGCTTTACACGAGCCATGAGTTACTTCCTCTATTCTTGACTAAAATTAACGAAGGCGCAGCATGCGCTCGACTTTTGCCACGTCAGACGGATGCAGCAAGCTGCTACCGCGCAGTTGACGCTTACGCTTGGTCGACATTTTGGTCAGGATGTGGCTCTTGAAAGCGTGCTTGTGCTTGATACCGTTAGCAGTTTTCAGAAACCGCTTAGCAGCACCACTTTTGGTCTTCATTTTTGGCATGTTCGGATACTCCGCATTCAGTTGATAAACATAATCAGAAGGCCTGCCGTGCCCTGTTGATTACTTCTTCTTTTTCGGGGCGATGACCATGATCAGCTGGCGTCCTTCCATCTTAGGATGCTGTTCGACCGAACCGTACTCGAGCAAGTCACCTTCAACTCGCTTGAGGAGTTCCATCCCCAGCTCCTGGTGGGCCATCTCACGGCCGCGGAATCGCAAGGATACCTTGGCCCTGTCCCCGTCACTCAGGAAACGTACCAGGTTGCGCAGTTTTACCTGGTAATCCCCTTCCTCCGTCCCTGGACGAAACTTGATTTCTTTAACCTGAATCTGCTTCTGGTTTTTCTTGGCCGCAGCAACCTGCTTCTTCTTCTCGAAGATCGACTTGCCGTAGTCCATCAGTTTGCAAACAGGGGGTACTGCATCGGCGGAAATTTCCACCAGATCCAGTTTGGCCTCTTCAGCCTTAAGAAGCGCGTCTTCAATTGACACAATCCCAAGCTGCTCGCCTTCAGCCCCAATTAACCGAACCTCGCGTGCCGAGATATTCTCGTTGATCGGGGCTTTCGGTGCAGCTCGTTTATCTTGTCTCATTTCACGCTTAATAATAATTACTCCGAATCTTGGCGACCACGCCGGGAAACCGCTTGCGCGAGGAACTCAGCAAACTGGGCGACGGGCATCGAGCCCAGGTCAGCACCTTCGCGAGTACGCACAGCGACAGTCTGCATCTCGACTTCCCGATCTCCGATAACCAAGAGATAGGGAACCTTGAGCAAGGTATGCTCGCGGATTTTAAAGCCGATCTTTTCATTTCTCAAGTCAGACTTGGCACGAAACCCGCTTTCGTTGAGAGTTTTTTCGACCTCGGCGGCAAAATCTGCCTGTTTATCAGTGATATTCATGATCACTGCCTGAGTCGGCGCCAGCCACGCAGGGAATGCACCCTCGTAGTGCTCGATCAGAATTCCGACGAAACGCTCGAAGGAACCCAGGATCGCCCGATGCAACATCACCGGATGCTTGCGGCTGTTGTCTTCGGAGACGAATTCGGCACCCAGTCGGACTGGCAGGTTAAAATCGAGCTGCAGGGTACCACACTGCCAGACACGACCCAGGCAATCTTTCAGAGAGAATTCGATCTTCGGACCGTAGAACGCACCTTCACCGGGCTGCAGATCGTACGGCAAGCCTGCGCTATCAAGGGCTGCAGCCAATGCAGCTTCGGCGCGATCCCACAACTCGTCGGAACCGACGCGCTTTTCCGGACGAGTGGACAGTTTCATCTCGACATCTTTAAAGCCGAAGTCGGCGTAAACGTCCATGGTCAGTTTGATGAACGCTGCGGATTCGGCCTGCATCTGCTCTTCGGTGCAGAAGATGTGGGCGTCGTCCTGAGTGAACGCACGAACGCGCATAATGCCGTGAAGGGCACCCGATGGCTCGTTACGGTGGCAAGCACCGAACTCGGCCAGACGCATTGGCAACTCGCGGTAGCTCTTCAGGCCCTGATTGAACACCTGCACATGGCAAGGGCAGTTCATTGGCTTGATGGCGTAGTCGCGGTTTTCCGACTGCGTGGTGAACATGTTGTCGGCGTAGTTGGCCCAGTGCCCGGACTTTTCCCACAGGCTGCGGTCAACGACCTGGGGAGTCTTGATCTCCAGGTAACCATTGTCGCGTTGAACCTTGCGCATGTACTGCTCGAGCACTTGGTACAGCGTCCAGCCGTTCGGGTGCCAGAACACCATGCCTGGCGCTTCTTCCTGGGTGTGGAACAGGCCCAGACGCTTGCCGATCTTGCGGTGATCGCGCTTTTCAGCTTCTTCAATACGCTGGATGTACGCCGCCAGCTGTTTTTTGTCAGCCCATGCGGTGCCGTAAACGCGCTGTAACTGCTCGTTCTTGGCATCGCCACGCCAGTAGGCGCCGGACAACTTGGTCAGCTTGAATGATTTCAGGAAACGGGTGTTCGGCACGTGCGGACCGCGGCACATGTCGACGTATTCTTCGTGGTAGTACAGGCCCATTGCCTGTTCGTTTGGCATGTCCTCGACCAGACGCAGCTTGTAGTCTTCACCGCGAGCCTTGAACACTTCGATCACTTCGGCGCGCGGAGTGACTTTCTTGATGACATCGTAATCTTTTTCGATCAGCTGCTGCATGCGCTGTTCGATGGCGGCCAGGTCGTCCGGAGTGAAAGGACGCTCGAAGGCGATGTCGTAATAGAAGCCTTCGTCAATGACCGGGCCAATCACCATTTTGGCGGTTGGATACAGCTGCTTGACCGCGTGGCCGACCAAGTGGGCGCAAGAGTGGCGAATGATCTCCAGCCCCTCTTCATCCTTTGGCGTAATGATTTGTAGCGTTGCGTCGCTGTCGATGATGTCGCTGGCATCGGCCAGCTTGCCATTGACCTTACCGGCCACCGTGGCCTTGGCCAGGCCCGCACCAATGGATGCTGCGACCTCGGCGATGGATACCGGGTGATCGAATGAACGTTGACTGCCGTCGGGAAGAGTAATAGTTGGCATGGCGCCTCCTCTCCTAGTGGTGACCCCTACCAAAGGTCACGTGGGTTGGGATGAGCCAGTACAAGATCCGATCCAGGCCATTCACTGACGAACGCCTGCCTTACAGCGGCAGGAGCCTTGCGGCCAACCGGAAAACCGAACCAGAGTGACTGGGATTCAAATCAGGGTTATTCGTGCGCCTGCCGCGACCGGGACTGAAGGTCGACCGGAGCCTGCAAACGCCCGAGCCAGGCATGCTAGAACAGATGAATGGTCG
>Ga0123397_120604_pt1 | contig 12107 bp, 10 predicted proteins | sample T10HLNH4metaT_FD_89925 | JGI IMG/M metagenome (GOLD analysis project Ga0123397, IMG submission 89925) | Methane-oxidizing artificial microbial communities from Washington, USA to study methane cycling - T10-HLNH4 metaT (Metagenome... ... | reverse complement strand
GTTTAATCCATGCAGATTGCGCTGCGGCAGGCGATGGACAGGCGATATAATCGCGGTCTTCGCCGCTTTAGCTCAGTTGGTAGAGCAACCGCCTTGTAAGCGGTAGGTCGTCAGTTCGAATCCGACAAGCGGCACCACCGAATGCCCCTTTGTCGTCCGCGTGGCGGCAGAACCCGCCGGACAGCGGAACAGCGTTCTTCGCATGTCGCGAGGCCGCGCCCCGGCAACATCTCCACGCTCGTATCCCCCGTATTCCCTTCGCCGGCGGCAGGTCGCTCCCGCCGCCGACAGCGTCTGACAGGAAAGTGACAGGCTCGCCGGCCTAGCCTGTGCGGACCATGTCCCATTCCGCACACGCTCCCCGTTCCCGATGCAGGCACCGTGGCCTGCGGCTCAGACTGCTGCTGCTCGCCTGCGCGCTCGGTCTGATGCATCCCGCCCGCGACGCGCTGGCACAGACGCTGCCCGAGGGCGCGCTCACGCTGCAGGCGGCCGAAACGCGGCTGCGCGAAGCCAGCCGTGACCTGCAGCGCGCCCGCCGAGACGTTGAACGCGCACAGGCCGCGACCGGCAGCGCCGCCGCGCGTCCGAACGCGACGCTGTCCATCGACACCACCGACATCAATCCGCGCCGCGGCATCGGTGCCGGTCCGGCCTGGGACAAGCAGGTCGACACCACCGTGCGGCTGGAACAGACCTTCGAGCGTGGCGGCAAGCGCGAACTGCGCATGGCCCGCGCCGACGCGCTGCTCGACGCCGCGCGCGCCGATCAGGCCGACGCACTGCGGCAGCAGCTGCGCACGCTGCGCATCGCCTACTTCGATCTCAAGCTGGCCGAGGACAAGCTGGCGCTGCTGCAGCAGACCCTGGGCCTGCTGGACGACACGGTCGCCCGCGCCGAAGTGCGGGTGAAGGCCGGCGATCTGGCACCCAGTGACCTGGAGCGCATCCGCCTCGACCGGCTGCGCGCCGAATCCGACCTCCGCGTGGCCGAAACCGCACAGCGCCGTGCCCAGGCCGAACTTGCCCGGCTGCTGGCGCTGGAGGGCATGGCCGGCCGGCTGCACGCCAGCGACCCCTGGCCGCGGCCGAACGTCGTGCCTGCCGCCGTCGGCGAACTGCCGGCCGACCGGCCCGACCTGCGCGCGGCGCAGTCGCGGCTGCAGGCCGCGCAGCAGGGGCGCAGCCTGGCGGAAAGCCTGCGCACCCGTGACATCACGGTCGGCGTGCAGTACGAACATTTCCCGCCGGACGGGCGGGCGATGTACGGCTTTGGCGTGTCCATCCCGCTGTTCAACGGTTATGACTACAGCGGCGAAGTGGATTCCGCCTACGCCGAACTGGGCGCGGCCGAGGACGACCGCCTGCGCATCGCGGCCGAAGCCGACGCCGGCCTGAAGCTGCGTCGCGCCGAACTGGAGGTGCAGGCCGCCCGCGCCGCGCGTTACCTCGACACCGTGCTGCCCACCGCCCGCCGTTCGGCCGAAGCGACCGAATTCGCCTTCCGCCACGGCGCAGTGGGCGTGCTCGACGTGCTCGACGCTCGCCGCACGCTGCGCGCCATCGAATCCGAGGCGCTGGACGCCCAGGCCGACCTTGCCCGCGCGCGCGCCGAACTGGCCGCCGCCCTCAACACCGATTTCTGACCGCCATGACCGAAACGTCTCCTGTCGCCGCGCGCCGGCGTCGTACCGTCCTCATCGTGTCCGCTACCGTGCTGGCCGCCGCTGTAGCCTACGGATTTTTGCGCAGCCGCCCGCCGGCCGAAGCAGCCGCGCCCGGCGCCGCGGCCGCACCCGCCAGCGGCGTTGCGCTGCCGCAGGGCGCGAGCCAGCTGTCCTTCATCGTCACCGCACGCACCGAAGAGGTCGAACTGCCGCTCACCGCGCCGCTGAATGCACGGGTTGCGGTGGCCGAGGACCGCACCGCACGGGTGTTCAGCCCGCTGGTCGGGCGCGTGCTGCGGCTGGCCGCCGCGCCGGGCGACACGGTGCCGGCAGGCGCCACGCTGGCCGACATCGACGCGCCGGATCTTGGCCAGGCTTCGGCCGATGCCCGTCGTGCCGAAGCCGATGCCGACCTGCGGCGCAAGGCGCTGGCGCGGGCGCGCACGCTGCTCGACGCCGAGGTACTGCCGCGGCGCGAATTCGAGGTCGCGCAGGCTGAGGCGGCCGCCGCCGATGCCGAGGTGCAGCGCGCCCGCCAGCGCTTGCAGAGCCTGGCGCCGCGCGGAGCCAGCGGTCAGACCCTGGCACTGCGCACGCCGGTGGCCGGCGTGGTGACCGAGCGCCATGCCACGCCCGGCCTGGAAGTGCGGCCGGACGCCGAACAGCCGTTGTTCGTGGTGTCCGACCTGTCGCGGCTGTGGCTGCTGATCGACCTGCCGGAGCAGGAACTGGGCAAGTTCCGCGTCGGCGACCGTATCGAGGTGTCGGTCGATGCCTGGCCGGAGGAGCGTTTCTCCGCCACCGTGTCGCGCATCGCGCCGGTGCTGGACCCGCAGACCCGCCGCGTGCAGGTGCGCTGCGACCTGCCGAACGCCGACGGCCGGCTGCGCCCGGAAATGTTCGCCCGTGCGCACGTGCTGTCGGACAGCGGCCAGCGGGTGCTGCGCCTGCCCACCTCTGCGCTGGTCAGTGACGGCCTGTATACCGCGGTGTTCGTGCAGACCGCCTCAGGCCAGTTCAGCAAGCGCCGGGTCAAGGCGCTGCGGCAGGATGCGCGCGAAGCCTATGTGCAGCCGGCCGAACCGGACGGCCTGCGCGGCGGTGACACCGTGGTGGTGCGCGGCGCGCTGCTGCTGGACGCCGAACTGGGCGAGGCCAAGTGATGTTTGCGCGGCTTGCCACCTTTGCCATCCAGCAGCGCGTGTTCGTGCTGCTGATCACCTTCGCGCTCACCGTGTTCGGTCTGCGCGCCTGGCTTGAACTGCCGATCGAGGCCTTCCCGGACGTGCAGGACGTGCAGGTTCAGGTGGTCACCCAGTTTCCGGGCCAGTCGCCGGAAGAGGTCGAACGCTCGATCAGCCTGCCGATCGAGCGCGAGATGAGCGGCGTGCCCCGTGCCACCCAGATCCGCTCGGTGTCGATGACCGGCCTGTCGGTGGTGACGCTGGTGTTTTCCGACGGCACCGAAGACCGCTTCGCGCGCTCGCAGGTGCTGGAAAAGCTGCAGACCGTGGATCTGCCGCCCGGCGTGCAGCCCCAGCTCGGTCCGCTGGCGACTGCAGTGGGCGAGGTGTTCCGTTACGTGGTCGACGCGCCGCCCGACATGCCGATGGCCGAGGTGCGCGCGCTGCAGGACTGGGTGGTGCGACCCACGCTGCGCCGGGTGCCCGGCATCGCCGACATCGTGAGCTTCGGCGGCACGGTCAAGCAGTTCCAGGTATCGGTCGACCCGGCGCGACTGGGTCGCTATGGCGTCACGCTGGATCAGATTTCGGCGGCGCTGTCCTCTGACAACGCCAATGCGTCCGGCGGCGTGCTCCGGCGCGGCGAGGAAAACCTGCTGGTGCGCTCGATCGGCCTGTTCCGCTCGCTGGACGACATCCGCGCCGTGGTGGTGAGCGCCGATCAGGGGCGCACGGTCACCGTCGGTGACCTCGCAACCGTCACCACCGGCGAAGCCTTGCCCGCCGGCGTGGTCGCCTATGACGACCGCGATTCGGTGGTGCAGGGCATCGTGGTGATGACCAAGGGCGAGAACGCGGTCAAGGTGGTCGAGGCGCTGAAGGAGCGCGTGGACCGCCTGAACACCGAGGGGCAGCTGCCGGCCGGCGTGAAGATCCGCTCGATCTACGAACGCACCGACCTGATCAACCACACGGTGCATACCGTTGCGGAAAACCTCGCGGTCGGCGCCGCGCTGGTGGTGGCGGTGCTCATCGTGTTCCTGCGCAACTGGCGTGCCGCGCTCATCGTGGCCAGCATCATTCCGCTCACGCTGCTGTTCGCCTTCATCCTGATGGATGCACGTGGCATTTCGGCCAACCTGATTTCGCTCGGCGCGGTCGACTTCGGCATCATCATCGACAGTGCGGTGGTGATGGTCGAGGCGCTCATGGTGAGGCTGGCGGTACATGCCAACGACGTGTCGGCGCGCGAACACCCGGTGTCCTTCAGGCTGCACGCGCTGCGCAACACCGTGACCAGCCTGGCCAAGCCCATCCTGTTCTCCAAGGCCATCATCATCCTGGCTTTCCTGCCCATCTTCACCTTCCAGCGGGTCGAGGGAAAGATTTTCTCGCCGGTGGCCTACACGCTGTCCTTCTCGCTGCTCGGCGCTATCCTGCTCACGCTCACGCTGGTGCCCACGCTGCTCGCCGGTGTGCTGATGAAGCGCGACATGGCCGAGGTGCACCTGCACTGGATGGAAGCGCTGCAGAACCGCTACCGCGCGCTGCTGGGCATGCTGCGCACCCGGCTGGCCGCGCTGCTGCTGGCCAGTGTCGGCACGCTGTGCGCGTCGCTGGCGCTGGTGCCCTGGCTGGGCAGTGAATTCCTGCCCAAGCTCGACGAAGGCAACATCTGGCTCACCGTGTCGCTCGCACCGGCCACCGCGTTGGCGCAGACCAAGGAAGTCGAACGCGACATCCGCGCGCTGCTGCGCCAGTATCCGGAGGTAAAGAGCGTGCTCACCCAGGTCGGTCGGCCGGACGAAGGCACCGACCCGAAGGGCCCGAACAATATCGAAGTGCTGGCCGACCTGCAGCCGCACGAACAGTGGCGTTTCGCCGGCAAGGAAGCGCTGGTCGCCGACATGACCGCGAAGCTCAGGGCGATACCGGGCCTGCCGACCAATTTCTCGCAGGTGATCCAGGACAACGTCGAGGAAACGCTGTCCGGCGTGAAGGGCGAGGTGGCGGTCAAGATCTACGGGCCCAATCTCGACATCCTGCAGGACAAGGCGGATCAGGTGGCCGCCATCCTCGGCCGCATCCGCGGCAGCACCGACGTGGCGGCGATCAAGACCGGCGGCCAGACCGAAATCCTGGTCACGCCCGATCGCGCCCGTCTGGCGCGTTACGGCCTGCGGGTGGGCGACGTGTCAGGTGTCGTGCAGACCGCCTTCGGCGGCCACGCGGTCGGCCAGTTCTACGAGGGCGAACGGGTGTTCGACGTGGTGGTGCGACTGGACAAGGCGCACCGCGATGCAGTCGAGGACCTCGGCCGGCTGCAGGTGTCGCTGCCGGCAGGCGGCGTGCTGCCGCTGTCCGAACTGGCCGACATCGAAATCCGCCAGGGCGCCTCGCGCATCCAGCGTGAGGCAGGCGGCCGCACGGTGGCGGTGAAGGCCAACCTGATCGGCCGCGACCAGGGCAGTTTCGTGGCCGAGGCGATGGGCGTGGTCGAGCGCGAGGTGAAGCTGCCGGCCGGCTACCGCATGACCTGGGGCGGCCAGTTCGAGAACCAGCAGCGGGCGATGAAGCGGCTGGCGGTCATCGTGCCGGTCAGCCTGCTGGCCATCTTCTCGCTGCTGTTCTGGGCCTTCCGTTCGATGCGGGTGGCCGCGCTCATCATGGCGCTGGTGCCTTTCACGCTGGTCGGCGGTCTGGTCGGCCTGTGGCTGGCCGGGCTGCACCTGTCGGTGTCGGCCGCGGTCGGTTTCATCGCGGTGGCCGGCATCTCGGTCCAGAACGGCGTCATCATGGTCGAACAGATCGTCGAACTGCTGAACAACGGCAAGTCGGCGCTCGAAGCGGTCACCGAAGGCGCGGTGGCGCGGCTGCGGCCCATCCTGATGACCGCGCTGATGGCCGGTCTGGGCCTGCTGCCGGCCGCACTGTCGCATGCCATCGGTTCCGAGACGCAGCGGCCGTTCGCGGTGGTCATCGTCGGCGGCGTCATTTCGGCCACGCTGTTTACGCTGCTGCTGCTGCCCACGCTCTACGCCCGCTTCGCGGTGCCGCCGCCGCGTTACGATGCCGGACCCACCAAGGACGGACACCGCAATGCGACTGCTGCTGGTCGAGGATGACGTGCTGCTGGCGAGCGGCGTGCGCGAGGGGCTGGAGGCCCAGGGCTACAACGTTGACGCGATCGATACCGCGGAGGCGGCGCTGACCGGCCTCCGGCTCACGCCCTACGACCTCGCCATCGTCGATATCGGCCTGCCGCGCATGGACGGGCTGGAACTGGTGCGCCGCATGCGACGCGACGGCCTGGCGCTGCCGGTGCTCATCCTGACCGCGCGCGACACGCTGGAAGACCGGGTGGATGCGCTCGAACTGGGCGCCGACGACTATCTGATCAAGCCCTTCCACCTGAGCGAACTGGTGGCGCGGGTGAGGGCGCTGATCCGGCGCAGCCGCGCGGTGGCGTCGTCGCTGATCACCCATGGGGCGCTGACGCTGGACATGGCCACCCGTGAGGCGAAGCTCGGCGATGCGCCGCTGGCGCTGACCGGTCGCGAATGGGCGACGCTGGAACTGCTGCTGCTGGCGGCGCCGCGTGTGGTGGCGAAGGAAAAGATACTGGACAGCCTCAGCGCCTGGGACCGCGAACTGAGTCCGAACGCGGTCGAACTGTATGTGTCGCGGCTACGCGCCAAGCTGGAACCGGGCGGTGTGCGCATCCTGACGGTGCGCGGACTGGGCTACCGGATCGAGGCACCGGCCGAATGAAAAGCATACGCCGGCGCCTGATGGCGCTGCTCATCGTGCCGCTGGTGCTGCTGCTGGTGGTGAGCCTGCTGCTGGACTACCGCTTCGCGCTTGACCAGGCCAACGACGCTTACGACCATGAACTGGCCGACGCCGCGGCCGCCATCGCGGCGCGCATCCGGGTGCGTGATACCGGCATCGAGGTCACGCTGCCGGAAGACGTGATCCGCATTCTGCGTGGCTCGGGTGACGAGCTGTTCTACCGCGTGATCGCGCCCGACGGCGAAACGCTGGCCGGCGTGCCCGACCTGAAGCCCTCCGCCCACGGCGACACGCTGCGCATCGGCGACGACACGCTGGACGCGCGCCCGGTCCGCACCGCGGTGCTGCGCACCCCCACCAGCGCCGGCGTGGTGACCGTGGTGGTGGCCGAAACCACGCACAAGCGGCGGCTGGTGGCCGACCGCATCCTGTTCGCGGTGATGTGGCCGAACCTGACCTTCATGCTGGTCGCGCTGGTGCTGGTGATCGCGGCGGTCAGCATCGGCCTGCGTCCGCTGCGAGTGCTGAGCAGCGAAATCGAGGCGCGTTCGGCGCGCGATCTGGGCCTGCTGCCGGTGGACGGCGTGCCGGCCGAGACGCTGCCGCTGGTTACCGCGATCAACCGTCTGCTCGGCCGGCTGCGCGCCGCCTCCGAATCGCAGCAGAAATTCCTGGCGGACGCGGCGCATCAGCTGCGCACGCCGCTGGCGGCGCTGCAGACCCAGCTCGAACTGGCGTACGAGGAAGCGCCACCGGCCCAGCAGGGACGCATCCGTCAGCTGCTGGCGGCCGCGCACCGCATCGGCCATCTGGCGCACCAGCTGCTGGCACTCGCGCGGGCGGCGCCCGAAGCGGCGGCCGGGCACGACCACCACCAGGTCGATCTGCCCGAACTGGCGGGCGAAGCAGTGAGTGACGCGCTGGACCGTGCGCTGGAGCGCGGCATCGACCTCGGGCTCGAAGCGGCCCCGGCGCGGATACTGGGCTCGACCTGGCTGCTGCGCGAAGTGATGTCCAATCTGATCGACAACGCGCTGACCCACGCGCCGACGGGCGCTCGCGTCACGGTACGTACCGGCGTCGAGGACGGACGCCCCTTTCTCGAAGTCGAAGACGACGGGCCGGGCATCGCGGAAGAGGACAGGGAGCGGGTGTTCGACCGCTTTTATCGGTGTCCGCAGACCCGCGGGCCGGGCAGCGGTCTGGGTCTGGCCATCGTGCGCGAGATCGCGCAGCTGCACGATGCGGAGGCCTGCGTGCATCCGCCGCGGGCGGGCGGACGGGGCGTGTGCGTGCGGGTGAAGTTTCCGGCATCCGGCGCGCCCTGACGCGCGCCGGCGGGCATGCGTCAGCGGTTTTCCGGACCGCGCGCGATCATCATGCTGGCCACGCCCTTGATGGTGGGCCAGTCTTTCAGCGCCTCGATCGCCTGCTCGAAACCGGCGGCGGCCGAGCGCTGCAGCGACTGTTCGGCCAGCGACAGCAGGCTGCCCGAGTATTCGGTCATGGCGCGGTTCTGCAGGTCGACGAAGCTCTGATAGAGCGCGGCCGGGCTGTTCGGATCGAAGGCCGGCTCGGCCGGTGCCTCATCGCCGGCGTCGGCCGGGCTCACGCCCTGCAGCAGCGCGAACACGAAACGGCCGAGCGCGCGCTGCGCGTCGGCGGCGTCCGGGCTGCCGAAGAAATCCGGGTCCAGCGTGACTGCCGGGGCGGCGTCGCCCCTGCGGCATTCGATGCGGCCATCCGCGCCGATGCGGATGCGCAGTTCGGAAGTGCTCATCGTGAAAGTCCTCAGGCGGGGTAGCGGGGGTCGGCCACCGGCTGGCCGGCGCCGTCGGTGGTGATGGCGCGCAGCGCGCCATCTTCCGCCTCGAACCAGCAGGCACGGTCGCGCCAGTCGGCCAGCACGTGGCGGATGCAGGCGGCGCCGTCGACCACGTGCCGGTGCTGTGCCGGCCGGTGGGTGTGGCCGTGGATCAGGGTGTCCACGTCGTGGTGACGGAACATGGAGGCGATCGCATCGGCGTTGGCGTCCATCAGGTACTCGCCCTTGCCGGCGGTCGCTTCCTTGCTGCGCCGGCGCATGTCTTCGGCGATCGCGTGACGTTCGGCCAGCGGTTTGGCGAGAAAGGCGGCCTGCCACTGCGGGTTGCGCACCATGGCGCGGAACTGCTGGTAGGGCAGGTCGTCGGTGCACAGCGTGTCACCATGCAGCAGCAGCGTATTGCGGCCGCCGATGTCGGCGATCAGCCAGTCACCGTGAATGCGTGCACCGGTGGCTTCGGTGAAGCCGGCTCCCATCAGGAAATCGCGGTTGCCCGGCAGTACGTGCACCTCGATGCCGGCGTCGTGCAGCGAGCGCAGCGCTGCGATCACCGGGCGCACGGCCGGATCGGTGACGTCCTCGTCACCGGCCCAGGCCTCGAACAGGTCACCGAGCAGGAACACCCGGCGCGCCTGGCGCGCACGGCCTTCGAGCAGGGCGACGAAGGCCGTGTTCAGTGCGGGCGTGGCGGCAGACAGGTGCAGGTCGGAACAGAGCAGGTCCATGCCGCGCCCGCCGGATCAGGCCACTTCGGCGCGTTCGATCACCACGTCTTCCTTCGGCACGTCCTGGTGGAAGCCGGAGCGGCCGGTGGCCACGCCCTTGATCTTGTTCACCACGTCCATGCCTTCGGTCACGCGGCCGAACACGCAGTAGCCCCAGCCGTCCTGCGACTGTGCCTTGTCCAGGAAGAGGTTGTCGTTCACGTTGATGAAGAACTGGGCGGTGGCCGAATGCGGGTCCGAAGTGCGGGCCATGGCAATCGTGCCGGCGGTGTTCGAAAGACCGTTGCCGGCTTCGTTCTTGATCGGGGCCTGGGTGTCCTTCTGCTTCATGCCCGGCTCGAAACCGCCGCCCTGGATCATGAAGTTGCCGATCACGCGGTGAAAGATGGTGTTGTCGTAGTGGCCGGCCTCGACGTAGGCGAGGAAGTTGGCCACCGTCTGCGGCGCCTTTTCGGCGTCGAGTTCGAGCGTGATGACGCCGTGATTGGTGTGCAGTTTGACCATTGCTGTATCTCCGGTTGCGTTGTGCGTTTCTTGTTTCTGCGGGCGAACCGCCCGCAGTGCTTACTGCTTGGCTTCGAGCACGCGGGCGGTCTGGATCACCACCGGCGTCATCGGCACGTCCTGGTGCATGCCGGCGTTGCCGGTCCGCACGTTGGCGATGTTGTTCACCACTTCCATGCCCTTCACCACCTTGCCGAATGCGGTGTAGCCGTAGCCGTCACGCGACGGGTAGTCGAGCATGCGGTTGTCGACCAGATTGATGAAGAACTGGGCGGTGGCCGAGTGCGGGTCATTGGTACGGGCCATCGCGATGCTGCCCGGCGCGTTGCGCACGCCCTTCTCGATCGCCTGCTTGGCCTCGTTCTTCACCGGTGCGCGGGTGGCCTTCTGGTTCATCTGCGGGTCGAAGCCGCCACCCTGGATCATGAAGCCGTTGATCACGCGATGGAAGATGAGGCCATCGTAGAAGCCGGACTTCACGTACTGCAGGAAATTATCGACCGTGGCCGGCGCGGCTTCCGGGAACAGTTCGATCACCACATTGCCCTGGCTGGTCTTCAGCTCGACCTGGGGGTTGGTGGCGAATGCGATCAGCGGCATCAGGCCGGCCAGCAGGCCGAGCAGCAGTTTCTTCATGCGGGAGACTCCGTGTGGGTGAAGGGTGGATGGAAAGGATGCGGCGACACAGACAGGGCCGGACGCCGCCGGTTCAGGCCGAACCTTCGAACACGATGCGCCAGCGGCCGTTTTCCTTCTGCCAGTACTGCTGCTTGCGCATCACGTTGGACAGCGCGTCGCTGCGATAGTCCTGTTCGAAGGTGACCACGACCACCGGATCGCGACCCGGATTGCGGAAGGTGCTCAGATTGCGCACGCCGACCTTGATCCATTGCTTGGTGACGAGTGCATCGCGCTTGCTGCGGGCAAAGGCGGCGAAGTCCTTGCCGTCGGCGCTGAACTTCGGCGAGTAGTGGGCGAGCAGGCGGTCCGGGTTGCGGCTTTCCCAGTCTACGCGCCACTGTTCCATCGCCCGGTTGAATTCGCTGCGCTCGGCCTGCCAGTCGTCCAGCGACAGCCACTCGACCTGATCGCTGATCACCACCGGCACCGGCGCCCCCTGCAGATAGCGGTTCAGCGCGAGGAAATCCGGATTCGCCAGCACCACGCAGCCGTCGGACGCACGCGGCGGGCGCGAGAAGGTGTCCGACGGCGTGCCGTGCAGCCAGATGCCGTGGCCGTTCTTGCCCTGCTTGCGGTCCCAGGCGTTCGGATAGTTGATCGGCAGGGCGCCTGCGCCATAGAAATCGGTCAGTCGTTCCGGCGGCAGGAAGCCGGTTACCTGATACACGCCGAGCGGCGTCTTCTTGTCGCCCTCGCGCGTCTTGTCGGTGCCGAGCCGGCCGTGCGACACATACCAGTCCGCGACGAAACGCGGACGGCCATTCACGTTCTCGTACAGGTAGAGGCGGGAACGACGGGTGTCGACCACCACCGCGTGCCGCTGGTCGGCCGGCATCTGCAGCAGATAGCGCGGCACGCTGTCGACCGGCGGCTTGTCGCGGTAGGCGCGGATGCGCACCACCGCCTCGTCGCGCAGATCGGCCAGCCTTTCGGCCGGCGCGTTCGGCGCATTGCCTATGGTGGTCAGCGCGCTGGCGCGGGCCAGCAGCAGATCGCCGCGGATCAGGTGGCCGAGCCGGAAGTTGGGCCAGATGCGGAGCAGGGCGTCGACCTGCTCCAGCGCGAGGTCCAGCCGCTTGTGCTCGATCTGCCGGAACACCTGCTCCAGCATCGGTTCCGGTCCGCTGTCCGAATAGCGCACCGCGTCGCCCGACTGACCGGATCCGATGGCCAGCGGCACGCACAGCGACGACAGTAAAAGGGCGTTGCGCAGCACGCGCGCGAACGCGCGACTGCCCGGATGCTGCCACGCGCTCATCCGCCGACCCGCTCCTGCTGGATGAGCCAGCGGCCATCGCGTTTCACCAGCGTCAGCGTCTTGGTGGCACTGGTCTTCAGGCCGACCGAACGGTAGTGCTGGCGGAAGCTCACGTCGGCGCGGTCGGTGCCGGCCGGTTTGATCCTGAAGCTCTCCACCTTTACCTCGATCGCACCCGGCTTCTCGATGCGCACACGGCGGTCACTTTCCCAGGCGCTGCGCGACTTTCCGTCCGGCACCTTGAAGTCGGCTGCGTAGTGGCCGAGGTAGCCCTTCACGTCCTTGCGTGACCAGGCGGACGCCCAGTCCTCGACCGTGCGGGACAGTTCGGCTTCCGGCAGCGCATCCGCGGGCGGGGCCTGCACCGCGGCCTTGACCGGCACCGCTGGCGCGGCCTGCGGTGCGCTCGGCTGGGCAGCGGCCGGTGCCGGCTTGGCCGGCGTCGGGGCCGGTGCAGCCACCTGCGGCGCG
>Ga0123397_151880_pt1 | contig 12198 bp, 15 predicted proteins | sample T10HLNH4metaT_FD_89925 | JGI IMG/M metagenome (GOLD analysis project Ga0123397, IMG submission 89925) | Methane-oxidizing artificial microbial communities from Washington, USA to study methane cycling - T10-HLNH4 metaT (Metagenome... ... | reverse complement strand
CCAGCAGGCGCTGCTGAACGCGCTGCGCGAGGACTTCTTCCTGAACACGCAGCCGGCCGACGCCGAGGTGCGCAAGGTCTACGACACGTTGTCGAGTCGCGCCGGCGAGCGCGAATACCGGGTGCGCCACATCCTGGTCGCCGACGAAGCACAGGCAAAATCGCTGCAGGACCAGCTGGGCAAGGGGGCGCGCTTCGAGGATCTGGCGAAGGCCCACTCGAAGGACAGCGACAGCGCGCCGGCCGGCGGCCTGCTCGAATGGACGCCGGAGGGGCAGTTCTCGCCCGAATTCGCTGCCGCGCTGCCGCAGATGACGCGCGGCAAGGTGGGCGACGCCCCGGTGCGCAGCGGCGCCGGCTGGCACCTGATCCGGCTGGAGGACGTGCGTCCGGCGCAGCCGCCGCGTTTCGAGGACGTGAAGCCGCGCATCGTCGAGTCGCTGATCGAGCAGAAATGGCGCAGCTACGTGAAGGAACTGCAGGCGCGCGCGGTGGTGAAGTGAGGGCAGCCTGGTCACTGCTGGCGCTGTGCTCGGCCACGGCCGCAGCCAGCGACGTCGATCATGCAGCGCACGCCGCGCTCGAATGGGTGGCCGAGCCCGAAGCTCAGTGCGTGCAGCTGGGCGGCACGATGACCGGCCTGCGCAATCGCGACCGCAGCCGCACGCTGCGGGTGTGGGTCGAGCGCTGGTACCTCGACGTACTGACCGCCGACCGCAGCCGCCACGACCTGCCGCCGGACGGCAGCGTCCGCCAGCTCGGCTGTTCCGAAACCCGTTCCGGCGCCCAGCGCTGGACAGTGGTCGACGCCCGCTTCCTGCCGACCGGCGAAGCGCAATGAATCGATGAAACAGTTACTTGCACTCATTCTTCTGGCCGCGGCGACGACCGGCGCACAGGCGGGAGAGCCGCCCGAACGCGCTTATGTGCGCGCCGGCACCGACCGGCTGATCCGCGCCTGTACGCAGGACGGCCACACGCTGAGCCTGCTCGCCAGACCGGGCGTCGAGGTGGCACGGGGCGAAGCCGCCCCGGCCGGACTGCCGGTCGACGCCTTCATGCAGGGTATTACCGAACAGGTGACGCAGCTGACCCGCGCGGTGCCGCACGCCGACTTCCTGCGCCCCGACAGCGCGGGCGCCCGCGCGCTGAGCGACGCGGTCGAGACCTGGATGGACGCCTTCAACCGCAGCCACGGCACGCGGCTGGCCTGGGCAATCAGCGACTTTGGCGTCAGCGACGCGCCGCAGGCCGCCTGCCGGGCGCCGGCGGACTGAAGGCCTGCCGATTCAAGTTGTCGTCCCCCACCGTCGATATGACTGGTCTGTACGCCGTGCGCCGCAGCATCCCGCGCGGTACGGCGACAGCCACACGCCATGGTGGAGCGAGGAGACAACTAGATGACCCAACGCATACTCTATTTCCTGGTGCCGGGCAGCAATATCAGCCCCTTCGACGTGACCATCGCCGCCGATGCGGGCTTCGATCAGGTGATACCGCTCACCGGCATCCGCCCGGAGAACGTGACCGCGCTGGTACAGGACGCCATCTTCTGTCGCCCGCCCAATCGCTTCAACGACACCGGCATTTTCATCGGTGGCCGTGACGTACATATGGCGACCGACATGTTCCAGTCCGCCAAGAGCGCCATGGTCGGCGACTTCCAGGTCGGCGTGTTCGCCGACCCGAACGGCGCCTACACCACCTCGGCCGCCGTGGTCGCGCTGGTCGAGAAGGCGGTCAATGCGAGCACCGGCTCCGGTCTGGCCGGGCGCACGGTATCGGTGTTCGGCACCGGCCCGGTCGGCCTGTGCACCGCCATCCTTGCCGCACGACAGGGCGCGAAGGCGCGGCTGTGCCAGCTCACGGCCGACGACGACTCCAAGGCGGCGCTGCGCTTCTGCGAGCGCTACAACGCCAAGGTCGAATGGGTGTCCGCTGAAACCCACCGCGACAAGGTCAATGTGATCGCTGACAGCGAAATCGCCGTCAGCGCCGCCAAGGCCGGCATCCGCATCCTCGATGCCGAAGTGCTGGAGGCCGGCGGCAAGCTGATCGCCTGTGCCGACACCAACGCCGTGCCGCCGTCCGGCATCGAAGGCATAGGCGTGAACGATCGTGCGATTCCGGTCGAAGTCGGCCCGGCCCGCTTCCTCAGCATCGGCCCGCTGGCCATCGGCAGCCTGAAATACAAGACGCAGTTCGGTCTCTACCGCTCTATTCAGACCGGCTCGTCGCCAGCGCTGATCGATTTTCCCGAGGCGTATGCGTATGCGCTGCAGGAGCTGGCGCAGAGCAAGTCCGCGTGAGCGGGACCGAGCGCTTGTCATGGCGCGCATGACAAGCGCACCATAGGCGGCCGGCGGGTCGGCGCCCTGAGGCGCTGCATGCTGCGGATGGAGGTGCGGACGGCGTGGACAGCAATCCGGGGCTGAACATTACGGGCACGGAAACCGTCATCGGTCAGGGTACCGGTGCCGACGGTGCGGTTTTCCGCACCCTGCTCGACCGCATGACCGACGGCGTGTTCATCGCCCGCGACTACCGCTTCATCTTTGCCAACGCCGCGCTGCCGCGCATGCTCGGTTACGAGCACGACGACTTCGTCGGACTGGGTTTCGACGCGGTGGTGGCGCCGGACTTCCTCGAACTGTGGGTGCAGCGCTTCCGGCAACGGACCGGCGACGGCGAAGAACCGCCCGGGCGCTACGAACTGCGCTTCCGCATGAAGGGCGGCCGGCGCGAACTGCCGATCGAACTGAACGCGAGCCGCGTCGTGTTCGACGGCCAGCGCTGCGTGCTCGGCATCGTGCGCGACATGTCGGGCCGCAAGCTCGCCGAACACGCATTGCGCGAGAGCGAACAGCGCTTCCGCGGCACCTTCGACCAGGCCGCCGTCGGCATTGCACTGATGGACCTCGAAGGCCGCTTCCTGCGCGTCAACCCGAAGCTGTGCGACATCCTCGGCTTTCGCGCCAGCGAACTGCGCACGCTGACGATGGAGGCCATCACCCATCCGGAAGACATCTCGCTGGACATTCACCCGCTGCGCTGCGTGCGCAGTGGCGAACAGACCACCTACTCGATCGAGAAGCGCCTGCTGCACAAGAGCGGTACCGCCACCTGGGCGCGCCTGACGATCTCTCTGCTGCTCGATGAGATGGGCGCCCCCTCGCACTTCATCGCCGTGATCGAGGACGTCCACGACCGCCATCTGGCGCAGACCGCGCTGGCCGACAGCGAACTGCGCCACCGCCTGCTGATGCACAACCTGCACGCGGCCGTGCTGGTCTGCGCGCCCGACGCCCGCATCCTGTACGGCAATCCGGAAGCCTGCCGCATCCTGCGCATGGATTCGGCGCTGCTCGCCGGCCGGACGATCGCCCAGCTTGGCTGCCGCTTCATCGACCAGAGCGGCGAGGCGCTGGCACCGGAACGCGATCTGGTGCGCCGCGTGCTCGTGTCGGGCCAGGAAATGAACGACGTCGTGGTCGGCGTCCGTCACGACGACGCGGATACGCTGTGGGTGCTGGTCCACGCCTACCCCGAGTTCGACACCCAGCATCGTCTGCGACACATCGTCGTCATGTTCGTCGACATCACCGACCGCAGCCGGCTCGAGGCCGAGCGCGATGCCGACCGTCAGCTCAAGACCGCAGCGCTGAACGCCATCACCGCCCACGTCGCCGTGCTCGACAAGCGCGGCGTCATCGTCGAGACGAATTCCAGCTGGCGCGCCTTTGCCGAGCGCGGCGGCTACACCGGCAACATGACCTTCGTCGGCGTGAACTACCTCGACGCCCTCGCCCGCTGCGACCGCGACGAAGCCCCCCATGCAGAGGCCGCGTGCGAAGGCATCCTGTCGGTCATGCTCGGCCGGTCGGCGCTGTTCCAGATGGAGTACGCCTGCCACGCGCCGCACGAGCGGCAGTGGTTCAGCCTGAAGGTGACGCCGATGGACGCGGCGCGCGAACGCGTGCTGCTCAGCCACGAGAACATCACGCGCATCAAGCTGGCCGAAGAGGCGGTACGCATCCTGGCCAACACCGACGCACTGACCGGCCTCGCCAACCGCCGCCATTTCTTCGAAGTCGCCGAGGAGGAGTTCGTGCGCGCCCGCCGCTATGGAACGCCGCTCACCGTGCTGATGGCCGACCTCGACCACTTCAAGCGCATCAACGACCATTTCGGCCACGCGGGCGGCGACGCCGTGCTGTGCAGTTTCGCCATCATCCTGTCCAGCCTGCTGCGCGATTCGGACAGCGCAGGTCGTCTCGGCGGCGAGGAATTTGCCGTATTGCTTCCGCACACCGCACTGGACGGCGCGCGCGCCTTCGCCGAGCGCCTGATGGAGCGTGTCGCCGAAAACCCGCCCGAATTCGACGGCCAGCCGGCGCACTACACGCTGAGCATAGGCATCGGCGAACTGATGCCCGACTGCCTCGATTTTTCGGCCCTGCTGCGCAAGGCCGACGAAGCGCTCTATCGCGCCAAGAGCGGCGGCCGCAACCGGGTCGAGTACGCCCCCGGGCCGTGCAACGACGCGACCTAGGCGCGTACGACCGGCCCCGCGCCCGATCAAGGGGATGTGACCCGCACGCGGCCCGCAGGGCACCCGCTTTGCTAGCGAGTGCCGGCGGGCGCCGCCAAGGCTCCTCGCACACATCCCATCTACTGACCGGAGATTCCCGACATGAAGGCCGATTCGTCAAACTCATCCCCGCGCAAATCGCAGGAGGCGCTGACCCTTCTTCGCGCCGACCACAAGCACGTCAGCGAACTGTTCGAGCAGTACGAGGCCGCCCGCACAAGCGCTCAGAAGAAGAAACTCGTGCATGAAATCTGTACGGAGCTCGACGTGCACGCCCAGATTGAAGAAGAAATCTTCTATCCGGCTGTAAAAGCTGCACTGAAGGACAAGGAACTGGTACCCGAGGCGACCGTCGAGCACGCGTCATTGAAAGACCTGATCGCGCAGATCAAGGACGTCGAACCGGACGGCGAAATGTACGACGCAAAGGTGAAAGTGCTCTCCGAGTACGTGAAGCATCACGTGAAAGAAGAACAGAACGAAATGTTCCCGAAGGTGAAGGACACCGATCTCGACCTTTCGGAACTGGGCGAGCAGATGAAACAGCGCAAGGAAGAACTGCTTTCGGCCGTCGCGCAGTGAGCAACGACTCCGCGTTGCGGCTGCCGGACAACGTGCCGAGAGGGCAACAAAAAAGCGCCCCGAGAGGCGCTTTTTTGTGTGGTGTCTGGCGGAGAGGGTGGGATTCGAACCCACGGTAGACTTGCGCCTACGCCTGATTTCGAGTCAGGTACATTCGACCACTCTGCCACCTCTCCGGGTTACTGCGAACTTCGTGGTCGCGAAGCGGCGCGCAGTGTAGCACAGGGGTCGCGCCGGCGGAAAGCGTCGGCGCGATTTTTGCGTGTCAGGCGCCGAGGCGCTCGACGCCGCCCATCCACGGGCGCAGCGCTTCCGGCACGACGACCGAACCGTCGGCCTGCTGGTAGTTCTCCAGGATCGCCACCAGCGTGCGACCGACCGCGAGGCCGGAGCCGTTCAGCGTGTGCAGGATTTCGTTCTTACCCTGTTCGTTCTTGAAGCGCGCCTGCATGCGGCGGGCCTGGAAGGTTTCGAAGTTCGAGCAGGACGAGATTTCGCGGTAGGTGTTCTGCGCCGGCAGCCACACTTCGAGGTCGTAGGTCTTGGCGGCGCCGAAACCCATGTCGCCGGTGCAGAGCGCCACCTTGCGGTAAGGCAGTTCGAGCCGGCGCAGGATGGTTTCGGCGTGGCCGGTCAGTTCCTCCAGCGCGTCCCACGAGCGGTCCGGCGTCACGATCTGCACCAGTTCGACCTTGTCGAACTGGTGCTGGCGGATCATGCCGCGCGTGTCGCGGCCGTAGGAACCCGCTTCCGAACGAAAGCACGGCGTGTGGCAGACGAACTTCAGTGGCAGATCATTCGCCTTCTGGATGGTATCTCTGACAATATTTGTAACTGGCACCTCGGCCGTTGGTATCAAGTAGAAAAAACGGTCCTTCGGACGCCCGATGGAGTCCGATCTACCTGACGCCTCAACATCCCTCAACTCCTGAGCCGGGGGGTCTTCGAGGCCGAACGGGATCTTGAACAGGTCCTGCTCGAACTTCGGCAGCTGGCCGGTCCCGAACATGCTGTCGGCGTTGACCATATAGGGCGCGTACAGCTCGGTGTAGCCGTGTTCGGTGGTGTGCGTATCGAGCATGAACTGGGCGAGCGCGCGGTGCATGCGGGCGATGCCGGCGCGCAGCAGCGTGAAGCGCGCGCCGCTGATCTTGGTCGCGGTTTCGAAGTCGAGGCCGCCGAGTGCAGTGCCGACGTCCACGTGGTCCTTCACCTCGAAATCGAAGCTGCGCGGCGTGCCCCAGCGCAGCACCTCGACGTTGTCCGCCTCGGACTTGCCCACCGGCACCGACTCGTGCGGCAGATTGGGCAGCGAGGCGACGAAGGCCTGGATGTCGGCCAGCAGCGCGGCGAGGCGCTCTTCACCGGCCTTCAGCGCGTCGCCCAGCCCGGCCACCTCGGCCATCACCGCCGACGTGTCCTCGCTCTTGGCCTTGAGCTGACCGATCTGCTTCGATGCGGCGTTGCGCTTTGCCTGCAGGTCCTGGGTGTCGGTCTGGATGCGCTTGCGCTCTTCCTCCAGCGACTGGAAGCGGGCGACGTCGAGCGTGTAGCCACGCAGGGCGAGTCGTTCCTGAACGAAAGCAAGCTGGCTGCGCAGCAGTTGGGCGTCTAGCATGAAAGGAAACCTGTGGCTGATGGAACGGATGTGAGCGGCCCCGCATCCGGCAGCCGTCGTCACATTGCAACGCAAAATTCTAACAGCGACCGCCGTCCGGGGCGGTATAGTGCCCAGGCCCCACACCTTTCACGCGAACGTCATGTTGTCACTGCGCGACTGTCTCGATCACAGCAATCTGAGCGAACTGGAAGTCGACGTGCTCGCCGACTACACCGGCCTGCCGACCATGCTGGCCGCCACGCTGGCGGGCGCCATGCTGCAGAGCGACGGCGGCGCCGACCTGATGCTGCGCATCCTGCAGGACGCGGAAAAGCAGGCCTCGCAGCGCCTCGACATGGAGCAGCGGGCACGCACCAAGGCAGCGGTCGAGCGCTTCTGCGCGGTGCACCGGCCCGAACTGCACTGAGCGCACGGCGCGGCCCCTTCCGGAAGCGGTCGTCTCTCGGCCGGGCGGGAGGTGGTGCCCTCGCCGTCTCAGCGCCTGACGGCGATTGCCAGCACCAGCCAGCCGGCGATGAAGGCAAGTCCGCCCAGCGGCGTCACCATCCCAAGTGCGCGCACACCGCTCAAGGCCATCGCGTAAAGACTGCCGCTGAACACGACGATGCCCAGCAGCATCAACCAGCCGGCAACGCGCAGCGCCCCTGAATCACGCAGGTGAATGGCCAGCAGGCCGACCAGCCCGAGCGCCAGCGCGTGCCAGAAGTGGTACTGCACCGCGGTCTGCCACACCGCAAGCATGTTCTCGTCCAGCCGCGCCTTCAGCGCGTGCGCGCCGAAGGCGCCGAGCATCACGGCGAGTGCGCCGGTCAGCGCTGCGAAGAAAAGAAAACGGCGGGCATCGGCAGACATCGAAAAGGTCCAGTAAGCAAAAAAAGGCGGGCGACTGCGGCAGCTCAGAGGCCGGCAGCGCGATCGAGTTCAGGTATCAGTCGTTCGTCCACCTCGCGGCGGAAGCGCGAAAGCCTGCGGCCGCGCACCGCGTAGATCCACATGAAGAGCGAGGCGACCACCAGCAGCGCCGGCAGACCGAACCATACGAGCAGATGGCCGGTCACGTCCCAGCCGTCCTTGACGACGCGCAGTGCATCGGCGCGCACGCCGATCCAGATGCAGGTGCCGACGAACAGCGCGGCCAGCGCCCACACCGGCCAACTGCGCAGTCCGTAAGGCTTCTTCGCGTTGTTGCCGAACCACATCGTGGTGCGCATCGTGTGGTTGCGCATGAACAGCCACGGTCCGCCGGTCTTACCCGGCTTCTGTATCCACGCTGCGGTCATCCGGTGGCCGTCGCGCGCACCCGAGTCGGCGTCGGTCAGTTTCACTTCGACCTCACCGCCGACCGGCCCGACCAGGAAGAAGCGCTCGTGCAGTACGCTGCGCGACGAACTGGTGACCGGCGTGTTGTTCTGTCCGCCACTGACCGTGGTGATCGTCTCGATGCCGCGGCTGTAACCCTGGATGTCGCCGGCGAACATATCCAGTTCGTAAGGCGCCGACGACACCAGCTTGCGCGCATTGCCGCGGTCCAGCGACACGTCGCGCAAGGTCTGGCGCAGCGCCAGCACGATGAGCATCATCGCAGCGCCAGCGGCCAGCAGCAGCCCGGGCATCACGTCGTCGAGCAGCTCGCGTGGCTTGCGGTAGGTGCGCACGTCGCCCACCAGCAGACTGGCAACGAGGTCGAGGCCGATGTCGGTACCGGCGGTGGCGTAATCGAGTATGCCGGGTTCGCTGTAGTCGGCGCCGGCCACCCGACCGGAGCATGGCGGGCCATCACCGAAGCCGGCCGGCAGCGGCGTGCCGGCGGGCAGCTTCAGCGCCCGCTGCCACAAGGTGCCATGCACCTTGGGCACCCAGCTGCGCTGCCATTCGGGCGCGAAGTGACGATCCATGACCACGCGGTAGAACTCGGCCGAGAACACGTACTTCTGCTGGCAACGCGGATAAAGATATTTCTCGCAGTGATCGCCCTCGCAGCTGCTGCCGGAGAACTTCGCCGTCTCGCGTGCGTCGATGCGCTCGCGTGCAGCGCGGTATTCGCCGAGGCGGCGCTTCACGTCCGGCGCCAGCCGGTCCGCATCGAAGGGCTTGGGCGACAGGCTCTGCACCACGCCGTCCATGATCTGCAGCACGGCACTGGTCTGCGCCGCAGTGTCGCGCTCGCTGCGTCCCTGCACCGCCGACTCAACCTGCTTCACCGTCGGCATGCCCGACAGCCAGTCAGTCTGCGCCTGCGCCGCGCCACTCAGCGCGCCGCAGACCGCCATCAATACGAACATGCCACGCATTCCGCTCTCCCCCGGAGCATCGCCAACCGCGCGTTGGCCACGCGCGGAGCATACGCAAGGGCGTTCGCCCCGTACAGCCGCGGCGGCGCATCGCCTGCGAACCAGATGGCATCGCGATCGCGCTGCAGGCGGCGATGCCGCGGCTCGACGCCGGGCTGCCGCCGGAACGGCTTGAGCTGGCGCACTGGATGCTGGAACACGACGAGAGGGGCGAGCAGGAGGCCATGCTCTGACGCATTGAAACCCGGCCGGGGGCGCACTGCGCTAAGCTTGCCGCCCCATGCCGAACACCCTCGCCAGCGCGGTCCACAGCGACCTCACGATCAAGAAGAGCCGCTTCATCGGCTGCGTCGAGCCGATGCGCGACCGCGCTTCGGCGCAGGCGCGCGTGCTCGAACTGTGGCGCCAGCACCCGGGTGCGACCCACGTGTGCTGGGCGCTGCTGGCCGGCGGTCAGTCGGCGGCGGTCGATGACGGCGAGCCCAGCGGCACGGCCGGCCGGCCGATGCTGGAAGTGCTGCGCCATCAGGATCTGGAGGGCGTGCTGGCCACCGTCGTGCGCTACTACGGCGGCATCAATCTCGGCGCTGGAGGTCTGGTGCGTGCCTACACCGACGCGGTCGCGTCGGCGCTGACCGGTGCGGTCAAGGTGCCACTGACCAAGCTGCGCATGCTCCGCTGCACCCTGCCCTATGCGCTCGAAGGTACGGTGCGGCGAGAGATCGACGCCGCTCGCGCCACGCTGGTCGACGTCACCCACGACTCGGTGGTCACGATGACGATCAGCCTGCCGGAGCCCGACGCGGCATCGTTCATCGCCCGCCTCAACGACGCCGGACAGGGGCGGATAGGCTGGGTGGACTGAACTGAAGAGCCCAGCCGCTGCAGGAGCGATCTTCCGACCGCGACAGTGCCCCTGATCGGACACCGCCCCGGGTCAAGCACCTCAACGATGCGAGCATCGCGTTCGCAGAGGCGCCTGCGCGGAAGGCAACGCCGTCAGGCCAGCACGCGCAGCAGCCAGCGGTTGATGTCGCGGATTTCCTCGATGCTCACTTCGTGGTCGATGTCGTAGTCGTGCCACTCGTAGGGCACGGCCAGCGCGTCGAGCACCTCGCGCGTGGCCAGCGCGCGGTCGATCGTGACCACGCCGTCCTGCGTGCCGTGCGCCAGGAAGACCGGCACGTCGGCGTTCGCTTCGCTGCGCTCATCGGCGGTCGCGGCCGCCAGCGGCAGATAGCCGGAAAGCCCGACGATGCCGGCCAGCCGCTCGGCGTGCCGCAGCCCGGCGAACAGCGCCATCGCGCAGCCCTGCGAGAACCCCATCAGCACGATGCGCGACGCCGGCACGCCACGTTCGACCTCGCGTGCGATCAGCGCATCGACCAGCGCCTGCGACGCGCGCACGTCGGCCTCGGCTTCCTGCCCGGCGCCTGGCGCGTAGAGGTCGAACCAGGCGCGCATGATGTAGCCGCCGTTGCGCGTGACCGGGCGTTCCGGTGCGTCCGGCAGCACGAAGCGCACCGGGCCGACGGCATCGAGATCCAGCCGCCGGCACACCGGCACGAAGTCGTTGCCGTCGGCGCCAAGACCGTGCAGCACGATGACGGTGGCGATCGGCGCATCGCCGCTTTCGAGTTCGATCAGATTGACGGTCATTCCCACGAGGCCTTGCGAAAAGTCCGGGCGACACGGTACGGTGCGGCCGACGGATGTGCAACCGGAAGGCGCCTCCTTCCGCCCCTCAACTGTCTGTCCAGTCGAGTTGACCATGAAGCAGCCCCCGATCCCCGAGAACGAAAGCGAACGACTTGGCGCGCTGCGCGCGCTGCTTCTGCTCGACACACCGCCGGAAGAGCGCTTCGACCGCATCGTGCAGTTCGCGGCGCGCGAGTTCGACGTGCCGATCGCGCTCATCTCTCTGGTCGACGAGAACCGTCAGTGGTTCAAGTCCCGCGTCGGTCTGGACGCCTGCGAAACATCGCGCGAAGTGTCCTTCTGCGGCCATGCGCTGAGCATGGATGTGCCATTGGTGATCGAGGATGCGCTGCTCGACGAGCGCTTCGCCGACAACCCGCTGGTAACCGGCCCACCGCACATACGCTTCTACGCCGGCGCCCAGTTGCGTCTGGCGTCCGGCCTGGTCGTCGGCACGCTGTGTCTGATAGACCAAGCACCTCGCAGGCTCGATGAAATGGATCTGGGCATACTGGGCAGCCTGCGTGCGCTGGTCGTCGAGGAACTGACCGCGCGTCCGCGCGGCGCAGGAGGCGCCTGACGTGGAGAGAAGCGCGCACCGCACACGACGCCCGCTGCTGCTCGTGATCGAGCCGGATTTCATGGTCCGGCGCACCATCGCACTGGTGGCCCGCGACCTCGACATCGCCGACGTCCACGAAACGAGTGGCAGCGACGCCGCAGCATCGCTGCTCGCCACTGCTTCCTACGATGGCGTTCTGGTCTGTATCGACGACCGGGGTTACGCCCTGATCGAGCAGTTGCGGAGTGGCAGGACGCTATGCAGCGCACGTACGCCGCTGGCGGTAACGATGAGCAGTTGTGGCGTGGAGGACGTACAACGCCTGCGCGATCTGGGCATCGATCATGTGTTGCTGCGCCCGTTCAAGGTCAAGGCCGTACTGCAGGCACTTCAGATGCTCAGCCGGGCGCGTGTCGACAACGCTGTGTGAGCGGACGCATGCGCGGTACAGTGCTGCACTTCCATAGGAGACTGCAATGAAGACACTGACCGTACGCGTGACCGCCGAGCTGCAGGTGCCGGACGACTGGACCCTGGCCGACCACGCTTCCGGCATGACGGTGCTGAAGATCGGCGACCAGTTCGTCGATTTCGACATCGCACCGCTGTCCACCCGCGACGACGAACCCGATTCGATGTGGACCGACGACGACGAGACCCTGACCAGCCGCGTGCTCGACTGCGTGATCGAACTCGACACCGACCTCGAACTGGCCTATCAACAATGAAGACCGGGCGTGACACCGGTCACGCCCCGCCTGTCTCCAGTCCGCAGCGGAGTACGTAGATACGCCTGTGTTCAACCACCACAGGAGTGAAACGATGTCCCTGAACAACCCCGCCGGCCTCGCGCT
>Ga0123397_116322_pt1 | contig 12344 bp, 14 predicted proteins | sample T10HLNH4metaT_FD_89925 | JGI IMG/M metagenome (GOLD analysis project Ga0123397, IMG submission 89925) | Methane-oxidizing artificial microbial communities from Washington, USA to study methane cycling - T10-HLNH4 metaT (Metagenome... ... | reverse complement strand
TACGACGTGGTGATCAACGCCACCAGCGCCAGCCTCAGCGACGAGGCGCCGCCGCTGCCGGCCGGCCTGTACGCGCCGGACAGCCTGGCCTACGACATGGTGTACGGCCGGGGCCTGACCGCCTATCTGAAGCAGGCGCGCGATCAGGGCGCGGCGCGGCTGGCCGACGGACTGGGCATGCTGGTCGAACAGGCGGCGGAGGCGTTCGCGCTGTGGCGCGGTGTGCATCCGGACACCGCCGCGGTGCGCGCCACGCTGCGTGCCGCCCTGCCGCCGCTGGTCTGAGCGTACCGGTCATGCGCAGCGCTTTCCGTCTGCTGAAGTGGCTGCTCGCCAGCGCGGTGCTGCTGGTGCTGGCCTACCAGCTTTGGGTGTTCGGCCACCTGCTGTGGTGGACCCGGTTCAACCCGTCGCAGACCAGCTTCATGTCGCTGCGGCTGGACGAACTGCGCCAACGCAGCCCGGACGCGCAGCTGCGCCAGCAGTGGGTGCCGTACGAACGCATTTCGGTGCATCTGAAGCGGGCAGTGGTGGCGGCCGAGGACGATGGTTTCGTCGACCATGAAGGCTTCGACTGGGAAGGCATCCAGAAAGCGATGGAAAAGAACCGCAAGAAGGGCCGCGCGGTGGCCGGCGGTTCGACCATCAGCCAGCAGCTGGCCAAGAACCTCTTTCTGAGCCCGAGCCGCAGCTATCTGCGCAAGGCACAGGAGGCCGCCATCACCTTCATGATGGAAGCGGTGATGGACAAGCGGCGCATTCTGGAAATCTATCTGAACGTGGTGGAGTGGGGCGATGGCGTGTTCGGCGCCGAGGCGGCCGCCCAGCGCTACTACCGGGTGTCCGCCGCCCAGCTCGGACCGGAACAGGCGGCGCGGCTGGCGGTCATGCTGCCCAACCCGCGCAAGTACGAAAAAACCTTCGGCCCCCGCCTGGCCGCCCACGCCGCCCGGGTGGCGGCGCGCATGCACTATTCGCAGGTGCCCTGAGCGACGGCCTGCGCGCCCCGCTGCCTCAGCTCCGGGGCGGCCGGATCGCCGACTTCGGCCGGAAGGCCTTCACCACGGCGTCGTCGGTCTCGATGTAGGGGCCGCCGATCAGGTCGATGCAGTACGGTACGGCGGCGAAGATGCCGGGCACGATCTGCTGGCCGTCCGCGTCCTTCAGGCCTTCCAGCGTTTCCCTGATCGACTTCGGCTGCCCGGGCAGGTTGAGGATGAGGGTGCGGCCGCGGATGACCGCGGTCTGGCGCGACAGGATGGCGGTCGGCACGAAACGCAGGCTGATCTGGCGCATCTGTTCACCGAAGCCGGGCATTTCGCGGTCGCCCACCGCCAGCGTGGCGTCCGGCGTCACGTCGCGCGGCGCCGGGCCGGTGCCGCCGGTGGTGAGCACCAGATCGCAGCCGGCGCTGTCGCACAGTTCCGCCAGCGTGGCCTCGATCTGCGGCCGCTCGTCCGGAATGAGCCGGGTTTCGAACATGACCGGATTCTTCAGTGCGGCGGACAGCCATTCCTTCAGCGCCGGAATGCCCTGGTCCTGATAGATGCCGCTGGAGGCGCGGTCGGACACCGACACCAGCCCGACGGTCAGCAGATCCTGTTGCGTGTCACTCATCGTCGTATCCCTCCTGTTCGCTGTCGGAATCGTGTTCCGCGTCCTCGCCGCGGGCGGCGTTGTCGAGCTGGCGCAGCTCGCGGAAGATTTCGCGGAAGGCGCGCGGCGGCCTGTTCTGCTCGCGCTCGCGCAGCGCGTTGCGGCGCAGCGTGCGCAGCCGGGTCAGGTCGGCGCCCGGCCACTGGGCGGCGATGTCGCCGAGCACCTGTTCGTCCGCCATCAGCCGTTCGCGCATGCGCTCCAGCATGTGCTCGCGCGCCACGGCGGCAGCCGACAGGCCGCGGATCACGTCCAGCGCCTCGGTCAGCGGTCCGGTATCGACGCCGCGCATCACCTTGCCGACATACTGCATCTGCCGGCGCAGGCCTTCATGGCTGCGGGTGCGCTGTGCCTCGGCGATCGCGATGCGCAGGTTGTCCGGCATGTCGATGCGCTTGAGCTGCTCGGCGGACAGCGCCACCAGTTCCTTGCCGAGCGCCTGCAGCGCGTGCGCGTCGCGCTTCTTCTGGCTCTTGCTCGGACGTTCGGGCAGGTCCTGTTCGTCGCTGTCGTCGGGGTGAGGGTCTTGTCTGGGGTGCATGGAAAGGCAATGAAGAAGCGATGTGCGGGGTGAAGCGTGGCAAGCGGCTATTATTGCAGCCTTTGCCTGACCACGAATCCGCCATGTCCCGACAGGGTTTCAGCCATACCGACGCCAGCCTGCGCAATATCGCGCAGCAGCTTCTCGATCACGCCCGCGCAGGCGGGGCCTCCGCCGCCGAAGTCGATGTGTCCGAAGGCTTCGGCCAGTCGGTCACGGTGCGCCGCGGCGAGGTCGAAACCATCGAGTACAACCGCGACAAGGGCATAGGCGTGACCGTGTATGTCGGCCAGCGCCGCGGCTACGCCAGTTCGAGCGATTTTTCGCTGGATGCGATGCGCGCCACGGTGGATGCCGCGCTGTCCATCGCCCGCTTCACCGCCGAGGATGACGCGGCCGGCCTGCCCGACAAGTCGCTGCTGGCCAACGAGTTCCGCGACCTGGATCTGTACCACCCGTGGGATCTGCCGGTCGAAACCGCCATCGACATCGCCCGTCGCTGCGAGGACGCCGCCTTCGCGGTATCGCCCGACATCCGCAATTCCGAAGGCGCGTCGGTGTCGGCCCAGCAGTCGCAGTTCGTATCGGCCAACAGTCTGGGCTTCATGGCCGGCTACGCCAGTTCGCGCCAGTACGTGAGCTGCTCGGTCATCGCCGGCGAAGGCGACGGCATGCAGCGCGAGGACTGGTACGCCAGCCGCCGCGCCGCCGGCGACCTGCCGCCGGCGGAAGCGATCGGCGAGTACGCAGCCCGCCGCGCGCTGTCCCGCCTCGATGCGCGCCGCGTGCGCACGACCCGGGTGCCGGTGCTGTTCGAAGCGCCGCTGGCCATCGGCCTGCTCGGCCATTTCGTGCAGGCGGCCAGCGGCGGCGCGCTGTACCGCAAGTCCTCCTTCCTGCTCGACAGCCTGGGCAAGCAGATATTTCCGAAGCACATCAACATTTCCGAGCGCCCGCACCTGCCGCGCGCGATGGGCTCCGGCATGTTCGACGACGACGGCGTGGCCACCCGCGACCGCGAAGTGGTCGAGAACGGCGTGCTGAACGGCTACTTCCTGAGCACCTACTCGGCGCGCAAGCTGGGCATGCAGACCACCGGCAACGCCGGCGGCTCGCACAACCTGATCCTGCAGTCCGGCACGCAGAGCCTGGACGACCTGATCCGCGGCATCAAGCGCGGCCTGCTGGTGACCGAACTGCTGGGCCACGGCGTGAACTACGTGACCGGCGACTATTCGCGCGGCGCCGCCGGCTACTGGATCGAGAACGGCGAAATCGCCTACCCGGTGCAGGAAATCACCATCGCCGGCAATCTGCGCGACATGTTCAAGGGCATACAGGCAGTCGGCTCGGACGCGCTGGTGCGCGGCTCGAAGCAGAGCGGCTCGGTGCTGATCGACCGCATGCGGATCGCCGGTGCCTGAGTGTGAGCCCCCACGCTCACTTCGTTCGCTGCCCCTCATCTGAGCGGCGCGACCTTGAATGGATCCGGTGACATGACCGACCGCCGTGGCTTCCTGAAAGCGGCGCCGCTGGCCGCAGCGCTGGCGAGTGCGCCGGCCGTGCATGCCGCGCAGCCGGCCTTGCGCTGGCGACTGGCGTCCAGCTTTCCGAAGGCGCTTGATGCGCTGCATGCCGCCGCCGAACAGGTGGCGCAGCAGGTGAGCGCGGCCACCGGCGGCCGCTTCCAGATCCAGGTGTTCGCCGCCAACGAAATCGTGCCGCCCTTCGGCGTGCTCGACGCGGTGCGCGAAGGCACGGTGGAGTGCGGGCATTCGGCGTCCTACTACTACATCGGCAAGGACCCCACCTTCGCCTTCGACTGCGCCATGCCCTTCGGCCTGAACAGCCGGCAGCAGAACGCTTGGCTGGTCGATGGCGGCGGCATGGCGCTGATGCGCGAACTGTTCGCCGGCTACAACATCGTCAATTTCCCCTGCGGCAACACCGGCGCGCAGATGGGCGGCTGGTTCCGCCGCGAGATCCGCAGCGTGGCCGACCTCAAGGGCCTGAAGATGCGTATCGGCGGCTATGCCGGCCAGGTGGTGTCGCGGCTGGGCGTGGTGCCGCAGCAGATACCGGGCGCCGACGTCTATCCGGCGCTGGAAAAGGGCGCCATCGACGCCGCGGAGTGGGTCGGGCCCTATGACGACCTCAAGCTCGGTTTCTACAAGGTCGCGCCCTATTACTACTATCCGGGCTGGGCGGAAGCCGGCCCGCAGCTCAGTCTCTACGTCAATCGCCAGGGCTTCGACGCCTTGCCGGCCGAGTACCGGCAGATTCTGGAATCCGCCTGCGCCGCCGCCCATGTCGCCATGCAGGCGCGCTATGACGCGCGCAATCCGGCGGCGATGAAAAAGCTGATCGAGGGCGGCGCCCAGCTGCGCATGTTCCCGCGCGATATCCTGCTTGCCTGCCAGAAGGAGGCGTTCGCGCTCTACCGCGAAACCGCCGCCGCCAACCCGCAGTTCCGCAAGGTGTTCGAACCGTGGAACCGCTTCCGCTCGGAGCAGCACCTGTGGACGCGCATCGCCGAGAACTCGGTGGATGCTTTCGTGGGCAGGCATCCGGTGGAGTGATTGCCGACAAAGGAAAACGGCTACGGGGCGCGATGACGCTGGCACAATGACGATCACTTTCTGAAAGGATTCAGATGCGATCGTCGATGACAAGCTGGTGTCGATTCCCTGTGCTGCTCGGGGTATTGGCGGCTCTCGCCGGATGCGCAGCACCGCAGGTCGCAAAGGACTTTAAGCCTGAGGCCAACCCGAAGGTCGGCGTCGTCGTCTTTTCGGTAGCGCATGACGTCGAGGGTGGGGACGCCAACAAGACCATCGTCTATCTTGATGGCGGATTCACCAGTGGCGGGGCGCATTTCGGGTCTGCGAACGGTACCGCCGTGGTTCTCCGGCGTCCGAATGACTTCTCTGACGTGCAGGGCTATCTGCATGTGGTGGAAATGGCGCCCGGTCCGCACCGGTTTACGCACTGGCAGATCTCGAACGGGTCAGGCCTGCGGATATTCCCCCGGGGCGAACTTCCGCCGCTCGAATTCGAGGTGCGTGCTGGCGAGGTGATCTACGTTGGCGCTTTTCATGGCCATCTGCTGCGCGGCAAGAACCTGTTCGGCATTGAAATTACCGGCGGTGGCCATGTCGGCGTCGTCGACGCAGCCGACCGCGACCTTGCGCTGCTGAGACAGCGCTACCCGCAGTTCGAGGGCAGAGTCCGGTCCTCGGCGTTTCCGCTCGGACCGTGGAGCGCGGAGGGCGTAACGCCTCGGCTAGACCCGATGCCTTTAGTCCGCTGACAGGTGGCGTTAGCGAGAGCGAACTGAACGGACCGGGGCCGCGTTGTGCGGCCCCGGCATGACTCATGCGCCAGCGCGCAGCTTACAGCCCGGCGTCAGCCCGCAGTGCGGCGGCCTTGTCGGTCGCTTCCCAGGTGAATTCCGGCTCGTCGCGGCCGAAGTGGCCGTAGGCGGCGGTCTTCTGGTAGATCGGGCGCAGCAGGTCCAGCATCTGCACGATGCCCTTCGGACGCAGGTCGAAGTGGCGCTTCACCAGTTCGGTCAGCTTTTCGTTCGAAACCTTGCCGGTGCCAAAGGTTTCGACCATGACCGAGGTCGGCTGGGCGACGCCGATGGCGTAGCTCACCTGCACCTGGCACTTCGACGCGAGGCCGGCGGCGACGATGTTCTTCGCCACGTAGCGGCCGGCGTAGGCGGCCGAGCGGTCCACCTTGGACGGGTCCTTGCCGGAAAAGGCGCCACCGCCGTGCGGTGCGGCACCGCCGTAGGTGTCGACGATGATCTTGCGGCCGGTCAGGCCGCAGTCGCCCTGCGGGCCGCCGATGACGAAACGGCCGGTCGGGTTCACCAGGTACTTGATTTCGCCCTTCACCAGTTCCGGCGGCAGCACCGGCTTGATGATGTCCTCGATCACCGCTTCGCGGATCGCTTCCAGCGACATGTCCGGCGCGTGCTGGGTGGACAGCACCACGGTGTCGATGCGCTCCGGCTTGCCGTCGACGTAGCGGATGGTGACCTGGCTCTTGGCGTCCGGACGCAGCCACGGCAGGCGGCCGTCCTTGCGCAGATGGGCCTGGCGTTCGACCAGACGGTGCGACAGGTTGAGCGCCAGCGGCATCAGCACCGGCGTTTCGTCGCAGGCGTAGCCGAACATCAGGCCCTGGTCGCCGGCGCCCTGGTTCAGATAGTCGTCGCTGGCGCGGTCCACGCCCTGGGCGATGTCCGGGCTCTGCTTGTCGTAGGCCACCAGCACCGCGCAGCCCTTGTAGTCGATGCCGTATTCGGTGTTGTCGTAGCCGATTCGTTTGATGGTGTCGCGCGCGACATGGATGTAGTCGACGTTGGCGGTGGTGGTGATTTCACCGGCCAGCACGACGAGACCGGTATTGCACAGGGTTTCGGCGGCGACACGGGCGGTCGGATCCTGCGCCAGGATGGCGTCGAGGATGGCGTCGGAAATCTGGTCCGCGACCTTGTCGGGATGGCCTTCGGATACCGATTCCGAAGTGAAGAAATACTCTGACATGCACCTGCTCCTATCAAACTTCCCTGTTGCGGTTCGTCGAACCGGCTCCGGGAAGCGAGCAGGCGACGCTTTAGCAGTATTTTTAGGCCGCCCTGCAAGTTGTCTCGTTTAACTCGGCGGAAACAGTAGTCTACCGCGTTCTGCAATATTCGCGTACTCAGCTTCCTGTCCATGTCCGACCTCGCGAGCCGTCTGGCCACGGGTGCCTTCCGGCTGCTGTCACTCCTTCCGCTGCGCACGCTGCAGGCCGTCGGGGCGGCGGCCGGCCGTCTGATGCACGCACGCTCGGCCAAGTTCCGCCGGGAGTTCGACCGCAACCTCGCCGGCGCCGTGCCGCAGGCCGATGCCGCGCTGATCCGCGCGGCCGCGGCTCATTCCGGCCGCACCATGCTTGAACTGCCCTGGCTGTGGCTGCGGCCGCGTGCCGAGGTGCTGCGCGCGGTCGTGCAGGTGAGCGGCTGGGAATGCGTCGAGCGGCTGCACGCCAGCGGCCGCGGCGTGGTGCTGCTGACACCGCACATGGGGGCGTTCGAGATCGCCGCCCGGCTGATCGGTTCGCGCATCCCGATTACCGTGCTGTATCGCGCGCCGCGCCAGGCCTGGCTTGCGCCGGTGATGGAGCGCGGGCGCGAGGGCGCCGGCGTGTCGCTGGCGGCGGCTGACGGCAGCGGCGTGCGCCGTCTGCTGCGCACGCTGAAGGACGGCGGACTGGTCGGCATCCTGCCGGATCAGGTGCCGGCCAACGGCGAGGGGGTGTGGGCCGATTTCTTCGGTCGACCGGCCTATACGATGACCCTGGCCGCCCGGCTGACCTCGATCGCCGCCGGCACCGTCATGGTGTTTGCCGAGCGGCTGCCGGCGGGCCGCGGTTTCCACCTGCATTTCATCGAGCCCGAAGTGCCGGTCGAGGGCGACACCGCGCAGCGGGTCGATGCGATCAACCGCAATGTCGAGGCGCTGGTGCGGCGCTGGCCTGCGCAGTACATCTGGGGCTACAAGCGCTACAAGCGGCCGCCCGGTGTGGAGCGGCCGGCAGCGGTAGAATGATGACCATGTTCACGAATCCTGCCCCGCAGGCCATCGCTGACCTGCTGCGCAGCGTGCGCACGGTGGCCGTGGTCGGCCTGTCCCCGATCGAATCCCGTCCCAGTCATCGCGTCGCGCGCGGCATGCAGCGCTTCGGCTGGCGCATCGTGCCAGTGCGGCCGGCGGTCGATCAGGTGCTGGGCGAAAAGGCCTACGCCTCGCTGGCCGACATTCCGGACGCGCTGCGCCGCGAGATCGATCTGGTCGATTTCTTCATCGCTGCTGACCGCGTCGGCGAATTCGTCGATCAGGCAATCGCGCTCGGCCTGCCGGCCGTGTGGCTGCAGGACGGCGTGATCGACGAGGCGGCCGCGCTGCGTGCGCAGGCGGCCGGTCTGGCCGTGGTGATGGACCGCTGCGTGTGGCGCGACTACAGCACGATGGTGACCGAATGAAGCTCCGTTTTTCCAAGATGCACGGCCTGGGCAACGATTTCGTGGTGATCGACGCGATTCGCCAGCAGGTCGACCTGACGCCCCAGCAGGTGCGCTTTCTCGCTGACCGCCACTTCGGCGTCGGCTGCGACCAGCTGCTGGTGGTCGAGCGCGCGCAGCGGCCGGATGTCGATTTCCGCTACCGCATTTTCAATGCCGATGGCGGCGAGGTGGAGCAGTGCGGTAATGGCGCGCGCTGTTTCGTGCGCTTCGTGATCGAACAGGGGCTGACCGACAAGCAGGAAATCCGGGTTGAAACGAAGAGTGGCGTGATCACGCTGAGCGCGCAGGATGATGGCCAGGTCACGGTCAACATGGGCGTGCCGGTGTTCGAACCGGCGCGCATCCCCTTCCAGTCCGATTCCGACGCCTTCGTCCAGCCGCTGGATGTCGCGGGCACGCCGGTGGCGATCACCGCGGTATCCATGGGCAACCCGCACGCGGTGCAGGTGGTCGCCGATGCCGACGCCGCGCCGGTCGGCGTGCAGGGGCCGCTGATCGAATCCCACCCGCGTTTTCCGGCCCGCGTGAACGCAGGCTTCATGCAGGTGGTGGACCCGCATCACATCCGGCTGCGCGTGTATGAACGCGGCGCCGGTGAAACGCTGGCCTGCGGCACCGGCGCCTGTGCCGCCGTGGTCGCCGGCATCGTCCGCAATCTGCTGGAAAGCCCGGTGCGCGTCAGCACCCGCGGCGGCGAACTGAACATCGCCTGGGCTGGCGAAGGCGCACCGGTGTTCATTACCGGCCCCGCGGTCACCGTATTCGAAGCCGACATCCATCTGGAGTAGCACCCCCATGAGAGCCGACGACGTCGCGCGTTATCTGCAGGACCATCCGCAGTTCTTCGACGAATACCACGAACTGCTCGCCCACCTCTATGTGCCGCATCCGCACGGCGGCCGGGCGATTTCGATCACCGAGCGGCAGATCCTGACGCTGCGCGAAAAGACCCGCACGCTGGAACTGAAGCTGGCCGAACTGCTGCGTTTCGGTGAGGACAATGACGTCATTTCCACCCGCGTGCATGCGCTGTCGCTGGCGCTGATGAGCGCCGGCAGTTTCGACGCGGTCATGAGCGCGCTGCGCGAGCAGCTGTCGGAAGGGTTTTCGGTGCCGCATACCGCGCTGCGGCTGTGGAACAGCGTGCTGACACGCGAAGGCGAGGTGTTCGAGCCGGTGGACGAGCGCATCCGCGTATTCGCCAACGAGGCGCGCCAGCCCTACTGCGGCCCGGTGAACGACCTCGGCGTCGTGGCCTGGTTCGGCGAGGCCGCGCCCCGCGTGCAGTCGATCGCGCTGGTTCCGCTGCGACGCGACGCGCGGGTGGTCGGCCTGCTGGCCCTGGGCGCCAACGACGATGCCCGCTTCGTGCCGGACATGGGCACCCTCTATCTCGAACGCATCGGCGAACTGCTTGGCGCGTCGCTGATCCGCGAGCTGGGCTGAGCGTGTGGGCCCCCACGCTCACTTCGTTCGCTGCCCCCCAAGGGGGCAGCGCTCGCCCTCGGGGCGGCCCTTCGGGCGGCGCGTTGTCTCCCGCCCTTACTTTGTTCGCTCAGGAGGGCCGGCTATGCGCGGCCGGCTTTACACAGCCGACCGGTTGCTCGGGCGGCGAGCGGTGCTCGCCGAAACCCTCGCTACACCCCTCGGGGCGGCCCTTCGGACGGCGCGTTGGCTTCGATGCCCCGACTGTTCGTGCAGGTCGCCGCTGCACAGCCGGCCCGTTCGGCAGGCGCAGCACATGACGGACAGAGCATGAGTGCCACCCTGATTCTTGCACCGGGCCGCGAGCGCTCGGTCATGCGCCGTCACCCGTGGATATTCGCCGGTTCGGTCGACCGCCTCGACGGGCGGGCGCGGCCGGGCGATACCGTGCTGGTGCAGGCGGCCAGCGGCCGCGTGCTCGGTCGCGCCGCGTTTTCGCCGGCGTCGCAGATCCGCGCCCGCATGTGGACTTTCGAGGACGAGTCGATCGATGACGCCTTCTTCCGCCGCACGGTGACGCGCGCGGTCGAACAGCGGCGCGATCTGCCCGAACTGGCGGGCGAGTTCGGGCCGCGTGGCGGCGTCAGGCTGCTGCACGGCGAATCCGACGGCCTGCCCGGCGTGATCGCCGACCGCTACGCCGACGTGATCGTGCTGCAGATCACCGGCGCCGGCGGTGAAAAGTGGCGACAGGCGATTGCTGAAGCGCTGGTGCGCGCGACCGGCATCGCGCGGGTCTATGAACGTTCGGATTCCGACGTGCGTGCGCTCGAGGGCCTGGAGCCGCGCTGTGGCTGGCTGATCGGCGACGGCGAGCCGCCCTTTCCGGTGATCGCCGAGCCCGGCGTGGCCGGTGACGTGAATATCGAGATCGATGTGGCCGGTGGCCACAAGACCGGTTTCTATCTCGACCAGCGCGACAACCGGCGGCTGTGCGGCGAACTGGCGCGCGAGCGCCGGGTGCTGAACTGTTTCTGCTACACCGGCGGCTTTTCGCTGCACGCGCTGGCCGGCGGTGCCGCATCGGTGCTGTCCATCGATTCGTCCGGCCCGGCGCTGGCGACCGCGCGGCGCAACGTCGGTCACAACCCGCAGATCGACGCCGCGCGTGCCGAATGGCTGGAAGCCGACGTGTTCCAGGCGCTGCGCACCTTCCGTTCCGAAGGCCGCCGCTTCGACCTCATCGTGCTCGATCCGCCCAAGTTCGCGCCGTCGGCCGCGCACGCGAAGGCGGCCGCCCGCGCCTACAAGGACATCAATCTGCTCGGTTTCCGGCTGCTCGCGCCGGGCGGGCTGCTGATGACCTATTCCTGCTCCGGTGGCGTCGATCCGGATTTCTTCCAGAAGATCGTGGCGGACGCCGCTGCCGATGCCGGCGTGTCGGCCCGGGTGCTGCGCCGGCTGTCGGCCGGTGCCGACCATCCGGTCGGCCTCGCCTTCCCGGAAGGCGAGTATCTGAAGGGCCTGCTGCTGCGCGTGGGCTGAGCGGCGGGCCGACCGTGGCCGGGGAGTGATCCGGTCGACGGTTTTTCATCAAAACATTGGTATCCTCTTCGCCTTTCCAAACCTTGGAGTTCATGCGGATGGCCACCAAGAACGCCAGCAAGGCCGACAAGCCGCTGACCGAAGCCGACGTCCTCAAGATGCCGGAAAAGGACTACATGAACGAAGCGCAGCTCGCGTTCTTCCGCGATCTGCTGTCGCGCATGCGCGACGACATCCTGCGCAAGGCCGACGAAACCGTCGAGCACATGCGCGAGGTGGACAATGTGTCCGATCCGGCCGACCGCGCGACGGTTGAGGAAGAGCACACGCTGGAACTGCGCGCGCGTGACCGCGAGCGCAAGCTGCTGAAGAAGATCGAACAGGCGATCGAGCGCATCGACAACGGCGACTACGGTTACTGCGATGAAACCGGCGAGCCGATCGGCATCGGCCGCCTGCTTGCCCGTCCGACCGCGACGCTGACGATCGAGGCGCAGGAGCGCCGCGAACGCCTGCAGAAGCTGTACGGCGACTGAGGCCGGGCGCGGACACACCGTGATGTTCAGGCGCCTGTCCGCGCTGCGGTTCGGTCCGCTGCGGTTCGTCCTGCTCGTGCTGTGCCTCGTCGGGGCGCAGCACGTATCCCTCGTACACGCTTTCGAGCACCTGTCGCCGCGCGCGGCGGCGGTGCTGGCCGAGAGCGATGACGATGGCGCGCCGACCCATGCGGCGGTGTGTCCGGACTGTCTGTCCGCCCATTCCCTGGCCACGCTGTTCTCCGGCTCCGCGCCGGATACCGCGGTGGCCGACCTGTCCCATGTGCTGCGCGCCGCCTCGCTGCGGGTGGCGGTACATGGTGCGGCGCCCGAGCCCTGTGCCCACGGCCCGCCGGTATTCCCGCTGATCTGATCCGTCCGCGCCCTCAGGCGCATTTCGTTCGATTCAGTCATGTCCGCGCGTTCATCCGCGCGGACGCGCCCGCCATGGCGGGCGCCGGGAGATATTTCGTAGAAGGCGAAAAAAAAAAGGAAAAACAGCACAAAAATACTCCGAGTTAAAATCACTGACTTTATAACTCGGAATAAAAATCAAGAGACG
>Ga0123397_161307_pt1 | contig 12353 bp, 6 predicted proteins | sample T10HLNH4metaT_FD_89925 | JGI IMG/M metagenome (GOLD analysis project Ga0123397, IMG submission 89925) | Methane-oxidizing artificial microbial communities from Washington, USA to study methane cycling - T10-HLNH4 metaT (Metagenome... ... | reverse complement strand
GCACCGGCGCATGAGGGGCGCCCGCCGCGCCGCGTGCCGTCGGTCGCGTCCCCGCGCATCCGCTGAGCGCGCCGCGCGTTTGCATTGAAGGGCGCAGCGACATGCAGGCGTGACACGGGGCAGCTTCGGCTGCCCCGTGTCGTTTCCGGCCGCCCTCATCCGTCGTATCCGGGACCGCTTCCCCGGCCGGCATTTTTTCGCGTCCCGGTTTTAAACATACACGAATGTATGTTTATAATCTGAGCCTAGAGAAAAGCGCCCGAAAATCGGGGTGCTTCGTATATGCGCGGCCTGACCGCGTCAGATTCCGGGAACAAGAATGATGAACACAGGGACTGATTTGATTCGGCGCGCGGGCCTGCTTTCCGCGACGGTGCTTGCGCTGGCATTGGCGGGTTGCGGCAAGGACAAGGGCGGCGAACACGCCGGCGGCGGCATGCCGCCGGCCGCGGTCAAGGTGATGCAGGTGGCGCCGCGCGAGGTGCCGGTGCAGTTCGATTACGTCGGTCAGGTGGCCGGTTCGCGCGAGATCGAAGTGCGCGCCCGGGTGACCGGCATTGTCGAGAAGCGCCTGTACGAAGAAGGTCAGCGCATCCGGGAAGGTCAGGTCATGTTCCGCATCGACCCGGCACCCTACCGCGCCCGGGTCGCCGCCGCGGAGGCCCAGCTCGACCAGGCGAAGGCGCAGCTGGCACAGGCCGAGCGCGAATACGCGCGGGTGAAGCCGCTGGCCGAGGCCGAAGCGGCCAGCCGCAAGGAAGCGGACGACGCGCTGTCCACCCGCGATCTGGCGCGTGCCGCGGTCAAGGCGGCCGAAGCGCAGCTGCAGCAGGCGAACATCGATCTTGGCTACACCGACGTGCGCGCGCCGCTTGCCGGCGTGGCCGGCCGGGCGCAGAAGGTGGAAGGCAGCCTGACGGTGGCCGGCGCCGACAGCCTGCTCACCACGCTGGCCCAGACCGATCCGGCCTACGTGAATTTCGGGGTGGGCGAGGTCGAATACCTGCGTACCCGCGACGAGGTGGCGCGCGGCGTGCTGAAGCTCGATCCGAAGGGCTTCACCGTGCAGCTCAAGGGTTCGGACGGCGCGGCCATCCCGCTGTCCGGCCGTCTGGGCTTCCAGGATTACAAGGCGGACACCTCGACCGGCGCTTTCGCGCTGCGTGCGACCTTCGACAACAAGGACGGCCGGCTGTCGCCGGGCCAGTTCGTGCGCGTGCAGCTGGCCGGCGCCAGCCGGCCGGACGCGCTGGCGGTGCCGCAGCGCGCGGTGCTCGACAGCGCGCAGGGCAAGTTCGTATACGTCATCGCGGAAAAGGACGGCAAGACCATCGCCCAGCCGCGTCCGGTCAAGCTGGGCGAATGGACCCGCCTGGACGGTGAACTGGCCAACGCATGGGTGATCCGCGAAGGCCTGCAGGCCGGCGATCGGGTCATCGTGGACGGCATGGCGCGCATCTTCGTGCCCGGCTCGCCGGTGCACATCGACGACGGCAGCGCGCCGGCCCAGCCGCCGGCGGCCGCTGCCGCGCCGGCCGCGAAGTAAGGGGACGCCATGTTCTCCCGTTTCTTCATAGACCGGCCCATCTTCGCCTTCGTCATCTCGATCCTGATCGCGCTGGCGGGCCTGGCGGCGATGCGCACGCTGCCGATCGCGCAGTACCCGGAAATCGCGCCGCCCGAAGTCATGGTGCGCGCGGTGTATCCGGGCGCGTCGGCCGAAACCATCGCCCAGACCGTGGCCGCGCCGCTGGAAAGCGTCATCACCGGCGTCGAGGGCATGATGTACATGCGCTCCACCTCGACCTCGAATGGCGTGGTCGAAATCTACGTCACCTTCGAAATCGGCACCGACCCGGACAAGGCGGCGGTAAACGTGAACAACCGGGTCAAGCAGGCTGACGCCCGGCTGCCGGAAGAGGTGCGCCGACAGGGCGTGGTGGTCGAGAAGGGCTCGTCCGCTTTCCTGGCGGTGATGGCCTTCTACTCGCCCAACGGCACCTACGACCAGCTGTACGCGTCTAACTACGTGACGCTGAACGTGCTGGACAACATCAAGAAGATTCCGGGCACGACCAACGTGCAGATCTTCGGTGCCAAGGACTACGCGATGCGCATCTGGCTGCGGCCGGACCGCATGACCCAGCTCGGCGTCACGGTGCCGGAGATCGCCACCGCGCTGCGCGACCAGAACGCCCAGTTCGCCGCCGGCAAGATCGGCCAGTCGCCGACCGGTGGCGGCCAGGACATGGTCTACACCATCACCGCCAAGGGCCGCCTGTCCACGGTCGAGGAATTCGACAACATCATCCTGCGCTCCAACGCCGACGGCTCCAAGCTGCGTCTGCGCGATGTCGCGCGGGTGGAGCTGGGGTCCAAGGACAACGACTTCAACGGCACCTATAACGGCAAGCCGGCGGTGCTGATGGGCGTGTTCCTGCAGCCGGGCGCCAATGCGCTGGACGTGGCCAAGGAAGTGAAGGGTGCGGTCGCCGAAATGGCCACCCGCTTCCCGGCCGACCTCACCTATTCGATTCCGTACGACACCACGCGCTTCGTCGAGGTGTCGATCAAGGAAGTGGTGAAGACGCTGGGCGAAGCGATGATCCTGGTGTTCATCGTGGTGTTCATCTTCCTGCAGAACATCCGCGCTACGCTGATTCCGGTGCTAGCGGTGCCGGTGTCGCTGCTCGGCACCTTCGCCGGCCTGCATCTGCTCGGTTACTCGATCAACACGCTCACGCTGTTCGGCATGGTGCTGGCGATCGGCATCGTGGTGGATGACGCCATCGTGGTGCTGGAAAACGTCGAGCGCATCATGCACGAACAGCACCTGACCGCCCGCGAGGCGGCGCTGAAGGCCATGCACGAGGTGACCGGTCCGGTGGTCGCAATCGTGCTGGTGCTGACTGCGGTGTTCGTGCCGATCGCCTTCCTCGGCGGCCTGACCGGCGAGCTGTACCGTCAGTTCGCGGTCACCATATCGATCGCGGTGGTGCTGTCCGGCCTGGTGGCGCTCACCATGACGCCGGCGCTGTGCGTGGCGCTGCTGAAGAACGAGCACAAGAGCACCGCCCGTGTCTTCGTGTGGTTCAACGACTGGTTCACCCGTGTCACCCACCGCTACACCGGCGCGGTCACCTGGATGATCCGCCGCTCGGCGGTCGGCGTGCTGCTGTTCGCCGGCATGGTGGTCGTGACCGCCGGCCTGTGGTCCAAGACCCCGGGTTCGCTGGTACCGGACGAGGACCAGGGCTATTACATCGCGGCGGTGTTCCTGCCCGATGGCGCGACGCTCGAACGCACCGACAAGGTGGTGAACGAGGTGATTGCCGCCATCCAGTCCAATCCGGCCAACGAGCACGTGATGGCCTTTTCCGGCATGGACTTCATCGGCGGCGGCTTCAAGAACAGCGCGGCCACCATCTTCGTGAGCCAGAAGCACTGGGACGAACGGCAGATGACCACCCAGCAGCTGGTGGGCGAACTGTTCGGCAAGACCGCGGGCATCAAGGAAGCGCTGGTGCTGGCCTTCAACCCGCCGGCCATCTTCGGTCTGGGCAACACCGGCGGCTTCGAGTTCTATCTGCAGAACCGCGGTGACGGCGGCACGCCCAAGCTGGTCGAAGGCATGGGCGCGCTGATCGGTGCCTCGCACCAGAGCAAGGTGCTGGCCGGCGGCCTGCAGACGCTGTGGCGGCCGAACGCGCCCCAGCTCTATGTCGACGTCGACCGCGAGCGCGCCAAGTCGCTGGGCGTTTCGATGAATGACGCCTTCACCACGCTGTCCGGCACGCTCGGCACCTACTACGTGAACGACTTCAACAAGTTCGGTCGCGTGTGGCAGGTGCTCATGTCCGCCGAAAGCCAGTACCGCCGTTCGCCGGAAGACATCGGCCGGCTGTACGTGAAGAACGCCGCCGGCGACATGGTGCCGGTGTCCGCCTTCGCCAAGGTGAATTACAGCGCCGGCCCGGACACGGTGGACCGCTACAACAATCTGCCGGCAGTGAAGCTGATGGGTCAGGCCGGCCCAGGCTTCTCGTCCGGTCAGGCCATTGCCGAAGTGGAACGTCTGGTGAAGGACCTGCCGGGCGACCTCAGCTTCGAATGGACCGGCGCCGCCTTCCAGGAAAAGCGCGTGTCCAGCGCTGCCGCGGTGGCGCTGATTCTGGCCGCGGTCATGGTGTTCCTTATCCTGGCGGCACAGTACGAGAAGTGGTCGCTGCCGTTCTCGGTGCTGCTGGCCATGCCTTTCGGCATCTTCGGTGCGCTGACCGCGGTGTGGCTGCGCGGCATGACCAATGACGTGTACTTCCAGATCGGTCTGGTGACGCTGCTCGGCCTGTCGGCCAAGAACGCCATCCTGATCGTCGAGTACGCAGTGCTGAAGCACCAGGAAGGCTATCCGGTCGCCGCCGCGGCGATCGAGGCGGCCCGCCTGCGTCTGCGCCCGATCGTGATGACCTCGCTCGCCTTCATTCTCGGCGTGCTGCCGCTGGCGATTTCCAGCGGCGCCGGTGCCGGCGCGCGCGTGTCGGTCGGTACCGGCGTCATCGGCGGCATGGTGGCCGCCACCTTCCTCGCCATCTTCTTCGTGCCCCTGTTCTACAAACTCATCGTCGATCGCCGTCTGGCGACGCCGGACGAGGAACTGAAGGTGCATAAGCCGGAGCATCCCCATGTCCATGCCCATCATTGATCGCACGCGCCGCAGCGTGCTGGCGGCCGCGGTCGCGGCCGCGCTGCTGTCGGCCTGCGCACTGACGCCGCAGGCCACGCCCGAACTCGACCTGCCGGCGGTCAGCGCGCAGACCCCGGCCGAACTCGACCAGTGGTGGCAGAGCTTCCGCGACCCGGTGCTCGACGCGCTGATCGCCGAGGCGCTGGAACGCAACGACGACGTGGTCATCGCCGCGCAGCGGGTGCAGGCGTCGCGCGCCACGCTGGATCTGGTGCGCATCAATCGCCTGCCGGACGCCAGCCTGTCGCTGTCCGGCAGCCGCCAGCAGTACAGCAACGAACGGCCCATCCCCGGCCGGCCGCGTCAGTACAACACGGTGCTGGGCGGCATTTCGGCATCGTACGAACTGGACCTGTTCGGCCGCCTGTCCGGCCAGCGCGACGTCGCCCGCCAGCAGCTGGCCGCCAGCCGCTACGCGCTGGAAGGACTGCGCGCGTCGGTGTCGGCCCAGGTGGCGCGCGCCTATTTCAATCTGCGTGCGCTGGACGCGGACGAAGCGCTGCTGTCGCAGACCCTGGCCACCCGCGAGGCAGCGCTGGCGCTGCGCGAGAAGCAGTTCGCCGGCGGTGCGCTGAGCGGCTACGACCTGGAAATTTCACGCTCCGAGCGCGCCAGCGTCGCGGCCGCGCTGGCCACCACGCGCAGCGCGCGCGAACAGGCGGAAACCGCGCTCGCGGTGCTGCTCGGCCGCTCGCCGCGCGAACTGGTGGAGAAGATGCCGGAACGCGGTCTGGCGCTGTCCACGCTGGCGGTGCAGCCGGAAATTCCGGCCGGTCTCAGTTCCGACCTGCTGGCCCGCCGCGCCGACGTGCGTGCCGCCGAAGCCAATCTGGCGGCCGCCAGCCTCAGTGTCGAAGTCGCGAGAACCCAGTGGTTTCCGACCATTTCGCTGACCGCCGGTCTGGGCGGTGAAAGTGCGGCGCTGGGCAGCCTGCTGTCCTCGTCCGCCCGCACCTGGAACATCGGCGCCGCCATCGCCCAGCCGCTGGTCGGCCTGCTCAGCACGCGCGCCATCGTTGCGCAGTCCGAAGCCGAGCGTGCGCAGATCGCACAGACCTACCAGCAGGCCGCGCGACAGGCCTACGGCGACGCGCTGACCGCGCTGTCCGCCGCCCGCGGCGCGAAAGAGGCGATGGACGAAACCACCACGCTGTACGACGCCACCCGCAAGGCGCGCGATCTGGCGGAAAAGAACTACAGCGCCGGCCGCGCCAGCCGCATCGTGCTGCTCGACGCCGAGCGCGAAAAGCTGTCGGCCGAGCGCCAGCTCATCGCCACCCGGCTGGACCGCGTGACTGCGCTGGTGAATACCTACCAGGCTCTGGGCGGCGGCTGGTCCGGGCAGATCCCGACCGGCGGCGACGACGAAAAGCTGGAGAACGCGCCCACTGCGTCCCGCTGAAGATTCCCTCTCCTCCTCCAAGGAAGTTTGGCGCGGGCCTGTCCCGCGCCATTTTTTTGCCTGTCTTACCGGTCATTCGCCCTGCGCTGCCCGGCCGCCGGGCGTCGGTGAATAGCGATGTGTGACCGCGATTTACACGCCATTCACAAGCAGGTGTGGCTGCGCGCGAGCGCGTTAACACGGCTGCACGATAATGGACGTCCTCTCCCGAGCGGCTGGCCCGATGCCGTGCTCGGACCGTTCCGAACCGATCGAACAGAACAATGACCACTTCCGGATCCTCTTCCACCCCCGCCACGCGCAAGCCGCGCTGGCCCTGGGTCATGATGCTTCTGCTGCTGGCCGGCCTGAGCGCCGGCGGCTATTACGCCTATCAGCGCACCAAGCCGACCGACGGCGAGGGCGGCCCGCCGGGCATGGGGCCGGGCGGGCCGCGCCCCGGTGCTGCCGCAGGCGGACCTTCGGGTGGCCGCCGTTTCGGCGGCGAGCCGCGTGTCGGCAGCGCGCTGGCGGTGCGCACCGACCTGCCGGTGCACCTGTCGGCACTGGGTACGGTGACCGCGATCGAAAGCGTGGTGGTGCGCAGCCGGGTCGAGGGCGAGCTGCAGTCGCTGCATTTCACCGAAGGCCAGCGGGTGAAGAAGGGCGATCTGCTGGCGCAGATCGATCCGCGCGCCTTCGAGGTGGAACTGGCCCAGGGGCAGGCTGCGAAGGCGCGCAACCAGGCGCTGCTGGTGAATGCGAAGGAGGATCTGGCGCGCTACGAAACGCTGCTGGCACAGGACTCCATCGCCGCCCAGCAGGTGAGCAACCAGCGTTCGCTGGTGCGGCAGTATGAAGCGGCGGTGCTGGCGGACGACGCCACCATCGCCAACGCCCAGCTGTCGCTGAAGTACGCGCGCATCACCGCGCCGATCAGCGGCCGCGTGGGTCTGCGTCAGGCCACCCCCGGCAACATCGTGCGCACCTCGGACACCAACGGCCTGCTGACGCTGACCCAGGAAGCACCGATTTCGGTGGTGTTCGCGCTGCCCGAACCGCAGCTCGCGCAGGTGCGCAGCGCGATCGCGCGCGGCGGCCTGCCGGTCGAGGCGCGCGATCGCGAGAACCGTACGGTGCTCGCCACCGGCACGCTGCGCATCCTGGACAACCAGATCGATGTCGCCACCGGCACGGTGAAGGCCAAGGCGATCTTTGCCAATGACGACGGCGCGCTGTTCCCCAACCAGTTCGTGAACGTGCGTCTTCGCGTCGATACGCTGGCGGGTGTCACCGTGGTGCCGGTGACCGCGATACAGCGCGGCGCCAGCGGCCCCTTCGTCTATGTGATCGGCGAGGACCGCAAGGCGGTCATGCGGCCGGTCAAGGTGGGCGTGCTCGAAGGCGAGCAGCAGCAGGTGACCGACGGCCTGCAACCGGGCGAACGGGTGGTGACCGACGGCGTGGACCGTCTGCGCGAAGGCGATACCGTGAAGCTGGACGATGCGCCGCCGGGCGGTCGCGCCGGACGCGGCGACGGCCGGCCGGGTGGCGCAGCCGGTGGCAAGGGCGGTGAGCGCAGTGGCGGCGAACGTCGTGCCGCGCCGGCTGCGCCGTAAGGCGACGGACCGTCGATGAATCCGTCCCGTCTGTTCATCCTGCGGCCGGTGGCCACCTCGCTGCTGATGGTGGCGCTGCTGGTGGCTGGCTTCCTCGCCTACCGACTGCTGCCGGTGGCGGCGCTGCCGCAGGTCGATTACCCGACCATGCAGGTGGTCACCTTCTACCCGGGCGCCAGCCCGGAACTGACCACCTCGCTCATCACCGCACCGCTGGAGCGTCAGTTCGGCCAGATGCCCGGTCTGGTGCAGATGAATTCCATCAGTTCCGCCGGCGCCTCGGTGGTGACGCTGCGCTTCGGTCTGGACATTTCGCTCGATACCGCGCAGCAGGAGGTGCAGGCGGCGATCAATGCGGCCACCACGCTGCTGCCGTCCGAACTGCCGGCACCGCCGGTCTACAGCAAGGTGAATCCGGCCGACGCGCCGGTCATGACGCTGGCGGTCAGTTCGAAATCGGTGCCGCTGCACCTGCTGGAAGAGGCGGTGAGCAACCGGCTGGCGCAGAAGATTTCGCAGCAGTCCGGCGTCGGTCTGGTCAGCATTTCCGGCGGCCAGCGGCGGGCGGTGCGGGTGCGCGTGAATCCGTCGGCGGTGGCCGCCTACGGCCTCAGCCTGGAGCAGCTGCGCGCTGCGGTGGTGGCCACCAGTTCCAATCAGGCCAAGGGCAGTTTCGACGGTCCGACCCGGGCCACCACGCTGGACGCCAACGACCAGCTGCGTTCGGCCGACGAGTACCGGCGCAGCGTGATCGCGTGGAAGAACGGCGCGCCGATCCGGCTGCAGGACGTGGCCGAGGTGGTCGATGGCCCGGAGAACCGGCTGCTCGCTGCCTGGGCCAATGAAACGCCGGCCCTCATCCTGAACATCCAGCGTCAGCCGGGCGCCAACGTGATCGACGTGGTGCGACGCATCCAGGCGCTGCTGCCGGAACTGCAGACCGCGTTGCCGGACGCGGTGGACGTGCAGGTGCTGACCGACCGCACCGAGTCGATCCGCACCTCGGTGCATGACGTGCAGGTCGAACTGGTGATGGCGGTTCTGCTGGTGGTGGCGGTCATTTTCGTGTTCCTGCGCAACGGCCGCGCCACGCTGATTCCGGCGGTCGCGGTGCCGCTGTCGCTGGTCGGCAGCTTCGCGATCATGTATCTGGCCGGCTTCTCGGTGAACAACCTGACGCTGATGGCCATGGTGATCGCCGCCGGCTTCGTGGTCGACGACGCCATCGTGATGACCGAGAACATCGCCCGCCACCTTGAAATGGGCAAGGGCGCGATGCAGGCCGCGCTCGATGGCGCGAAGGAAATCGGCTTCACCATCATTTCGCTCACCGTGTCGCTGGTGGCGGTGCTGATTCCGCTGCTGTTCATGCAGGACGTGGTGGGCCGGCTGTTCCGCGAATTCGCGCTCACGCTCACCTTCGCCATCCTGCTGTCGGCCGTGGTGTCGCTGACGCTGACGCCGATGATGGCCGGCCGCCTGCTGAAAGCCGAAGGCGGCCACGACGCGCCGCACGAGGGCTGGTACGCGCGGCTGCTGGCCGGCTACGAGCGCACGCTGGGCTGGGTGCTCGATCACCAGCGGCTGACGCTGCTGGCGGCGGTCGCCACGTTCGCGGTCACCGCGCTGCTGTATCTGGCGGTGCCGAAGGGCTTTTTCCCGGTGCAGGACACCGGCCTGATCCAGGGCGTGTCCGAAGCCGAACCCACCATTTCATTCGCCGCGATGAGTGCGCGCCAGCAGGCGCTGGCCGAAGTGCTGCTGCGCGATCCGGACGTCGACAGCGTCAGTTCCTTCATCGGCGTCGACGGCCAGAATCCGACGCTGAATACTGGCCGCATGCAGATCAAGCTCAGGCCGCTGGCCGCGCGCAGCGACCGCGCGCCGGACATCGCGCGCCGGCTGGAAGCGGCCGCGCGTGAGGTGCCGGGTATCACGCTCTACCTGCAGCCGGTACAGGACCTCACCATCGAGGACCGGGTGACCCGCGCCCAGTATCCCTTCGTGCTGCAGGCCACCCGGCATGAAGACCTGCTGGAATGGGTGCCGCGGCTGGTGGAGGCGCTGCAGCATTCGGACCGGCTCGCCCAGGTCAGCAGTGATCTGGCCACCGGCGGCCTGCAGGCCTATGTGGACATCGACCGCGCGACTGCCGCCCGGGTCGGCGTGACCGTGGCCGACATCGACGCCGCGCTGTACAACGCCTTTGGCCAGCGGCTCATTTCGACCATCTTCACCCAGTCCAGCCAGTACCGCGTGGTGCTGGACGTGCAGCCGCAGTTCCAGATCGGTCCGGAGGCGATCGCGCAGCTGCACGTGATGTCGGCCGACGGCCAGCAGGTGCCGCTGGGCAGCCTGGTGCGGGTCGAGGAGCGGCCGGCCCGGCTGGCGCTTGGCCGCCAGGGGCAGTTCCCGTCGGCCACGCTGTCCTTCAACCTGCCGCACGGCGTGTCGCTGGGCGAGGCGGTGGACGAGGTCGAGGCGGTGCGCGCCCGGCTGGGCATGCCGGCCACGATGTCGCTGAAATGGCAGGGCGCGGCGGAAGCCTTCCGCGCCTCGCTCACCAATACGCTGTGGCTCATCCTGGCGGCGGTGGTGACCATGTACATCGTGCTGGGCGTGCTGTACGAAAGCTATGTCCATCCGCTCACCATCCTGAGCACGCTGCCGTCGGCCGCCATCGGCGCGCTGCTGGCGCTGCTGCTGGCCGGCCAGTCGCTCGACATGATCGCGGTGATCGGCATCATCCTGCTGATCGGCATCGTGAAGAAGAACGCCATCATGATGATCGACTTCGCGCTGGAGGCCGAACGCCATCAGGGCATGGCGCCGCGTGACGCCATCTTCCAGGCCTGCCTGCTGCGCCTGCGCCCCATCCTGATGACCACCGCCGCCGCGCTGCTCGGCGCGCTGCCGCTGGTGTTCGGCGGCGGCATGGGTTCGGAACTGCGCTTCCCGCTCGGCCTCACCATGGTGGGCGGCCTGCTGGTGAGCCAGGTGCTCACGCTGTATACGACGCCGGTCATCTACCTCGCCTTCGGGCGCCTGTTCCGGCTGCCGCCGGCCGGGGCAGCAGCGGATGCAGAGGCGGAAGCGGGGAGCGCAGCGCGATGAGCATTCCGCCCGGCCGCCCGAAGAAATGCTCACCCTCCCCCGGGGAGGATGTCGCGCAGCGACAGGAGGGCTGTCTGGTCTGCATTCCGCCCGGCCGCCCGAAGGGATGCTCGCCCTCCCTCGGGGGTGGAGCAGGGGTCTCGCGGAGCATGGCTCCGCGCCTGCGTAACGGGCCGTCCGTGCCGGATCGGCACTGCCAGGTGCCGCGCAGCGGCAGGAGGGTCTGGCAATGAGCGCCTGGTCGCTGCCGATCAGCCGGCCGGTCGCCACCACGCTGCTCACCGCGGCGATCGCGCTGGCCGGCGCCATTGCTTTCCGTTTCCTGCCGGTGGCGGCGCTGCCGCAGGTCGATTTTCCGACCATTTCGGTCAGTGCCGCGCTGCCCGGTGCCAGCCCGGAAGTGATGGCGGCCACCGTGGCCACGCCGCTCGAGCGCACGCTGGGGCGCATCGCCGGCGTCACGGAAATGACGTCCAGCAGTTCGCAGGGCAATACCCGGGTCACGCTGCAGTTCGAGCTCGACCGCGATGTCGAGGGCGCGGCGCGCGACGTGCAGGCCGCGATCAACGCCGCCCGCGCCAGTCTGCCGACCAGCCTGCCGTCCAACCCGACCTATCGCAAGGTGAATCCGGCGGATGCGCCCATCATGATTCTGGCGATCACGTCGGATACGGTGCCCATCCCGCGGCTGTACGACATCGCGTCGACCGTGCTGGCGCAGAAGATGTCGCAGATTCCGGGCGTCGGCGAGGTGACCGTCGGCGGCGGCGCGCTGCCGGCCATCCGGGTGCAGGTCAATCCGGAGGCGCTGCAGCAGCACGGGCTCACGCTGGCCGACGTGCGCAACCGCATCGTGCAGTCCAACGTGAACCGGCCCAAGGGCTTCGTCGAACAGGACGGCCGCTACTGGCAGATCGAAGCCAACGACCAGGCGCGGCGCGCGGCCGACTACGTGCCGCTCATCCTGAACCACACCTCGGGCGGGGTGCTGCGGCTGGGCGACGTGGCCACGGTGAGCGAATCGGTGCAGGACGTGCGCAATCTGGGCCTCACCAACGGCAAGCCCACGGTGCTGCTGGTGGTGACCAAGCGGCCGGGCAGCAACGTGATCGAAACCGTGGAACAGGTGCGGGCGCTGCTGCCCGAACTGTCGGCCAGCCTGCCGGCTGCGGCCCGCATGGAAATCGCGCTGGACAGTTCGGTCACCATACGCAGCGCGCTGCATGAAGTGGAGATCGCGCTCGCCATTTCGGTGGCGCTGGTCATCCTGGTGGTGTTCCTGTTCCTGCGCAACGCGCGCGCCACGCTGATTCCGGCGGTGGTGGTGCCGGTGTCGCTGGCCGGCAGTTTCGCGGTCATGTACCTGCTGGGCTTCAGCCTGAACAACCTGTCACTGATGGCGCTCACCATCGCCACCGGCTTCGTGGTCGATGACGCGGTGGTGGTGATCGAGAACATCGCCCGCCACATCGAGCGCGGACTCAAGCCCTTCGAG
>Ga0123397_153759_pt1 | contig 12372 bp, 3 predicted proteins | sample T10HLNH4metaT_FD_89925 | JGI IMG/M metagenome (GOLD analysis project Ga0123397, IMG submission 89925) | Methane-oxidizing artificial microbial communities from Washington, USA to study methane cycling - T10-HLNH4 metaT (Metagenome... ... | reverse complement strand
GTCCGAGCGCGATACCAGCGAGCGGCCGGAGTGGGCGCAGCGCGTCACCAACGCCATCGTGCGCGCCCAGCTGTGGACCCGCAGCAACCAGCTCGACACCGCCAAGCTGCTGTCGGCGACCGGCGAGGGCAAGTACACGCCGCATGCGCTGCCGGTGCTGTCCAAGGTGCTGGCGGCCACCGACTATGCGAGCTACGAGGCGTCCGGCGTGGTGAAGAACAAGGGCTGGTACCAGCGACGCATCGACTTCCAGCCCTATCCCTTCCCGTCCTACACCGAAGAACTGGTGCGCGCGGTGAAGCAGACCCGGGTCGAGGGCGACACGAAATTCCTCGATGCGCTGGACCCGAAGTTCGTCGCGGCCGATCTGGTCGATGACCGCTTCGTGCGCAAGGCCATCGATCTGGTGGGCGGACCCAAGGTGTTCGATCTGCCGGCGGATCTGCGGCGCAAGGAAATCGTGCGGGTGTGAGCATGCTGCGTCTCATCCTTCCCCTGGCCGGACTGGCGGCCGCGCTGCTGCTGTGGGCGGCGGGTGCGGCCTGGCTGACCCAGCGCATGCCGGTGGCCGCCGATTTCGCGCCACTGCCGTCGGCCGACGCGCTGTGGCAGCTGGTCGGCGGCGGCGATCTGTGGCCGCATGTCTGGCTCAGCCTGAAGCGGGTGCTGGTCGGTCTGGCGCTGGCGATCGCCATCGGCGTGCCGCTGGGTGTGCTGACCGGGCTGTCGAAGCGGTTCGCCCAGGGCACGACGCCGCTGTTCCAGTTCCTGCGCATGGTGTCGCCGCTGTCCTGGATGCCGCTCGCGGTCATGGTGCTGGGCGTGGGCGATGCGCCGGTGTATTTCCTGCTCGCTTTCGCGGCGGTGTGGCCCATCCTGCTCAATACCGCATCCGGTGTGGCGCAGCTGGACCCGAACTGGCTGCTGCTGGCGCGCAGCCTGTCTGCGACGCGCCGCGAAACGGTGTTCCGCGTGGTGCTGCCCGGCATCACCGAACACATCCTGACCGGCGTGCGGCTGGCCATCGGCATCATCTGGATCGTGCTGGTGCCGGCGGAAATGCTGGGCGTGTCGGCCGGGCTGGGCTATTTCATTCTGGATACCCGCGACCGGCTGGCCTATTCGGAACTGATGGCCGCCATCCTGTTGGTCGGTGCGCTGGGCTATGCGCTGGATTACCTTGCGCGCACTGCCCACGCGCGCTGGCTGCACCGCTGAGGCGGTGGCCTCAGCCCGCCCGCGGCAGCCGCAGCGTGAATACGCTGCCCCGACCCGGGCGGGAGCGCACCGTCAGCGTGTGGCCCAGCAGTTCGGCCTGCTTGCGGGCCAGCGCGAGACCGAGGCCCTGGCCCTGATCGGCCGGGCGGCTGCGGTCGTCGAAGCGGCGGAAGGGCAGGAAGATGAGGGCCAGGTGTTCGGCCGCGATGCCCGGCCCGCTGTCCCTGACCTCGATGTCAATGTGGTCGCCGCGCGGGCGGGCGGCGACCAGCACCCGCCCGTGCCGGGTGTAGCGCACCGCGTTCGACACCAGATTGTCCAGCATGGACTGCAGCATCATGGCGTCGCTGTCGACCACGGAGGCGGTCGGGCGGAAGCGCAGCTGCAGCCCCTGGTCCGCCGCCTGCGGCGCGAACTGCGCGGCACAGGCCGCCCACAGTTCGGCCAGCGGCAGCGCCCGCCTGAGCACCCGTGCCTCGCCAGCCTCCAGCCGCGACAGTTCGATCAGTCGCGACAGCTGCTGGCTCATCGTGCGCACCGCCGAATCGATGCCGTCGCACACCTCGGCAGTGGCGGCGGACGGCGCCGCGCCCTGCGCGATCGCCCGCAGATAGCGCACGTGCAGGCCGATGGCGTGCACCGGCTGCCTGAGGTCGTGGGTGACGCCGGCCAGAAAGAGGTTCTTCGCCCGCATCGCGGTCTGTACCGCGTCGCGCTCCTGCCGCAGGTCTTCGGCCAGCCGCGCGTTCTGCCGTGTCAGCAGCAGCGCATCGCGCATGGTGGCGTGCGCGCTGCGACCGAAGGACAGCAGCACCAGCAGGTAGAAGAACAGCGTGAGGCCGCCGGCCAGATTCACCAGCCCGCCCATCAGTGCCCCCTTCAGCACGAAGGGCAGCAGGGTGCCGATCAGATAGAGCCGCAGCGCGCCGGGTAGGGCGGTGGTGGCGGTGACCGCGCCGCCGGCCATGCCGGCCAGGATGGCCACGCTGAAGAAATCGACGAAAGGATCGACGCCGCGATATACCAGCCAGGGCAGCAGACCCCAGGCCAGACCCGTCAGGCCGGCGATCACCGTGTAGCGCCGTTCGACCCGGTCGAGGCCTGCGCGGTCCAGCGAGGCCAGCCGGGGGCGCATGTGGCGCACCAGCGCGTAGCGCAGGCCGACCAGCAGCCACACGGCCAGCATCCACAGGCCGACCGGCGCCGGCGCGTGGCTGCCCAGCAGCACCACGACGGCGGTCAGCGACACCGCCAGATTGCCGGCCACGATGGTGGGCGTGTGTCCGAACAGCACGCCGAGCAGATCCCGCCGCACCGCGTCGAGCGCGGCCGTGTCGCAGTCGAGCGGGGCGGGGGCTGCGGGAATGGTAGTTTCCGGCCTCATGAATGCCGCCGAGATTAGCATCGTCGTCGCCGAAGACCACGCACTGGTGCGCCAGGGGCTCCGTCTGATGCTGTCCACCGAAAGCGATCTGCGCTGGCTGGCCGACTGCGGCGACGGCGGGCAGGCGCTGGAACTGGTGCGCACGCTGTCGCCCGACCTGCTGCTGCTGGACCTCGGCCTGCCCGGGCTGGACGGTCTGCGGGTGATGCAGGCGATCGCCGCCGAGCGGCTGCCGACCCGGGTGCTGGTGGTGACCGCGCGACAGGAGGCCGCCTCCTTCCATGCCGCGCTGGGTCTGGGCGCACATGGCTACCTGCTGAAGAACGATGACGCCGACGCGCTGGTCGAGGCGATCCGGCGGGTGGGGGCAGGCGGCTATCACGTCAGTCCGGAACTGGCGACGCTGTTCGGCCCGCGCGAGGCGACAGGGCAGGAAGAACTGACCGCGCGCGAGAGCGACATCGCCGCCCGGGTCGGACGCGGCCTGTCGAGCAAGCAGATTGGTGCCGAACTGGGCATTTCCGAACACACGGTGCGCAAGCACCGCGAAAACATCGCCCGCAAGCTCGGCCTGCGCAACGCGGCTGAACTGGTGGCCTGGTCGGTCCGTCACCGCTTGCCCGAAACGTGATGCACGCCGCATTGCCGCGTCGATAGACGGCTGCCGGGACGCCCTGCTACGCGCATCTGCGTATTTACGCTGCGCCGGGCCACGCGCTCCAATGACAGGATCGACGGCAGATGCCGGAACCGCGCGCGTCCCGACTGCGGCGACCCTGTCCACCCCTCCGGGGTCTGCCCGTGAGCGATGACCGCATCGGATGCAGCCGATGCTGTTCTTGTTCGGGAAATACGCCTAGATTACTGTAAGACAAATTCTTACAAATCGATGGACGCGACAAGCGTCCCGATGCTCAGGGAACACACCATGAAGCCCCGTCGCCCGCGCCCCGTCTCCCCCCGACTCCATCGACTCACTGCGGCGCTGCGCGCGCCCCGCTGCCTGGCCGCCAGCCTGGCCGGGCTGCCGCTGCTGATGTCGCCGTCGGCCTGGTCGCAGGCGATACAGGCTGACGGGCGCACTGCCACCACGGTGAGCACGGTCGGTACGGTGACCGACATCCGGACCGGCACCGTGTCCGGCAACACCGGCTTCAATTCCTTCCGCAACTTCAGCGTGGGGGCGGGTCAGACCGCCAATCTGCACGTGCCGACCGGTGCGCTGAATCTGGTCAACATCGTCCGCGACACCCGTACCGACATCGACGGCACGCTGAATGCGATCCGCGACGGCCGCATCGGCGGCAACGTCTATTTCGCCAACCCGCACGGCTTCGTGGTCGGTGCCGGCGGCGTGGTCAATGTGGGCGCGCTGTCGGTCAGTACGCCGACCCAGGGCTTCGTGGACCGCTTCTTCAGCGCGCCGGGCGTGGTCGACGCAGGGGCGCTGGGCGAACTGCTGAACGGCACCGCGCCGCTGTCGTCGGCGGCCATCCGCATCGACGGCCGGGTGAATGCGATCGACGGGGTCGAACTGGCGGCGGGTACGGTCAGCGTGCGCGGCGCCATTCTGACCGGCGCCCGCTTCGAGGGCAGGGCGCCGGACTTCACCGACGTCGTCAACGCCCAGGGCCTGGCCACCGGCACCCGGGTGGTCGAGCGCGCCGGCCGCATATATATATCCGCTGACGAAGACATTGAGCTCGCCGGTACGCTGGATGCGCGCGGCGCGGCCGGTGTGGACGGCGGTGACATCCGGCTGCGCGCCGGTCGTGATCTGATCGCCGACATGAATGCGCTGGTGACCGCGTCCGGTGACGGCGAGGCCTCGTCCGGCGGCCGCATCGACGCGCTGGCCCAGCGCAACGCGGTCATCCGCAGCGGCGCGGTGATGGACGCCAGCGCCGGCCGCAGTGGCGACGGCGGTTTCGTCGAGTTTTCGGCCAAGGACACGGTGGAACTGGCCGGCGGTCAGTTCTACGCGGACGGGCGCGGCGGCGGTGCCGCCGGCCACGTGCTGATCGACCCGGCCAACATCCTGCTCAGCGCCAACCTGCTGCGCGGTGCCGGCGGCTACGGCACGCTGCCGGACGGCGCGAGCGCCACCGGCGCCAATCTGGAGCTGCTGGCCACCAACAGCATCACGGTGAACGAGAACATCGTGGTGTCCAGCCGGCTGGTGGCCAGTGATCATGTCGGCGGGCAGTCCATCGGCCATTCCGGCAACATCAGCTTTACCGCGCCCAACATCCTGCTGAAGTCCGGTTCCAAGGTGCTGGCGCACGCCAGCGGCACCTTGCCCAACGGCGACCCGATTCAGGGCGGCGACATCACCTTCACCGCGCACCAGGCGTCGGCGGTGAGCATTCTCGGCTACCGCGAGGCGAGCGCGTCGATCGAGCTGGACAATGCGACCGTGAAGGGCCGCAACGTCACGATGACCGCATCGACCGACGTGCAGAACCGCTGGCTGTTCGACGACGCCAGCTTCCAGCAGAACGCCACCAACTTCGCGACCGAAGGCGCGACCGGTCTGCTGGGCCTTGGCGCCTCGCTGCTCGGCATCAACATCGTGCATTCGCAGGCGGTGGGTACAGCCACCATCACGCTGAAGTCCGGTTCGCTGGTCGAGGCGACGCAGGACGTGACGCTTAAGGCGGACAACCTGACCTCGGCCGGCGCCGCGCCGGATACCGGCATCAGCGGGCCGGGCACCCAGGTCAATACGCCGCTCGGCTTGGGCGCGCTGTATGCGCGCAACAGCGCTGACGCCAAGGTCGAGGTGAAGTCCGGCGCCACGGTGCGGGCGAACAACCTCACCGTGCGTGCGAACAACGACGCCACGCTGGAAGCGTCCATCGAAGCCGCTGATCCGGGCGAGGACGCCAGTTCGCAGATGAGCTTCGCGCTCGGTCTCACCTTTGCCGACGTGAAATCGAACGCCACGGTTGAAGCCGGCGCCACGCTGCAGGTGTCCGGCGACGTGACGGTGGCGGCCACCAACCGCAATGCCTTCACCAATTCGGTCACCGCCTCGCTGGGCAACAGCGGCAAGGCCGCCGCCGCGATCGCGGTGAGCGAGCTGAGCAGTTCGGCCACCGCCGCGCTGAACGCCAATGTGTCGGACGCGACCTCGGTCAAGGTGATCGCGGTCAATGACAACACCACCAATGCCACGACGGCAGAAGCAAAGGTGGGCACCACGCTGAACCAGGCCATCCTGGAAGCGGCCAAGGAAAAGGCCAAGCCGCTCACCGACACCTCCGGCTTCATCGAGGAAAAGCTGTGGGAGAAGGTGCTGGGCGGCGCCGAGGTCGACAGCAAGGCGACCAAGCCGCAGTCCACCGCGCTGCGCATCGGCGGCGCCATTGCCTGGGTGGACAGCGAGGCGACCGCCAGCGCCAGCATCGGGCCGAACGCCCGGGTGCATGCGTCGGACAGCGCGGTGGTCGCAGCGCGCACGCTGGGCAGCGACATCCAGGTCATGGCCGACGCGTCGGCGGTGTCGCAGTCCAAGCAGAGCGCCACCGGCAATACCGCGCGCAACACCTTCTCGGCCGGCATCGCCATCGGCAAGTTCTCGCACGACGCGCTGGCCACGGTCGGGCGCGCCGCGACCGTGACCGCACCGCGCATCGCGGTGGCGTCCGACGTCATCATTCCGGTGCGCGAAACGCTGATCACCGGCGGCAGCTTCACCCGCTGGGACGGCCTGTCCACGGTGAAGGACTGGTTCAACGACCTGACCGGCATCCTCGACGTGTTCAACGGTGCGTCGTCGGCGAAGTCGACCTCGGACAATTCGAACAACTCGATCGCCGCCTCCGGCTCGTTCAGCCTGCTGCAGTTTGATCATGCGGCGAAGACCGAGGTGCAGGAATCGGCGAAGCTGAACCTGACCGGCAGCCAGACCGGCGCGTGGAGCGTGCAGTACGAAACCGTGGCCGACGACGCCTCGACCAGCGGCGAGAACGAACAGTTGCTGCAGGAATGGGCCTTCTCGGCGCCGGCCGACCTGAGCGCGCGGCGCGACGTGACCCTGCTGTTCCACGGTGGCCACTTCCTGCCGGGCAGCGCCGGCGGCGGCAGTGGCAGCAAGGGTCTGGGCATGGTCTATACCCAGGAAATCCTGAATGGCGACAGCCTGGTGTTCGTGCGCGAAGGCGCGGCCATCCAGGGCGTGACCGAAAGCAGCAGCGGCACCACGGCCGGCCAGCGCAGCTACACGGTGACCGCCACCCGCGCCACCGACGCCATCGCCATTGCCGCCGAAGGCAAGGATCTGGTCATTTCGCTGGCCACGTTGGCCGGCTATGGCGCCAGCTTCGGCATCAACGGCTCGGTGTCCATCGTCGAAGTGACCAACCGCACCCGCGCGCTGGTCGACGACGAAGCCACGCTGCGCGCCGGCACGCTGTCCATCACCGCGCTCGACGAGCCGGTGCTGTGGTCCATCGCCGGTGGTTTCAACAAGTCGGAATCCGCCGGTGTCGGCGTGGGCATCGCCTACAACGGTGTCAGCGGCACCACCGAAGCGCTGGTGGCCGACAACGACCGCGAGGCGCTGGACGACGGCGGCAGCCGCAGCAGCCAGGTGTCGCTCACCAATGCGGTCATCCAGTCCGGCGACGTGACGGTGGAAGCGCGCGCCAGCGGCCGCATGGAAGCGATCGCGGTGACCGGTGCGCTGGCCACCAGCGACAGTTCCAGCAGTTCCGGCGGCTTTTTCGGCAGCATCAAGAGCAAGTATGACGAGGTGCAGGGCAAGCTCGCGCGCATCGTCGACCTGAAGCCCACCAGCACCTCCAGCCAGGGCAATACCAGCAGCCAGGGCGGCCAGTCCAAACCCAGCTTCGGTCTGGCCGGCGCCGGCAGCGCGGCGGTGAATGACGTGACCCTGGTCACCCGCGCGAAGCTCGCAGACGTGAGGGTGGAACAGGGCGACGGCAGCCCGGCGCAGCTCACGGTGCGCGGCGTGTCCGACCTCGACATCGTGACCGCCTCGGGCGCGGCCGCCTTCACCCGCGCCAACAATCCGAGCCAGACCAAATCGGCGGCGGTGACCGGCAGCGTGTCGGTGAACCTGATCGACAACACGGTCGAAGGCCTGGTCGACAACGCGGAACTGGTCGATACCGGCGACGTGACGGTGCAGGCGCTGGCCGGCGGTGAACAGCTGTCGATCGCCATCGGCGTGGCCATCAACGCCAGTTCGCAGAGCCAGCAGAACTCGGTGTCGGCCACCGGCTCGCTGTCGCTGTCCATCATCGACAACACGGTGCGTGCAGCGCTGAACTCGACCGACCTGACCGGTGCCACCGGCAGCGGCCGCGATCTCGACGTGACCGCCTACAACCGCATGTTCATCGGCACCGGCGGCGGCACGCTGGCATTCGGCGGCAAGACCGGCGCCGGCGGTGCGGTGACCTATTCCGACGTCGCCAATGTCGTGACCGCCGAAATCGCCGGCGGCTCCGCGGTGAGCGGGGTCGATACGGTGAAGGTGCGTGGCTTCAACGCGACCGAGATCGGCGCCGGTGCGGCGCATGGTCAGGCGTCGGCGTCGAACAACGCGAATGCGGTGGGCGGCGCGGTGGTGATCACCGAAATCGAGAACGACACCACCGCGCGCATCACCGGCCTGTCTTCGGTCACCGCCACCACGTCGGTCGACGTGCTGGCACAGGACCGCGGTGCGGAAGCCGGTCTGGAAGACATCATCGAGCCGGGCAGCCGGCGCGAGAACACTGTCAAGGGCCTGGATTACTGCGGCCGCAGCGGTGCGGGCGCCACGCCCACCGGCAACTGCATCACCTCGGTGGCCGGCGTGCTGCAGGTGAATATCGGCAGCAACAGCAACAGTGTCGGTGGCTCGTTCAACTGGAGTTCGATCGACAACGATCTCACTGCCAAGGTGGAAGATTCGAAGGTCGACGTGACCGCGAGCGCCGGCCGGCTGAACGTGAAGGCCGAATCCGACGTGCTCATCACCTCGATCGCGGTCGGCGTGGGCGTGTCGAGCAAGGTGTCGGGCGCCGGCTCGGTGTCGGTCAATTTCATCGACAACGATCTGCTTGCGTCGGTCAGTGCGCCGCAGCAGAACACGGCCTTCGATGGCGTGAAGGCGTCGGCGGTGACGGTGCAGGCCGCCGACCGCTCGCGCATCGACACACTGGCCGGCGGTTTCGCCGCCAGCATGAACAGCGTGGCCATCGGCGCATCGGTCACCTATGCCGAAATCTTCAACACGGTGCAGGCACAGATCGACCGTGCCCATGTCGACGCGGCGGCCACGCTGAACCTGACTGCTTCGTCCGACGCGCGCATCCGCAGTCTGGCGGTGGCCGGCGGGCTTGCGCTGGGCGGTTCGCCGGCGGTCAGTGCCTCCATCGCGGTCAATTTCATCGGCAACACCACCGAAGCGACGGTGGATGGCGCGCTGATCGAGGACAGCGCGACCGGTGCGGCCAATGGCAATGCGGTCACCATTTCGGCCGCTGACCGTTCGACGCTGCAGTCGCTGGCCGGCGCGGTGGCGATCGGCATCGGTCAGAACGCCGTGGGCGGCGCCTTCGGCTACAACAAGATCGGCAACCACACGCTGGCTTCGGTCGAGGATTCGACCGTGCGCAGCGCCGATACGCTGGGGCTGAGCGCCACCGAATCCTCCACCATCGAAACGCTGGCGCTGGCCGCGGGCGGTGCGCAGAGCGTGGCGCTGTCCGGCTCGATCACGCTGAACCATATCGGCAAGTACGCCGGCGACAGCAATGCGGGCGGCGAGGGCGGCAATGTCACCACCGCCGAAATCGTCGGCAGTACGCTGGAAAACACCGGCAACGATTCGGCCGTTTCGCTGACCGCCTCCGACACCTCCACCATCAAGTCGCTGGCCGGTGCAGCGGCCTTCTCAGGCAATACCGCGGTGGGCGGTGCGGTGGGCGACAACTGGGTGCGCAACACCGCGAAGGCGCGGGTGCACGACAGCAGCATCACCGGGGCGACCACGCTGACGCTGGGCGGCAGCAACAGTTCGCTCATACAGTCCGGCTCGGTCGCCGGTGCGGGTGCTGCGACCGGCGCCTTTGCCGGTTCGGCGTCGAGCAACCGTACCGACAACCGGACGATTGCCGAAATCACCGACTCCGACATCGGTGGCGGCACCGCCGCGGTGACCGTGAGCGCGACCGACAGCGCGCGCATCGACGCGCTGGCGGGCGCGGTCGGCATCAGCGGTTCGGCCGGCGTGGGCGCGGCGCTGGCGGTGAACAAGATCGCCAATTCCACGCACGCCACGGTGTCCGGCCTGAAGACTTCGGGCTTCGACATCACGAATCTCGTGGTCAGCGCCGATTCGCTGGCCGCCATCCGCACGCTTGCGGTGGGCGTCGGTGCCGGGGTGGACGTCGGTGTCGGCGGCTCGGTCGCGATCAATCTGATCAGTTCCGATACCCGCGCGGTGATCGAGGACGGCGCGGATATCGAGGCACGCGACAACGTCGCGGTGCTGGCCGAGTCGGACGACAAGATCACGCTGCTGGCCGGCGCCGCCGGCATCGGCATCAGCGCGGCCGGTGTGGGTGCCGCGGTGACCGTGAACGAGATCGGCGGCGCCACCGAAGCGGCCATCCGCGACAGCGCGGTGGCCGCACGAGCGAAGCAGGGCAGCGGTGTCAGCGTGAATACCGGCGAAATCGCTGGTGTGAACCTGAAGGCGTCGGTGGACAAGATGAACACCGGTGGCGGGGGCTATTCGTCGAGTGACCCCTTCACCGCGCCGGACCTCACTGCCAACCGCGCGAAGGAAAACGTGCGCGGCATCGCGGTGAATGCGATGTCCACCCACCAGACCACCACCGGCGTGGCCAACGTCGCCGGCGGCACTTTCGCCGGCGTGGCCGCCACGGTGAGCGTGAACATCATCGGTGGCGATACCTCGGCCACGGTGAGCAGTTCGGTGCTCAACGGCGGCGACAACAGCGCTGCGTCGAACGCACAGGCGGTGCGCATCAAGGCCGCCGACCACGCCTACGGCAACACCTTCATCGGCTCGGTCGCGGTCGGCGCAGTCGGGGCCGGCGCCTCGGCCGACATCAACGTGTTCCAGCGCAACACCACCGCCTCGGTCGGCAGCAGCCTCAACGGGGCGGCCAGCCGGATCGATGCCAAGAGCGGCGCCACCGTGAAGGCGCGCTCGACCCAGGGCGTGTCGTCCATCGTGATCGGTGCGTCCGGCGGCGTGGTCGGTGTGGTGGGCAGCGGCTCGGTAGCCAAGTTCGTCAGCCGCACCGAAGCCAGTTCGGATGATGCGGTATGGCGGGTGGGCGCGCTCGATGTGTCGGCCAGCCATGATTCGAAGTTCTTCGTGGCCGGCGGTGCGCTCGCGCTGGGCGGCGTGGCCGGCGCCGGCACCTTCGCGGTCGGTCTGGATACCAGCGAGACCGAAGCGCACATTGACGGCGGCAGCGTGGATGCCGACGGTGCAGTCAATGTCACTGCGGCCAATACCGCGGAAATGCGGACCTGGGCGGTCGGCGGTGCAGGCGGCGGTGCCGCCGGCGTGGCCGGCGCGGTCGCGGTCGGCATGATGGACAGCAGCACGAGCGCCTACGTGAAGGACGCCCGGGTCGGCAGTGCCGGCGACCGTTCCGGCAGCCTGACCGTACGGGCCACCGATTCGGTGGTGACCGAGAGCCTCGCCGGCGTGGCGGCAGTCGGCGGCATTGCCGGTGCCGGCGCGGGTGCGTCGGTCACCAAGATCGACAACACGACTTCGGCGACGATCGAGGACAGCAACGTGCATGTGACCGGCGCGGTCACCGTCGATGCCGACGCCTCGCGCACGCTGAACAACACCGCGGCCGCGGCGGCCGGCGGCGGTACCGTGGGCATCGGCGGCGCGGTGGCGGTGACCCTGGTCGGCGGCAGCCTGAGCAGCGACGCCGCTGGCGAAGTGAACAAGGATGGCAGCGGCACGCTGTCCAAGACCGACAGTTTCTCGAACGGCAACGCGCTGAGCACCGGTCGCAGCGGCGGAAACGTCAGCACCAACAGCAGCTTTTCACAGGGCGACATCGACCGGGTCAACAGTTCCGGCAAGGTAGCGACCAGCAGCCGCATCAACGGCAGTCCGACCGGATCGACCACTGCGGCCATCCGGGACACCGACGGCGTGGCGGACACGATTTCCGCCGGCGGGAATGTGGCGGTCACCGCCCGCGAACGTGACGCGATCGATGTACTCGCCGGCGGTCTGGCCATCGGCGGCGTGGCCGGCGTCGGTGCGTCGGTGTCGGTGCTGGACGTGAGCCATCTGGTCGACGCCGAAGTGAGCGGCCTGACCACCATCAGTTCCGACGGTGCGGTCGAGGTGTCGGCCAGCACCGGCAACCTGATCACCGGTCGCGACGCGGCGCGTGCCAAGAGCTATCAGGCCGCGGGCGGCCTGGTGGGGCTGGGCGCGGCAGTGGCGACCGCCGAGCTGGATAACCGCGTGAGTGCCGAGATCGGGCGCGGCGTCACCATCAATGCAACCGCGACCGGCGGTGCGATCACGGTCAGCGCCACCGACAGCGCCTCGGTCAGCAGCCGGGCCGAAGGCTATGCGGTCGGCGCGGTGGCGGCCGGCATCGTGGTGGCGACAGCGACCAAGACCGGGCAGGTCACCGCCGACATCGCCGATCTGGATGCGCGACTGAGCGCGGTCACCTCGATGAACTGGGGGTCCGGTGCCTTCACGCTGCAGGCGACGCGCACCGGCGCGGTCGACG